>Ga0209391_10002176_pt1 | contig 10252 bp, 5 predicted proteins | sample PPLLak3March2015_FD_187246 | JGI IMG/M metagenome (GOLD analysis project Ga0209391, IMG submission 187246) | Freshwater sediment microbial communities from Prairie Pothole Lake near Jamestown, North Dakota, USA - PPLs Lake P7 Core (1) Depth... | ecosystem: Environmental > Aquatic > Freshwater >... | reverse complement strand
CGACTTCCTCAATGGGAACGAAGGACACGATACGCTGGTCGGTAGCACTGGCAATGACACGTTCGACGGTGGCAGTGGATTCGACACGATCCTGGTGACAGGCACGCCGGGCAACGACGCTATCTTCGTCGATCAGACAGCCGCCGTGACGCTGGCGGTCCGCCTGAACGGTGTCGATGACACCGACACGTTGGTCGCCGGAACCGTCGAACAAGTCCAGATCGAAGCCGGACAGGGGGACGACCAGATCGCGGTTCGAGTGAGCGATGCGCTGGTTGCCACGCCGGCCAACAGCTTGCGGATGACCGTGCATGGCGACGATCCGAATGCCAGCGATCGGCTGACGGTGATCGACGACGGACTTGGTAACCTGACGATTGTCCGCGAGGCGGCGGACGGCCGCAGCGGCACAATCACTGTCGGGCCGCTCGCCCCCGTCGTCTACACCGGCGTCGAATCGGCCGAGGTGCTGCCGCTCAATCCGGTCACGGGCGAGTCGGGCGGAGATGGACTGGGGCGCGTGCTGGTGATCGACGCCGATCCCTTCGAAGCCAACAACTCGCGGCCTAATCCGACCGTCATCGATCCCACTTGCTTTACGACCGCTCAACCGGAACCCGGTGGCATCTGCACCTTGCCCGACGACTCCGCGCTGCCGAACATCGCGCCGGCCAGTTCGAGCATCACGGCGCCGGGAGGCGCGCCGATCGCGTTGCCGGGCGACGAAGATTGGTACTTGTTCCGGGCGCCGAAGATCGGCGCCTTCCGCTTCGACGTGTACTTCGAGGAAATCGCCGTACTCCCCAACGGCCAGCCCGGCCTTCCAGGCAACGGCACGCTGGCGATTGACGTTTATTCCGACAGCGGCGTGCTGATTACGACGGGCACGGCCTTTGGCGGCGCGGAGCAATTCAGCCGCGGCCTGCAGGCCACGTTCAGCGCCGATGCGGGAGACAGCTACTTCCTGCGAGTGCGCGGAGCGACATCGAACGTCGACAATATTTACGACGTGAATCTGGTCGAGGTCGATCTGCTGGGTCCGCAGGTGACAAGTGTCGTCATTACGTCCGACCCCGCCTACGACCTGTTTGACCCCAAGCCCGATACCGACGGCCCGACACCGCTGGTCAACAGTTTGACGATCAGCGTGCAGGATTTGTTGTCGCGTCTGGCGACCCTACGAGCGCCGGGAGATGTTTATCCGGCTCTGGACGCGCTCGCCGCGGCAAACCCCGGCCACTACCGGCTGGTGGGTGACGCCAACGGCGTGATTCCGATCGAGAGCATCGTCGTCACGAACAATCCAGTCGCGGCCGGCCAACTGGCCACGGGGACGATCGAGTTGATCTTCGCCAAACCGCTCCCCGACGATCGCTTCACCCTGACGATTTTTGACAGCTTGCTCGACCCCGCCGGAAACGGGCTGGATGGCGAATCGAATACCATCGAACCGCAGGGCGTGCCGCTATTCCCCAGCGGCGACGGCGTGTCGGGGGGCGACTTCGTAGCGCGATTCACGGTCGACAGTGTCGCGGAACTCGGCGCGTTCTCGTCCGGTAGCGTCTATGTCGATACAAACGGGAATAACCTGTTCGATCCGACCAACGCCGATTTCACGAACCGCGACATCACCTACGTGATGGGCTTCACCAGCGACAATTTGTTCGCCGGAAATTTTGTCGCGTCACCCGTCGGCACCGCCGATGGTTTTGACAAGCTGGCGGCCTACGGCAAGGTCGGCACCTCGTACCGCTGGTTGATCGACACCGACAACGACGGAGTCGTCAATCTGAGCGTCGTGCAACCGCTGTTCGCTGGTGTCACCAGCGTGAATGGCATGCCGGCGGCCGGCGACTTCGACGGCAACGCGACCAATGGCGATGAAGTGGTCCTGAAAGTCGGCAACATCTGGTTGATCGACAAGCTGGGCCACGACTTCAAGGTCGACACGAAATTGGCCGGCACGAACATGGCGGGATTGCCGATCGTCGGCGACTTCGATGGCGACGGCACGGATGACTTGGGGGCCTGGGCGGCCGATCGCTTTACTTTCAACCTAAGCACGCTGGGCCCGATCGACGGCTTCAGCGACGTGTCGTTCGTTTTCGGCTTCGCGGGGGTACGCGAACGACCGTATGCGGCGGACTTCGACGGAGACGGAATCACCGACTTTGGGCTGTGGGTACCCGACCGCAGCGGCGCGGCCCCCAGCGAGTCGGCTGAATGGTACACGTTCGTTTCGGATGGACGCACGTTACCAGCGAGGCTCGCGGCGGAAGGAGGGGTCATCAACTACAAGCCGACACCCTTTGGCGCCGATCGATTTGCTCAGTTCGGCGACGAATTCGGGCTCCCGGTTCCCGGCAACTTTGATCCGCCGGTCACGCCTCCGGTCGCGCCCGGAAGCAGCATCAATATTCAGAACAACCTGGACGTCGACAATGATGGGTTGATCTCCCCCATCGACGCGCTGCTGGTCATCAACAAGCTCAATAGCGACGATCCGACGCTCACCGCTCCGCTCTATGTTCGAGCGCCCTTCGTGGATGTCGATGGCGATGGAATCTGCTCGCCGCTCGACGCCTTGCTGGTGATTAACGAGCTGAATGCAATGAATGGGGGAGCCGGCGAAGGAGAAGGAGAAGGAGAAGACGAAGACGAAGACGAACTCACGGTGCAGGGGACCGTCGCGCTCCAGAACATCGACCACTCCGCCGACAACGGCCCGGCATTCGACTGGTCGATCGTTGACGACACGAAGTCCGAGTCGGCTTTGCAGATCGCGGCCGATTGGTACTTCCAGGACCTCACGGAAACCGATGACGAACTGGACCGACTGCTGGGTTTGACGAGCTAAAGTTCAGACGCCGATAACCGTGTTGTACGAACCTCGCTTGCATGTAGTGCTGTTTCAGCCGGAGATACCTCCCAACACGGGAGCAGTAGGGCGGACCTGCGTGGCCTTGGGCGCGAAACTCTGGCTGGTGCGACCGCTGGGATTTCGAGTCGACGAGCGGACGCTGCGTCGCGCGGGGCTCGACTACTGGGAACACCTCGAGTGGGAAGTGGTGGACGATTGGCAGGCACTCGGGACGCGACTACCGCTCGATCGTGCCTGGTTCTTCACCAAAACGGCCGAGCGGATTCATTATGACGTCGCGTTCGTTCCCGGCGACGTGCTGGTCTTCGGCAGCGAGACCGCGGGCCTGCCCCCTTCCTTGTTGCTGCAGCACCCCGACCGCACGTTGCGGATTCCTATTCGGCCACAGGTTCGCAGCTTGAACCTGTCGAACGCCGTCGCGGTCGCCGCCTACGAAGCGCAGCGTCAATGGCGTGCGGCGGGAATCTTCTCGGATGATTGAGGGAACGGCAGCTGTATGAACAGCTCGACGAGTGTCGTTTGACACTGCTCCATCGTTGAAGTACACAACTTGCACAAGTAAAAATGATGCGTCTCGGGGGCGCGGCGACGGTTCAATCGACTCCCCCACATGCGATCGGGGTGTCAGTCGCAGTGGCTTACCATTCTTGCGAGGACGATGCTCATGGAGTTGCCGGGCATTTCTGAAGAAAACGAACTCAAGCCTTTGCTGAAAAAGCTTCTGTCCAGCAAGGACGAGGTCTACAAGTTCGCCGTGGTCGCCAGCGGTCCCAGGGAGGGGCGGTTGCTGTTGGACAAGAAACAGAAGTTCAAGAAGAAGGAGGTGCAGGAAAAAGCCGAGACGGATCAGGAATCAAAGAAGGGAGCCAAGTTCGACGTGATGACCGGCGAGTGTCGTCTGGATCCTAAAAATGAGGCGACCCTCCGACTAATCGTTTATGGCAAGGCGCCGGCCAAAGCGGTGGCCTGTGTGGAACACCTGTTGGTCCGCGGCCCGTTCAAGACGGTGGGGTTTACCGGCGTCATCCTGGAAGAGGTCGAGGATGGCGTCGCGGATGCGCCAGCGACGCCTGCATCCGGCGACGAAGCAGCCCCTGACGCGCCCGCAGACGCCCAAGCCGACTGGAACAAGGCATTCGCCGACATAGAGCCCGGCTACCTGCAAGGACTCCGCGACCGTCCCGATGATGCCAGCAAGCTTCGTGCGGTGATGAGCTTTGCGCAGGGCAAAGCTGAGACCGGCAATTACCCGGTCGCCATCACGGCCTTGCAGAAACTGGCCGAACTCCTCAGAAGCGCCCCCGCGAGGCCGACGAGCGAGAACCAAGTCGCGTCATCCGAGACCGGTGCTGTCAAGCCGCCAGCCGGTGAACTCGCGGCCTTGTTCAAGGAACGACTGACAGCCTTGCTGCCCGACATCAAGGCGTTGGCCGGCACACGAGCGGGCGACGAAGCCAGATTGCTGGCCAGTGAAGCCGGCGCTTTCGCACGCAAGATGGATTTCTTGAAAGCCAGTCAACTCCTGGATCAAGCCCAGCAATTGCTGACCAAGGGAGCCCCAGCTGGAGCGGCCAGACAGTCCGAGGCGTCACCTGAAGCCCTAGACGGCAAGGCAGCGCCGAGCCCCATGGGTGTGGTGAGCTATGCCAAGCTACTGCTGCGTTGGCGTGAAGCACAGGCTCGCGCAGCCGCAAATCTTACGGAGCTAGGCCGCCTCTTGCTAGATTTGCCAGAAGTGCAGAGCGACCCGCGACTCGCACAGGTCCAGCAAGCCGCGGCGGGACTCCCCCATCTGATACCGAAATTCGGCGAGGAACTCGCCGACCACTTGGACATGGCCGCAAATGGCGGGCCCAATGCGGCCGACAGCCGGACCGCGGCACTGGCGACCATTGGTGCGTATCGCAAGCAGCTTGCGGCAGTGCCGGTATTGGCAAAACTGGGCGAATTTGCCCTCAGAAACCTCAAGGCCGATCTACCGAGCGCCGGGGAATTGGACGCGGCACTTGGTGAACTGGAAGCGGCACTGTCCGTGGCGCGGTAACGCGAAGGAGCAAGCGACATGTTTTCGCAGATTGTGACCGAAATACTCGAGTTGCTCGGGGAGGCCCAGAAGGTGGCGCCCCGCGAGGATGACAACGAGGGACCGGTTCACGTTTCCTCGGAGAACTTGCCGGAGAATCGAAAAGACGCGATCGCGAAGATGAGGGCCAGCTATCGGAAACGGTTCGAGGATGATCCGCCGGGCGCGACGAAAGCTCAGACGGAACGCCTTACTCTTCCCCGGATGCGCTTTGCCAATTCCTATGCGAATCTCTCGGGGCCTCCGGATGATGGTCGCCTCGAATTGATCAAGGCCGCGTATTCTCAAATTCTGCTCGCCTACGGGGAGGTTGTCGATGAGATCGAGATCCGAAAAAGGCTTGCCACGCGTCTGGATGAACTCGCGCCGGCCCGCGGTCGTGGCGCGGCGCTGGTTCCAGGCGCGACCGTAGACGACACCCAGGAACTCGAGCGATTGCGCGACGCCGCGGCGCAGGCTTTGGACACCGCCGCGACTCGCGAAGAACTCGCCGCCGTGGAAGTACCGCTCGCCGCTGTTTCCAAGGAGCGGGGAGTGGTGGAGACGCTGGTGGAAGAGCGTCGCAGTCGCGCCGAACAGATTGGCCGGGAAGAAGCCGCGATCGTGACTCCACCCGAAGCGCCTCTCGGCACGCTGGTCGCGGAACGACTCGCGATTACTTCCAAACTGACGACCGACCCACTCACCAAGGACATCCTGGATTCCGCGGAGATCGCATTGACGATGCTGCGGAGCGCATGGGACGTTGCGGAAAAAGAGGCGGTAGCGCTACGTCAGATGCGCGCGTTGTTTCAGAAGCAGGCAACCGCGCTGCGGGAACGATTCGGAGGGCTCGTTCTTGCCAAGAACAAAGAATCGACCAAGCAAGAAATCTTGAAAAAACTGGCCGAGAGCGAGCAGGTGCTTGCGGTTGAGGCAACCAGAGATGATACGGAGAGCTTCCCCACGATATTGAGTAACGCGTCGAGCCTTATCGATGGGTTGGTTCAATCCATCATCTCGACCAATTCGTCGGCGCAGAATTATGTCAAGGAAAAACTGAACGTACTGGTTAAGGAAGCCAAGCAACTGCCGACGTTTACTCCGGAGTTGCTGGGATTCAAGGAAACAGCCGACTCGCAGATCTTCACGGCGAGCCAAAAACTCGGCGCGGGCACCGGTAACAAGGCAAGTCAAGCGCAAGTGTCCATCAACAACCTCGAAATCACGATCGCGGCCTGGCGTAAGAAAGCGGGCCCTGCTGGAATTCTGCTCGATGAGCGCAAGAAAAAAGTCGCCCAGAAAATCGAGAAGCCGAATCCACCCCAAACGTCCGACGCCTTTGCGCTGGAGCTCCAGGCAATTCGGAACAAAGTAAAGAGTAGTCTCGCGAAAGACCTCAGTGAGGAAGAAGTCTTGAAAGCGGAGTCGCTCGCGGCTCCCTTCGATGCGCTGTGGGACAAGGCCAACGAAGATGCCAAGGCGGCCGCGCGCGTGACGGCAGCGAGACTGACGCTGTCTACCGATTTGGAGGGCATCATCGCCGCCGCGCGACCGGCAGCAAAAATTGAGCTCGAGAAAGCACGCGACCTGGTGGATCGACTCGCGAGCCTGACTGACGTAAACCGCGATATGCCACGGACCGCCACTCTGCACGAGGCGCTGGTGGTGCGCATGAAGGAGGTGCAGGCCGAAGGGAGTTTCGCGACCACCGACAAAGAGCCCTTCACGGGCATTGACCCAGGCGTGCGCGAGTTGGCCTTCGAACTTTGCGGCCCAAGACTGATCGGCGGTCTCGACAAAAAGTCGAAAGAGGCCTTGAGCGGCGTACTGGTCAGTGATGGCCCGGCAATCAAGCTGCTGGCCGAAACCGCGTTCGGCGGCAACCCCCACGTGTTCGCCAAAGTGCTCGGTGACTGTGGTGCAAATGGCCTCGTGACACTCGCCCGTGCCATGGACGGCGACGGTGGTACCGCCGCCCGCAAGGCTCTGGACGGTTTGATCGCCAAGGGTGGACTGGGGGACAATCCCGCGATCCTGGTTCAGTTGCTGGGAGAGGGCCCGAAGATCGGCGATAACCAAGAGGCGCAAGAGGCCAAGGAAAAGCGTCAAAAGCAAAACGGAACATGGCTAAAGTCGCTGGCCGAGAGTTTTTCCGATGAAGCCGGCCAGGCAGCGATGGCCACGCTCCTCGGCGATTGCGGCCTGGGAACCAGCCCTGGCGCATTGGCAAGCCTGCTGCACGAGAACGGATTTAAGGGGGACGGCGCGAAGGTGCGCGAATTCGCGGATGCCTTCGTGGGCGGCAGTTCGGAACAACAGGCCAATCGAGCCGGGTTTGCACGCATCGTGAAGACTGGGGGAATCGCGCAGCATCCCAAGGTACTTGGCCCGCTCGCGAAGCAGGCGGGCGCGAAGGGAGTCAAGCAGATCGGCGCGGCATTTGTTGAGCCGTCCGACTGCGCGAACCTCAAGGGGTTGCTCGATCGCGGCGGCATGAGCGGTGACACGGGCACGTTGGCGACCAAACATGAGCACCCGGATACGTTGTCCAAGGTGTTCTTGGACGGACTCGCCGGTGATGGCGAGAACTTGAAGACCTTCGCTCAGGCCTTCAGCGGAGTGGATGGCCAGGCGAAGGCCAAGGAAATGCTCGATGCGTTCAACGAGTTCGAGGAGATCCACGCGGAGGCACGCCAGCCCGGCCAGGGCATTGCGCGCCTGCTGGACGACAAGAACCTCAAGGGCACGACCAAACAGAAAATCACGAAGTTGTCCACGCAGTTCGTGCCAAACATCCGTGCCATACCCGCTGGAACCAAGCGAAATCAGGCCATCCGGTTCGCGCCGCATTTCGGCACGAAGACGGCTCAGGAGGGTTGGAAGCCGAAAAGCGCTGCCATGGCCAACGCTGGCATTAATACAGTGACGGCTTCAGTGCTCAAACGTCACCAGCCCGAAGCTTTCGATCGAACCAAGATGAAAGATGATGTTCCCAATCAGTCGATGTTTCCGCCTGGCACCGATGTCGGCGCAGTACTCGACGAGGCGCTCGGCAAGATCACGCCGGATCGAACTCGGGCCCAGAAAGTGCCGGTCACCGTGGGCCCGCCACCCACGGTGATCGAAGTCGAAATCGGATTCCTCAACGGGGACATGGTGAACCATTTCGGCCCACGTGGCTCCGTCGTTCCGCCACATCCACAGGAAACGCCAAAGTTTAGCAACGCAGAAATCAATGCGATCTACGCCGCTTCCAAGTGACGTCGTTCGGTATCGACGGAGAAACCATCATGCAGATCAAGTTTGAGACCGCGGATTTTGGCGACGAGGCGGCTTCGTTGCGGGCCGCCGCCGAAGGCGGCGCCCCTGCGGAAGCGGAACACCTTTGGGGCCGGATTGTCCTGGACCACCCCGGCCAGCCGACGATCGTCGTCTTTGACGATCTCTCCATGCTCGGCCTCGCACTCTGTGTCGATGTGCCCACGGCGATTGCGCAGCACGGCCGGGCCGAACTCCGACTCGTCGGTTGGCCGGGCGAGTTTACGTTCTCTGCCCAGGGAGACGACGTGCAAGTGACCGGCTCGATGGATGAGGACGCGACCTTTCCTCGGGAGGAATTGCTGGCGGGCTTGCACGCCTGCGGGCAACGATTGGCGGCATTCATGAAGGAACTGTCTGTTGGCTGTCCGCAGTTTGCCTTCTCCTGCCGGGCGCTTGGTGAAAACCTGGCGAAGGGCTCCTAACTGATGCTGCGAAGGAGCCTGCCGAAGTGCACGCTTTTCTTGATCGGCGCCCAACAAGGCGTCTCGCCGGCAGCGATGCGGTCGAGTCGCGGAGAAACTGTGGCCCCAAGAGGCCGCATGGCAGGACGGTCTTGGCTACGTTTGCCATCTCGCGGCACTAGCCTCGATTCTGTACAAAACTCGGAACGAGACAGCGCGCCGAGTTGATCGTAAGCCCGGTCCTCGGTGTCGCTCACCAAGCACATACCATTCTTCAGTTTTCCCACGAGGTCACCGTGCCCACGATCGCTCCGCTGCAACTCGAACGGTTTTCCATCTCGCTCCTGGCTGCGGGAGGTGCGACGGCCCGCGAAGCTGAAGTCGTCGGCAAGAGTCTCGTGTCGGCCAATTTGCGCGGTTATGAATCGCATGGCGTGATGCGGATTCCCTTCTACATCCAGGCGATCGCCGATGGAGAAGTGGTCTCGCAGGCGCCACTGGATGTTCTGTCGGAATCGGCCACGCGATTGGTGGGAGACGCCAACTGGGGCTTCGGACAAGTGCAGGCGGGCATCCTGCTCGATCGCCTCTCGGCCAAGGCCAAGAGCGAGGGAATGGCCATCGGCACGCTCATCCACTCCGGTCACATCGGCCGTCTGGGCGAGTACTGCGAGTTGGCGGCCGAACGCAACTTGATCTCGATGTTGATGGTGAATTCGCATGGCGCCGCCGTGCGCGTGGCGCCCCCTGGCGGCACCGCACCGCGACTCAGCACCAATCCGCTGGCGATCGGCGTGCCCCATGGCCAGGAACCGTTGGTGCTCGACTTCAGCACCAGCGCGACCGCGGAAGGTAAAGTGCGAGTGAAAAAGATCGCCGGCGAACAGTGTCCCGACGGCTGGTTACTGGACAAGGACGGCCGGCCGACAAACGATCCAAACGTCCTCTATCAGAACCCACCCGGTTCCATCCTGCCGATGGGTGGCGCCCAAGCGTACAAAGGATTTGGGCTCGGGCTGATGATCGAGATCCTCACGGGCGCCTTGTCGGGGGGCGTGTGCGCTCGCGAGAAGACGTATCCCAAGAAGGGCAACTGCGTCTTCATGCTCTTGATGGACCCTGCGGGATTCGGCGGCGCCGAGCATTTTCGCGGCGAGGTCGATCAACTGGTGGAATACATTCGCGGTTGCCCGCGCATTCCCGGAGTCGAGCGAATTCTGCTGCCGGGCGACCCCGAACGCATGACCTACGCCAAGCGAAACTCCACGGGGATCGCGCTGGACGACGAGAACTGGGCGCAACTCACGAAACTGGCGGCCAAGCTGGGAATCGCCGTTCCCCAGTAACGAAACACTCATCAACCCTGATCAACACACATGCTCATCAGCGTCGATGAGCGGCGATCAGTGTTCCCGCAATTTGGCGAGGATGTGACGATTGCCTAGAGCGCTCGGCGATAGCGTTTGCCGGGGCGGCGTTGCAGGGACGCGGGCGTTTGACGAGGCGCCTCGGCGGTGGCGTCTCCTTCCGCGGCCGGTTGGCCGTCGCGACCGGCGGCGGCGATTTCTTCGCCAGTCCCCGGTT
>Ga0209391_10002173_pt1 | contig 10258 bp, 9 predicted proteins | sample PPLLak3March2015_FD_187246 | JGI IMG/M metagenome (GOLD analysis project Ga0209391, IMG submission 187246) | Freshwater sediment microbial communities from Prairie Pothole Lake near Jamestown, North Dakota, USA - PPLs Lake P7 Core (1) Depth... | ecosystem: Environmental > Aquatic > Freshwater >... | reverse complement strand
CGACGAGTCGACGACACGGCGTTATGGCGGCACCGGGCTGGGGCTGTCGATCTGCCGCCAGCTGGCCGGGATGATGGGCGGCGCGGTGGGCGTGGACAGCGTTCCAGGCCAGGGCAGCACCTTCTGGGCCGAGCTGCCCTTGCCGCGCACCCAGGCGCCGCTGCCGACGGCGCTGCCCGACGGCGCCTCCGGGCTCGAGGGGGCGCGCGTGCTGATGGTCGAGGACAACCCCGTGAACATGATGATCGCGGTGGCCATGCTCGAGCGCTGGGGCGTCGTCGTGGCCCAGGCGCAGGACGGTCGCGAGGCGGTGGCCGAGGTGCACGTCGCCGCCGCCGCCGGCCGCCCCTTCGATGCCGTGCTGATGGACGTGCAGATGCCGGTGATGAGCGGCCACGAGGCGACACGGGCGCTGCGGTCGAGCATCGGCGGGCGCGACCTGCCGATCATCGCGCTCACTGCCGCGGCGCTGGTGACCGAGCGCGACACGGCGCTGGAAGCCGGCATGAACGACTTTCTGACCAAGCCCATCGACGCCGAGAAACTGCGCACGACGCTGCTGCGCTGGTGCGCGCGCCCCGACCCCCTGGCCGGCTGAGCACGCGGCCCCGCAGTGGTTCCGGGTCCTCGACCGCGCGATCAGCAGACACGGGGCCATTCGTGGCGAACGCGTTCGCGGTCGCCATGGTCGAAGTGCCACCACTCGTTGGGGATGCCGTGAAAGCCGCCATGCGCCATGGCTTCGGCGAGCCAGCCGCGCAACTGCACCTGGGCCGGCTGGAGCACGCCGTTGGCCAGGTGCACCTCGTGCAAGGCCGGGTGCGAGGCCGGCGTCATCTCGTCGAAGCCGCTGCCCATGTCGGCCTCGGCGCCGTCGGGGCCGAGCAGGGTCACGTCCACGGCCATGCCGTAGCTGTGGATCGAACCGCGTCCGGGGTGGGCGAAATAGTGCTGCTTGGGCGTGCCGGCCACGTCCTGCCAGATCGCCTCCTGCACGCGCTGCGGGCGCAGCGCATCCAGCACCAGGATGGTCCAGCCCGGCCGGCGTGCCGCCAGCCAGCGCGCGGCGGCCTCGAGCCCGGCGGCGGCTTCACGGCGCAGCCAGGCGCAATCCAGCGCGCCGTACAGGCTGCGGCCGGCGAAATTGTTGCTGCCGACGTAGCGCAGATCGACACGCACGCCGTGCAGCGTATGCAGCCGGACGAAGGCCGGATGGCGGGCGACATCCTCGATGCGGATCGCCGCGCCCACGGGCTGTCCGTCGCCGCCGCTCATGGCCGGGATACGCCGACGCAGCCGGCGCCGCGACGGGGCAGCATCACGTCGCTGCCCACGTCTAGCCCGCCCGGCCGGCGGCCGGCGGCGCAAACCGCCGCTGCGGCTTGTCGGCTTGCGCATGCAGCGGCAGCACCTTGGGCAGCTTGTCCTGGATATCGCGGATGCGCGTGTCGCCCGCCGGATGGGTGGACAGGAACTGCGGCGGCGCGCCCTTGCTGGCAGCCATCATCTTCTGCCACAGCGTGACGCCGGCGGCCGGGTCATAGCCGGCGCGCGCGGCGAGGTCCATGCCCACGATGTCGGCCTCGGTCTCGTCCTCGCGGCTGAATTTCAGCGTCAGCAGCTGGCCCCCCATGTTGAGCATGGTGTCGCCCACTGCGCCGAGGCCGAGCAGGCTCGACACCAGCCCGGCGCCGATGCGCGTGGCCGCCGTCTTGCCCATGCGCTCGCGCGCGTGCTCGCGCAGCGCGTGAGCCGCCTCGTGGCCCATGATGGTGGCCACCTCGTCGTCGTTGAGCTGCAGCTTCTGCAGGATGCCGAAATAGAAGGCGATCTTTCCGCCCGGCATGCAGAAGGCATTGATCTGCGGGCTGCCCAGCAGGTTGACCTCCCACTTCCACTGCGCCGCGCGCGGGTTCCAGGTGCGGGTGTGCGGGATGATGCGGTCGGCGACATAGCGCAGCCGCTGCGTTTGCGGGTGGTCCATCGGCGCCAGCGCGCGCTGGTCACGGGCCTGCACCAGCATGGAGCGGTACTGCTGCGAGGCCGCGGCCTCGACCTGTTCGGCCGACACCAGCTTGGTGAAGGTGGACGTCTTGCCGACGTCGTCCCGCAGGCCGCCCTGCGCCCAGGCCGGGCCGGCCAGCGCCGCCAGGCCAGCGCCGGCGAGCAGGCCGGTAAACAGCCGGCGCTCGCGCAGTGCGCACAGGGCACAGCCGGCGTGTCCGGCGGCAGGGTCGAGCGAAGCGGGGTGGTGGCTGAGCATGGCGACGTCGGACCCCGCTGCGGCGGCCAGGGTTCCGTTCCATTCTAGGTAGCGGCCACCAGCAGTCCGGGCTTCGCGTGTCAGTCGTCGGCGGCGCCTGCCGCCTGCGGCGCCACCTCGAGCGCCAGCACGCTTGCGCGCAACCACCACAGCATCACCAGCGCCGGCGCCGCCAGCACCGTGCTGACGATGAAGAAGGTCGGCCAGCCGATGCTTTCGGCCAGCACGCCGGCCAGCGGACCCACCCAGACGCGGCCCACCGAGGCAAAGGCCGACAGCAGCGCATATTGCGTGGCCGTGAAGCGCTGGTTGCACAGGCTCATCAGGAAGGCCACGAACGCCGCGGTGCCCATGCCGCCGGAGAGGTTCTCGAACGCCACCACCAGCAGCAACCCGCCGTCCACCGGCGTCGGTGCGGCCAGGGACACGAAACCCCAGTCGAAGGCCGGCAGCGTGGTGCCGGGGATGACGCCCTTGCCCGACACCGCCAGCCACCAGAAGCCGAGGTTGCTGACCATCTGCAGCACGCCGTAGAACATGAGCGCACGCCACAGGCCGATGCGCAGCATGATCGCACCGCCCACGAGCGCGCCGCCGATGGTCAGCCACAGGCCGATGACCTTGTTGACGACGCCGACCTCGGCCGAGGTGTAGGCCATGCTCTTGAGCAGGAAGGCCGTCATCAGCGAGCCGGCGAAGGCGTCGCCCAGCTTGTAGAGCACGATGAAGAGCAGGAAGGCCGCTGCGCCGCGCTGGCTGAAATAGCTGCTCAAGCCGCCGAGCAGGGTGTGGAAGCGCGCCCGCCGCGCCGCCCAGGCCGCCAGCGGCAGCGTGAAGGCGATGCCCAGCAGCAGCGCTGCCAGGTCCACCCAGCGCTGCTGCAGCGGCGCCGGCAGGGCGCTGCCTTCGAGCAGCGGCCCCACCAGCGCCTGCGCCACGGCCGGCCCGTAGCGGTCGCTCAGCCACACGCCCGCCGCCACCGCGGCCAGCACGGCGGCAAAGCCCCACAGGTCGTTGCGCGCCGGCGGCGGCCGCACGGAGAGCGCCGGCAGGCGTGGCAGCACCAGTGCCGACAGGACCGCGGCCGCGGCCATCAGCGCGCCCATGAAGCGGTAGACCTCGGGCCAGGACCAGCCGGCGCCCTGCGTGGCGTCGGTCCAGATGAGCGCGATGCCGCCGGACAGGATCATCGCCAGCCTGTAGCCCATGACCCCCAGCGACGCGCCCATGCCGCGTTCGGCGGCCGGCAGCAGGTCGGTGCGGTAGGCATCGATGACCACGTCCTGCGAGGCCGAGACGAAGGCCACCGCCACCGCCAGCAGGGCGAAGACGCGGATGGCGTCCTTGGGCGAGGTCGCCGACAGCGCCAGCAGCACCCCCGCCAGCGCCAGCTGCGTCAGCACCAGCCAGCCGCGGCGGCGGCCGAGCCAGGGCAGCTCGAAGCGGTCCATCAGCGGCGCCCACAGGAATTTGAAGGTGTAGGGCAGTCCGACCAGGCTGAGAAAGCCGATCGTCGCCAGGTCGATGCCCTCCACGGTGAGCCAGGCCTGCATGGCCTGCCCGGTCAGGGCCAGCGGCAGACCCGAGGCGAAGCCCAGCAGCGTGACGGCGAACAGGCGGTGCAGCGCGGCCACGCGCGAGGCTAAGGGCATCGCGGCGATTCTAGGCAGCCTCCCGGCCCCACCCCCTGGGCGGGCGCGGCGATGGAGGCGGTGTCCGCTCAGCCCTTGCCGGCGGGCGGGGTCGGTGGCGGCGCGGCAACTCGGTGTCAACGCCACCACGGTGCAGCGACGGCTGGAGGCGCTGGGACGGCACGGGTGCGCGCCTTCATGCAGTTCGTCGGCGACGCGGTGGCGGCGCGGCTGGCCCCGCCCGCCCCCGGTGTGGCGAGCTGAGCTGTGCATGGCCGCTCGCAACGGGCCCCATCCAGCGGCCGGTGGGCGCTGTGCCGGTGACAGCCCTTGCATCGCCGTCCGGCGCCCCGATCTGGAGGGATACCGGTTGGTGTATTGCCGCGAGGGTCGCGGCGCGACCGGTCAAGATCGACCGACACCATGAACACTGACAAGCTGCACCTGCCCTGCCCGCACTGCGGCGCCACCAACCGGCTGCCGGCGGCACGCATCGACGAGTCCCCCACTTGCGGCCGTTGCGGCCAGCCGCTATTGCAGGGCCAGCCGCTGGATCTGGGCGACGACACCTTCGACGCCGTGGTCGGCGCCAGCAAGCAGCCCGTGCTGGTGGATTTCTGGGCTCCCTGGTGCGGCCCCTGCCGCATGATGGCGCCCGCATTCGAGCAGGCCTCGCGCCAGTTGGCCGGGCGCGCGCTGCTGGTCAAGGTCAACAGTGACGACAACCCGAGGCTGTCGCAGCGTTTCGGCATCCGCAGCATCCCGACGCTGCTGCGGCTGGACGGCGGGCGTGAATCGGCGCGCCAGTCGGGCGCGGTGCCGGCGGGTGCGATCGTCGCCATGGCCGGCGGCTGAAGTACACCCGCAGGCGCCGGCGACGCTGCCGCCAGGCGCGCTCAGCGGATCGACTCGACCTGCAACAAGGCTGCGCCGAAGGCGTCCGAGCAACTCGGCGCCCCGGCTTGGCCGCAACCTGCCGTGGGCGTGCCGTTGCCCAGTACCGATTGCAGGCGCACGCGGCCGGTCTCGTCGAGCAGGGTCTTCATGAACGGACCGGCCTGCTGGCGCGCCAGACCGGTAAGGTCGCGCGGCGCATCGCTGACCATCACGAGCAGCGTCTCGATGCCGGGCGGGCCGGCGGCCACGATCTCCCAGTCCTTGCCGGGGAGGCTGAGCCGCTGGCCGGCGCGCACCCGGTTGTCGGCGGCCAGATCGTTGGGGTAGAGCAGGACCAGGCTCTGGCCATCCGATCCGGCCAGGGCGATATAGAGATGGCCGTCGTGCGCCGGCGTGACGTCGATCTGCAGCGCATCGACACCGATGCGCAGTCGGGGCTGGCGCACGCTGGCGACGACGCCGCGGCTGCCGTCGCGCTGGCCATGCAGTTCGGCCAGGATGGCGCCGGGCAGCGCCGGCGCCGCGGCGGGCGCGGCCGGGGGCTGGGCCGAGGCCGCCGGAGCGGCCGGCGCCAGACCCAGCCAGGCCGGCACGAAGGCCGCGTTGCCGGCCACCACCAGCGTCTGGCCCAGGGTGTCGGGCTGCCCGGCCAGCGCCCGGTCCACGCGCTCCTGGGCGCAGCGCGTCACCTCCTGCACCGTGACGGCACCACTGCCATCGACGTCCCGCGCCTGGCCGAGCAGGCAGTCGCGCCAGGCGACGGTGGCCACACCGCCGCTGGCGCTGCTGTCGAAACTGGCTTCGTCGGCTGCGCTCGCGGCGACGTGCACCACGTTCTGCGGCAGCGCCTGGCGCCGCTGCAGCGCCGTCGCCAGGCTGTGCGTGCGGACGTTGCCGGGATGCGTGCAGCGCTCGGACGAGCCGCGAAGGGCAAACTTCGGCGTCATGATCCCGGCGCCGTCGTGCAGCGAACGCGTGCGCAGCGGCACGCCGGACACGCCACCCGCAAATCCGGCGTCGTAGAAGACCAGCAACTTGTCGGCGCGACGCACCAGCGGTGCCAGCGCCTCGCCGAGCGTCGTGCTGGTCAGCACCTGGCCGTCGGCGGCGAGCAGCCCTTCGTTGCAGGCACCGGCAACGCCGCGGTTCGAATTCGTCTCCTCGTACCAGCGGGTGCCGTGGCCCGAGAAGTAGACGAAGACCCGATCGCCTTCGGCCATGCGGGACTGCAGTGCCTCGATCTCGCCGACGATGCGCGCCCCGGTGGCCTCGTGGTCGCGCAGCACGGTGACCTGCCCGTCCGGGACCGCCATCGCACGCGCCATGCGCCGGGCGCTGGCAACGTCGTGCACCACGCCGCGCAGCGGGGGCACCTCGGCGACGCCGTAGGCGCCGATGCCGATGATCAGGGCGTGCCGCGTCTGGCGCTCGGACGGCAACGTCTGCGCCCCTGCGCCGGCCAGCAGGCCGAGGCTCACCAGCATGGCGCTGCCCAGCCGCCGGGCGCACGCCCGCGCCGTCGGCGGCCGGATGCTCATTCGAGCGTCACCACGCGCACGCGCCGGTTCTCGTCCGCCAGCGGGTCCAGCGGGTTGGCGGGCTCGGCGGCGCCCTTGCCCACCGCCTTCAGCCGTGCCGGGCTCACCCCCAGCGCCATCAGGTACAGGCGCACCTCCTCCGCGCGCTCCTGCGACAGCCGCTGGTTGAGCGCCTGTGCGCCGCGGGCGTCGGTGTGGCCTTCGATGACGAAGCGGCTCGACCGCAGCTCGGGGCTGAGCATGGCGGCGACCAGGTTGCCCAGCAGCGGACCGCTTTCGGGCCGCACACGCGCCGAATTGGGCTCGAAGTGGATGGCCAGCGAGAGGTTCGGCCGTGGCCCGGCCGGCGCGGCGCCGGCTTCGGCTGCGCCATCGGCCTTCTGCCGCACGACCAGGTTGCGTGTGCTGCTCCCGGCGACGGCGGGCTGCAGCGCCTGGATCATCGACGGGGTATCGGGCGCACTGCCCGGGCCGGCGCCGCTGGCGTGGGCTGAACCGGCGGCCAGGATCGGCCAGGCCAGCGCCAGGGCTTTCAGCAGGGGGAGCGGCGAACGGGTCTTCATCTCAAGTCCTCCCATCCTGACAGTCGGCCGGATCGGCAGCGCCGAACTCCGGAAGCGGAGCTCGAGTGCGCGGAGCGTAGTGTGCCCAAGGATGGCCGGCGCCGGCGCGTTGCGAGTGCGGAATTTCGCGCTGCGAGCGACTTCGTGCAGTTGCCTGCCGCCGCTCAGGTCGCTCCGGAGCCCGGAGGCCCCTGGCCGGCCCCCCGGTGTGGGGTTGCCCGAGAGCCGGGAAAGCGTGCAAGATCGGTGATGCCCTACAGTACCGGGTCATTTCGGCCCCAGGAGCCACGATCATGAACACCCTCCCCCGTCTCGCGCCGCTCTCCCTGGCCATGCTGCTGGCCGCCTCCGGCGCGCTGTCGCAGGAGCAGGTGATGCGGGAGGGCCAGGTCACGGAGAAGGCGCTCATCGAGGCGCTGTCGCCCTCAGCCACCAGCCCTGACGCCGCCGCGTCGGCCGGCGAGGAAACCGGGCGCATGCGCAGCTTCCGCCCGTCGGTGAGGCCGGGCGCCGCGGCCGCCGGTACGGCCGCCGCGGCGGCGCAGCCGGGCCGAGCCTCGATCCTGGTCACCTTCGTCACCGATTCCGCCGATCTCACGCCGGGTGCCCGCAGTGCGCTCGACGTGCTGGCCGGTGCCATGAAGTCGGAACGACTGGCCAGCACCCGCTTCACGATCGAGGGCCACGCCGACCCGCGCGGCAACGACGAGCACAATATGCGCCTCAGCCTGGCCCGCGCCGAGGCTGTCCGCGCCTACCTGATGAGCCAGCACGGCCTGGCCCCCGAGCGTGTCAATGCCGTCGGCAAGGGCTCGAGTGCGTTGATGAACCCCAGCCAGCCGGCCGCGCCCGAGAACCGGCGCGTGACCATCGTCGCGCAGCCGGGCTAGCCCGCGCTGGTGCGGCCTTCGCGTTCGCGCGCGAAGGCAATGAACCAGTCGATGCTCTCGGCATGGGCCATGGCGTCGCGGTTGAATACCTGTTCGGGCGCGGCGCCCATGAAGAGCTTCTTCACCGGCAGCTCCATCTTCTTGCCCGACAGGGTGCGCGGGATCGCCGACACCTGGAAGATGTCGTTGGGCACGTGGCGTGCCGAGAGCGCCTGCCGGATCGCCTGCTTCAGGCGCTCCTTCAGCGCGTCGTCGAGCGTCAGCCCGTCCCGCAGCACGACGAACAGCGGCATCCAGCTTTCGCGGCCGAGGTATTCGAGGTCGACCACCAGGCTGTCCAGCACTTCGGGTTGCACCTCCACCGCGCGGTAGAGCTCGGCCGTGCCCATGCGGATGCCGTGGCGGTTGATGGTGGCGTCGCTGCGGCCGTAGATCACGGCACCGGCCGCACCCGTCTCGGGGTGCGGCACGAGGCGGATCCAGTCGCCGTGGCGCCAGACGCCGGGGAACATGTCGAAATAGCTGTCGCGGTAGCGCCGGTGGTCGATGTCGCCCCAGAAGTGCAGCGGCATCGACGGCATCGGCTTCGTGCACACCAGTTCACCGACCTCGTCCATCAGCGGCCGGCCGTCCTCGCTCCAGGCCTCGACCGCGGCACCCAGGCAGCGGCACTGCATCTCGCCCTTGTGCACGGGCAGCGCGCGGTTGCCGCCGACGAAGGCGCCGGCGAAGTCGGTGCCGCCGCTGATCGGGTCGAGCCAGATGTCCCGCCCGTCCACCTTCGGCAGGTGGTCCCAGAGCCACTGGTAGGCCTCGTCGGAAAGCGGGCTGCCGGTGCTGCCGATGGCGCGCAGCAGGCCCAGGTCGGCCTGCTGCATCGGCTCCACGGCGGCCTTCATGCAGCTGGCGAAGTAGGCCGCCCCGGCGCCGAACCAGGTCACGCCCGTGGCGCCCGCAAAGCGCCACAAGGTGCCCCAGTCGGGTGCCCGGGCCGGGCCGGCCGGGTTGCCGTCGTACAGGCAGATCGTGGTGCCGCCCAGCAGCGCCCCGACCTGCAGGTTCCACATCACCCAGCCGGTGCTGCTGAACCAGTGGAAGCGCTCGCCGGTGTCGACGCTCGGGCGCACATCGTTGTGCAGCACGTTGCCCTTGAGCATCTCCAGCACGATGCCGCCGTGACCGTGCACGATGGCCTTGGGCAGCCCGGTGGTGCCGCTCGAGTACACGACCCACAGCGGGTGGTCGAAGGGCAGCCAGGTGGGCTGCCAGTCGCCAGGGTCGCCGGCCAGCCAGTCTGGGAAATCGTGCGTCTGGCGCCCGCGTGCGGCAAAGTCGGCGCCGCGCGCCGTGCTGTCGACATCGGCCAGCAGCACCAGGTGGGCCACCGACGGCAGCCCGGCCAGCACCTCGCGCAACACCGGTCGGCGGTCGTGCTCGACGCCGCCCCAGACCTGACCGTCCACCGCCAGCAGCACCTTCGGCGCGATCTGGCGGAAACGGTCGAGCACGGCCACCGGGCCCATGTCGGGTGAACAGACCGACCAGATCGCACCCAGGCTGGCGGTGGCCAGGAAGGCGACCACGGTGTGCGGGGTGTTGGGCAGATAGGCGCAGACGCGGTCGCCGGGCACCACGCCGGCATCACGCAGCCGGGCGGCGAAGCACCCGACCTGTCGCCGCAGTTCGGGCCACGGCATCGCCACCGGCGCCGCCATGCGTTCGTTCTGGAAGACGATGGCCGGGTGCCCGGCCGCGTGCGCGGCATCGGCATGGCGCAGCACCTGGCGCGCGTAGTTGAGCTGCGCGCCGGGAAACCACCCTGCGCCCGGCATCACTTCGGCTTCCAGCACCGTGCGGTGAGGCGTCGGCGAATCGATGTCGAACCAGTCCCAGATCGACTGCCAGAAGGCGCGCAGATCGGTGGTCGACCAGCGCCACAGGTCGTCGTAGGTCTCGAAGCGCAGGCCGTGGCGCTGCGCCAGCCACTCCTGGTAGGTGGTGATGCGGGGCGGCATGGCGGGCGGGGTCATGGGCGGTCTCCGGCAGGCCGTGGCTTGTCCGGCAGCGCAGCCGCGAGCGTAGCAAAGCCGCATGGGTGCGCAGGTGCGCGCCACACCCGATGTCAGCGCGCCGGCCTCGCCTCGCTCAGGTGGCGGTAGACGGTGGTGCGCGCGATGCCCCGAGCCCGCAGTGTCTGGCTGACGCTGCGGCGGCTGTCGCTTCCGAACAACCTTGCCCGCGCCGTTGCAACCTGAAACATCGCGAATCCTGCCCTGCCAGGGTGTTCCCGCAGTGGTATGCGTCATGCAACCCGCTAAGGTTGCGCTCCGCCGCAAAGGCGGCGACGTTGTCGACCCACACCCTACAGGAGATGAACCGTGCCCCAGATCCCGAAGCCACCCTTGCGGCTGCTGACGGCCGCCATGCTGGCCGCCACCGTGGCGCTGCCCGTGGCAGCGCAGCAGAATATCGAGAA
>Ga0209391_10002169_pt1 | contig 10265 bp, 9 predicted proteins | sample PPLLak3March2015_FD_187246 | JGI IMG/M metagenome (GOLD analysis project Ga0209391, IMG submission 187246) | Freshwater sediment microbial communities from Prairie Pothole Lake near Jamestown, North Dakota, USA - PPLs Lake P7 Core (1) Depth... | ecosystem: Environmental > Aquatic > Freshwater >... | reverse complement strand
GTCTCGCGTGGACCGAGGTTGGCGGCGAGCTGCTGACCATCGAGGCGGCCGTGATGTCCGGCAAGGGCAAGCTCACCCATACCGGCCAGCTCGGCGAGGTGATGCAGGAGTCCATCCAGGCCGCCATGACGGTGGTGCGCAGCCGCGCCAACGTGCTGGGCCTGGAGCCTGAGTTCTACCAGAAGGCGGACGTGCACATTCACGTGCCGGAGGGCGCGACGCCCAAGGACGGCCCGAGCGCGGGTATCGGCATGTGTACCGCGCTGGTCTCGGCGCTCACGAAGATCCCGGTCCGCAGCGACGTGGCGATGACCGGCGAGATCACGCTGCGTGGCGAGGTGCTGCCGATCGGCGGCCTCAAGGAGAAACTGCTCGCGGCGCACCGCGGCGGCATCCGCACGGTGCTGATCCCGGCCGAGAACGTGAAGGATCTCGCCGAGATTCCGGACAACATCAAGGGCAACCTCGAGATCAAGCCGGTCAAGTGGATCGACGAGGTGCTGCAGTTCGCGCTGCGGGACATGCCCCAGCCGAGTTCGGCCGAGCCCGAGTCGACCCCGGACGCGAAGCGGGCCAAGCGCCCGGGACGTCGTGCGGGCAAGCAGGTGCACGCGCACTGAGGCGCGTCGCCCCGTCCAAGGCAGAGGAGTGCACAAGTGAACAAGAACGAGTTGATCGAAGCAGTGGCCGAGCGCACCGGGCTCGCGAAGTCGGATGCGGCACGGGCGGTCGAGTCCGTGCTCGGGACGCTGACCGAGGCCCTGAAGCGCGGCGATACCGTCGCGCTGTCGGGCTTCGGGACCTTCCTGAGCAAGGAGCGGGCGGCCCGGACCGGGCGCAACCCGCGCACGGGCGAGAGCATCGCCATTCCCGCGAGCCGGGTTCCTGCATTCAAGGCTGGCAAGGGCCTGAAGGATGCACTAAACTAAAGGGCTTCCCAGGGAGCTCGGGTGCTTAGCTCAGCTGGGAGAGCGTCGCCCTTACAAGGCGAAGGTCGTGGGTTCGATCCCCTCAGCACCCACCAGATCGCGCGGAGTGGTAGTTCAGTTGGTTAGAATACCGGCCTGTCACGCCGGGGGTCGCGGGTTCGAGTCCCGTCCACTCCGCCAACTTCTGGCAAGATCCCTCACGACGAAGGCCCGCTCTCGCGGGCTTTCTCGTCTCCGGTTGACGGAATTTGTGGCAGGCGGGCCCCCCGCCTCTTACTATCGCCCCTCCAATTTTTCCCGACCACACTGAATCATGCTCCAGAAGATTCGCGACAAGATCACCGGCTGGTTCGCCATCGTCTTCCTCGGCATCATCGCCATCGTGTTCATTTTCTGGGGCGTGCAGTTCGAGTCGTCGGTGAACGTGGCGGCGGCGACCGTCAACGGCGAGAAGATCCCCGTTGAGGTTGTCCGGCAAGCCTGGCAGGACCGACAGGCCGAACTGCAGCAGCTCACTCGTGACGAACTGCCTGCCGAGCTCGTGCAGCAGGAGCAGCAGCGCATCCTCGAGGACTTCATCCGTCGCGAGCTGCTGGTGCAGCGCGCCGGCGAGCTCGGCTACCGGGTCAGCGACCGCGAGCTCGCGCAGGCGCTGGCGAACATTCCCGCGCTGCAGGTCGACGGCGTCTTCTCCCGCGACCGCTACGCGGCACTGCTGCGAGCGCAGGGGCGGACCGAAGCGGAGTTCGAGGCGGAGTTCCGCCGCGACCTCGAGATCGGCCAGCTGCGCAACGCCGTCGCTGTCTCCGCCTTTGCCCTTCCCGGGGAATTGCGTCGCCGCGTCGAACTCGAGGGCGAGGTGCGGGAGATCGACATGGTCGTCCTGCCTGCCGCCCAGTTCGCGGCATCGGCCACGGTCACTGCGGACGAAATCGCCGACTGGTACCGGAAGAACGATGCCGACTTCAAGACGGTTGAGTCGGTAGCGCTGCAATACGTGCAGCTGAGCCTGTCTGACGTGGAGCGCGGCATCGAGGTGACGGAGGACGCGCTGCGTGGCTACTACGACGAGGTGGCGGCCGAGCGCTTCCAGACGACGGAGAGGCGACGTGCCCGGCATATCCTCGTCGAAGCCGGCACCGACGACGGCGCTGCGCGGTCCCGTGCCGAGGCGCTCGCCGAGCGCGCCCGGGCCGGCGAGGATTTCTCCGCGCTCGCGGCCCAGAACTCGGACGACCCGGGATCCAAGGGGCAGGGCGGTGACCTCGGGTGGGCGACGCGCGAGAGCTTCGTGGCACCTTTCGCCGACGCATTGTTCGGCATGCAAAAGGACGAGATCCGCGGACCGGTGCAGACCCAGTTCGGGTACCACGTAATCAAGCTCGACGACGTCGAGGCGGCGCACCTGCGCGGCTTCGACGAGGTGAGGGCGGAGATCGAGTCCGACTACCGTCGCGACCGGGCGCAGGCGCTGTTCTACGAGCGTTCGCAGCAGCTGGCCGACGAGGCCTTCGCGAGCCTCAACGAGCTCGACTCCGTCGCTCAGCGGCTCGGTCTGGAAACCCGCGTCGTGGACGCGTTCACGCGGCAGGGCGGCGGCCCGTTCGGCGCCGACCGCAAGCTGATCGATGCGGCCTTCAGTGACGAGGTGCTGGTGGAGCGCCAGAACAGCCCGGCCATCAACGTGGGCGAGGACAGCGTGGTGGTGCTGCGGGTCACGGAGCACCGTCCACCGGTGCAGCGGCCGCTCGAGGAAGTACAGGGCGAGATCGAGCAGACCCTGCGCGCGCAGCGCGCCCGGGACGCGGCCGTGGCGGCGGCAAAGGCCGCGGCGGCGCGGGTGAATTCCGGCGAGACCTGGGCAGAAGTGACGCAGTCGCTCGGCCAGCAGCCCATGGGCGGCCGAACCGTAACGCGCACCGAGGAGGCCCTGCCGCCGGAATTGCTCGACGCCGTGTTCACGACGGCAACGCCGGCCAGCGGAAAGCTCGCGAGCAGCGTGGCGGCGCTGCCGGGCGGCGACGTCGCGCTGTTCGTGGTGAGCGGGGTGCGGCCGGGCTCGATCGCGTCGCCCGAGGCGGCCGCGGCGCTCCAGGGGCGCGCGCAGCAAGCAGCCGAGCAGATGGCGCTGACGGAGTTGTCCGCCTACGTGGCCGAGCTCGAGCGCAAGGCCAAGATCAAGCGCAATCCCAAGCTGTTCGAGTAAGCCGACGCGCGCAACCGGGGCCGCCCGACGACGGCCGGCTCCCGCGTTCCACGCTATTCCGGAAATGCCATGCCGACGTGGCTGTAGCCTGCGTCGACATACAGGACCTCTCCCGTGATGCCGGAGGCCAGGTCCGAGCAGAGAAAGGCCGCGGCGTTCCCGACCTCCTCGATGGTGACGTTGCGTCGCAGCGGCGTGTACGAGGCGACGTGTCCGAGCATCTTGCGGAACCCGCTGACGCCGGCGGCCGCGAGCGTCTTGATCGGCCCGGCCGAGATCGCATTCACGCGGATGCCCTGCGGGCCGAGGTCCGCCGCCAGGAAGCGCACGTTGGCCTCGAGGCTCGCCTTGGCCAGTCCCATGACGTTGTAGCTCGGGACCGAGCGCACGGCGCCGAGGTACGACATCGTCACGATCGCTCCCGGGCGGCCGACCATCATCGGGCGAGCGGCCTTGGCGAGCGCGGCGAGGCTGTAGCTCGAGATGTCGTGAGCGACCTGGAAGCCTTCACGAGTCACGCTGTCCAGGAACCCGCCAGCCAGCTGTTCGCGGGGCGCGAACGCGACCGAGTGGACCAGGATGTCGAGCGAGTCCCAGTGCCCGCGCAGTGCGTCGAAGGCCGAATCGATCTCCGTGTCGCTGGCGACGTCCATCGGCAGCACGAGGGTCGAGCCGAGCTCCGACGCCATGTCGACCACGCGCTCGCGCAGTCGCTCGTTCTGGTAACTGAAGGCGAGCTCCGCACCTTCGCGCCGCATCGCGGCGGCAATGCCGCAGGCGATCGACCGCTCGGTGGCGAGCCCGACGACCAGCGCGCGCTTGCCTGAGAGGAAGCCCACCGCCTCAGCCCCCGCTCACGCGCCGCGGATCGACGTACACGACGATCTTCTGGCCGGCCTTGAGCGAGTTCGACTGGCGTATCTGGTTCCAAGCCTTGAGCTGCTGGACCGACACGTTGAAGCGCTGCGCGATCTCGGTGAGCGTGTCGCCTCGGCGGACCTTGTACGTCATGCGGGAGCTCTCGGCGGCCGGCGCGTCAGTGCCGCCCGTGCCGCCGGCGCCCGGAATCTTCAGGCGGCTGCCGGCCACGAGCTGGCTCTTCGAGGTCATGCCGTTCTCGGCTGCCAACGCCGGGACCGTGACGCCATAGCGGCGCGCCACGCCCCAGAGCGTGTCGCCGGGCTTGACCTTGTGCGATCGGGCAGCGGCCGCCGCCGACGATGCGCCGGCCGGTGCCGTCGCACGACCCGCGGGCGGCAGCCGCTCCGGCAGCTGGGCGACGATGTCGGGCCGGGATTCGGCGACGGGCGCCGCAGCGGCTGCTCCATCACGGGGGACCATCAGGATGTCGCCCGGGTGGATGACCGAGCCGCGCAGGCCATTGTGGGCGCGCAGCGACTCGACCGACACGCCGTGCTGTCGCGCGATGCCCGTCAGAGACTCACCGCTGCGCACTCGGTGCCGCACTTCGGGCGGCGGCTCGACTGTCGTGGCGGCGACGCGCTGCGCGGCCTCGCCATTTGCCAGCGCGATCCGGAACGGCTCGGCGCGTTCGACCGGCAGCAGCAGGCGGTGCGGCCCGCCCGGCGGCGTCGTCATGCGGTTGAAGGCCGGGTTGAGCGCGAACATGTCGTCGCGGCTGATGCCGGCGAGTTCGGAGGCCTCGCCAAGGTGGATCTGCTTGCCCGGATCCACGACGTCGAAGTAGGGCTGGTTCGGGATCGCCGCGAAGCTCAGCCCGTAGGCGGGCGGATTGGCCACGATGCGGCTGATGGCGAGCAGCTTCGGCACGTAGTCGCGCGTCTCGGCCTTGAGGTTCAAGCTGAAGAAATCGGCCGGGCGGCCCGCATCGGCATTGCGCTTCACGGCCCGGCTGACGGTGCCTTCGCCGCCGTTGTAGGCCGCGATGGCGAGGTACCAGTCGCCGTTGAAGTAACGGTGCAGGTACTGCAGGTAGTTGAGCGCCGCATCGGTGGCGCGCAGCACGTCGCGGCGCTCGTCGATCCACCAGTTCTGCGTGAGCCCGTAGTGCTTGCCGGTGCTCGGGATGAACTGCCACAGGCCTGCTGCGTGGCTGCGCGAGTAGGCGACCGGGTTGAAGGCGCTTTCGACGACCGGCAGCAGCGCGAGCTCGAGCGGCATGCCGCGCTTCTCGATCTCCGTGACGATGTAGTGCAGGTAGCGCGCGCCGCGACGGAAGATTCGATCGAGGTAGTCGGGCCGCGAGCGGTACCACTCGAGTTCCCGGTCGACGGCGTAGTGCTGCGTGTCGGGCAGCGCATATCCGGCCCGGATGCGGTCGAACAGGTCCGCGTGCTGCCCGGGCGGGACGTCGGCCAGTCCGTCGCGAGTGCCGCCGTAGGCGATCGGGGCCTCCAGTCCGGCCCTCGATACGGCGGGGTGCTGAGGCGAGGGCGGGAGGCTGGAGTAGTCCTCTCCGTGGGGGGTAGTGCTGCAGCCGGTCAGCGTGACGACCAGGATCGCCACTGCGGGCAGCACGTGCTTGATGTATCTCATTCAGCGGAACCCGTCTTTCCAGGCCCGGAGCACGGCGAACACTTCCGCCGGGCCGGGCAGTGGGGAGCCTGCATGCGATTCGGCCGCCGCGCGCACCGCGGGCACCTCGCAACGCAGGAAGGGATTGAAGCGTCGCTCGCGGCCCAGCGTGGTGGGCAGCGTGATCGCGTCGCGACTGCGCAGGACGCGCACGGACTCGAGCGTCTCGAGCACGTCCGCGTTGCCGGGCTCTACGGCGGCGGCGAAGCGCAGGTTGGAGAGCGTGTACTCGTGGGCGCAGAAGATGCGCGTGTCGTCGGGCAGCGAGGCGATCCGCCGAAGGGACTCGTGCATCTGCGCGGCCGTGCCCTCGAACAGGCGGCCGCACCCGGCGCTGAACAGCGTGTCGCCGCAGAACAGGGCGCCGTGGCCGTGGTACGCGATGTGTCCGAGGGTGTGCCCGGGCACCGCCATCACGTGAAACTCGAGTCCGATGTCTGCAAGGCTGACCGTGTCTCCGTCGTCGAGGGCCCGGGCCGGGCAGGGCAGGCGCTCGCGAGCCGGCCCGAACACCGCGGCGCCATGCCGCTCCGCCAGTGCCGCGACTCCGCCGACGTGGTCCGCATGGTGATGCGTGACGAGGATGGCGCGGAGCTCGAGTCCCTGGTCCTGCAAGGTCGCCTCGACCGGGCGGGCGTCACCCGGATCCACGACCACCGCGGCAGTCGGCTCCAGAGGAGCGCGGATCAGCCACAGGTAGTTGTCCGAGAAAGCCCGCACCGGACTCGCTTCGAGCATCACAGACCCCCGTCGCGTCCAGGCCATGAGTCCGGGCGCGCGTATTAGACCCTGTCGGGGCGGAAATTTCTACAACGCGGTGCGCGTTTTTCGCGAAGATCGGCGGACCTTGCCGCTATCCTAGCGCGCGATGAACGATGCTTCGGTCAAGGCCTGGTTCGACAGCTCGCTCGGCGCGGCGTTGCTCGAGCTCGAGCAACGGGTGCTCGCGGACGCGCTCGCCGACGTGTTCGGGTTCGAGCTGCTGCAACTCGGGCGCTGGGGCGCGGGCGCGGATCTGTGCGGCGCGGCGCGAACTCAGCACCACTGCGTCCTCGACCCCGATGCCGCCGGTCCCGGCGCGATCCGCGCGCAGTTCTCGGCGCTGCCGATCGCCACGGCCTCCGTCGAGGCGGTGCTGTTGCCTCACACGCTGGAGTACGCCGCGCATCCGCACGGGGTGCTGAGGGAGGTCGAGCGCGTACTGACGGGGGATGGCCATGTGCTGACCTGCGCATTCAATCCGTTCGGTCCGTGGGGAGTGCGGCACCTCGCGTCGCGGGGGCGCTTCCCTCCGTCCACAGGCAGGCTGATCAGCGAGGGCCGGCTGCGCGACTGGCTGGTGCTGCTCGGCTTCGAGGTGGTGGAGGCTCGGCGCTACCTGTTCGTGCCGCCCTGGCAGCAGAGGTTCTCGGCGCGCAGCCGTGACTGGCTCGAGTCGCGCGGGCCGCGGTTCGCGGCGCCGCTCGCCGGGGCGTATCTCGTCAAGGCGCGCAAGCGCGTGCGCGCCCTCACGCCGATCCGGCCGGTATGGCAGCGCGCGCCGGCGGTCGTCGGCGGCCTGGCCGAGCCCACCTCTAGGAACGCGGCATGACCGAGGTCGAGATCCACACCGACGGCGCCTGTCGCGGCAACCCGGGCCCCGGGGGTTGGGGTGCAGTGCTGGTTTCGGGCTCGCACAGCCGCGAACTGTGGGGCGGCGAGCCGCACACGACCAACAACCGCATGGAGATGACGGCGGCGATCGAGGCGCTGGCTGCGCTCAAGCGCGGTTGCCGCGTGCACATCTACACGGATTCGCAGTACGTCCGCAACGGCATCACCGAGTGGCTGCCGCAATGGAAGAAGCGCGGCTGGAAGACGGCCGACCGCAAGCCCGTCAAGAACGCCGACCTGTGGCTGCGGCTCGAAGAGGAGATCACCCGTCACGAGGTGCACTGGCACTGGGTCAAGGGCCACGCCGGGCACCCCGGCAACGAACGGGCGGACGCGCTCGCGAACCGCGGCGTGGACGAACTCGGTGCGCACGGACCTGAATAGGCAGCGGGGGCCGTGATGCCTGCCTGCCGTACAATACCGCCCGGTCCGATCTTCCCATGAGCCCCGCGATGGATTTCATCGACCTCAAGACGCAGTACCGGCGCATCAAGCCGTCCGTGGATGCCCGCATCGCACGCGTGCTCGAGCATGGGGCCTACGTGATGGGCCCGGAGGTCACCGAACTCGAGCAGGAGCTCGCGCGCCATTGCGGCACGACGCACTGCATCTCGGTCGCGAGCGGCACTGACGCACTCATGATCGCGCTCATGGCACTCGACATCGGGCCGGGCGACGAGGTCATTACCGCGCCCTTCACCTTTTTCGCCTCGGCCGAGGTGATTGCGCTGGTCGGCGCCACGCCGGTGTTCGTGGACGTGGATCCGCGCACCTACAACCTCGACCCGGCGCAGCTCGAGGCGTCCATCACGCCGCGTACGCGCGCCGTCATGCCCGTGTCGCTGTACGGCCAGTGCGCCGATTTCGACGCGATCAACCTCATCGCCTGCCGTAACGGCCTTCCGGTGATCGAGGACGCCGCCCAGAGCTTCGGCGCGACATACAAGGGTCGCAAGTCGGGCGCGCTCTCTCTGATCGGTGCGACTTCGTTCTTCCCTTCCAAACCGCTCGGCGCCTACGGGGACGGCGGCGCCCTCTTCACGAACGACGAGGCCCTCGCGAAGCTCATGCGCGAGATCCGGCTGCATGGCCAGGATCGGCGCTATCACCATCCGCGCCTCGGGCTCACCGGGCGGCTCGACTCGATGCAGGCGGCGGTGCTGCTCGCCAAGCTCGAGATCTTCGACGACGAGGTCGCGGCCCGCGTCCGGCTCGGGGCGCGATACACGGAGCTGCTCGCCGAGGCCTTCGCGGGGCACCCGAGCCCGGTCCGCGGCCCGTACGTCGAGCCGTTCAACACCAGCGTGTATGCCCAGTACACCATCGAGGTCGACCACCGCGAGATCTTCGAGACGCGCATGAAGGTGCTCGGCATCCCCACGGCCGTGCACTATCCGCTGCCGCTGCACCTGCAGCCCGTGTTCGAGCACCTCGGCCAGGGCGAGGGTTGCTACCCGGTCTCGGAGGCGGCGGCGCGGCGGGTGATCAGCCTTCCGATGCATCCCTACCTCGCCGAGGCCGATCAGGTGAAGGTCGTGAACGCCGTGCGCGAAGCGATCGGCTGAACCGTGAGGCAGGTCATCCTCGACACCGAGACCACCGGTCTCGAGCCGGAGCTCGGTCACCGCATCATCGAGATCGGCTGCATCGAGGTCGTGAACCGGCGGCGCACCGGTCGCGTCTTCCACCGCTACCTCTGCCCCGACCGCGACATCGACCCCGGGGCACTGCAGGTGCACGGGATCACGCTCGAGTTCCTGCGGGGACAGCCGCGCTTCGCGGACGTCGCGCAGGAGTGGCTCGAGTTCGTGCGCGACGCGGAACTCGTGATCCATAACGCGCCCTTCGACGTCGCGTTCCTGGACGCGGAGCTCGCCCGCCTGCCCGGGACGCCAGGCCGCGTGGCCGAGCTGTGCCCGGTGCTCGACACCCTGGCGCTCGCGCGGCAGCAGCACCCGGGCCAGCGCAACAGCCTCGACGCGCTGTGCAAGCGCTACTCGGTCGACAACTCGCAGCGCGACCTGCACGGCGCGCTGCTCGATGCCGACCTTCTGCTCGAGGTGTACCTCGCGATGACGGGCGGCCAGGGAGCCCTCACGCTCGACGAGACAACCGAGTCGGGCGCGGCGAGCGTGCCGGCACGACGGGCCCGGCGCCCGCAGGGCACGCTGGTCGTGGTGCGTCCCACGGATGCGGAGGTCGCGGCCCACGAGCGGCGCCTGGCCGCGCTCGACAAGTCGAGCGGCGGCAAGACGGTCTGGCGCCAGCTGGAGTCCGGAACTTGATCCACGTGACTCGTGGGGACCACCGTCCCCAAGGGGCCGGCGCCGCCGCGCGGCCGCCCCGCCAGTATGACGCCGGTCTCATTCGCCCCGGATGCGGTGTGGCATCCTTCGGTCCCGCGGCGCGCCGCGAGCATTGCACATAACTCTCGAAACCAATCGACCCAACATGCCCAACCTGAACCTGCGCAACCTCCGTATCGGCGTCGTCGGCCTCGGCTATGTCGGCCTGCCGCTGGCCGTCGAGTTCGGCAAGCGATTCAACACCGTCGGCTTCGACATCAAGGCGGCGCGCGTGGACGAGCTGCGGCGCGGCCACGACAGCACGCTCGAGACCGACGAGGCGGAGCTGGCATCGGCCACCAAGCTGAGCTACACGACGCGTCTCGAGGACCTGAAGACCTGCCGCGTCTTCATCGTGACGGTGCCCACGCCGATCGACGAGTACAAGCGCCCCGACCTCACGCCGCTGGTGAAGTCGAGTGAGTCCGTGGGCAAGGTGCTCAAGAAGGGCGACGTGGTGGTGTACGAGTCCACCGTGTACCCGGGCTGCACCGAGGAGGTCTGCGTGCCGATCCTGGAGCAGGTGTCGGGGCTCAAGTTCAACAAGGACTTCTTCGCGCGCTACAGCCCCGAGCG
>Ga0209391_10002168_pt1 | contig 10271 bp, 21 predicted proteins | sample PPLLak3March2015_FD_187246 | JGI IMG/M metagenome (GOLD analysis project Ga0209391, IMG submission 187246) | Freshwater sediment microbial communities from Prairie Pothole Lake near Jamestown, North Dakota, USA - PPLs Lake P7 Core (1) Depth... | ecosystem: Environmental > Aquatic > Freshwater >... | reverse complement strand
CTCCGACGTCAGGCGACGGTGCCGCCCGCGGCCTCGATGGCCGCCCTGGCGCCCTTGGTCGCGGCGACACCCTTCAGCGCGACCTTGCGGGTCAGCTCACCGGACATGAAAACCTTGGCGCCGCGCGCGATCTGCGGCACCACGCCAGCAGCCTTCAGCGACAGCAGGTCGATCTCGTCGCCCGCGATCCGCTGCAGGTCCGACAGGCGAACCTGTGCCGTGTCGTCAGCGGTCATCGACCTGAACCCGCGCTTGGGCAGCCGGCGCTGAAGCGGCATCTGCCCGCCTTCGAAACCGACCTTGTGGAAGCCGCCCGAACGCGACTTCTGACCCTTGTGACCGCGGCCCGCGGTCTTGCCCAGACCCGAGCCGATGCCGCGACCGACACGCTTGGCCGGGTGCTTGCTGCCCTCGGCGGGCTTCAATTCGTTCAGCTTCATGGAACCTCCGGTGCCCTGCATTGCGCCGTGCTCAGTGCACACGCAGCAGGTACGACACCTTGTTGATCATGCCGCGCACCGCTGGCGTGTCTTCCAGCTCGCGCGTCTGGTTGATCTTCTTCAGACCGAGCCCGAGCACCGTGGCCTTGTGGGTCCCACGAGTGCCGATCGGGCTCCGAACCAGCGTGATTTTGACCGTCTTGTTGCTCATTGATCTCTCCGCGCGCCAGCCCACAGGACGGGCGCCAGGCCGTCGTTCAGCCGAGGATTTCCTCGACACTCTTGCCGCGCTTGGCAGCAATCTCGGCCGGGGTGTTCAGGTTCTGCAAGGCATCGAGCGTCGCGCGAACCATGTTGTAGGGGTTTGACGAGCCGTGGCTCTTCGCGACGATGTTGCTCACGCCCATCACCTCGAAGATCGCGCGCATCGGGCCGCCGGCAATGACACCGGTGCCTTCCGGCGCCGGCTTCAGCATCACGACGGATGCGCCGTGCCGACCCATGACCTGGTGATGCACCGTGCCGCTGCGCAGCGAGATCTTGACCATCTTGCGCCTGGCTTCTTCCATCGCCTTCTGCACCGCCACCGGCACTTCGCGCGACTTGCCCTTGCCCATCCCGATCCGGCCATCGCCGTCACCGACAACGGTAAGCGCCGCGAAGCCGAGAATACGGCCGCCCTTGACGACTTTCGTCACCCGGTTCACCGCGATCATCTTCTCGCGCAGACCATCGTCGCGCTCTTCGCCGCCAACCTTCGCTTGAATCTTCGCCATCTTGTTCGTCCTCAGAACTTCAGGCCGGCTTCGCGCGCGGCCTCGGCCAGCGCCTTCACCCGACCGTGGAAGCGGTAACCCGCCCGATCGAAGGCCACGCTGTCAATGCCGGCGGCCAGCGCCTTTTCGGCGATCCGCTTGCCGATCAGCGCGGCGGCCGAAGCGTTGCCGCCCTTGCCAGACTGGCCAGCCAGTTGCGAACGGATCTCCTGCTCGACCGTCGACGCGGAAACGAGCACCTTCTCGCCGGCGGCATCGATGATGCTCGCGTAGATATTGGTGTTCGTCCGGTGCACGGTAAGCCGGTTGACCCGCAGTTCGCGGATCTTGAGCCGCGTCTGACGGGCGCGGCGCAAACGGGTTTGCTTCTTGTCCATCGATCGAATCCCCGGAAGCAGCGAAAACGCTTACTTCTTCTTGACCTCTTTCAACACCACGCGCTCATCGGCGTAACGGACGCCCTTGCCCTTGTAGGGCTCGGGTTCGCGAAACGCGCGGATCTCCGCGGCGACCTGGCCGACGCACTGCTTGTCGGCGCCCTTGATCAGTATCTCGGTCTGCGTCGGCGCTTCCGCCCTGACCCCCTGCGGCACCTGGTAGACCACCGGATGCGAGAAGCCGAGCGACAGGTTCAGGTTCGTTCCCTGGACCTGCACGCGGTAGCCGGTGCCCACCAGCTGCAGCTTGCGCTCGAAACCCTTCGTCACACCGTGCACCATGTTTGCGATCAGCGCACGAAACGTGCCGCTCATTGCATCGGCCGGGCGGCTGCCATCGACGGGCTTGACCAGCAGCTCGGCGCCTTCGCGCTCGACGGTGATCAGCGGATGCAACCGCTGCACCAGCGAGCCCAAAGGGCCCTTGACGCTGATCGCACCGCCAGCGACGCTGACATCGACCCCGGCGGGTACGCCGATCGGACTCTTGCCTACTCGGGACATTTCGACTCCTCCCCGATCAGGCCACGAAGCCGATGACTTCGCCGCCCAGGCCGGTGGCACGCGCATGACGGTCGGTCATGATGCCCTTCGACGTGGTGACGATGGCGACACCGAGGCCGTTCATCACCTGCGGCAGCGCATCCCGGCCCTTGTAGACCCGCAGGCCAGGACGCGAGACGCGGTCGAGCCGCTCGATGACCGGACTGCCGGCGTAATACTTCAACTGGATCTCCAGCGTGCGGAGGGCGCCAACGCCCTTCACGGAGAAGTCCTCGATATAGCCCTCGTCCTTCAGAAGCCTGGCAATCGCCACCTTCAGCTTGGACGTCGGCATTGACACCGATTGCTTTTCGACGCGCTGCGCGTTGCGGATGCGCGTGAACATGTCGGCGATCGGATCGCTCATGCTCATGATGTGGTTCCTCTTTCCATCTCGCTCATTGCCGGCCAGCCGATTACCAGCTTGCCTTCGTCAGCCCGGGCACTTCGCCGCGCATTGCAGTCTCGCGCAGCTTGTTGCGCCCGAGGCCGAATTTGCGATAAGTGCCGCGCGGACGACCCGTGATCTCGCAGCGATTGCGAAGACGCGTGGGGCTGGCGTTGCGGGGCAGGGCCTGCAGTTTCAGACGCGCCTGAAAGCGCTCCTCTTCAGACAGGGACTGGTCGTTGATGATCGCCTCGAGCGACTGGCGCTTGGCGGCGAATTTCTTCACCGTCGCCTGGCGCTTGAGTTGACGATTGATCAGAGCGAGTTTGGCCACTTTCGTTGCTTCCTCAAATGCGCCCGGACTTCAGGTGCGGAACGGGAACTTGAACGCGGCGAGGAGCGCGCGCGCTTCCCCGTCGGTCTTCGCCGTTGTAGTGATGCTGATGTTCAGGCCGCGCAGGGCGTCGACCTTGTCGTACTCGATCTCGGGGAAAATGATCTGTTCCTTGACCCCGAGGTTGTAGTTGCCGCGACCATCGAAGGCCTTGCCGGAAATTCCGCGAAAATCGCGAACCCGCGGCAGCGCAACCGTCACCAGGCGGTCGAGAAACTCGAACATCCTCTCGCCACGCAGCGTGACCATGCAGCCGATCGGGTAACCGGCGCGAATCTTGAATCCGGCGATCGGCTTCTTGGCCTTGGTGGTGACGACCTTCTGGCCGGCGATCTTCGTCAGGTCGGCCGACGCGTTGTCGAGCACTTTCTTGTCGGCGACCGCCTCGCCCACACCCATGTTCAGCGTGATCTTGGTGATGCGCGGCACCTGCATGACCGACTTGTAGCCGAACTGCTGGATCAGGTCGGGGGCGACCTTCTCACGAAAAACCTGCTGCAGACGAGCCATCTGATCTTCCTTTCGAACCCTCGTCAGCGATTACGCCACGGCCGGGCCTGTATTTCGACCCCGCGGCAACCGCTCCGCACCGGAGCGCCCGACCGCCGGGCATTCAAATTCTTCGATCACCACCACCGGGCGACGCCAATTCACCGCCATCGGGCGCCATCAACCAATGCCGTCAGGCGGTGCTCAGCCCCTGCCGTCAGGCAGCCCCCAACATCTCGCCGTTCGACTTGAACACCCGCACCTTGCGGCCGTCCTCGAGCGTCTTGATCCCGACCCGGTCACCCTTGCCGGTGGCCGGGTTGAACACCATGACGTTCGACTGGTCGATCGGCATCGTCTTGTCGACGATGCCGCCGGCCTCGCCGCGCATCGGGTTCGGGCGAACGTGCTTCTTGACCACGTTGACGCCCTCGACGACCAGGCGCGCCGGGCCCGGGCGGTCCAGGACCGTGCCGCGCCGGCCCTTGTCGCGGCCAGTGATGACGACGACCTCGTCGCCCTTGCGAATCTTTTGCATCAGAGCACCTCCGGAGCCAGCGACACGATCTTCATGAAGCGTTCGGTGCGCAACTCGCGCGTAACCGGCCCGAAGATGCGCGTGCCGATCGGCTCGAGCTTGGCATTCAGCAGCACGGCCGCATTGCCATCGAACCTGACCAGCGAGCCATCCTGACGACGGACACCCTTGGCCGTGCGAACGACCACGGCGTTGTAGATCTCGCCCTTCTTGACGCGGCCACGCGGCTGCGCTTCTTTCACCGAGACCTTGATGATGTCGCCGATCCCCGCGTAGCGCCGCTTGGAGCCGCCGAGCACCTTGATACACATGACTGAGCGCGCGCCCGTGTTGTCGGCGACGTCCAGCGTCGTTTGCATCTGAATCATGATTTCCGTCCCAACTTGCTCCGCGCCTCCGTTCGCGCGACCCGCCTCCGGCTTGCCGGAGAAGGCGCTTGCGAAACGGGTGGCCGACGGTCAGTCTTGGTCCCGTAGTTTGGGTGATCCGGTTGGCGACTGGGCCGAACGGCGATCCGCACAGCGAACCGCCATCCTACGAGCCGCTTTCACCAGAGCCAAAGATTATTGCATCAAATCGATCACAACGCAAGCGTAGTGATCGATCAGGACTTCTGTCAATCAAGAACGGCGGAGTCAGACAGCGGCCGACGCCCTGACCAGCCGGGTCACGACCCAGGTCTTGGTGCGCGACAGCGGGCGGCTTTCGCGAATCTCGACCGTGTCGCCCTCGTTGTACGGCTGCTCGGCATGCGCGTGATAGCGGGTGCTGCGCACCATGTACTTGCCGTACACCGGATGCTTGACCTTGCGCTCGACGACGACCGTCACCGTCTTCTGCATCTTGTTGCTGACCACCGTGCCGACCAGCGCGCGCTTGGCAGCGCCTTCCTGGTCGGGGGTCGCCGCCGTGGCTTGCGTAGTGCTCATTTGGCCGCCGCCTTCTCGTTCATGACCGTGCGAACCCGCGCGATATCGCGGCGCGTCTTGCGAATCTGGCTCGTATTGGTCAGTTGCTGGGTGGCAACCTGCATGCGCAGCGAAAAATGCGCCTTCAGCAAGTCGCCAAGTTCCTTCTTGAGCGCCTCGTCGTCCTTGGCGCGCAGTTCAGTGGCTTTCATCTCTCTGCCTCTTCGATGGTCCTGCGCTTCAGGCGCCGACCATGCGGGTGACGAAGACGGTCTGAATCGGCAGCTTGGCCGCCGCAAGCGCGAACGCCTCGCGCGCCAGTTGCTCGTTCACACCGTCCATCTCGTACAGGACCTTTCCCGGCTGGATCTCGGCCACGTAATACTCGACGTTGCCTTTTCCGTTGCCCATACGGACCTCGGCCGGTTTCTTCGAGATCGGCTTGTCCGGGAAAATCCGGATCCAGACACGGCCGCCCCGCTTGATGTGGCGGGTCATGGCGCGTCGAGCCGACTCGATCTGGCGCGCCGTCAGGCGACCACGACCAATGGCCTTGAGACCGAATTCGCCGAACGAAACCGACGCCCCGCGTGTGGCGAGCCCTTTGTTGCGGCCCTTCTGTTCTTTACGATACTTGCGTCGAGCGGGTTGAAGCATCGCTCACTCCTTGTCTGGGGGCACGTAGCCCACTCATTCGCCTTTCTTCTCACCCGAAGCCGGCGCAACGCCGGCCGCCGGCACCTTGCGCACCCGTTTGACCGCGGGCTTCGCCGGATCGGCCGTCTGCGCGGCAGCCGGCGCGGCCTCGCCCTCGATCCGGCGGCGCGGCCCGCGCGAGCCCGGCGCACCGCCGCCGCCCGGCCGACCGCCGGGACCCCGGCGACCACGACGGTCGTCGCGGTCCCCTGGGGGCGCGGAATCCTTGTCGGCGGTCTGCGGCGCGTCGTTGCGACCAAGGTTGTCGCCCTTGTAGACCCAGACCTTGACCCCGATGATGCCGTAGGTGGTCAGCGCTTCCGAGAAGCCGTACTCGATGTCGGCGCGCAGCGTATGAAGCGGAACCCGACCCTCGCGATACCACTCGACCCGGGCGATCTCGGCGCCGTTCAGACGGCCCGAACTCATGATCTTGATCCCCTGTGCGCCCAGGCGCATCGCGTTCTGCATCGCCCGCTTCATCGCACGGCGAAACATGATCCGCTTTTCGAGCTGCTGCGTGATCGAGTCGGCGATCAACTGCGCGTCGATCTCGGGCTTGCGGATCTCCTCGATGTTGACGTGCACCGGCACGCCCATCAGGCGCTGCAGATCGCTCTTGAGCAGTTCGATGTCCTCGCCCTTTTTGCCGATTACGACGCCGGGGCGGGCCGAGTAGATCGTGATGCGCGCGTTCTTGGCAGGGCGCTCGATCAGAACGCGGCCGACCGAGGCGCTGCGAAGCTTCTTGCGCAGGTATTCGCGGACGCGGATGTCGTCGTTCAACAGGCGCGCGTACTGGGCGCCGCCGGCGAACCAGCGCGATGACCAATTGCGGCTGACCGACAGGCGGAACCCGGTCGGGTGAATCTTCTGTCCCATGTCGTTCCTTCCGAGTCCGTTACTTGTCGGCGACCGACACGTAGATGTGGCAGGTCTGCTTCTCGATCTTGCAGCCGCGACCCTTGGCGCGCGGCTGGAATCGCTTCAGCGACGCACCCTTCTCGATGTGGATCGTCTTGACCTTAAGCTCGTCGATGTCGGCGCCGTCGTTGTGCTCGGCGTTGGCGATTGCCGACTCGAGCACCTTCTTGACGATCTTCGAAGCCTTCTTCGGAGAGAACGTAAGGATGTTCAGCGCCTGCTCGACCGGCTTGCCGCGGACGAGGTCGGCCACCAGCCGACCTTTCTGGGCCGACAGCCGGACGCCGCGCAGGATTGCTTGCGTTTCCATGTCGCTATTCCCTTATCGCCGGCCAGACTTCTTGTCGGCGGCGTGGCCCTTGAAGGTGCGAGTGAGCGCAAACTCACCCAGCTTGTGGCCGACCATGTTCTCGTTGATGAACACCGGCACATGCTGCTTGCCGTTGTGCACCGCAATCGTCAGGCCGATGAACTCGGGAACGATCGTCGAACGACGCGACCAGGTCTTGATCGGCTTGCGATCCTTGTTGATCATCGCCGTATCGACCTTTTTCATCAGGTGGCCGTCGACGAAAGGCCCTTTTTTGACTGAACGTGCCATAGCTTACTCGTCACTCACCTGTTACTTGCGGCCGCGGCGCTGCACGATCATCGTGTCGGAGCGCTTGTTGCGACGGGTCTTGAATCCCTTGGCCGGCTGCCCCCACGGCGAGACGGGGTGACCGCCGCCATTGGAGCGACCGCCGTGCGGGTGGTCGACCGGATTCATCGAGATGCCTCGAACGGTCGGGCGAATGCCGCGCCAGCGATTTGCGCCGGCCTTGCCGATCGTGCGCAGGCTGTGTTCTTCGTTGCCGACTTCGCCGATCGTCGCGCGGCAATCGATGTGCACGCGGCGGATCTCGCCCGAGCGCAGGCGAACCTGGGCGTAAGTGCCCTCGCGCGCCAGCAGCCTTGCCGAAGTCCCGGCGGAGCGCGCGAGCTGGGCGCCCTTGCCCGGCAGCATCTCGATGCAGTGGATCGTGGAACCCACCGGGATGTTCCGGATCGGCAGCGTGTTGCCGGCGCGGATCGCGGCCTCGGAGCCGCTCATCAGCGTGGCGCCCGCCGCAACGCCGCGCGGCGCCAGGATGTAGCGGCGCTCGCCGTCGGCGTACAACAGCAGCGCGATGTGCGCGCTGCGGTTCGGGTCGTACTCGAGACGCTCGACCTTCGCCGCGATGCCGTCCTTGTTGCGACGGAAATCGACGATCCGGTATTGCGCCTTGTGCCCGCCGCCGCGATGGCGCGTCGTGATGTGGCCCAGATTGTTACGGCCGGAACCACGCTTCGAGTGCTCGGTCAGTGCATCGACCGGACGCCCCTTCCAGAGTCCCGGCGTGACGATCTTGACCATCGACCGACGACCGGGCGAGGTTGGCTTGGTTTTGACGATCGCCATTTAGATCGCCTCCGCAAAATTGATTTCCTGACCGGGCATCAGGCTCACATAGGCCTTGCGGACATTGCGCCGCCGGCCATTGAAGCGGCCGAACCGCTTTTGCTTGCCCGCCTGGTTCAATACCTGAACCGATTCGACCTTGACCTTGAACAGCAGTTCGACCGCCGCCTTGATCTCGTCCTTGGTGGCGTCCTGCAGCACGCGAAACGCAACCTGCTCGTTCTTCTCGGCGATCATCGTGGCCTTCTCGGAGACGATCGGCGCGACGAGCACAGTCATCAAACGCTCCTGATTCATCCCAGGATCTCCTGCACTTTGGCCAGCGCGGGACGCGTGATCAGCACCTTGCTGAAGTGCACCAGCGACACCGGGTCGGCGTGTTTGGGCTCGACGACGAGCACGTGCGCCAGATTGCGCGAGGCGAGCCACAGATTCTCGTCGAGGCTGTCGGTGATGAGCAGCACGGATTCGCCGTCGCGGCCCAGGCCCATCGCCAGCAGCTTCTCGTTCAGAAGCCTGGTCTTCGGGGCCTCGAGCGACAGCGTCTCGATCACTGCGACGCGGTCTTCGCGCGCCAGTTGCGACAGGATCGAGCAGACCCCGGCGCGATACATCTTGCGGTTGACCTTGTGCGAGAAGTTCTCGTCAGGTGAGTTCGGGAAGATCTTGCCGCCGCCACGCCACAGCGGGCTCGAGGTCATGCCGGCGCGCGCGCGGCCGGTGCCCTTCTGGCGGAACGGCTTCTTCGTCGAATGCCGGACCATCGCGCGATCCTTCTGCGCTCGATTGCCGCTGCGGGCGTTCGCCTGGAAGGCGACGACGACCTGGTGGACGAGCGGCTCGTTGAAGTCGCGCCCGAAGATCGTGTCCGGCGCCTCGACCCTGGCGGATGCCTGGCCCTGGGCGTCGAGCAGTTTCAGTTCCATTCGCTGCGCTCCTTAGGCCTTGACGGCGGCACGCATGCCGGCCGACGGGGTGCGAACCGCCGGGGTGACGACCACGTCGCCGTTGCGCGCACCGGGCACGGCGCCCTTGACGAGCAGCAGGCCGCGCTCGGCGTCGACACGGGCGATCTCGAGGTTCTGCACCGTGCAGGAGACGGCGCCGAGGTGGCCGGACATCCGCTTGCCGGGGAAGACCCGGCCCGGATCCTGCGCCATGCCGATCGAACCCGGGACATTGTGCGAACGCGAATTGCCGTGCGACGCGCGACCCGAAGAAAAGTTGTGACGCTTGATCGTGCCGGCGAAGCCCTTGCCGATCGAGGTGCCGTGAACGTCGACCTTCTGGCCGGGCTCGAACATCGAGACGCCGACGACGGCGCCCGGCTGCAGCGACTCGAGCGCGGCGGCGTCGACACGGAATTCGCGGATCATGCTGCCGGCCTCGACGCCCGCCTTCGCGAAATGCCCCGCCTGGGGCCGCGTGACGCGGGTGGCTCGGCGCTCACCATAGGTGAGTTGCACGGCACTGTAACCGTCGCTGGCGACGGTCTTGATCTGGGTGACGCGGTTGTTCGACACGTCGAGCACGGTCACGGGGATGGAATCGCCATCGTCCGTGAAGATGCGCATCATGCCGACCTTGCGTCCCACAAGGCCAAGGCTCATTTTCTGCTCCGATCCCGGCTACGATTGGCCAGGTGACGATGTCCGCTGAAGGACAATGTCCGATTTGGACAAGATCCCGCCGCCCGGTTTACCCTGAGCGCCGGAAAAACGGAAATTATAACCCGCGAACCGCTTCGAGGGCAACCAGCCCCGAATCCGGCTCGCGGTGAACCGCATCAGCCGCGCCAGCCTTCGGCCTGCTGGACGTAGATCTTGACGTCGACGCCGGCCGGCAGGTCGAGGCGGGTCAGCGCATCGATCGTCTTGTCGGTCGGGTCGACGATGTCCATCAGCCGCTGGTGCGTCCGGATCTCGAACTGATCGCGCGAGGTCTTGTTGACGTGCGGCGAACGCAGCACGTCGAAACGCTGGATGCGCGTCGGCAGCGGCACCGGGCCGCGAACCACGGCGCCGGTGCGCTTGGCGGTTTCGACGATCTCGGCGGCCGACTGATCGATCAGCCGGTAGTCGAAGGCCTTCAGGCGAATGCGGATCTTCTGGTTCTGCATGATTTCGGTTCCAAAGAACGGTGCGGCCGCAGCCGCGGGCTAAAGAGCGTTTGCCTCAGAGCACGACTTTGGCGACGACGCCGGCGCCGACGGTGCGGCCGCCTTCGCGGATCGCGAAACGCAGGCCCTGCTCCATCGCGATCGGCGCAATCAGCGTGACCACCATCTTCACGTTGTC
>Ga0209391_10002166_pt1 | contig 10280 bp, 8 predicted proteins | sample PPLLak3March2015_FD_187246 | JGI IMG/M metagenome (GOLD analysis project Ga0209391, IMG submission 187246) | Freshwater sediment microbial communities from Prairie Pothole Lake near Jamestown, North Dakota, USA - PPLs Lake P7 Core (1) Depth... | ecosystem: Environmental > Aquatic > Freshwater >... | reverse complement strand
CGGCGGCGCGGTGGTGCACATCAGCTCCGGCGCAGCGGCCCTGGTTTGCGCGATTGTGCTGGGTAAACGCCGCGGCTACGGCACCGACTATATGGCGCCGCACAATCTGCCTATGACGCTGTTAGGGACGGGATTGCTCTGGTTCGGGTGGTTCGGGTTCAACGGTGGAAGCGCCCTGGGGGCCAATGGGGTGGCGATATCGGCCATCGTGGCGACCCATACGGCGGCCTCGATGGGAGCGCTCGTGTGGTGTATTGCGGAGTGGACGCATCGGGGAAAACCGACCGTCCTCGGGGTGGCGAGCGGCGCCGTCGCCGGACTGGCGACCGTCACGCCTGCATCCGGGTTTATCGGCCCGTTTGCGGCTCTGTTGATCGGTGCGGCAGCCGGTCTGGCCTGCTACTTCGCAATTGTCTGGAAGGGGCGATTCGGCTATGATGACTCGCTCGACGTCGTGGGCATCCATGGGGTCGGCGGGGTGCTGGGTATTCTCGCGACAGGGCTGTTCGCCAGCAAGGCGATCAATCCCGCAGGAGCCGACGGGCTCTTGTATGGCAATCCTGCCTTGTTCGGGGTGCAGCTGCTGACGGCAATCGTGGTTGCGGTCTTTTCCGCCGTCGTGACGTTTCTCCTGCTGAAGCTTGTCGATGGCATGACGAAACTGCGCATCGAGCCGGAAGAAGAGGCGACAGGATTGGATCTGAGCCAACATAACGAGCGTGCCTACTCATAGGAGATCGAGCATGAAATTGATCGAAGCCATAATCAAGCCGTTCAAACTCGATGAGGTCAAGGACGCCCTGCTGGAGATCGGCATACAGGGGATGACCGTGACGGAAGTCAAAGGGTTCGGCCGGCAGAAGGGGCACAAGGAAACCTATCGCGGGCAGGAATATACGATTGAGTTTGTGCCGAAAGTAAAAATCGAAGTCGCCGTGCCGGACAGCCAGGTGCAGCGCGTGCTCGATACGATTACCCGGACGGCCAAGACCGGCAGTATCGGGGACGGGAAGATATTCGTGCGCGATCTCGGCATGGCCGTCCGGATTCGAACGGGAGAAACGGGGGACACTGCGTTGTGAGCCTCTCGTCCGATCAGAGGGCGCTCGCCCAGGCCGACCTCGACGGGGCGGCGGTGGGCACTGTGCTGGCCGAACAGCGGCAGGCCATTGCCCAACGTCTGATGGATGGAGCATCCGGGGCGGAGGTGGTCGCAGCCCAGACCGATCTGGCGGATGGATTGATCATCGGCCGCTATCGTAATGCCGCGCGGCAGGGCGGCGAGGCTATGATGACCGCCGGCTTTCAGCACTGCTGCCTGGTCGCCATCGGAGGCTACGGCCGTCGGGAGCTCTCGCCCTATTCGGACATCGACTTGATGGTGCTGTTCCGTCCCGAAGCGGCGAAGATTGTGCCGGATTTTGTGCGGCAGGTGCTCCATCCCCTCTGGGACATCGGCTTTCAGGTCGGTCATAGCGTGCGCACGATTCCGGATTGCATCAGTCTGGGGCTGAGCGATGCCACCGTCCGCACGTCGATGATGGAAGCCCGGTTTCTCACCGGGAATTCCCAGCTCTTTCAGGAGTTCCATGGGCTGTATTCGCGCAAAGTGGCCTCGGTCACGGTCGACAAATATCTGGAGCAGAAGCTGGTCGAGCGGCGCCGGGAATACGAGAAATTCGGCGAAACCGTCTATCTGCTCGAGCCGAATGTGAAGAAAAGCCAGGGCGGATTGCGCGATCTCCATCTGCTGCAATGGGCCGGGATCGCCCGGTATCAGGCGCCGACGATTCGCGAACTGTCGGACCGGGGGATTCTCTCCAGGCAGGATTATGCGGTCGTGAGCGAAGCCCGGGAGTTTTTGCTCCGTGTGCGCGCGCTGTTGCATGTGCATGCGGGCATGGCGCAGGAAATCCTCTCCTTCGACGAGCAGGTCTGGCTGGCCGCGCGGTTCGGATTTGAAGACCGTCCGCATCTCCTGGCCGTCGAGCAGTTCATGCAGCAGTACTATCGCCATACCATGGGGCTGCACGAAGCGACGGTGCGGTTTGTGCGGCGGTGCAAGTCGCGCTCGATCTGGTCGCGTCTCACCGGGTGGTTGCCGACGACCAAGGTGGAGAAGTATTTCGTGCTGAGCGGCGAAGTATTAACGGTGCCGGATGAGTTGCGGCCGCGGGTGATCGAGAGTCCGGCCCTGCTGATGCGGTTGTTCGATCTGGCCCGTTCGAAGCGCGTGGCCATTGAGCCGGCCTTGGTGGAAGAGATTCATCGCCACATGGAAGGGCTTGCGGACGAAGGATTTCGCACCCCGGAGGTGAGTCGGATTTTCATGAGCATTCTGGCCGGACCCGGCACCGCCGCCACATTGGAGGCGATGCACCGCGGGCATTTGCTGGAGAAGTTGATTCCCGTGTGCTCATCCGTGCGGGGGCTGATGCAGTTCAATCAGTACCATAAGTACACGGTCGACGAGCACAGTCTGTTGGCGGTCGCGAAAGTCGAATCTTTCGCGCAGGATCAGGGCATGCTGGGTGAAGTGTATCGTGAGATCAAGCGCAAGGATCTGCTCCATCTCGCGGTGTTTCTCCATGATCTCGGGAAGGGGCAGGAAGAGGATCACAGCGAAGTCGGGCGACGGATCGCCGAGGAGATGGCCGTGCGATTGGGCCTGGACGATGCGGAGAGCCGGACCGTGGTGTTCCTCGTGCATCGGCATCTCATGATGGCCCATACCGCCTTTCGCCGGAATCCCGACGACGAGAAAGTCGTGTTGCCATTCGCCCGTGAAGTCGGAACCCCGGAAGTGCTGCGTAAACTCCTCGCGCTCACGGCGGCCGACATTGCGGCGGTGGGACCCGGTGTGTTGACGAAATGGAAAGAGTCGCTGCTGATCGAGCTGTATGTGCGCACCATGCAGGAAGTGTCCGGAGAGCGGGAAGCAGCCGATGCGCCGGAGCGCCTCAAGAGTATTGTGGCCGAGGTGATGCAGCAGCCGGCGTTCAGCGGCCACACGGACGTTTCCCCGCCTTGGGTAGAGGCGCAGTTGCGCCAGTTCCCGTTGCGCTATGCCTACGGGACGTCGCCGCGGAGGATCTCCGCCCATCTCTCGACGATCAGGAGGCTGAGTCCGGGGGAGGTGCTGGTCGATTCCGAATTCAACGAAGCCCTGGGCACCTGCGAGTATGCCGTGGTGACGTTCAATGACGTGATCCCCGGCATCTTTTCGAAAATTGCCGGAGTGATGGCGGCGAACGGATTGCAGATTCTGGATGCGCAGATTCTGACCAGGCAGGACGGCGTGGTGGTCGACACATTTCAAGTGACCGACCCGGATTACAAAGGGGCACCCCCGGTGGATCGCCGCGAGTCGATCGGGGAGATGATCCGTTCTGTACTCCGTGGAAAGGTAGCGGTCGAAACGGTCGTTCAGCGGGGGACGCGCCTGGCGGCCTCGCGCCAGATCGGCCCGGCCAGGCAGGCGACGGAAGTGCGGATCGACAATGAAACCTCGGACCGGTATACCATCGTCGATGTGTTTGCCGATGACCGGCAGGGGTTGCTCTATGTCATCACCCATGCCATCTTTCGTCAGGGCCTGTCGGTGCATGCGGCGCGTATTTCGACCCGCCTCGATCAGGTCGCCGACGTGTTTTACGTGACCGATGCTCAGGGGAGAAAGGTGGAGCAGGCGGAACAGATCGAGCGGGTGCGTCAGGGCGTCTGGAAGGAAATCGAAGAGTTTGTGGGTGTGAAGGCAGCATAACCGTCGAAAAGGTCTCACGCAGGTTGTTGTGAGGAGCCTGAAAGGAGGAGGGGGATGAACGTTCGTGAAGTGTTGGAGTTTGCGAAGAAGAACAAGGTCCAGGTGGTGGATCTGAAGTTTGTGGACCTGATCGGCACGTGGCAGCATTTTACCATTCCGCTCGGAGAGTTGACGGAAGACCTGTTCAAGGACGGCTCGGGTTTGGACGGCTCTTCCATCCGCGGCTGGAAAGCGATCAATAACAGCGACATGCTGGTGGTGCCCGATCCCTCGACCGCCTGCATGGATCCGTTCTGTGCCGTGCCGACGCTGAGCTTGATCGGCAACGTGGTCGATCCGATCACCCGCGAGACCTACAATCGCGATCCCCGCTTCATCGCTCAGAAGGCGGAGAAGTATCTCCAGAGCACCAAGATCGGCGACACCTCCTACTGGGGGCCCGAAGCCGAATTCTTCATCTTCGATCACGCCCGCTACGACCAGACGAACCACAGCGGCTACTATTTCATCGATTCCGAAGAGGGCGTCTGGAACATGGGGCAGGAGGGCGTCAACCTGGGCGGAAAGATCCGCTCCAAGGAAGGCTACTTTCCAGTAGCGCCGACCGATACCCAGCAGGATATCCGCACCGAGATGATTCTGGAGATGGAGAAGGCCGGGATCGCCGTCGAAAAGCATCACCACGAAGTGGCCACGGCCGGTCAGGCGGAAATCGACATCCGTTTCGACTCGCTGGTCAAGACGGCCGACAAAATGATGATGTACAAGTACATCGTCAAGAACGTCGCGCGCCGTCACGGCAAGACCGCGACCTTCATGCCGAAGCCGATTTTCGGCGATAACGGATCGGGCATGCACACGCACCAGAGCATCTGGAAAGACGGCAAGCCGCTGTTCGCGGGCAAGGAATATGCGGGCGTCTCGCAGATGTGTCTCCATTACATCGGCGGTATTCTCAAGCATGCGCCGGCCCTGGCGGCGTTCACGAACCCGACGACCAACTCCTACAAGCGGCTGACCCCCGGGTTCGAAGCGCCGGTCTTGCTGGCCTACTCCAGCCGGAACCGGTCGGCGGGTATCCGCATCCCGATGTATTCACCGAGCCCCAAGGCGAAGCGGATCGAAGTGCGCTTCCCGGACCCCGGCGCAAATCCTTATCTGGCCTTTGCCGCGATGTTGATGGCGGGACTGGACGGGATCCAGAACAAGATCAATCCTGGCGAACCGGCCGAGAAGGATCTCTACGATCTCGAGGCGAAGGAAGCGGCAAAGATCAAGACCATGCCGGGCAGCCTTGATGAAGCGCTCAACAACCTCGAGAAGGATCACCAATTCCTGCTCAAGGGCGGAGTCTTTACGGAGGATCTGATCGAGGCCTGGATCGGGTACAAGCGCACGAAGGAAGTCGATACGATGCGGTTGCGCCCGCATCCGTATGAGTTCTACTTGTATTACGACATCTAGGCTTTACCGGCCCATTCAAAAGTATGAGTTGACGGTTGGTCAGTGAGCGTGCTACAAGTTTGCGATGAGCTGATCCTGGCAAAGGCGCCAGGATCGAGGCTCTCGACATAAGGCAACGGACAAAGGCGTCCGTCATTCTGGAAAGAGTGGCGGGCGCCTTTTTAATTTCTAAGCCAGCGAGGCTTCTTCGTCGAAGTCTCGCGCTAAATGCAGGTCATTGGAGACCTGTCTTGAAGTGGACAAAGGCGTCCTTCTCCCGAAAGGGAGAGAGGCGCCTTTTGTGTTTTAGGGGCAAGCGGCAGACGACATAACCTGGAGGACACCATGCATCACGCAGATCATGAACGGATCGCAGGGGTCGCGAAGAAGAAGGTCGGGTTTCTCGATACATCGTTGGGCGGGTATCTCGTGCTGTCGGCGATGGCGGGCATCTATCTGGGGTTCGGGATCGCGTTGATCTTCAGTTTAGGCGCGCCGCTCGCGGCGGCCGGATCGCCGGCGGTGAAACTCGTCATGGGCGCCTCGTTCGGGATCGCATTGACTCTGGTGATCTTCGCGGGGTCGGAACTGTTTACCGGCAACAACATGATCGGCGTGATCGGCGGGCTCTCGCGCAGCGTCAGCTGGGGGCAGGTCTTTCAACTCAATTTCTGGTCATGGCTGGGGAACCTGGCCGGATCGCTGGCGTTGGCCTGGCTCGTGGTGGAATCCGGCGTGTTTACCAAGGGGCCGACGGCCGAGATGATTCAAAAAGTGGCCGGCGTGAAGATGTCGCTGGGCCCGTGGGAGCTGTTCGTGCGCGGCATCCTGTGCAACTGGCTCATCTGTCTGGCGGTCTGGACGGCGGGGCGCACGACGAATGATGCGGCAAAGATCATGCTGATTTTCTGGTGCCTGTTCGCGTTCATCGGCATCGGGTTTGAACACAGTATCGCCAATCAATCGTTCCTCGGCATGGCGCTTTTTATGCCGCATGAGGCCGCCGTGAGCTGGGCGGGTTTTTGGTACAACCAGCTCTTTGTGGTGCTGGGCAATATCGTCGGGGGGGGGCTGTTCGTGGGAGGCCTCTACTGGCTCGTGAGTCCCTATCGTGTCGAAGCAGCGGAGCCGGTTGCAGTGCCGGTGCCGGCCGTGTCGGTGGCGGCGCGGTCGTAGCGCGGGAGAGTCAGCGCAATTTCAGGTTGAACTTTTTACAAGGAGATTGTGACCATGTCGAAGGATGAAATTCGGAAGGCGATCAAGGAGAAGCGGTTGGCCAAGAAGGTGACGATTGCCGAGGTCGCCAAAACGGTAGGGAAGAATCCGACCTTCGTCGCGGCGGCGTTGAACGGAAATCATAAGTTCACAGCCGATGAAGCAAAGAAAATTGGCGACTTGATCGGCCTTGATGCCGAACTGACCGCGTCGCTCAGCAGGTTTCCGGTACGCGCGGATTTTCCCAATACCACAGACCCCTTCAAGTACCGGCTGTTGGAGATTATCGGAGTCTACGGGGATTCGTTGCGTGAACAGGCGAATGAAATGTTCGGCGACGGGATCATGAGCGCGATCGACTATACGATGGAGATGGAAAAGGTGACGGGGAGCCAGGGCGAAGCACGGTGCAAGATTACGTTGAACGGCAAGTGGCTCGAATATAAGACGTTCTAGCAGGATCGAAAAACACAGGCGCCGACAATGAAGCCGGCGCCGTTCGGCTGGCAATGGCGCCGGCTTTCGGGGCTCCTGAGCGGGGGGCAATCCGGAGGCTGGCGCCGTTGTGCTTCAGGAGAACAGGAAGGAGGCGACGATGGACATGGAACGAACAGGCGATCGGGAGAGCATCGGACTGGAGAAGACCCTCGGAGACCTGCTGCGCACCCGTCGCGCTCTGACTCTTGACGATATCGCCGGCGTGCTGGGGAGAGACTGTTTCGCGCAGATTTTTCTCGCCGTCGATCGTTGGAGCCGGGCGGGGATCGTGCGATTAGTGCGGGATGTGACCGGGTATCGGGTGGAGTTAATCAACTAGACCGTGGGGAGGACGGAATGAACAAGATCGAGGTCATCAAGACGGAGCGCGACGGGTTGGCGGTACGGGAGATGATTGCCCACTATGCCACGACCGGGTGGGAGTCGATTCCTGAGGCCGATGTCCAGCGGCTCAAGTGGTATGGCCTCTTTCTGCGCAATCCGACGCCCGGCTTGTTTATGGTGCGGGTGCGCATTCCCGGCGGGCAGACCACGTCGTATCAACTGCGGGCGCTGGCGGAGATCGCGTCGACCTATGGGAACGGAGTCTTGGATCTGACCACCAGGCAACAAATCCAACTCCGGAATATCAAGATCGAAGATGTGCCGGCGGTTTTTGCCAGGATGGACGGGGTCGGACTGACCTCAATGCAAACGGGCATGGACAATGTCCGCAACGTCATGACCTGTGCAGTCTCCGGGCTCAACCCGGATGAGATCGTCGAGACGACGGCGCTGGTACGGGCCATCAACGAGGAGATTCTCGGCAATCCGGCCTATTCCAATCTTCCGCGGAAGCTGAATGTGGCGGTGACCGGGTGCCCGCATAACTGCGTGCATATGGAGACGCAAGACCTCGCGCTCGTACCGGCTCACTATGATCTGGGGCATGACCGCTGTGCGGGGTTCAATGTGCTCGTGGGGGGCAAGCTGGGATCTGGCGGGTACCGGATCGCCACCTCATTGGATGTGTTCGTCAATCCGGCCGAGGCGTTGGATGTGTGCCGCGCAATTCTGGAAATCTATCGAGATCACGGGCCGCGGGAGAGCCGCACGCAAGCCCGTCTTGCGTTCTTGATCGAGGAATGGGGCGAAGCCAGATTCCGCGCCGAAGTCGAAGCCCGCGTGGGCAAACGGCTCGCGTCGGCCGGAATGGATGCCAGGAAAACGGGAGAGCAAGACCATGTCGGGATCTTCCGTCAACGGCAACAAGGGATGAACTACGCGGGGCTGAAAGTGCTTGTCGGGCGAGTCAAAGTGGCGGATTTGCTGAAAATCCTGATCCTGGCGGAAAAATATGGCAACGGGGAGGTCAGGATTACACCGAGCCAGGCGCTGATCATTCCCAATATCAGCGATCGGACCGTCGGGGATCTGGCGGATGAACCGCTCTTAAAGCAATTCGCCTATAACCCCTCGGCCCTCTATAAAGGCCTGGTCAGCTGCGTCGGCAGCGACTACTGCAACCTGGCGGTGATCGAAAGCAAGGGGCGGGCGGTCGCGGTGGCCAAGGCGCTTGAGGGGCGGTTGGGCGGCTCGCTCAAGCCGATCACCATGCACTGGTCCGGCTGCCCCGCGAGTTGCGGCAATCACCTGGTAGCCGATGTGGGGCTGTTGGGCAAGAAAACCAAGATCGACGGGAAGGTCGTCGAGGCGGTCGATATTTACGTCGGCGGACGATCGGGGCCCGATCCGAAGCTGGCGGTCAAGATCATGGAAGACGTGCCCTGCGACAAGCTTCCCGCGGTGCTTGAAGGCCTGTTGCCCTATCACACGCGGGAGAAGATGCACCGTGTCCGCGGCGGTGTCAGAAAAGTTCTGACGGGAAAAGAAGCAAATATTTCGCCTGCGGCCTAGAGGGAGACTTGAGGCTGCGCCGCGCATGCGATATTCTCGGCGTACCACGCAGGAGGGACCAGATGCCAAAACGAGTTCGTACCGGTTTAACACGCAGCGACATTCTCGATCGGTATATTGATCGCGTCAAACAGATGCTGGTGAAGTTCCAGCCGTTTCTCTCGCGCAAACGCGGGAGCGCATCGTTGGAAGACTTTGACGAGGCCGCGGAAGATTTGATCGGACAGGTATTCGGCGCCGCATCGGAAGAAGCCGAAGCCTATTTCTACGCCAAGAGCGGGGAGTCGATCATGCTCCCGGAAGAGGCTCAGGAGAGCGGCATGCACGACGTGGAGCGGGAAACGCTTCAACAACGCCGCCAAGTGCTCGCCAGTTGCCTGGCCGATCTGGAGTTGCGTCGCCGGGTGCAGGCCACGCGGGAAAGCAGCCGTAACGGGAAGGGACGGTTACGCGCGACCGTGGAGGCCTATATGTCGCACGATGTGCGGAGCATCCATCGAGCGGCGACAGTGAAGGAAGCCGGGAAGCTGTTGCTCAAACATAAAGTGGGATCATTGATGGTGGATGACGGGTCCCGCTACATCGGGATCATCACCGATGCCGACCTCAGCCGCAAAGTCGTCGCGAGGGGACTCGACCCGAACACGACAACCGTGTCGGCCTGCATGAGCAAATCGTTTGTAGCGATCGAGGAAGACGAGCCCCTGTCCGAGGCAATGGCCTTGATGAAGAAGCAGGGGATCCGGCATTTGCCGGTGACTGCGGACGGCACCGTGATCGGTGTGCTGTCAGTGTCGGATCTGGTCCGTGCGTTCACCGATCGGGAAGCCAACTAGTTAAGACTCCTGGCGCTCCAGTTCGAGCGCCAGGAGTGCTTTCTTCCTCTCCAACCCCCAGCGATAGCCGGCCAGACCGCCGTTTTTCCGTACGACGCGATGGCAGGGAATGGCGACCGCAAGAGGGTTGGTCGCGCAGGCTCCGGCCACGGCGCGGGCGGCGGTCGGTTGCCCGATCTCGCGGGCGATCTCGCGGTAGGTCCTGGTCGATCCGCGAGGAATGTCTTGAAGCGCCTTCCAGACTTTCCGCTGAAAGGCCGTTGCCGGCACATCCAGAGACATAGAGCGTGAGAGGGGGCGGCCATCGAGGCATCGGAGCAGGGCCTGTGTCTGTCGCTTCAATCCTTTCGGATCGCGGGACAGCTTGGCCTGCGGGTATGCTTCTTTGAGTAAGGTGACCAGGTCTTCTTCACTGTCTCCGAGACTCACCGAGACAACGCCACGTTCCGTTCCGGCGATCAGCGCGCGGCCGACCGGTGTGCGTGCCGTGGCATAGCGCAGCGTCACGCCTCTGCCGCCTGATCGATAGGCGGAGGGCGTCATGCCGAGTGCTCCCGACACGTGTTCCGCGACACGGCTGCTGGAGCCGAAGCCTGCTTCATAGGTCGCGCTCGTGACGCTCTCGCCGC
>Ga0209391_10002165_pt1 | contig 10282 bp, 9 predicted proteins | sample PPLLak3March2015_FD_187246 | JGI IMG/M metagenome (GOLD analysis project Ga0209391, IMG submission 187246) | Freshwater sediment microbial communities from Prairie Pothole Lake near Jamestown, North Dakota, USA - PPLs Lake P7 Core (1) Depth... | ecosystem: Environmental > Aquatic > Freshwater >... | reverse complement strand
CCGAGCGGGTGGCGGCGACCATCCACGCCCGCTTCCTCGCCTTTGCCGAGAGCTACGCGCCGTGGAGCTTCGAGCCCGAGCTCGCCGAGCCGGCGCGCGAGGTCTTCCTCGCCGGCGCGCGCGCCTACGCCCGGCTCTGCGAGCCGGACCACCGCTCCGAGGCGCCCGCCGGACGACCACGGCCCGAGGCGGCGCCGGCCCGCGAGGCCTTCCGGGTCTCGACCGAGCTCCTCGACCCCGAGCAGCAGTTCCGGGCGGGCATGGAGCTCGCGGCCGCGGGCCGCTTCGAGCGCGCGCTGGCGCAGCTCGAGTACGCGGTCGATCTCGACCCGCAGAACCTCGGGTACCGCTGCGAGCTCGCCAACTGCCGCTACCAGGCGAACCCGGAGGCGAACGTGATCCGGGCGCTCGAGGAGCTGCGCGAGGTCACCCGCGTCGACCCCGGCTTCGGCCTCGCCCTCTACTACATCGGCGACATCCTGCGCCGCGCCGGCAACCTCGACGACGCCGAGGTCTTCCTCAAGCGCTCGGTCAAACCCCTGGCCCCCGACCGCCGGCCGATCGAGGCCCTCAAGGCCCTGACACGCGAGCGCAAGGCACAGACCTGAGAGCCCAGCTGCCTCCGATCTCGCGCACACACTCGATCAGCCCGCCGAGGATGACTCGCAGACGAACCGCGGAGCCAGCTCAGCGCTCGCCGTCGATTGCGAGCTCGAGGAAGTGCCGCAGGATCGCCGAAGCCTCCGGGCTCGGCGTCGCCGGTCGGTCGGAGTCCTCGGCGACGTACTGCTTGGCGTAGGCGACGCAGCGGTCGAAATTGGTGTCGTGGTCGAGCTCGGGGTGGAACTGGGTCGCCCAGATCGGCGCCCCCGGGACCCGCAGGGCCTGGTGCGGACAGCGGCGGCTGGTGGCGAGGTTGGGCACGCCGGGCGGCAGCTCGGTGGCGCAGTCGAGATGGCCCATCTGGGCGACGAAGCGCTCGGGCAGCCGGCCGAAGAGCTCGTCCCTGCATCCCTCGCCGGTGAGCGTGACGTTGAAGGAGCCGACCTCGCGGCACGCGGGGTCGTGCTCGACGCGGCCCCCGAGGGCATCGACCAGCAGCTGGTAGCCGAAGCAGGAGCCGAAGATCGGGAAGCGGCGCCGCACGAGCCGGCGCAGGAGGTCGGCGGTCGGCTCGAAGAAGGGGTGCTCGGGCACGGCGACCGAGAAGTCGCCGGCGCCGCCGATCAGGAGGGCCCCCCGCTCCACCACGAGGTCGAGGGCCGGCACGCCGTCGACGAGGTTGCGAAACTGCAGCTCCGCCGGGTCCCGGCCGGTGGCGACGATGAAGCACCGCCGCTCGTGCTCGAGCATCGGATCGGATGCCCGTCGTGCCTGCAGCACCAGAAGGCGCATGATTCCCTGAGGGCTGGCTGCACCATAGCAGACGGGTGCGGCCTTGATCAAGCACGCATGAAATCTTGCGACCGCGAATCGGTACCGGATGGGAATGAGGTGGCGGATGGTCGACTTCGAATTCCGGATATTCCGCCCACCCTCGAAGCCCATGGTGGTGCGGCCGTCCCGCCCGTGCTGGTTCGGCCAACGGAGCCCATGGTGGTGCGGGCGTCTCGCCCGCACTGGTGAGGCCACGCTGGGGACCTGCGGCCGGGACGGCCGCACCACAATGGCGGCCGCCGGTTCCTGCACCGAACGCTGTCACCAGTCGCCGCCGCTGTCCGCTGCACCCGCCTCTGCCTCTGCCGCCGTGAACCGGCCCTGGATCCGGAACAGTACCTCTCAGCCCCGGGCGAGGTCGCGGGCGAGCCGCTCGACTCCGGCGACGGTCAAGGGGTACATGGGAAAGATGCGGCCGACGATGCGGATCGAGGGCGCGTCCCAGCTCTCCTCGGCCATCGGGTTGAGCCAGGCGCAGTGCTCGAAGTGGTCGCGGAGGCGGCGCAGGTACTCCTCGCCGGGGCGCTCGTTGCGCTCGGTCCAGTCGATGGCGCCGAAGCGGTCCGTGAGCTCGCCGGGGTACATGTAGGCGTCGCCGACCAGGACCAGCCGCGTTTCGCGGTCGAAGCGGCGGCAGAGCTCGGCGAGCGGGATCTTGTCCGAGAAGGCGGCGTTGCCGTAGACCCGCTCGTAGATGCAGTTGTGGAAGTAGAGGTGGTCGAAGCTCTTGAAGTGGCGCGCCTGGTGGGCGGCCGAGAACAGGGTGTCGACGAGCTCGCGGAAGGGCCACATCGAGCCGCCGACGTCCATCGCCAGCACGAGGGCGAGCCGGTTCTCGCGCGGCCGCCTGAAGGTGAGCGCCAGCTCGCCGCCCTCGCGCGCGGTGCGGTCGATGGTGCCCTCGAGGTCGAGCTCGTCGGCAGAGCCGACGCGCTCGAGCGCGCGCAGCTTGCGCAGCGCGAGCCCGAGCTGGCGGGTGTCGAGGATGCGGTCCTTGCGGTGCTCCTGGAAGCGGCGCTCGGCCGCCACCTGGACCGCGGTCCCCGCCCCGTGCTCGCCGCCGACGCGGATCCCGCCGGGGTGGCCTCCCGAATGGCCGAAGGGCGAGGTGCCGCCGGTCCCGACCCAGAAGCTGCCGCCGTCGTGGCGCTCGCGCTGGGCGGCGAGCCGCCGCTCGAGCTCAGCGCGCAGCATTTCGACGTCAACCGCGTCGAGGACCTGCCGCCACGCCGGGTCGAGGCGGTAGGGTGGGGCCGGGTTTTGGAGCCATTCCCAGACCTCGGCCTCGATCACCGCCGCCGCCTCCGCCACGCCGCGGAAGTGGGCGGCGAAGCAGAGGTCGAAGTCGTCGAGCTCCGACTCGTCGCGGACCAGGATCGAGCGCGCCAGCGAGTAGAAGCCGACCAGCGACGAGCCGTGCAGGCCGCGGACCAGGCCCTCGACCACCGTCAGCCACTGCTGCGGCGTGACCTTGAGGCCGTGACCGCGCAGGCGATAGAAGAAGGACAGGAAAACGCCGGCGTGATCGGGGCGTGCGGCGATTTCAGCCATCGTCCCTCGGCCAGCGCCCCGACGCGCCCGCCTTCGCCACGGCCGCCGCGTCCTCCTCCTTCTTGACCAGGGCGCCGAGGAAGGGGATCTCACCCGCGAGCTGGCCCGGCTGCACCCCGGCCGCCAGCAGGGCTCCGATCCAGTCCACCAGCTCCGAGGTCGATGGCCGCTTGCGCAGCCCGCGCAGCTCACGCAGCCAGTAGAACTTGGCGAGGCACTGGGCGAGCAGCGCCTCCCCGATCGCGGGGTGGTGGACGCGTACGATCTCCTCCATCAGCTCAGCACCCGGGAACGCGATGAAGTGGAAGATGCAGCGCCGCAGGAAGGGGTCGGGCAGCTCCTTCTCGGCGTTGGAGGTGATCACCACCATCGGCCGCTGCCGCGCGCGGTGGCGGTCGCCGGTCTCGGTGATCGTGAACTCCATGAGGTCGAGCTCGTGCAGGAGGTCGTTCGGAAACTCGAGGTCGGCCTTGTCGATCTCGTCGATCAGCAGCACGACCTGCCGCTCGGTGGTGAGGGCGCGGCCGAGCGGGCCGAGGCGGATGTACTGGCGGATGTCGGCGACGTCGTGGTCGCCGAAGCGGCTGTCCTGTAGCCGCTGCACGGTGTCGTAGACGTAGAGTCCCTCGGCCGCCTTCGAGGTCGACTTGACGTTCCAGGTGATGAGCTCGAGGCCGAGGTCCTCGGCGACCGCCCCAGCGAGCAGCGTCTTGCCGGTTCCCGGCTCGCCGCGGACCAGCAGCGGCCGCTCGATCGCGAGCGCCACGTTGACCGCGTGCCGCAGCTCCGGCGAGGTGATGTAGCTCGCGGTCCCCGCAAAACGGCTGAAGTCGTGTGTCACCGGCGGCACCCCTTCCCACGCATGGCTCGGGATTCGGTCCCGGCCATTGTAATAGGCCGTCGGGCGGCCTTCGGTCACCCGCCTGCGGTGTTAAGGTGAGGGCATGAGCCCCACAGCCAATCGCGTCGCCAGGGTCGAGCTCTTCCACGTCGCGGTCCCGCTGCCGGCGACCTTCAGGCCGGCGTGGATTCCCGGCATGCCGTCGAACGAGAACCGCTTCACGCTGGTCAAGATCACCACCGAGGACGGGGTCGAGGGCTACAGCGCCGGGCCGGCTATCGCCCGTGAGCGCGCCGGGCTCGGCGACCTCCTCGGCCCCTACCTGCTCGGCGAGGACGCCACCGACATCGGCCTCGTGCAGCAGCGCCTGCGCGAGATCGCCTACCTCGGCTGGCGCAACTGGTGGATCGAGCCTGCCTTCTGGGACATCAAGGGCAAGCTCGCGGGCAAGCCGGTGTGCGAGCTCCTCGGCGGCGCGCCCTGCCCGGTGCGGCTGTACGCCTCGACCGGCGAGGTCAAGGAGCCCGCGGCGCGGATCGAGGAGGTCGAGGCGCGCCTCGCCGAGGGCTTCGCCACCGTCAAGCTGCGGGTCCACGACCACGACGAGCGGGTTGACATCCGGCAGGTCGTCGAGACGGCCAGGGCGGTCGGCGGTCGCGGGCGGCTGGCGGTGGACGCCAACCAGGGCTGGCGGGTCACCATCGTCGCCGACGCGCCGAGCTGGGACCTCGCACGGGCGCAGCGCTTCGCGGCAGCCTGCGCCGAGGTCGGGGTGGCCTGGATCGAGGAGCCGCTGCCGATGGACGCCTACGACGAGCTCGCCGCGCTGACCGCCGCGAGCCCGGTGCCAATCGCCGGCGGCGAGCTGCACAGCTCGGGTTACCCGGAATTGGCAATGATGATCGAGCGCCGCTGCTACCACGTCTTCCAGCCCGACGCGATCTTCACCGGCGGCATCGCCCAGACCTGGAAGGTGATCGGGGCCTGCCGCGAGCACGGCCTCGGCTACTCGCCGCACACCTGGACCAACGGCATCGGCTTCGCCGTCAACCTGCAGCTCTTCGCCGCCTCGGGTTTCGCCGCCGAGCGCGAGCTCGAGTACCCGCTGGCCCCGCCCGGCTGGACGGTCGAGGCCCGCGACGGCATCCTCGTCGCGCCCTTCGCCCACGACCACGGCCGGCTGCAGGTCCCGACGCGGCCGGGCCTCGGCTTCGAGATCGACCGCCGCGCCCTCGCGCGCTGGGGTCGCCGCTTCTCGACCATGGACCGCCGGCGCCTGGTCTACTTCTCGCTGCGCACCCGGGGCATCGCGGCCTCGCGCGAGATCGACCGCGTGCGCAAGGCGCGGCTCCGAAACGCGTGAGCTGTCCGCCGCACCCGGCTTGCCGAAAATCGGTGCATGCCCCATCATGGTGCCTACGATGGCCGGCTCGACGGAGACGATGCTCCGTTGGCCTCGAGGTGCCCGGGACCGTCCCGGACCGGCCCGAACGACCGGAGGACAGGCATGCCGACCTACGTTTTCAAATGTGCCGAGTGCAAGAAGACCTTCGAGAAGATCATGACGGTGGCGCAGCGCGACAAGGCGAGGCCCGCCTGCCCGAAGTGCAAGAGCCGCAGGGTCGTCCCCGTGCTCAGCGGCTTCGTCGCCAAGACCTCGCGCAAGAGCTGAGCCCGGCCGGGCTCAGGCCTCGATGACCGTCCCGGTGGCGAGCGGCCGGAGAGCGTCGCCCATGACGCCCTCGAGGACCCGGTAGCCTTTCGCACCGGTGCAGTGGCCCGTGAAGACGGGGGCCGCCACCTGCTCGAGGATGCGGCGACCGATGGCCTCGACCTCGCGGCGGCTGGCCGCCATCGAGTCGTAGAACGGCAGGCCGATGAGGTGGAAGCCCCCCACCAGGCCCTTGACCGGCACGCCGGGGAAGGCCGCCATCGCCGCGTCGAGCATGTTGAGGACGCCGTGATGGGAGCAGCCCGAAAGGACCACGACCCCACCCGCCTCGCACACCACCATCATCAGCTCGTGGTCGAAGGGGTCGCGCTCGACGCGGCCGTTCCGCTCGACCCAGAGCCGGCGGTTGCCGCGCGGCCGGGCGTGAGCCGAGCCGATGTCGCAGAGCAGAAAGACGCCTGGGAGGATCTCGCGGGTCCCCGCCACCCACTCGACGCGCTCCGCATGGCGCTCCAAGAGCTCCGAGGCGATGCCGATCGGCCGCCGGATGAAGCCGAAGGCGCGGAACCAGCGGTCCGCGAGCGGGGCCGAGCGAAGGAAGACGGGCGCACGCTGATTGGCCTCGAGAAAGGTCGCGAGGCCGCCGCCGTGGTCGAAGTGCTGGTGCGAGACCACCAGCGCGTCGACTGCCGCGACATCGACGCCGAGCCGCTCCGCGTTCGCCTGGAACAGCCCGGAAGACCCCGTGTCGAAGAGCACTCGGGCGCCGCCGACCTCGACGTGCAGCGAGAGCCCGAACTCGGGCCGCAGGCCGGCGCCCTCGTCCGGGCAGGAGTTCTCGACCAGACAGGTGATGCGCATGGCGGCCTCCGTTCGGCAGGAGCTCCGCGGTCGAGTGTAGCCCGCCGCGTGACCCACCGCACACCGGGACCTCCGGTTCCGAGGTACGATGCGCGCGGAGAAGCCCATGACAGTCCATCGATCGAAGCACTGCATCCTGGTTGCCGCACTGCTCACCCTGGCCGCCTCGCCCGCCGGCGCGGACGATGGCCTGCGGCCCGAGATCGTGGTCGCCGACCCCGCCGCGGGCTGCCCGTCGGCAGCCGGCTCCTTCGTGGTCCTGCTCGACCCGGCGCGCGGCATGCTGATCCTCTCCGGCGCGCCCTTCCCCGGCGGCCATCCGACGGGCGACGCCCGCGGCGGCGAGCTCGAGGTCACGGTGCCGGGCGTCCGCGGCTGGCGGCTCGAAAGCGCGGGCTCCGCCATCGGCCAGACGCCGCTGTGGGCGGCGCGCTACCCCTTCCTCGGCGCGAAGGGCAGCGGCTGCGTCAGCTTCGACCGCGAGCGCTGGTCCTCGGAGGGCGATCTCGTCACCTACGCGCGCTGGTTGGTCGAGGAGGTCTACCTGCATCTTCCGGCGGCGGAGCGGCAGCGCCGGCCGGACCTCCGCCTCGCCGACCGCGAGCTCAGCCTGCTGGTGGAGCGGGAGGGCTTCGGGCCGGTGCGCCTCAGCGGCCGGGAGGGCACGACCCTCGCCTGCCGCTACAGCGACGGGCCGCGGCTCTACCTCTTCATGCCCTTCCTGCTCGACGAGCCGGCGGGTCGAGTCGCCGTCCAGGTTGCAGCCACCGAGGGCTCGTACTTCGACACCACCGCCAAGACGACGCTCGGCTGGGTGGTGGCGGCGCCCGGGGAGCCGGGGGTCCTCGCGGACGCGGCGATCACCGTGACCGTCGAGGCCGTCGGGAAGCGCGACGGCGGCTGAGGCAGGCGCTCCAGCCTCATCTTCGCGCCGCCATCGTGTGCTGGCTCCGCTGCTTTGGGTTGGCGCCGAAGGGCGGCGGCACCCGCTGCGTGCAGGCCGGCCGGAATGCCTGAGCCTACCGACCCGATGAGCAGCCGCTGACTGCCGGGGTGCCGATCAGCCAGGTCACCCTGCTCAGGCCGACGGAGCGGACCCGACCGATCCGCCACTCCATGTCGCAGTCTGGCAGCGCACACACCAGGGCCTCGAGCTCGCGGGGCGAGTAGGTTCTCAGGCAGGAAACGAAGCCATCCCACATGGCGACCAGCGGCACCACAGGGAGCGGGTAGGTCCACAGCAGACGGCGCCAGCTGAAGGGCCGCATGAATGGCGTCGTGATCCAGACGAAGGCTGGAATCAGGACCAGCGGCAGGCCCCACACGAGGAAGTTGCGCTCGGTGTACTCGAAGGCGGCGATCCCCTCCCTCGCAGCCGCCGCGTCGGCCAGCACCGCTCGGGCATCGTGCGGGCGGAAGTGGTGAAGCGAGGTGAAGAGAGTCCTGAACCCGTGCAGGGCGCGGGGCGCCCGGGTGGCGTCCACCGCCTCCCCGACCGAGTCGACCGCACCACCGCCGCACGCCGCCGCACGCCGCCACGCTGCGGGGTTCGGGTACTTGTCGGTCAGCGTGATGGTGAGGCCCCTCAGGCCCGATCGTTCGAGCCCCGGCCGCAGGGACAGAACTGCCTCCCCGCTACCCGAGCAGAGGTCGACAATTCGCCGCGCACCCGCCTGCTGCAGGGCTTCGGCGAGGAGCGGCGCCACGCATTCGTACGGTCGGAAGACACGCGCGTAGAACGACAGGTAGTCGGTCAGCAGGTCACGCCACGCCGGCGGAAACCACGGCTGGTCGTGCAACTCGCAGAGGTGGACCCGCGCCATCCTGGCACCTTACACCCTGCGGAGGCCGGCCGGCCTTGATCCTCGCGCGCCGTGCGCCGCCGCCGCCAGCCTGACGCTCACCGTCATGGTCGGGGGGTGGAGCCGGCCCAGGGAAGCCGCGCGGATCGCCTCCGCCGCGCCCCCCGTGATCTCGCCCGTGACCCGCAGCTGCACGACCGCTTCACCAGGGAGCGGCGCGAGCGCCTTCCGCAGCCGCTCCGCCAGGGCCGCGAGCCCGCAGCCGGTCGCGTCCACCTCGACCGCGGCCATCGGCCGCGCCGGCAGCTCGCGCAGCTCCCAGCCGGCGAGGCGCCCGCCGGCGGCCGGGTCCGGCTCGAGCTCGAGGACCATGAAGCCCTTCGCCTCGTGACGCTCGGCGAAGCTCGTGCGCTCGACCGAGCCCGGGTAGAGCACCGGCGCCGCGAGCGGCCGGCCCGCGAGGTCGCGCGTCAGCACCTGGGGGCGGTGGATGTGGCCGCAGAGCACCGCCGCAAAGCCGCCCGGGAGATCGCGGCCGCGGATCACGTCGTCGCCGTCGCGGAAGAGGTGACCCTCCACCGCCGCACCCTCGACCGTCTGGTGCAGACACAGCAATCGCAGTGGCGAACCCTCGCTGCCCCGGGCTGCGGCCGCCGCGAGCGCCCCGAACCGGTCCCGCACGCCGTGCCGTTCGCAGGGGAAGCCGACGAGCGCCACGCGCGTGCCGCGGAGCTCGAGCTCGACCGTCTGCGGATGGTCAAGGATGTGCAGGTGCTGGTGGCTCGCGAGCAGCGGGTAGGGCAGCGCCGAGCGCTCGTGATTGCCCGGCACCAGCACCACCGGCACGCCGCGGTCGGCGGCCTCGAGCAGGGGCTCGAGCGCGGCCTGGACCAGCGACGCGGGCACCCTGCTGCGGTACAGCAGATCGCCGCCGTGGACCACCAGGTCGACCTCGCCGCGCCGCGCCGGCGCGAGCGCGAGCCGGGTCATGGCGAAGAAGTCCGGGCCCCGGCGCCGGCGCTCGCTGCGCGGCCGCTGCGGCAGGTCGAAGCCGAGGTGGGTGTCGGCGAGAAGCAGCACCTTGATCACCGGCGCAGCGTATCGCACCCCTCGCTCTCTAATCCCGATCCCGGCCCGAGCCCGCGCCCGATTCGAAGACGCAGCGACAGTCTGCAGCGCCAGGGTCGGTTGACAGCGACAGAGGACAGTGGGCAGCGGCAGGTGGCAGCGGCGGCGTTCGGGCGGGCCGGGCCGATCTCCCGACGGGATCGGCCCGGAGGTGGCCGTGCCACCGTCGCTCCACCGACCTGCATCAACCCTGCCTCATCATCAGTCGTATGGTGTGACGGGAGACACCTCCGTGAACCAGTCAAACGCCCCAGGAAGCTCCGCAGCCGCGCCGCTGCCCCCCCTCGCGACGCCTGTCCTCGGCGCCCTCGTGGCGGCGAAGGTCATCCTCCACCTGCCTGGACTCACCCGCTACGGCTACTTCCGCGACGAGCTCTACTTCCTCGACTGCGCGCGCCACCTCGACTGGGGCTACGTCGACTGCGCGCCGCTGGTCGCGGTCTACGCCAAGATCGCGCTCCTGCTCGGCGGCTCCCTGCCCGCGCTGCGGGTGCTGCCGCTGCTCGCCGGCGCCGGGATGGTCGCGCTCACCGTGCTCCTCGCCGCCCGGCTCGGCGGCGGCACCTTCGCGCAGCTCCTCGCCGGGCTCGCGATCCTCATCGCCCCGGTCCATCTCATGATCGGCAGCATTCTCTCGATGAACGCCTTCGAGCCACTGTTCTGGCTCGGCTGCGTGCTCGTGATGGTGCGGATCGCGCGCGGCGGCGACCCGCGGCTCTGGCTGCTCTTCGGCACGCTCGCCGGGCTCGGACTCATGAACAAGCACTCGACCCTGTTCTTCGGCCTCGCGGTCGCGGTCGGCATCCTCGCCACCCCGCTCCGCCGCGAGCTCGCGCGGCCCTGGATCTGGCTCGGTGCCGCACTCGCGCTCGCGATCTTCCTGCCGAACCTCCTCTGGCAGTGGCAGCACGGCTTCCCGACCCTCGAGGACCTGCGCAATGTCCGCCTCACCGGCAAGAACGTCGAGCTCGCGCCGCTGCAGTTCATCAC
>Ga0209391_10002164_pt1 | contig 10283 bp, 7 predicted proteins | sample PPLLak3March2015_FD_187246 | JGI IMG/M metagenome (GOLD analysis project Ga0209391, IMG submission 187246) | Freshwater sediment microbial communities from Prairie Pothole Lake near Jamestown, North Dakota, USA - PPLs Lake P7 Core (1) Depth... | ecosystem: Environmental > Aquatic > Freshwater >... | reverse complement strand
AGCCGACGAGGCACGCGCGCTTGATCGGCTGGCGGCCGTGCGCCGCACGGACCCGGTATACCTGCTCGTGAACCTGCTCGACCACGGCCGCAGCGATCACGAGTGCCGCAGCTCGCTGTTGACCGCGGGCGCGAAGGCCGCGGTGCTGAGCAGCACGGTGCGGCTGGCTCGCAAGAAATTGAGCGCGCACCTCGCGAAGGCGGAGTCCGGCTCGCTCGAGCCGAAGGACATGACGCGCTTCGGCAACGAGCTCGGTCGACTGTTGCTCGGCGCCACCGTGCTCGGGGGCCTGGCGACCATGCGCCGGCGACCGCTGGTGGTCGTGCACGACCGAGAGGCGTCACGGGTGCCGTGGGAAGCGCTGCGCCTCGGCGACACGTGTCCGGCGCTCGAGCAGGGCCTGAGCCGCCGCTACACGAGCGACAGCCTGACCGTGGCGCGCTGGCAGGAGCATCGCAGCCTCGGGCCGCAGCTGCGCGTGCTGATGGTGGTCGACCCGACGCTCGACCTGCCCGGCGCTGCAGATGAAGGCGCGGCGCTCGGCCGGTTGCTGCGCGCCGGCGGTGCCGAGGTGACGATGCTCGCGGGTGTGGCGGCGAGCCGTGATCGCGTGCTGGGCGAATTCGGCAGTGGGCACCACGATGTGCTGCATTTCGCGGGGCACGGATTCTTCGACGCGAAGGACCCGGGCCGCAGCGGGCTGGTCTGCGCCGACGGCGAGGTGCTGCGCGGCTCGCATCTCGGTGCCCTCGGCCACCTTCCGGCCCTGGTGTTCTTCAATGCCTGTGAAGCCGCCCGGGTGCGCAAGCGGAAGGCGACGGCGGGCAGCCGGCTGTTCGCATTCCGGCGCTCGACCAGCGTTGCCGAGGCGTTCCTGGCCGGCGGCGTCGCGAACTTCCTCGGCACGCACTGGCCGGTCGGCGACCAGGCCGCGTTCACGTTCTCGACACGCTTCTACGAGCAGCTGCTCGCCGGCGCGCCGCTCGGCGACTGCGTGCTCGACGCGCGACGGCGCGTCCATGCGCAGGATTCGATCGACTGGGCCGACTACGTGCACTACGGCAGCCCGGACTTCACGATCGGAGCGGCCGACCCGGCGTGAACCGAGTCGGTGGATTCGTGAAGAAGCCCTCGATCCGGCGCAGGTGACATAAAAAAGCGCGATAGCCGTCACACCCCGGCGAATCGCACCTTAAGGAGAATCGCCGCCACTTGATCGTGGAAGGGCGGCGCGGCGTCAAGAACACCAACGCGTGCCCACCGTCGATCAAGGACGGTCCAGGGCTTTCCAGCGCGAGCGTCGCTGTGGGGTTGCGGACCGGACGCTCGATCCACTGCAACCAAGAGGCCTACACATGCGTAAGACTTATATCGCCCCCATTGCCGCTGGCGTGCTTCTCGCCCTGGCCGGCACGGCACAGGCGGTCACCCGGTCGGCGACCTTCCCGGTTTCGGCGACCGTCACCGAGATTTGCACGATCAACGCCGCTCCGCTGTTTCTGGGTGACTTCAACGGCGCGGATGATCTGGAAACGGCTACCTCGACCATTACGATTCGCTGCACCGCGAACACCGACTTCGACGTCGGTTTGAATGCAGGCCTTACAGGCACCTTCGCGAACCGCGTACTGGTTGGGCCCAACGGCAATACGCTTCGCTACAACCTCTACACCACCGCCGCTCGCGACGTCATCTGGAATGACACGACTAACCGGGTCAGCGACGATGGCGAAGGCATGGGCTCCCCCGTCCTGGTCCCCGTTTTTGGCAAGGTGCTCGCTGCCGACAACACCGGGGAACTCGAGCCCGGCACGTATAACGACACGATCACCGCTACGGTCGAGTATTGATCGAAGCCCGTGATGGTCCAGCGCTTCATACTGGGCGTCCTCGCGTCGGCGGCAGCTTTCGCGCTGTCGCCGACGCCGGTTCACGCCGGGACGTTCTCGATCTCGCCGCTGCGGGCTGAGCTCTCGTCCCGCGTCCAGACCGGCGCGCTTACGATCCGGAATCAAGAAGAAACTGCGGTCGTCATCCAAGCCGAGGTGCTGCTCTGGGAGCAGGTGGATGGCCAGGACAAACTGACGCCGACCCGCGACGTGCTGGTCAGCCCGGCGGTATTCACGTTGACGGGCAACGGCTCGCAACTGGTGCGCGTGGCGCTGCGTCGACCGGCAGACGGCCAGCGGGAACTCACCTACCGGCTGATTCTCACCGAGGTGCCGCAGCAGGCGAGCCCCGAATTCACCGGACTGAACGTGTCGTTGCGGCTCAGTCTGCCGATCTTCGTCGCACCGATCGCCTCTGCCAATCCGCAGCTCGAGTGGTCGGCCACGCGTAACGCCGAGGGCAGTATCACTGTCACCGCTCGCAACGTCGGCAACGTGCACTCCCGCGTCCTGAATTTCACGGTCTCGCCTGCCGCGGGTGCCGCGCCTGGGATCGAGCAAGACGTCACTGCCTATCTCCTGCCCGGACAGGCCCGGGCCTGGACGCTCGACAAGAAACAGAATGAAGCGATCTCCAGCACCGATTGGCATCGCCTTCGGGTGAAGGGAACCACCGAAGCCGGCGACTTCGAGGTGGAGATCCTTCTCGAGGGGCGGTGAGCCATGGGCCGGCGGCTGCTTCTGGCCATCTCGTTCGCGCTCGCCGCAGCGTCGGGCGCGTCGGCCGGCGACACACCGCCCGCCTTCGAATCCGCCATCGTCGAGGTACGGCTCAACGACCAGCAGGACGGGCCCACACTCATCGTCCGCCGTGACCTGGACGGCACCTTGCTGATCAAGGCCGACGACCTGCCGCAATTGCGCCTCAGGATGCCAGCGCACGGACAGATGACGGTCGACGGCGAGCGCTATGTCCGGCTGGGTGCCGGGATTGGCGCGAGCGTCGAGTTCGACGACGCGACGCAGAGTGCGCGCGTCATGTTGCCGCCCGAAGCCTTCCTCCCGACGCGCACCAGCGCCGTCTCGCCCGACTTGCCGCAGGTGACAGCCGCAGGCCTGGGTGCGTTTGCCAATTACGATCTCTTCGGCGAGCAGGTGGACGACCATACCAGCCTAGGCGCACTTCTGGACTTAGGCATATTCGGATCACGCGGCGTGGTCACCAACTCGTTGATCGGCCGTGGCGGTGACGACCAGCGCGAGGTCCTGCGGCTCGATTCGACCTGGACGCTCGACCTTCCCGAGCGGCTCGCGACGCTGCGCGTCGGCGATTCCATTAGCACCTCGGGTGCCTGGGGGCGCTCGGCTCGCTTTGGCGGCTTGCAGTTCGGCACCAACTTCTCGACCCAGCCGACGCTGATTACCACGCCCCTCCTGTATGCACAGGGCGAGGCCGTGGTGCCCTCAACGGTCGACGTGTTCGTGAACGGCCGGCGCGTCGCGAGTGAGGACGTGCCCCCCGGCCCGTTCTCAATTGACCGCCTGCCACCGATCTCAGGTGCGGGCCAGATGCAGGTCGTCGTGACCGATGCGCTCGGACGGCAGCAGGTCATCTCGCAGCCCTACTACACGGGCCCGACGCTGCTGCGCGCCGGGCTCAACGAGTACTCGTTCGAGGCGGGCGCCATTCGCGAGGATTACGCGCTGCGCAGCAATGCCTATGGCAACCTGCTCATGTCCGGCACATTCCGCCGCGGCATTACCGATCGGTTCACGGCCGAGGTGCACGCGGAAAGCCAGGCGGGCGGCGCGAGCGCAGCTGGCCTGGACACTGCGTTGCAGGTCGGCACCATCGGCATCCTGACGCTTACGGCGGCCGCTGGTGGTGATGGCGATTTGGGCTGGCTGGGTGGCAGCGGCTTCGAGCACAACGGGCAGTTCTTCAATGCCTTCGTCCGAACGCAGTACGCGTCCGAGGATTTTGCCCAGCTCGGCACCTCGGCGCGGCGCGACCGGCCGAAGCAGCGCAGTTTCGGCGGGATGGGATTCAACCTCGGACAGTACGGCAACCTGCAGCTCTCCTACGGCCGGCAAACGACCTGGTCGAGTCCGGCGAGCGAGACGATTGGGCTCAGCCACTCGGTCACGCTCGGCGCGTACGGCTACCTCGGCCTCGTCGCAAGCCACACCATCAATGACGGCTCGTCGACCGACCTCTTCCTGAACTGGACACTGCCTTTCGGTGATCGCCGCACCGCCGCGCTGAGCCTGCAACACTCGCCCGGCGCGACGAGCGGCGAAACCTTCGAGGCGGTCGCGTCCTTGCAGCAGAGCTTGCCGGCAGGAGCCGGCGCCGGCTATTACGTTGCGCTCTCCTCGACCGAGAACGCGCAGCTGGATTACTTCCTGCAAGGTGACGCCGGGCTGGTCGGAGTGCAGTACGCGCGCCGCAACGGCACGGACGGGTGGCGCGCCAATGCGAACGGCGGGCTCGCGTTCACGGGCGCCGGCGTGATGCCAGCCCGGCGGCTGGACCAGAGCTTTGCGGTCGTCGAAGTGGCGGACTTTCCGGACATGACGGTGTACGTCGAGAACCAGCCAATCGGCCGCACCGACAGCAAGGGCCGCGTGCTGCTCGATTCGCTGCGCGCCTACGAGCGCAACGCCATCAGCATCGATCCGACCGAGCTGCCGCTGGACGCCTCGCTGGCGACACCCGCGATGACGGTGACGCCGGCTTATCGCAGCGGGCCGGTCGTGCGCTTCCCGGTGGTGCGGGCGAGCGCGGCGACGCTGCGGCTGCTGCAGGACGACGGCACGCCGGTGCCGGCGGGCGCGAGCATCATCACCCGCAACGAGCAGGTGCCGGTGGCGCTCAACGGGTTCGTCTACCTGACGGCGGCCGCCGGCCGGCACGAGGCCCGCGCGGAATGGCCGGGCCACCGCTGCACTTTCCATTTCGAGCGCCCGGAGCGCGGCGACCCGCAGCCTGACCTCGGCAATGTCCCCTGCCGCGCTGAAGCAGGTGATGCGGACGTAGCCGCCTCTGGCTCCTGATCACTCGTGTCAGAATCCAGCGGATGACGCGATCGAGCAGCGACGGTCGGCGATGGCGAGGCGCGGCGCGTGCCTGCGCCGCGTGCTGCGCGTTGCTCGTCGGTACCGAGGCCTGGGCCGTGGCCGATTGCTCCGTGTCGTCCACGGGCGTCGCGTTCGGCACCTACGATCCGACCGCGACCGTGGCCACGGACTCGACCGGCAACCTCACCCTGGTGTGCACCCACGTGTCGGGCGGCGGACAACGGGTGAACTACACGGTGGCACTGTCGGCCGGCAGCAGCGGCACGTTCACGCAACGGTGGATGCGTGCCGGAACGTCGACGCTGAGCTACAACCTGTTCGACACTGCGGCGCGTGCCCGGATCTGGGGCGACGGCAGCGCGGGCACCGTGGTGATCTCGGATGGCTTCGCAGTCGGCCCCGGACAGGGCAACAACCGCCGCGAGGTCGTCTACCCGATTTACGGCCGCATCCCGGCGCTCCAGTCCGTGGCGACTGGCACCTACACTGACACGATCGTCGTGACGCTGACGTTCTGAAGCGTTGCCTCAGAGTGGCGCGGCCGTGACGTGTACCGGCAGCGCGTAGGCGCCAGGCTGGGCCGCGGTATCCAGCACGAAGCGGAACGCCAGCTCGAAATCGTGCAGGCGACCTGCCGATGCCTGCCGGATCGCGACCTCCTCGTCGCCCAGCAGCACGTCTGAGGCAAGGCCGCGCACTTCCACCTGGCGCGTCAAGCCGACGCGCGGCGCCAGGTGCAGCAGATAGCCACGCGGATCGTTGTGCCGCACCTGGTAGCGGGCGGATACGTCCTTGTACCCCCGCTCGATGTCGTCCACCGACAGCATGAGCTGGGCGGGCTGCTCGAGCACCGTCAGCGTCACGCGCTTCGGCACGACGGCGGACACGGTGAAGCGCGCCCGCGCCTGGTCCGCCAACGCCGGACCCGACAGCAGCACGGCCAGCGCCACGACGCCCATCGACCGTCCCATGTTCCCCACCGCATAATGTGTTCTTGTTCACGTTTTACGCTACGCGCCTTGCACACCTGCCCGCAATGCCGTTTTGACAATGTTCGGCACTTGATTTTGCTGCGCCGCGGCAGCCCGGACCCCGCGGGTTGCGCCGCCGCGCCGAAGCGCTAAGCTCGCGCCCTGCCGCCCGCCCGAGGATCCCGCCACCGTGCAACCAACCGATACCGCCAACCCGGACTACTTCCACCGGGTCGTGGATTGCCAGTGGGCCTGCCCGGCGCACACCGACGTGCCGGAGTACATCCGGCTGATCGCGAACGGGCAGTTCTCCGATGCCTACATGGTCAACCGCGAATCGAACGTGTTCCCGGGGATCCTCGGCCGCGTCTGCGACCGCCCCTGCGAGCCCGCGTGCCGCCGCGGCCGCGTCGAGGACAAGCCGGTCGCGATCTGCCGGCTGAAGCGCGTTGCGGCCGATCATAAGGACTCCATCGTCGATCGCCTGCCCGTGGTGCCGGCGCAGAAGAACGGCAAGCGCGTGGCCTGCATCGGCGCCGGGCCCGCTTCGCTGACGGTCGCCAATGACCTGCTGCCGCTCGGCTACGAGGTCGTGATCCTCGAGCAGTGGGACAAGCCGGGCGGCCTGATGCGCACCAACATCCCGGCCTTCCGCCTGCCCGAGACCGTGATCGACGAGGAGATCGGCTACATCACCGGCCTGGGCGCCGAGATCCGCTACGGCACCCGCGTCGACAGCCTGAAGCAACTGCTCGCCACCGGCGGTTACGACGCCGTGTTCGTCGGCTCGGGCGCGCCCAAGGGCAAGGAACTCAAGCTGCCCGGCCGCAAGGAAGGCGACGCGAACATCCACATCGGCATCCAGTGGCTCGAGTCGGTCGCGTTCAAGCACCTCGACAAGATCGGCGAGCGCGTGCTGATCATCGGCGTGGGCAACACCGCCATGGACTGCTGCCGCTCGTCGCTGCGGCTCGGCGCGAAGGACGTCAAGGTGATGGCGCGCAAGCCGCGGCAGTTCTTCAAGGCGTCCGAGTGGGAACTCGAGGACGCCGAGTCGGAGAACGTCGAGATCGTCGTCAACCACGCGCCGAAGAGCTTCGTCGTCGAGGACGGCCGCCTGAAGGGCATGCTGTTCGACAGGATGCAGTACGAGATCGACGCGCAGGGCCGCATCACCGCCGAGCGCATCATGGGCGAGCAGTTCTTCCCGGCCGACGACGTGATCCTCGCGATCGGCCAGGAGAATGCGTTCCCGTGGATCGAGAACGACCTGGGGCTCCAGTTCGACAAATGGCACGTGCCGGTCGTCGACGAGAAGACCCATCAGTCCACGCGCCCCGACGTGTTCTTTGGCGGCGACGCGGCATTCGGCCCGAAGAACATCATCTGGGCCGTCGAGCACGGTCACCAGGCCGCGATCTCGATCCACAATTTCTGTATGGGCCAGCCGGTCACGAACCGGCTGCCGCCGACGCTGAATCTGGCGAGCCGCAAGATGGGCCTGCACGAGTGGTCGTACAAGAACGACTACAACCCGGTCGAGCGGCGGCTCGTGCCGCACGTGAGCCTCAAGGAACGCTTCAAGCAGATCAGCATCGAGGTTGAGCTCGGCTTCGACCCGGCGCAGACCGCGGCTGAGGTGCAGCGCTGCCTCAACTGCGACATCCAGACGGTGTTCGAGGCGAAGCTCTGCATCGAGTGCGATGCCTGCATCGACATCTGTCCGACGGATTGCCTGACGATCACCAGAAACGGCGACGAAACCGAGCTCTCGACGCGGCTCAAGGCGCCACGCAAGACACCGCACCAGCCACTCTACGTCTCCGAACCACTGAAGCAGACGGGCCGCGTCATGGTCAAGGACGAGGACCTCTGCGTGCACTGCGGACTCTGCGCCGAGCGCTGCCCGACGGCAGCCTGGGACATGCAGAAGTCCACGATCAACCTGCCCCACGCGACCGACCACCAATGGCCCAGCCCGCAAAAACGCAAGACCGCGTAAACGACTTCGTCATCAAGCTCGCCAACGTGAACGGCACCGGCTCGGCCAGTGCCAACACGCTGCTGATGAAGTCCATCTTCCGGATGGGCATCCCGGTGATGGGGAAGAACTACTTCCCGTCGAACATCCAGGGACTGCCAACCTGGTACGAGATCCGCGTGACCCGGGACGGCTATGTGGCCCGTTCCGGCCGTGTGGACCTGATGGTCGCGATGAACGCGGAGACCTACGCGAAGGACGTCCGCGAGGTGAGTGCGGGCGGCTACCTGATCTACGACTCGACCTGGCCGCGCTCGACGGTACTGAAGCGCGAGGACATCACGATCCTCGGCGTGCCGCTCGCGAAGATCTGCAACGAGAACTTCGTGGGCGTCCGCAACCGGATCCTGATGAAGAACATCATGTATGCAGGTGTGCTCGCGGCGCTGCTCGAGATCGATCTCGACGTGTTCCGCCAGTTGCTCACCGAAAGCTTTGGCAAGAAGCAGGCGCTGGTCGACGCCAACATGAAGGCCGTGCAGCTCGGCTACGACCACGCGAAGGCGCACCTGCCCTGCCCGCTGCCGCTGCGCCTCGAGCGCATGGACAAGACGGCCGGCCACATCATGATCGACGGCAACACGGCGGCGGGCCTCGGCGCCGTGTACGCCGGCGCAACGGTCGGCCCGTGGTACCCGATCACGCCGTCCACGTCGCTGATGGACGCGTTCAAGAACTTCTGTGCAAGACTGCGCGTCGATCCCGAGACCGGCAAGAACAACTACGCCGTGATCCAGGCCGAGGACGAGTTGTCGGCGATCGGCATGGTGCTCGGCGCATCGTGGAACGGCGCCCGCGCGTTCACGGCCACGAGCGGCCCCGGCATCTCGCTGATGAACGAGTTCATCGGGCTCGCGTATTACGCCGAAGTCCCGGCCGTGATCTTCGACGTGCAGCGCGTCGGCCCCTCGACCGGCATGCCGACGCGCACGCAGCAGTGCGACATCCTGTTCTGCGCGTACGCCTCGCACGGCGACACCAAGCACGTGCTGCTGTTCCCGTCGAACCCGGAAGAATGCTTCTACATGGCGATCCAGGCGTTCGACCTGGCGGAACGGCTGCAGACGCCGGTGTTCGTCATGTCGGACCTCGACATCGGCATGAACGACTGGATGTGCCGCGATCTCAAGTGGGACGACAGCTACCGCCCGGACCGCGGCAAGGTGCTGACCAAGGAGGAGATCGAGGCGCTGCCGAAGTTCCATCGCTACCTCGACAAGGACGACGACGGTATCCCCTACCGGACCCTCCCGGGCGTGAGCGCCAAGGGCGCGTATTTCACGCGCGGGTCGGGCCACAACCAGTACGGCGGCTACACCGAGGACTCGGCGGAGTACCAGGTGGTGCTCGACCGGCTGACCCGCAAGTTCAAGCGCGCCCGGATCCTGGTGCCGCCGCCCGTCATCGAGGCGACCGGCACGAGCACCATCGGCCTCGTCGCGGTCGGCAGCAGCCGCGGCGCAGTCAACGAGGCGCGCGACATCCTCGCGAAGCGCGGCATCGCCATCGACTACATGCGCATCAAGGCCTTCCCGTTCACCAAGGAAGTGGAAGCCTTCATGGCGGAGCACGAGAAGATCTTCGTGGTCGAGCAGAATCGCGACGCGCAGCTGCGCTCGCTGCTGACGCTCGAAACGGACGTGCCGAAGTCGAAGCTGCATTCCATCCTGCATTACGACGGGCTGCCGATGACCTCGAAGGGGATCGTCGAGGCTGTCCTGTCCGAGCTCGGCGACGCCCGCAGAGCAGCTGTAGGGGCTGTGGGTGGTGGGCTGTAGGCTGTAGGCCGGAAGCCGGCAGCCGCACCTCCTACCCACAGCCCACAGCCCACCGCCCACCGCCATCCCCAACCGCCATGTCCTTCATCAACAAACCGAAAGTCCGCCACCCCGACCTGCCGAAGAACGAGCTCGGGCTCACGCGCCGCGACTACGAGGGCGCGATGTCGACGCTCTGCGCGGGCTGCGGCCACGACTCGATCACGGCCTCGATCATCGAAGCGCTGTGGGGGCTGAGCCTGCGGCCCGAGCAGCTGGTCAAGCTGTCCGGCATCGGCTGCTCGTCGAAGACCACGGCATATTTCGCCAGCGGCTCGCACGGTTTCAACGGCGTGCACGGGCGCATGCCGTCGGTCGCGACTGGGGCCAATGCGGCCAACAAGGGCCTGTACTACATCGGCGTCTCGGGCGACGGCGACTCGCTGTCGATCGGCTTCGGCCAGTTCGCGCACTCGATCCGCCGCAACGTGAACATGCTGTACGTGTGCGAGAACAACGGCGTCTACGGCCTCACCAAGGGCCA
>Ga0209391_10002163_pt1 | contig 10283 bp, 10 predicted proteins | sample PPLLak3March2015_FD_187246 | JGI IMG/M metagenome (GOLD analysis project Ga0209391, IMG submission 187246) | Freshwater sediment microbial communities from Prairie Pothole Lake near Jamestown, North Dakota, USA - PPLs Lake P7 Core (1) Depth... | ecosystem: Environmental > Aquatic > Freshwater >... | reverse complement strand
GCTGCGCCCGCTCCTCTGCCTGGGCACCATCGATTTCACGCACTATCACGGCGGCGGCCAGGGCGTCGCTCAAACCGACCCGTTCGACCACGAGCATCGGCGTGTTGCTGGCGACCCATCCGTCGGAAGGATGGAAGATCACCGAGTTCTGAACCGTAAAGCGTGCTTCAAAGGGACGCCCCATCGCCAGCATGGCCGAAAGTTTGCGCAGGAACACGTGCCGTCCGGTTTCGGGCAAGGTCGCGAGCCGGGCTTGCAGGGCCGCCACCGAGAGTCCGGGAACCTCATCCATCAAATCAGCGGTGATGGGTGGCGCAACACTTGGCGCAGGCGCAGAGACCAGCGGCCTGGCCATGCCCGCCGGCATTCCCCCTGCCGGCGGGTTCGCCTTTACCACCGACAACGGGGCCAATGCCGGCGCACGCACGACCACCGCAGGCGCTGCCGTCGGAACCAGGTGCACTTGCGAGGGTACCGGTGCATGCGGGTGGGCCGGCGCCGCAACGCGGCGCACCGCAGCCGCTGTTTCCAGAGCCTTGCGCATGTCGTCTGTGCCATAGGGCTTGGCCAACCACACCAGCGCATGCCGCTTCACGGTGTCGGCATCCATCGACGCCCACGTCCGGTCGTGCGAAGGCAGCAGCAGAACCGCAGTGGAGCCTTGCAGTACGCGCAGCAACTCGGCCTCCGCTGCCGCCGACCATTGGGCCAGACCCAGCGAAACCAGGTCTGCGACGAGCAGATCCGCCTTGGGCAAAACCGTGCCACGACCGGCCGGCGTGCTTTCCCAGGACCAGCCCTTCATGGAGCGGCTCATGAAAAAGCCAAACGCCGCTTCATCGCGCTGCGACAACCCGGCAACGAGCACGTTCATGCACCGGCCCGTGTTTGCTCAAGCTGCTGGCTGACCGCCTCCCAATCGCTGGGCAGTGGCGAACCACGTCGCAGCATCGAGCGACGCGCCAGCATGAAAGCCAGGTTGTCGTGGCAGGTCACGCAATGATGCAGGAATGCATGTTGACCCTGGGCATCGCCAGCCTCAACATCCCGAATGACCTGTTCGGCAAGGGCTCGTGAATCGTCACCGCTACAGCGCCGCGCCCGCGTGGAGATGTCCGCGGAAGGCCGTGCCAGCACACTCCAGCGTGTGGCCAGCGGCGTGATGCGCGACAACCGCCCCTGTGCGGCCTGGGCGTCGAACCAGCGGGCCGCATGGACCGCCAACCGGTCGCGGGCCATTTGTAGCGCGGTGCGCTTGAGCGACTCCCCACCTTCGCCAAATGCGACGAAAAGATCGGCCAGCGCCCCCTGCACCGGCTCGGCCCCAGGCAATTCCAGCGATGCGTGCAGACGCGCGAAATGCGCACTGACATCCTCAGGATCACGCAACAGCCGCCGGGCATGCTGACGCACGGCCCGACGCGCCTGCCACGAAGAAACCGGCTCGACATGCATCGGCTTGCCCTCAATCCAGCAAGGTGTCCATCAGGTCGATCATGAACTCGGCTTCTTCCTGCGTCATGGGCTCAAAACCGCTGGGCAGACCGAGTGCATCGAGTACATCGCTGTCGCCGGGCGACTGGCCCACGCCCAGCAGGGCCTTTTCGATGGCCGGAAGGTTCTCCGCCACGCGAGGGTGTGCCAGCACCACGTGGGAGATGTCGCTGATGGCGCTTTCCACCAGCACCCTCAGCTGGCCGCGCGTCATGCGCGTGAGCGATGCATAGGCATCGGCCAGGAAAAAGGCCGCTTCGACCTCGCCCTTGATGACGAGGCGCGCAGCCGCCTGGTAGCTGTCCACGGGCACCCAGCGAATCGAGGCCTCGGTCAGGTCGGCTGGCTCCAGCAGGCGCAGGCCGATGAGCTTGACGTCCTTGTTTTCGGTCAACGCAACGCGACACCCCGGTTTCAAGTCCTCGACACAGGTCAGCCCGGACTCTGCGCCCGTGGCAATCACCATCTCGTCGTAACGCTTGGCCGGCCGCGCAAACGGGACGTACCCGTGCGTGCGGATCATGTCAGTCGCATCAAACGGATTGGCGTACACCAGGTCGGCCTTGCCGGCCGAGAGCAGCTCCGCCTGCTCATGCGCGCTGACCGGCGTCAGCAGGTGCAGACCAACGCCGGAGCGTCTCTGCAGCGTGGTGTTGAGCATGTGCCATCCGGCGAAACGTTCCGGCGCGAAGTCCGGTGCAATCAGGAAGTTGAGGGTCATGATGCAGCCTTTTCGTCGGCGAGCCACTGCGCGTAGACCGGCACGAGTTCGTTGATCCGGGTGCGCGACGGCTTGCGCCGCACCGAGGTATAGCCCACGATCACACCGTTTCGGATGTTGGGCACCGCCGTGGCGTAGACCCAGTAGAAGGCGCCGTCCTTGCGCAGGTTCTTCACGTAGCCGTGCCATTTCTTGCCGGCGGCGACATCGTCCCACAGGCCCTTGAAGGCAATCGCCGGCATGTCCGGATGGCGCAGGATGTGATGCGGCGCACCGATCAGCTCCTCGCGGGCCCATCCGCTCATCTCGACGAAAGCGTCGTTGGCATGCGTGATGATGCCGCTCAGGTCGGTGCGTGAAACGATGAGCCGGCCTTCGGGAAAAGGCATCTCGACATCGGTGACAAAGACCGTGCGGGATGTGCCGTCGGTATAGGTGAGCCGCGCTTCCCGCGAGGGAATCGGGGGCGGAGTCATGTCAGGGAGTCCCATGATGGCCGCCATCAGATCAGTTTGGACAGCGTCTCAGCGGCCCGCTTGATGTCCAGAAAGATCAGCCCCAGCTTGGCGTTGGGCTTGGCCAGCACGGTGAGCACCGCCTCGGGGCCTGCGGAACTCATGATCACGTAGCCGCGCTCGCCCTGAATCAGCACGCGCTGTAGCGTGCCTCGTACGAGCTCCCGCGCCGTGCGGTCGCCCAGCGAGAGCAGGGCCGCCGACATCGCACCGATGCGGTCCTCGTCCATGCCGTTGGGCAGCGCCGAGGCAATCATGAGGCCGTCGGTTGAAATCAGCGCGGAAGCCTCGATGTCGGCCGTCGAGCCGTTGAGGTCTTCCAGCGACTGCTGGAACATGTCTGTGCGCATGACGCCACTCCTTCGTGAATTAGCCCACGATTGGATATGCTAATGCAACCCCGCACTTTGACCGACATCAATATCTGCGCGGGGGGTATCGATCCAGATGACCGTCACACGCAAGCCGCGGAGGGCCGGGCTGCGATCCACCGACACGCTCAGTCCGTAAAGGCGCGCCACGCGCTGCACGATGGACCAGCCGAGCCCGCTGCCGGTCTGACCCGTGCCCAGCACCCGAAAGAAGCGCTCACCCAGGCGTGCCACGGCTTCGGGCGGCAAGCCCGGACCGCCGTCTTCAACTACCAGTGCGGCGACCTGCCCCGGCGCCGGTCCTTCCATGCTCAGCTGCACCCGCGCGCCGTCCGGGCTGTAACGCATGGCGTTGTCGGTGAGGTTTCTGAGCAACACCTGAAGCAGCGCGCCGGGCATTGGCACGTGGACCGGTCCAGGCGCAAGCAGCGCCAACGACTGACCGCGCACTTGGGCCTTGAGTTCCAGATCGGCCATCAGGCCGAGCGCCGTAGCCGTCAGGTCAGCGGATACCGTGCCAGCGGGGTCGACCGCCCCCCCACCACGCGCCACCTCGCCCTCCAGTCGCGCCAGTTGCAGCAATTGCTCGATCAGCCGGGCCGCGCGGTCGCAACCCAGGAGCGTCGCAGCCAGCGCCTGCGTGCGCTCAGGCTCCCTGGTAGCGCCCTGCGCCACTTGGGCCTGCATGCGAATCGCGGCGATCGGTGTACGCAGCTCATGCGCGGCGTCTGCGGTAAAGCGCCGCTCCGACTCCAGCAAATCAGCCATGCGTTCAAACAAGCCGTTGAGGGCCCTGACCAATGGCGCGACCTCCGGCGGCACTGCGTGGGCTGAAAGGGGCTGAAGCGCCTGTGGCCGGCGTAGCGCAACGGCCTGACCAAGCTGGCGCAACGGCCGCACGGCCCCGCGCACCGCCCACCAGATGCCCAGCGCCAGCAGGGGCAGCGCCAGCAACATCGGCCAGGCGATGCTGCGCAGACTGGCCAGCAGGATGTCATGTCGCGCAGATTCCAGTTCGCCGACATGAATCAGCACATCCGGCTCGCGGCCAGGCGTCGTCAGCACGCGCCAGGCCTCGCCGTCGATCACCGAAGTGCGCAGGCCCGGTGCCTCGCCGAAGCCCAAGGGGGCCTCGGGTGCATTGGTCGAGCGCACGACGAGCCGACCCTCATGCCAGACCTGGATGGCCACGCGCGTCTGGTACTTGTGCAGCGTCGGGGGTGGAGGAAAGTTGTCGCCCTCCAGTTCGTCCAGCCGCTGCATCACCAGCAACGATGCTGCCTGCGCCAGATGCGCATCCAGCAACTCGTCGAGTTCGTGTCCGGTGTCGTACCAGGTGGCGACCGCCACAGCCAGCCACACCAGGCCCACCAGCCCGAGCACCGTGGCGAGCAGGCGCGCCTGCAAAGACAGCGCGGACCGGGGCAACGCAGCACCGGACGGGCTCATGCGGCCGGGGCAGCGTCACGCCGCAGCACATAGCCCACGCCGCGCACGGTTTCGATCAGTTCTGCGCGCAGCTTGCGTCGCAAGTTGTAGATATGGACTTCCACCGTGTTGCTGGCCACTTCGGTTCCCCATTTGTAGAGGTGCTGCTCGATCTGCTCACGACTGAGGACCCGCCCTGCATTGAGCATGAAAACCTGCAGCAGGTCATATTCTCGCCCCGACAGTTCAACCGTCGCGCCGTCGAGCCAAACCTGGTGCGCGGCAGGGTCCAGCGTGAGGGGACCGGCCTCCAGCCGGGTCTGCGTCTGGCCGTGGGCGCGGCGCACCAGGGCTCGCAGCCGGGCGGCCAGCTCATGCAGGTCCACCGGCTTGATCAGGTAGTCGTCCGCGCCCGCGTCGAGTCCCTCGATACGCGCAGTCACGGCATCGCGTGCGGTCAGCACCAACACAGGGGTGGCGATGCGCCGCGCCCGCGCCGACCGAAGACTGTCCATGCCATCCTGGCGCGGCAGGCCGAGGTCCAGAACTACCGCCTGATGGTCGCCGGCAAGCAGTTCGCGCTCAGCGGCCACACCGTCGCGGACCCAGTCCACATGAAAGCCCTGTTGCGTCAGGCCGGCCTTGATCCCGGAGCCCAGCAATTCGTCGTCTTCAGCCAGAAGGATGCGCATGATGATCGATCAGTCGTGGTGCCGCTTTGCGTGTTTCCGCGCGCGTCGCCCATCGTACGCCCCATCGCGCGCCACGGCGTCGCGCCCCCCGCTGGACAGGCTTGCACCCTGGGCAGCCGCACCGCCACCCGCGGCAGGCGACTGCTGCCACTGCCAGGTCCAGAAACCCAGCACTGCGGCCAACAGAAGAACCGCCACGGTGTGGTGATTGCTTTTCACCAGATCAGGGCCTGCCCCTTCGACCCGTCCGGTCAGCATCGGCGTGACCTGGTTCTTGCGCCGCAGCAGGCTCACGCCGGCAATCACGGCGATATGCACCAGCACCGCGGCCAGCAGCACATTGCCAAAAAATTCGTGTACCTCCTCCAGCCAGTCACCTGCCCATTCGTTGTAGGTTCCGTAACCGCTGAGTGTGAGCGGCGCGATCAACGCCAGCAGGACCGCCACGCTGAGGGTAAGCAGCAGGTTCTGCGCCAGACGCCAGTTGGGCGTGCCGGCCTTGAGCTCCTTGATCCAGCCGGGCAGCCCCCGCAGCTTGCGTAAGAGCGCGGACAGGCGTGCGTGCCGCGGCCCGGCTATTCCCCAGACGATGCGAAACGCCAACAGGCCCGCCATGGTGTAGCCCAACGTCACGTGCAGCAGGCGCCAGGTCTCGCCGTCAGCCGTGACGTAGGCGCCCAGAAAGCTCAATGCCAGCAGCCAGTGCATCACCCGCGTGGGTGCGTCCACCGTGCGGCGGGTAGCCGGCATTGACGCTGATGTGGAAAAAGTTGCGTTTACATGGCTCATGACTTCCTCACTTCGGGATACGGACGGCGTGTTCGCTGAAATTGCCCTGGTCCGCGCCGCCATGGCAGACCACGCAGTTGGCGGCCGTCTTGATGCTGACGCGCTTGAAGACATCCTGCGCCACCTCATGGTGTTTGCGCTTGAACCAGTTGGACAAGGTGATGCGGTCCTTCGGCGGCTCCTCGCGCACGCGTTTGTACGTGCCTGCATTGGCCTGCAGCCAGTCACTGATTTGCCGCAGGGTCGCCGCGTCCAGAGAGGCATCGGTGCCGTAGTGTTTGTCCAGCCCATTCATGATGCGCCGCCATGAAGCTGCGGGCAGCAGGCCCGGCGGGAACGCCATGTGGCAGGTGGCGCATTCCTGCGCGTATACAGGCAAGGCGGTGCGCGGCAGGCTGACGCCGTCGGCCAGCGCCAGCGGGGCCATCAGAGCGAAGCACAAGGCAGCCCCTGCGGAAACAGACTTGAATTTCATGGCGGTTCTCAATGTCCCTTGGTTCATGGCTTCAGACCCGTCAGGTAAGCCAGCACGTCGGCCTTCTCGGATGCGCTGCACTCGCGCGAGAGCACGTCCTTGCAGTTTCGGGTGAACCATTTGTTCACCTTGGCCGTGTCGGTGAAACGCGTCGGGTTGATGGCGGGCGCCAGCGGCTCAATGGACTTGCCGGTGGAAGCGTGCTTGCCTGGGGCCGTCGGCGGTGTTCCGTGACACGACGCGCAACTCAGGTCATTGCCATGTTTGCTGGAAAAAAACATCTCGCCGCGTTCGACACTGGCCGGCGCGCCCGCCTGGGTCTGCCACTGGGATAGTTGCGACGCAGCCGTGGTGTCACCTGCCTGCGCCGCCAGCGGGTAGAGCATCGCCGCCAGCGCCAGGCGGGCGGCAAGCGCTTGAATATGCTTCATCCGGGGGTTCGTTGCTTTTGACATGCGGCCATCATGCAAAGGCCAGATGAAAGTTTTCTTAATTCACTATTTCTCTTTGATTGATAGCGGTCGCCGACCATTGAACGAAAGTCATACGCAGGCCAATTCTGTTGAAAAACTCCGTTTAGTTTTCCAAACTGGCTCGTGATTTGCATGTCGTTTTGCATCGATGGAGGTGCGAACCATGATGGGGCAGACGGCAAACCAGGATCAACTTTTCTATGCCTTCAATCTTGAAGATCACATCCCACGTGGCCACCTGCTGCGAGGCGTAAACCGCTTTCTTGACCTGAGTTCCTTACGTGACCACTTGGCGCCTTTCTACAGCCATACGGGGCGCCCTTCCATTGATCCTGAACTGATGATCCGCATGCTGGTCATTGGATACTGCTTTGGCATTCGCTCCGAGCGCAGGCTGTGTGAGGAGGTTCACTTGAATCTGGCCTACCGCTGGTTCTGCCAACTTGGCTTGGAAGACAGAATCCCAGATCACTCCACCTTCTCCAAGAATCGCCACGGGCGCTTTCGTGAGAGCGAGACTTTCCGTCACGTCTTCGAAACGGTGCTGCGCCGGTGCATGTCTGAGGGCCTCGTTGGAGGTGAGGGTTTCGCTGTGGACGCCAGTGTCATCAAGGCCGATGCCAACCGCGCAAACGTAACAACTCCCGAAGTACCAAAGGACTGGCCTGGTGGTGATTCGCCAAGCAGAGCTGTGCGCGAATACCTGACGGCACTGGATGAGAACAACCCGATACCAACTGATGCTGCTCCGACAGCAGCACCACGCGTTGTGTCCTTGTCAGATCCGCAGTCCCGGTACACAGCAGCACCTGGTGGCCCGGCCTTCTTTGCCTATTCCACCAACTACCTGATTGATCTGGACGCCGGCATCATCATGGACGTTGAAGCCACGCCCGCACACCGAACACAGGAAGTAGAGTCCACCAAGACCATGGTGCAGCGCGTTGAAGAGCGCTTCGATATCAAGCCAAATCGCCTTGTGGGTGACACAGCGTACGGCACCGCACCGATGCTCAGCTGGATGGTTAACGACAAGCAGATCGAACCGCATGTACGCGTCTGGGACAGGACGCAGCGTAAAGATGACACGCTCTCCAGTAGCGAGTTTGCTTGGGACGAACAAGCCAATGAATATCGTTGCCCTGAGGGAATGTCTCTCAAATCCAATTGGCGATCATTCAAAAATCCACGCACCCACATCACGCAGGCAGACACCATCGTTTACCGAGCAAGCTCAAAAGACTGCGCAGTCTGTCCACGAAAACCGCATTGCTGTCCCAACACATCACACCGAAAGGTTGTACGCAGCATCCATGAGAGCGCACGAGACGTGGCACGAAAAATCGCTGAAACCGATGCCTTCAAGACATCCGGGCGACAGCGCAAGAAGGTTGAAATGCTGTTCGCCCATCTCAAGCGCATCCTTAAGCTCGACCGGCTGCGACTGCGTGGACTGAGCGGTGCCCAAGATGAGTTCTTGCTGGCGGCAACTGCGCAGAATTTGCGAAGAATGGCAAAGTGGCTAATGCCAATGGATGAAAAGTCGGGATTGATAAGCGCTTGAAACAGAGTGCGGCACGCGCACGCCGCTCAAAACGAAAACCACGAGATCGAAAACCCAGTTTGCTCATTGCGGAACCATTCGGCGCCGTAGTTCAAATCGAGTTTTTCAACAGAATTAGCCTTTTTCGGGCATTCGACATCGTTTGCCAGTCTGTAGAGCCCGGACCGGCCATGGCTTTCCCGCGGAACCCCCGAAGCCGCACGTGGGGCAGGAATGCCCCACAGCAAACCTATCGTGCTGCCTTGCGGCGGGAAGGCGCGAGGTGCCCGGTCCGGACGGACTGCCCCTCGGAATTCAGCGCTTGAGCAGCGCCTTCAGCACGTTCTGCACACGCCGCGCGTTGCTGGCGTCGAACGCGCTGGCCAGCACGGCGGCGGCGTCCCGACCCCAGGTCTGGGCGGGCGCCGGGTCGTTGCGCCGGGTCAGCAGCTTGAGCTGCAAGGCGCGGCGAGCGTTGATATGTTCGGCGGGTGTAGGCAGCTCGGCCGCCATTTCCAGTCGCAGGATGGCCTCGGCGGCATCGCCCTGGGGCGCGGCGCTGACAGCCTGCACCCAGGCGCCGCGAACTGCGGGAGAAACGCCGCGGCCGAGTTCCTGCTGGCCGGGCACCTCGTCTGCATTGCGGTGTTCCCAGGCCGCCATCAGGTTGGTCAACGCCTCACCATGGGCCTGCGCGGCCAGCTTGCGCAGCGCAGCTTCGGCGTGCTCCAGCGCATCGCGCTGGGCGCGGAAGGCGGTGTCGCCCAGACGCGGGCCACGGTCTTCAAAGGCCGCGCGTTCACCAAAGCGCCCGCCACGGTCGTCGCCGCGCGGACCACGACCCGGGCCGCCTCGTGCGCGTTCGTCGCGCATCGGCTCGAACTTGTTGTCCCCGGGGCGCGAAGTCCGGGGCCCGTCCTTGCGGTCACCGAACTTGCCGCCGCGCCCGGCCTGGACGGGCTCGGCTTTCTTCATGCCAGGCCGGTCGTCGCCGCGCATGGCGATCACGCGCTTGGGCGCGGGCTTAGGTGGCTCCGCGGGCTGGGCCGGCGCGGCAGATTCGCCAGCCGCTGCCTGATCCTGCGCAGGGGTACCGGCGGCTGCCTCGGCAGATTCAGAGGTCGCTTCAGTCGCTATGCTTTCCGAAGCAGACTCCGACCCATCGACGCTGGGATTGACCCGCTTTTGTTCATTTTCTTCAGCGGTCGGCGCCATCTGGGCGACCACGGCGGCGGCCTGGGCCTGCCCACGCAGAGCGGCGTCCAGCGCGGCCATCGCAGCACGGATATTTTGCGCGTCCCCTGTGGCGTTGGCGGCTTCGAGCGCCTTGGCGGCGTCTAGCACCACGCGGTCTCGCTCGCCCAGCGCACTGTCGGCTTTCTCGCGTTCCAGCGTCTTGCGGTTGAAGGCTTCGTCGATCGGTTTGCGGAAGGCGTCCCACAGCTTCTGCTCGAACTTGCGTTCGAGCGGCACGCTCTGCGCCTCGGCCTGCCAGCGGTGCTGAAGCGACTTGACGGCGTCGATGTGCAACACAGGGGCGGCCCCGAGTACCGTGGCTTCCTCGATCATGGCGTGGCGGCGCGCCAGGCTGTCCTTTTGCGCGGCCTCCAGCGGCGCAGCGGCGGCGTGGATGGTTTCTTTCCACAGCGGCTGCAGCTCGGCAAACGCCTTTTCACTCAGGTGCCCGGCGTCGCGCCAACGGTCGGAGAACTGGTGCAGCGCACGCGCGAAGGCTTTCCACTCGTGCGGCTCGGTGCGCTCGACATTTCGCCGTGTCCACGC
>Ga0209391_10002162_pt1 | contig 10287 bp, 10 predicted proteins | sample PPLLak3March2015_FD_187246 | JGI IMG/M metagenome (GOLD analysis project Ga0209391, IMG submission 187246) | Freshwater sediment microbial communities from Prairie Pothole Lake near Jamestown, North Dakota, USA - PPLs Lake P7 Core (1) Depth... | ecosystem: Environmental > Aquatic > Freshwater >... | reverse complement strand
GTTGGCAGGGATTTCTTTGCCGGTTGCCCCGGCCACCGCCAGCGCAAGTTTCGCCAACTCCGGGACCATGCGCTGCGGCGCGGTAATCAATTTGTGCGCCAGGTCGAAATGGAAATTCCAGTCCACCGGATTCAGGGCGGCTATCTTTGCCCCTTTACGCCACGCCTGGCGGACCCGCTGGCCGAGGATCGGTGCTTCCTGGCGGATATTGCTGCCAAGCAGAAGGATGGTGCGTGCCGCGTCAATCGCCGCCATGGGTGTCTGGAAACCGGCCGGGCGTCCGCCGGCGCCGTCATCACTGAAATCCTGTTCTCTCAGGCGGAAATCCACATTCCGGCAGTCAAGACCACGCGCCAGGCGCCGCGCAAGAAAATGCTCTTCGGTCGATGCGCTTGCCGACAGCAGCACACCGAGATTCGCGCCGCCATTGGCAGTGGCGGATCTGCGCAGTGTTTTGGCGACCGCGCGCATGCCTTCATCCCACGAAACCTTTTGCCACTGACCGTTGCTCTTGATCATGGGCTCGAGGACCCTGTCTTCGGCATCGAGGCCGAAATGGGAATAACGATCCCGATCCGACAGCCAGGTTTCATTGGTTGATTCGCTGTCCCTTGGCACTGCGCGTAGCACCTTGCCGCGACGCGTGTGGTACCAGAGATGTGAGCCCACTCCATCGTGCACGGCAATTGATGGCCTGGCCATCAGTTCCCAGGCACGCGCCGAAAAACGGAATGGTTTATTGGTCAGTGCGCCAACCGGGCACAGGTCGATCACGTTGCCGGATAATTCGGAGTCAACACCTTGGGCCAGGCTGGTGCCGATCTCGGAGCGGTCGCCGCGTCCGAACATGCCCAATTCCTGCGTGCCTGCGATTTCATCGAGGAAACGCACACAACGCGTGCACTGGATACAACGGGTCAGGTCGGTTTGCACCAATGGCCCGATGTCGTGGTCCTTGACCACGCGTTTACGCTCGCTGAAGCGGGAAACAGAACGGCCATAACCGACGGCCAGGTCCTGCAATTCGCACTCGCCACCCTGGTCGCATATCGGGCAGTCCAGCGGGTGGTTGATCAACAGGAATTCCATCACGCCGTGCTGCGCGTCGACCGCGCGGCGCGACTGGGTATAGATTTTCATACCCTCCATGACCGGCGTGGCGCAGGCCGGCAACGGCTTGGGCGCTTTCTCGACATCCACGAGACACATGCGGCAATTGGCCGCAATGCTCAGTTTGCTGTGATAACAAAAACGCGGAATGCTGATTCCGGCCTTGTCCGTGGCCTCGATAATCATCGAATTTTTACGTGCTTGCATGGGCCGGCCATCAATTTCGATGTTGACCATTTCCACCACTGCTTCAGGCTGGGTGCTCATGCAGCGTTCCCCTTCTGATCATTGACCATGGAGTGTCCGTGTTCCACGTAGTATTCAAATTCATGCCAGAACTGCCGCAGGAACCCCTGCACCGGCCAGGCGGCAGCTTCGCCAAAGGCGCAGATGGTGTGCCCTTCGATCTGGCCTGCGGCCGAACGTAACAATTCGAGGTCTTGCCTGCTGCCCTTGCCATCCACGATTCTTTGCAGGACACGGTGCATCCAGCCGGTGCCTTCCCGACAGGGCGTGCACTGGCCGCAGGATTCCATATGATAGAAGCGGGAGATGCGGGTACAGGCTTTGACCATGTCGGTGGTTTCGTCCATCACGATGACCGCACCGGAGCCCAGGCCCGAACCGGCCTTGGATAAAGAATCAAAATCCATGCTGATGCCCATCATGACGTCGGCCGGCAGCACCGGCATGGATGAACCTCCCGGTATCACGCCCTTGAGCTTATTGCCGTTACGCACGCCGCCGGCCAATTCCAGCAAAGTACTGAAAGGGGTGCCCAGCGGCACTTCAAAATTGCCGGGCTTGTTGACGTGGCCGGAAACGGAAAAAACCTTGGGGCCGCCGTTGTTGGGTTTGCCGATCTTCAGGAACCACTCGCCACCGTTGCGCATGATGTGTGGAATCGACGCCAGTGATTCCGTGTTGTTAATCGTGCTGGGTTTACCATAAAGACCGAAATTGGCCGGGAAAGGCGGCTTGAACCGCGGCTGGCCTTTCTTGCCTTCCAGCGATTCCATCAGGGCGGTTTCCTCACCACAGATGTAGGCGCCGGCGCCGAGCGCGGTGTAAATGTCCATGTCGATGCCGCTGCCCATGATGTTCTTGCCGAGCAGACCGGCTGCGTAGGCTTCCTTCAGGGCAGCTTCAAAACGTTCAAACGGTTCGTGGTGGAACTCGCCGCGCAGGTAGTTGTAGCCAACGGTCGCACCCATCGCATAGCCGGCGATGGCCATACCCTCGATGACCGCGTGGGGGTTAAACCTGAGGATGTCCCGGTCATGGCAGGTGCCGGGCTCGGATTCATCGGAATTACACAGGATATATTTCTGCCCGGGGGCGGAGCGCGGCATGAAACTCCATTTCAAGCCGGTCGGAAAACCTGCGCCGCCACGGCCACGCAGGGCTGAAAGCTTGACATTGTCAATGATCGATCCCTGGTCGGTTTTCTCGGCCAGGATCTTTTTCCAGGCTTTGTACCCGTCGATAGCCAGATAGGTCTCCATCGCCCATGGCTGTTCGGCATCCAGCGTAGTAAAAACGACATTATGAGCAGCCATCAGTCCAACCCATCCAGGATTCTATCGACCTTGCCGGTATCGAGATTTTCGTGATAATGACCGTCAACCACCATCATGGGCGCACCGCAACACGCGGCCAGGCACTCTTCCTCGACCACCAGCGTGATACGGTCGTCCGCCGTGGTCTGACCCAGTTTGATCCCCAGTTTTTTCTCCACGTGGCTGACGATATCCTCGGCGCCATTGAGCCAACATGAAATATTGGTGCAGATATTGACCTTGTGCCGGCCGACCGGCTTCTGTTCGATCATCGAATAGAAACTGGCGACTTCAAAAGCCCAGACCGGGGGCAATTCGAGATAATCCGCCACCGCCTCGATGATGTCCTGGCTGACCCAGCCGCCATTCTGGTGCTGTGCAGCGAGCAATGCCTGGATGAGCGCAGAACGCTTGTGCTCAGGCGGAAACTTAGCCACCCAATGATCGATGCTTGCGCGGGTGGACTCGTTGAGCAGGGCCTTTTTACCGGCGATGTGTTCAGCTTTGTGACTCATTAGCGGTCTACCTCACCAAATACGATATCCATGGTGCCCATCAGAGCCACTACATCGCCGAGCATATGTCCTTTCACCATTTCATCCATGGCGGAAAGATGCACGAAACCCGGCGCCCTCAGATGCGCACGAAACGGTTTGTTGGCGCCGTCCGAGACCAGGTAGCAGCCAAATTCACCCTTGGGCGCCTCGACCGCCGCGTAGGTTTCGCCCCTGGGTACGCTGTAGCCTTCGGTAAACAGTTTGAAGTGGTGGATCAGCGCCTCCATGTCATCCTTCATCTCTTCGCGTGTCGGCGGTATGACCTTGAAGTTTTTCAGCATCACGTGACCCGGATTGGCCCGCAGCCATTCGACACACTGCACTATGATGCGGGCCGATTGACGCATTTCCTCGACACGGACGAGGTAGCGGTCGTAACAATCACCGTTGATGCCCACGGGAATATCAAAGTCTATCTCGTGGTACATCGCGTAGGGTTGCTTTTTACGCAGGTCCCATTCCACGCCCGAGCCGCGCAACATGGGGCCAGTGCAGCCAAGTTGCAGCGCTCGCTCGGGTGACAGCACACCGATGCCCACGGTTCTTTGTTTCCAGATACGGTTATCGGTCAACAGGGTTTCATATTCGTCCACCTTGGACGGGAAATCCCGTGCGAATGCCTCGATGAAATCCAGTAATGTTCCCTGGCGCCACTCGTTTCTTTCCTTGAGTTTCCTGCCCTTGGTCCAGGGTGTCTCTTTATAGGTCGGCATCGTATCCGGCAGGTCGCGATACACACCGCCCGGCCGGTAATAATTGGCGTGCATACGCGCACCGCTGACCGCCTCGTACATATCGAGGGTCATTTCACGTTCGCGGAAAGCATACAAAAAGACGGTCATTGCGCCCAGATCAATGCCTGATGAGCCGATCCACAACATGTGGTTGCCGATACGGGTAATCTCGTCGAACATGGTGCGTATGTACTGGGCGCGTTTGGGCGGCTCGATACCGAGCAACTGCTCGATCGCACGCACATAGGCGTGTTCGCTGCACATCATTGACATGTAGTCGAGCCGGTCCATGTAGCCGATCGACTGGTTGAACGGTTTGCTCTCAATCAGCTTTTCCGTGCCGCGGTGCAACAAACCGATATGCGGATCCGCGCGGACGACGGTTTCACCGTCAAGTTCCAGGACCAACCTGAGAACACCATGGGCCGACGGATGTTGCGGCCCGAAATTCATCGTGTAATTGCGAATTTCAGACATGTCGATTAAGTCCCGGACACCGAAGAGTTGGCTGCTTCATCCGCCGCCCTGTCAAGATCATCTGCCTTGTAACGTGAGTCGACACGTATGACGCGCGGCACCAGCACGCGTGGTTCGATCTCAACGGGTTCGTAGACCACGCGGCCCTTGTCCTCGTCATAGCGGACAGTGACGTTGCCGATCAATGGAAAATCCTTGCGGAACGGGTGACCGGTAAAGCCATAGTCGGTCAATATCCTGCGCAAATCCGGATGTCCCTCGAAAATGATGCCGAACAGGTCGAAAGTCTCACGTTCGTACCAGTTGGCGGAGTTCCAGACTTCAACCAGGGACGGCACGATCGGAAGCCCTTCATCCGCAGCGAAGGTTTTCATCCGCAGACGCATATTGTGGGTCGTTGAAAGCAGGTGCACCACGACGCAGAACCGCTGTTCGGCAGCACTGGATTCGGGCCGGTTTTTCCAATCGAAACGGCCGGGCCCCATGCCTTCAACTCCGCGACTGAAACCTTCGCGTGTCGCGCTGGTCGTTTCCCATTCAACCTGTCCGAAGCCAAGGAAGTCGACTCCGCACAGATCACTTAACTGGTTGAACGCAAAACGCGGATCGTCGCGCAGCGCCTGGGCGGTCTCCACCCACTGTCCAACCGGAACCAGGATGGTAACCATGCCGGAAACTGACTCGGATACAATGATTTTTTCACCGAAACAGGTCACAAGTTCGTCGGACAGGCTTTTGGTTACGTCAATCATGATGTCACCTGGCAATCGTGTCGGTCCGGCGCACTTTCTTCTGCAATTGCAAAATGCCGTAAATCAGGGCTTCAGCCGTGGGTGGACAACCCGGTACGTAGATATCCACCGGCACAATGCGGTCGCAACCGCGCGTGACCGCATAGGAATAATGATAATAGCCACCACCATTGGCGCAGGAACCCATGGAAATGACCCATCTCGGTTCGGCCATCTGGTCGTAAATCTTGCGCATCGCGGGTGCCATCTTGTTGACCAGCGTGCCCGCCACGATCATCACGTCAGATTGCCGGGGACTGGGTCGAAAAATTACCCCGAAACGGTCGAGGTCATAACGGGCGGCACCGGCCTGCATCATTTCAACTGCGCAACAGGCAAGACCGAAGGTAACCGGCCACATCGAACCGGTTCGCGCCCAGTTGATCAGGGCATCGAGCGAGGTCGTAACCACCCCGCGCGCCAGCAGGGGGTTGCTATCCGCATTTGGTCTCAGGATATCGTCGACTTCTCCGAGTTCGGTACCCCTGCCAGGGTACATGATGTCCATCATTCCCATTCCAACGCGCCTCTTTTCCAGATTACGAAGTAGCCTATGACCAACTCGAGCACAAACACAAACATGGCTGCAACACCGAACATTCCCAGCTTATCCAGGGCCAGCGCCCAGGGCAGGAAGAACGCAACTTCAAGGTCGAAGATAATGAACAGGATTGCGACGAGATAGTAACGCACATCGAATTTCGTGCGGCTGTCTTCAAAGGCTTCAAAACCGCACTCATACGGAGATAACTTTTCGCTGTCGGGTCTTCTGGGTCCAAGCAGGTTTCCGAGAATTACGAGCGCAACTCCGATAATTGCGGAAACACACAGAAAAATCAGAATTGGCAGGTATTGTGCGAGCATGCTCCAGTCTCAATTCAAAGCCGGATGGTGGTATGCCATCCATTCCAAAAATGGTGCCCAAGGCCGGACTCGAACCGGCACGACTTACGTCACTACCCCCTCAAGATAGCGTGTCTACCAATTCCACCACTTGGGCTATTCTTTTTTTTAACTCAGTTCCCATCGTCGCCGGATTTATCTTTTTTATCAGTGCCTTCACCAGCAGGTACTGATCCGGTTTCCGCTTCAACTGCCGGTAAATCACCGGTATCGGGTTCCGCCCCGGGTTGCGCCCCGGATTGCACATCAACAGTTTCCATAGAGGGCACATCTGCAGCTTCGGCAGGCCGCATTTCTACCGGCAAATCCGGCGCGGCCTGAGTGGTAATCTCTTCAGTTGCCGGCGCCTTTGCCACCACTCCAAGATCGGTCTGGGGTTCGTCGCTCATGCGCGAAGCCATCACCGCCATCGTCAGGCTGATCAGGCAAAACAGCGTCGCCATCACCCAGGTGGAACGGGATAAAAAATTTCCCGCACCCCGGGCTCCGAAAACGGTGCCCGAAGCGCCACTGCCAAATGCGGCACCGGCGGTCGCCCCGGCGCCTTTTTGTATCAGGATAAAAGCCACCATCGCAATTGCGATGAGTACGTGAAAAATGTTTAAAATCTGCATAATTTATTCCGCTCTTTGAGCATCATTCAAGCAACAGCACGGTAGATTGCAAGGAAGTCCTCCGCGGTCAGCGAAGCTCCTCCGACAAGCCCACCATCGATATCACTTTGGGTAAACAATTCGGCGGCATTGGAACCTTTCACACTGCCGCCGTACAGGATTCGAAGTTGACCGGCTATTGTAACATCCAGAGCAGTCATTTTGTCACGTATAAATCTATGCACGGCCTGCGCCTGTTCCGGCGTCGCGGTCAAACCGGTTCCAATCGCCCAAACCGGTTCGTAGGCGATAACGGCGCGACTGAAGGCCTGGATGCCGACACTGCCGGTAACCGCATCCAACTGACGACCGACCACGGCCTCGGTCTGGCCGTGTTCGCGTTCCTCGCGTGTTTCACCGACACACAGCACCGGTTCGAGTCCGGCGGCAAGCGCGGCTTTAAACCGCAGCGCAACATCGTCGTCGCTCTCTGCATAAATGGAGCGCCGTTCCGAATGCCCGACCAGCACGTAGCGGCAACCCATGTCGGTCAGCATGCCGCCACTGGTCTCGCCAGTGTGGGCCCCGTGCGCGTTGGGGTTCAGAGTTTGTCCGCCCCACAGGACGTGAGTGCCGGAGAGTATGGATTCGGTCAGTGACAGGTACGCAAAAGGCGGGAACACGGCAAGATCAGCATGACCACCGGCGGAGCTTCCGGCCAGAATACCCTCAAGCAGCGAACGCACCATGGTCTTGGAGCCATGCATTTTCCAGTTTCCTGCGACAAGTATTTTTCTTTTCATTATATTATCGTCCTGTTGCACCCGAGCTGCGTTTTGGCGCGAAAGCATACCTACACGCCACTTTTGCCGCAAGTCAAAACACAGGCCGGTGATAATGCGGTAGCTCGGATAAAAAACAAATGATGCAGGTCAATTGCCCCTGCTGCAACACACCCCATGATGGCGTGTTCGAATGCAGCCCCGTCTTCAAACCAGGTTCGTGTGGCCAAACAGCAGGTGGTGCGTATACAGGAAAGCCAGGTAAACGAGAACCGAAAACACCACCAGGACCACGTCGTTTTTAATCGGCGCCCGGCCGGGCTTGTGCCACTCGCCATCCCGCTGGTTGATCAAAACAATCTCGATGAGCGCCCAGGCCGCAAGGCCACCAAAGAAAACCAGCGACCTTGCGGTTGCGCTGACCAGCAGGTGACCCACACCCCAACAGGCAATACCGGTCAGTTGCGGATGACGCAGCAGCCGCTTGAAGTTATTGGCTGGATATGGCGCAAAAAACAGGACAAAGCCGATCAATACCAGCACCGCCGTCGCGTACCTGGCCCATTCGGGCGTCGCATAGATTGCACTCAGTTCGCCGGGCTCCGGAGGGGTCAGTGAACTCCAGCCCGAAACGATCAGGTAGATTGAAATGATCATCAACACGGTAAATACGCCCTTGTAAGGGTATTCACCGAAACGTTCGATCAGGGATTTTCTTGAAGCCGGAGCGATTGCGGCGAAAAAATGCACCATGCTCCAGAGCAATACACCCAATGCGAGACGTGTCATTTCACCCATCCTCCGTGGTTTACTGTCAATTTCAAAACATGGCTTGTAAGGTCAATCCAACGGTCTGAAAGTGTAGTAGCATGACCGGTAATTCATCTGACACAGGTCAAAAATAATGACGCATGATAACACGCTGGAAGTGCAATCGAAGCCCTGGGCCCTGGTGACCGGCGCGTCGGCCGGTATCGGCGCCGAGTTCTGCCGGCAACTGGCCGCGCAAGGCTACCAGCTGGTATTGGTGGCCAGGCGCGCCGACAGACTTCAGGCTATCGCGGACGAATTGCGCCGTGCATTCGATACCCGTAGCCTGATCATCACCGCGGACCTTTCCAGAAAGGATGCCAGTGAGGCCATCGTCGGGCGACTCGCACAGGAAAACATCGATGTTGAATACCTCGTCAACAATGCAGGTTATGGCTTGCCCGGTAGTTTTCACATTCCCGACTGGCAGCAACACGCGGACTTTATCCAGGTCATGATGACCGCTGTCTGCGAATTGACCTGGCGCCTGTTGCCGGGCATGCACCAGCGTGGCCGCGGTTTTATTGTCAACGTCGCCTCGATCGCCGGTCTGCTTTCGCCCACTGCCGGGCACACGCTGTACGCTGCGAGCAAAGCCTTCCTGATCAAATTCAGCCAGTCGCTGGCCCTCGAAAACCTGCAAACCGGTGTCAAGGTCTGCGCTTTGTGTCCGGGTTTCACCTACAGTGAATTCCACGATGTCAACGGCACGCGTGAAATGATCAGCAAGCTGCCGGGGTTTCTCTGGCTGCAGGCCAGTGACGTGGTCGCGGCCACCCTCAGGACCATGTCCGCAGAAAAGGTCAGGACCGTGCTCATCCCCGGCGGACAATATAAGACCATTGAATTCATTGAACGCCACCTGCCATGGCTGGCGGCAATGCTCGCACGGCGCACCGCCAGGCATTTTCGCAAAACCGACTGATCAGGGAAGCCCTGATTAATGCCGTCCTGGCTTTATCAGAGCGCGGCCAGGCCCGGCGACCCGCTGGTTGTGTCGAAATCCATGGGTCACGGTACTAGGAACCGGCCACCGTCATTTTACCCATCAGGATCGAGCCGCTCTGGATACTGGAGCGATCGTCGGTGTCATTACCCACGGCTTCGATGCGCAGGAACATGTCTTTCAGATGACCCGCAATGGTCACCTCGTCCACGGCAAACTGGATTTCACCATCCTTGATCCAAAAACCGGCGGCGCCGCGCGAATAATCCCCGGTGACAATGCTGACGCCCTGCCCCATGACATCGGTGACCAGCAGACCGGTTCCCATCTGGCGCAGCAACTCCCGGGCCGAATGTTTGCCCGGTTGCACGATCAGGTTATGCACACCGCCGGCGTTACCGGTGGTTTCCAGTCCCAGTCGCCGCGCCGAATATGTATCCAGCACATAACCGGTCAGCACGCCATTGCTGATGATTTCACGATCGACGGTCGCCACACCCTCGGCATCAAAGGCCGTGCTGGCGGGTCCGCGCGGGATGAAGGGCCGTTCGGACAACGTCATCCAATCGGGAAATAACTGTTGGCCGCTCGCACCCTGCAGGAAGCTGGCCTTGCGATACAGCGCACTGCCGGAAATTGCGGCCAGCAGGTGACCGATCAGGCTCCGTGCAACTTCTGGGGCAAACAACACCGGCACTTCGCAGGTCGGAATATTGCGCGCACCAAGACGGCTGACCGTCCGGCGCGCCGCCTCGTGACCTGTGTCCTCAGCACTCTCGAGATCGGATAATGCCCGTCGCGAGTCGTACCAGTAGTCACGCTGCATACCGTCACCGTGACCTGCGATCAACACGCAACTTTGCTGGTAGTTGGTACCGTCCCGGCGACCGACGAATCCATTCGAATTGGCGTAGACGCTCAGGCCGAAACTGCTGGACGCGGAGGCGCCATCCGAATTTGAAATTTTCGGGTTTTCAAGACCCGCCGCCTCACAGGTCAGCGCCCTTTGGGTCGTCAGGTCTGCG
>Ga0209391_10002161_pt1 | contig 10290 bp, 6 predicted proteins | sample PPLLak3March2015_FD_187246 | JGI IMG/M metagenome (GOLD analysis project Ga0209391, IMG submission 187246) | Freshwater sediment microbial communities from Prairie Pothole Lake near Jamestown, North Dakota, USA - PPLs Lake P7 Core (1) Depth... | ecosystem: Environmental > Aquatic > Freshwater >... | reverse complement strand
TGAATTATTTATTGAATGAATGAGTTGAAGTATCTCGTTATTAAGTTCATTTTGATATAAACTATAAATTACTTCAAGCAAAGCTCGTTGAAAATTTTCTGACCTGTTTAGAAAATTTGTAATTGAATTTTTGATAGCGGTATCTGTCGTTTCATTTCTGTATTGAATTAATTCCATAGCCCAGAAAGCAGACATATATTTCTGTTCAGTTGAATCATTTAAGGGAAGTAATAAAGATTCTGTAATGGTCTGATTTACGGATTTATCAAAAAACTTTTCTCTTTCAGATTTTAATGCTGCCTCAGAATAAAAATCTGATTCAGAGTATTTCTTCGAAGAACATTGTATCAACAAAATAGATATGAAAATTAAACTCAAAATCTTCATAAAAATTTTCTCCTCCGTGAATCACAAGCTTTACACGTGTTTAGCGGACATAATAGTTTATTATATTGTTCTGAAAAGAATTTCACTCCCTCATCATAGAATTGTTTTATGCTTATTAAATAAGAGTTTAATCCTCTATACTCATATTTCTTGATAAGGTTATTTTCTATCAAGTACTTTTCGAAGTTAACAAAAGATTTTGCGCAGCCTGGAATCTCTTTTAACTTCTGCTCGCCATCAACAGAAACACCAATTGGTAAAACATTAAGATAATCCCAGGGTGAAAAATCAAACCACGGAACTTTAGCCTGAATTTCAAGATAGTGACCATAAGTTAAAGATGAAAAATCAGTCCCAAGCATTAAGAGATAAGAGTTTGGGTTATTTGTTAACCATTCAAGTACACTATCTTTTCCAAGAGGACTTTCAGGTGAATTAGTTTCATCAATTTCATTTTTAATCCTGCCCCATAAACCAAACGAGTGTGTTGGTGAAGAAGTTCTTATCACTCCATCGCTTAATCTGAAAGTTTCTGAAAGCAATCCAACCTTACTTTCAGATTTCATCCGATCAAATATTGCATAGTCACCTGAAGATTTTTTGAAGCAATATGTGAATGTTGGAAATATTATTGAGCCGGAGGGCGATACCGTATCTTTAAAATTTTTAATAACAGTTTGTGGTGTGATGTTATTAAATGCTTGGTGAATTTTCTTGAAGCTTGAATGTATAATGATATGCCGAGAATGTATTAATACTAATTCATTAGTAAAATCATGAAAACTTAGATTTTTATTTTTCACAAAGCAAAAATAGTGTACTTTTTTAAAATATATTAGAACAGGAACGATATTTTTAAGAAATTATCTGGAGGATCATTTTACAAGCTAAATTATTATTTATAATTGTAAAAGTATTGTAAAACCCCAATTTCTCTCTTTTTATCCATCAGTAATTATTTAGTTTAGATTGTGATTTAATAACAAATGCATCAAAACAGAGATAAAAATATTTACTGCTGGTTTTGATAAAGAAGAGAATTTAATGGAAAATGTGTATCATAAATTTCACATCCCGGTAATGGGAACAGGGCACTCAATTGATTCCCCGATACGAGTAGCGCATCTTGGAATTTCATCCGTAATGTCTATCGTTGATGATATTCTCATCGAAAAAATATGCAAATATTATTCAGAAAAATACTCCATTGATTTTGCTGAAGCCACAAAGAATGATCTTTATGCAAGATCAAAACGGATAACAGCATATTTAAACCTAGTTGACAAAATTGTTGTTCATAAACTTGATGAAATAAAACTTCTACCATTCGAAGCAGGGAATGAAAAGACAAAATACTTTGAACTGCTTCCGGATGACAGTCCACTAAAGAAAAAATACAACGATTTTTTATTGATAGAAAATAATGATGAGAAAGAAAAAAGCGCTGCTGAGTTGACAGACTTGATGCATGCCGGATCCATTGATGTTAACATAATGTCAAAGGTTGACAGAACTAATTATACAAAAGATGGAACAATGTTAAGTGATGAATTTAATGATGCTAAAGCGGCTTTGCGTGGATATGCTGAAAGCACACTTACATCATCAATAGTTTTTTCTGCTGGATTTAACAGAAGTCTTTTGGGATATCTGACTCAGTTTAAAGATTTCTATCGCGATGCAAACGGTAAGATTAAGAAAAAGATTATTATCAAAGTAAGCGATTTCAGGTCTGCAATGATTCAGGGAAAATTCTTAGCAACAAAGGGTCTTGAAGTTAGTGAGTTCAGAATTGAATCTGGATTAAACTGTGGCGGACATGCGTTTGCTTCACAAGGATATTTATTGCCTTCGATTTTAAAAGAGTTTAAAGATAAAAGAAAAACACTTGCTCAGGAATTTATTCCATTAATAAAATCATATTATGAAAAACAAAATTGGAGTTTTAACGAATCCAATTTTATGTGTGAACCATTAATTACTGTTCAAGGCGGAATAGGAACCAGTGGTGAAGCACAAAGAATGATTGAAGATTTTGGATGTGATTCAACAGGATGGGGAAGTCCATTTTTATTAGTTCCTGAAGCAACCTGCGTTGATGATGATACTTTAAAATTATTAATGAATGCTAAGAAAGAGGATCTCTATTTAAGCGGTGCTTCACCGCTTGGAGTGCCATTTAATAATCTTAGAAATACAGGATCAGAAAACTGGACTAAGGATCGCGCAGAAAGTGGTAAACCCGGTTCACCGTGCCCTAAAGGATTTTTAGTTTCAGATAAACAATACACTGATAAACCGATCTGTACAGCATCTCGTCAATTCCAGAAAAGCAAAGTTGAAGAAATATCAGCAATGCAAATTCCAGAATCTGAAAAGGACGAAATGAAAGACTTATGGTATGCAAAAGTCTGTTTGTGTGACCATCTTGCAAATGGTGCACTAATAAAACTTGGTATATCTCCAAAAACAAAATCACCGCAATCAATTTGTCCGGGACCAAATATTGTTTGGTTCAACAGAGAATATTCACTTCAAGAGATGACAGACCATATTTATGGAAGAGGTGAATCATTAGTTTCTGCAGATAGGCCCCATATGTTCTGCCAGGAAATTGAACTGTATGTGAACTATTTTGAAAAGCTTTTAGGTACGATAGGTAGCAGCGAAGCAGAAATTAAATATCTGGAAATATTCAAGGAAAATCTTGAAAATGGAATTGAATACATTCTTAAGATCTCTGAAGGAACTGCGTATCCAAATGAAAATCTAAAAACAATTCCGGATTTTGTAAGAGTACAGCAAGATCGATTGAAATCTATTTATGATAAAAGGATCCAACTTTCGATTGCTGTAAATTTCTAACAAAGTTATTTGATCCTTCTAACCAGTTTAGCATATTTGCATAGCTACAATTAATTAATTCCAATTAATCTTAATAACAGTTTTGATAACACAACAACAAGCTTTTAGTATCGCAAAAAGCATAGTGCCGGATATTGAGATAAGAGGAATTAGAATATCAGATCATCTTTCCGAGAATAAAAAACTAACCAAACTTCCACCGAATTGCTGGTACATAAGTTACTCACAAGTACCAATACAATATTTAAGCTGTTCAAACGGAAGCAGCATTTTCTTGTGCGTTAGTAAGGATGATGGGAAAGTATTGTTTCATCGAGTGGTATAGTCGAAGTTAGAAGTTTGGAATATACTTGCAATATCTTTGAGATATCACATATCATCACTGAAATTACTACTTAGTAATTTTCTTAAAGTCTTTAAAGGCTAATAGCATCAGAAAGTCTAGTCTTCCCGAATTATAATTATTCTTCTATTTGTACTTCTGCCTTCTGGAGTATCATTATTTGCGACTGAAGAAGAATTACCAAGGCCATATACACTAAATTGTTCAACCTGAAGACCTTGAGAAATTAAATAATCATATATAGCCTTTGCTCTGTTGTAAGAAAGTTTTTTAAGAAGGGAAGAAGAGCCTTGGTTATCAGTATGCCCTTCAATTCTCCATTTACTTCCTGATTGATTTTTAATATAACTCGCAATCTCGTTTAACAGAATCTTAGAACCCTCGATTAATGAAGCAGTGTTAAATTCAAAAGTATCGTCGCCCCTTAAAATAAACTGATAGAATGTCTCAACATCTTTGTCAAGACATCCTGATGAATCAACTTTTGTATTTGTAGGTGTATTAGGACATTTATCAAGATAATCCGGCACACCATCTTTATCAGTATCTATTGGACAACCGGTTGAATCTACCGCAATATCCAGAGGAGTATCAGGACATTTATCAATATTATCGGGTATACCATCCTTATCGGAATCAGGAGGGCAGCCAAATTCATCAACTTGTATGTTAACCGGTGTATCAGGGCAGCGATCAAGATAATCAGGAATACCATCTTTATCGGTATCAACAGGACAACCAAGCGAATCCACAACTACACCTTGAGGAGTGTTAGCGCACCTATCAAGATAATCTGGTACCTCATCATTATCCGTATCAAGCGGACAGCCAAATTCATCAACCTTAACATCTGCGGGAGTATCCGGGCATTGATCGTAACTATCAGTAACACCATCATCATCTGAATCAGGAGTACCGCTTAGTGCATATGATATACCTAATAATGCAAACAAGTACGAATCATTTCCTGAAGAAGCTGATACATCATCAAGATAATCGGTCGATGTGGGATAGTAACCAAGAGCTAAATTTAATCCAAAACGATTGCTCAATTTATACCGTAATCCTCCCTCAATTAGAAAACTTACAATTTCTTTATCATATTTTTCTAATCTATTGAATTCTAATTTAGCACCATCACTATTCTTTGGATTAAATATCAGATATGCAGCACCAACATTTAGGTAAGAAATCAGTGACTCAGAAAGGGAAAGACCAAAATTAACAGAACCTCCTATTTGAATTATATCTGTATAAATATCCGGAGGGATTTTTCTAGGGTTAGGTTCATCATTATTGGAAATGAACTCTCTGTCATCGCTAAAACTTAAGGATGTCCCTGCGCCAAAAAGTTTTAACCCAAGTCTTGCATTGTTGATTATTATTGGAAAATATTCTATTGATCCCCGGATACCAGGCTCAATGTTAGAGGTTCTATAATCAGTAAACCCGTAATAAATGCCGCTTTCAAGAGATAAAATAAAATTCTGCAGTAAAAAATCATTATCAGTTAAAATGGTTTGCGAATAGGAGTTCCATATTGGGGCAAGAGATATGATTATATATGCAAAAAATATTTTAATGTAATTTTTCATTCTATTCTTTCTCTAAAAAGCATGATCAAACTCAATATCTAAACAAAACAATATTATAGATTTCTTTAACGCAAAGATAAGAAAAGACTTCTCGTGATAACAATATGCAACTACAAAAAAATTGTTGCAAACTAAATTAGAATTAAGAATTCTTAAATCTTTCCTATACCCGATCTTATTTTAGAATTTTATGCGAGCGTGCAAATTTTTACATAAGCGGTATTCAATGCTTAATTTGATTTGCTTAATTTTACACTAATTAATTAAGAGACTTATATGAATGTACTAGAAGTTAAAAATCTTACTAAGAGATTTAATGGAATCACCGCTGTTGATAATGCCTCTTTCACCGTTTCAGAGGGTTCTGTGTTTGGTTTGATCGGAAGAAACGGTGCCGGAAAAACCACAACAATAAGGATGATGCTAAATATTTATTTTCCCGATGAAGGCGAAGTTTTATTTAAAGGTTCAAAAATAGAACAGGACTTTAAAGATGTTGTTGGATATTTGCCCGAAGAACGCGGGCTATATAAAAAAATGAAAGTAATCGATATGCTTTTATTTCTTGCCGAACTGAAAGGTAAGAAGGGAAGTGAAGTCAACAAATCAGCTTTACAGTATTTGGAACGATTTGATTTAGCTGATAGAAAAAATTCCAAGGTTGAGGATCTTTCAAAAGGTAATCAGCAGAAGATACAGTTTATTAGCACTGTGCTTCACGATCCTGATTTTTTAATTTTTGATGAACCATTTTCAGGACTCGATCCTATAAACACAAATCTTTTAAAAGAAATAATTCTGGAAATGAAGAATAAAGGTAAAGTTGTAATCTTTTCAACCCATCTTATGGAATTTGCAGAAAAGATGTGTGACTCTATTGCAATGATAGATAAAGGGAAGATAATTCTTAACGGTAAACTTTCGGAGATTAAAGAAAAATATGCAAGTAAAAATGTTAGCTTAAATTATAAGGGCAGCTTGGCTTTTCTTAATAATAACCCAATGGTTGAAAGCATAGAAGATTTTGGGAACACTACGGGGATAAAATTAAAAAATGAAAATTCGGATCAGGAATTGTTAAAATTACTTATGGCAAATAATATATCAATTAAGAAATTTACTGTGGATGAAATATCTCTGCATGAAATTTTTGTTCTGCTTGCAGGAAGGGAGGTTTCAATTGTTTAATAAAAGAACACTTGCAATCGTAAAGCGCGAACTGAAGATGAAGCTCTTCAGCAAATCTTTTATACTAATGACTTTACTCGTTCCTTTATTTATGATAGGGATATTTTCAATTCAATATTTTGTTCAATCCATGTCTGGTGAGCAGAGATCTGATTTGATAATAATCTCTGACTCAGATGAAATATTAAACAAAGTGCAAAATGAAATATTTCAAACAAGTGCATTTAAATCCGGCGACCTTACCACAAGAACTGAAAAAACAGAATTATCAGAATTCACTTCTAAGCTAAATAAAATTAAACCTGATATAATAGCTCAAAGAATAACCGGAGTTGTTTTTATTCCTTCAACATCATTACAATCAAAAGGAGTTGAATACTACTCATCAAATCCAAATAACTCATCTTTATTTTATAAGATCAAACCCTCAATAAATAAAGCTTTAGTTGAAATCTATTTTGCCGGAAGACTTTTAACAGAAGATGAAATTAAGTTTGCAAGAAAAGATGTTGAGATAAATGGATTCAGAATTTCATCTGATGAAAAAGTTGCAGAAGAAGGATATGGAAACAGGATTGCAATGGTATTATTTTCTTTTCTTTTGTACATGGCATTAATATTTTCCGGTTCGATGACTATGAATGCAGTTGTAGAAGAAAAAAGTAATAAAATTGTTGAAGTGCTTCTTTCATCTGCCAGCAGCACAGAGCTTATGGCAGGGAAAATTTTAGGGACTGTAATAGTTGAAGTCATTCAAATGGCAATTTGGTTAAGTCCGATTGTACTTCTCATTTCAACAAGCTGGTTTTTTATTCCACCGGAGTTTATGCCCCAACTGAGTTTTGGTTTTATTTTATATTTTCTTTTTAATTATTCGCTTGCACTGATAACTTATGTTGCACTTTATGCTACAGTAGGGGCTATATTTGATAACCCTCAGGATGCCCAGTCTGGTGTTTGGCCATTATTAATGTTGATTATGATTCCATTTTTTATTGCTCTTGGTATGGAAGCAAATGCACAAAGTTCATTAGCACAAATTGCATCATTGTTTCCATTCTCTTCATTAATAGTCATGCCTGCACGAATGATTTTAGTTGAGGTTCCATTATGGCAGATATTGCTTTCCTGTGCAATAAATATTGTTGTATTGTTAGGAATATTTAAATTAGCAGGTAAAATTTATCGAATTGGAATTTTACTTACTGGTAAAAAACCTAAATGGTCAGAAGTTTTTGGCTGGCTAAAGATGAGTTCCTGAAGCATTTTTTAGTGAATCCAATTCTTGAGCACTTCCTCCAACTGGAAGTGCTTTTTTATTATTTTACCGCAGAGGTCATTAAACCGCCAAATGGAATTTTTTGTCTAACTTAACGGTTAATGTAGTAGTTATCATTAAAGAAAGATTTATAGTTTATGATTTTAAGAGTATTCAGAATTTTAATAGTCGCTGTATTAATATCTTCTAACATATCAGCTCAGAATCCAGATAGAAAAAATAATCAGAACGGAAGCGCTTCTGCAGGAAAAATTTCCGGTTATTTAATTGATGCCCAAACAAATCAAATAATTGAATATGGAAATATTGTATTGTTTCTAACAAAAGATTCATCAATGGTTAACGGAACTATCACGGATAATCAAGGAAAGTTTACTCTTGAAAATTTGCCATTTGGTATGTACTACTTAAAGTCCTCATTCATAGGATATGCAACAAGATTTATAGACAGCATCCGTGTCAATCCAAAATCTTTAGAAGTGGATCTTGGCAAAATATTACTTGATGAACAATCTATCGAGCTGGGTAATGTTCTTGTAACCGGACAGAAGGAAATGATCATCAATAATCTTGATAAAAAAGTTATTAATGTTGAAAAAGATTTATCAACAACCGGCGGTTCTGCTGTGGATGTTGTTGGAAATATTCCTTCTATTACGGTTGATCTTGATGGTAATGTTAGCTTCAGGGGAAATCAAAATATTACAATTTTAGTTGATGGCAAGCCAAGTGCTTTGGTTGGTGCTAGCAATAGTGATATATTAAACAGCATACCTGCCAGTTCAATTGAATCAATAGAACTCGTAACAAATCCATCTGCACGATATGATCCTGACGGATCCTCAGGAATTATAAATATCATATTAAAGAAAAGAATTGACGGCGGATTAAATGGTGCTGTAAGTTTAAACGCTGGTACTGGAGATAAGTATAACGGCTCAATAAATCTAAATTACAGAACACCTTACTTTAATTTCTTTACTTCTTATGATAAAAGAATTACTAGCAACGATAATGTCGGCAACACTCTCAGAACAAATAATATAAATAACGCCATTACATATCTCGACCAGGAAAACAGCGGTAACTTTAAATTTAACTCGAATAATTTAAATGCTGGGTTAGATTACCTATATGATGATTTTAATACTTTTACTTTTTCTTACCGCTATAGAAATTTTAGTCCTAATAGTGATGGGCTAGTAGAAAACTCAAATCTTGATTCAATAAACAACTTGACTAATTATTTTGAGCGCTCAAGTAATGCTGAAAGAAACATGGTCGGAAGCAACTATACCTTAAGTTATCGAAGAACTTTTAAATCAAAAGGACAGGAGTTAACAGCGGATGCTATCCTGGGTGATTTTGCAATGGATAGAAATGAAGATATTACGCAAACAAATTTTGATCTTAATCTTAATCCTATAAATAATGAACTGGAGCGGGGATTATCAAATAACTCCAACAAACAATTAACTTTTCAATCGAATTATATTGATCCTATCGAGGGAATTGGCAGAATAGAAACTGGTTTCAAAGTCACCCTTAAAGATTTGAACTCAAAAAATGATTATGAGAATTTTGATAACGTCTCATCTATATGGATAGAAGATCCTTTGCGTAAGACTGATTTTGATTACAAAGAACAGATTTATGCAGTTTATGGAATCTACTCCAATAACATTAATAAATTTCAATTTCAAGTTGGTTTAAGAGCTGAGCAGGCAAATGTTGATGGAAATGAAGCAGTTACACTAACCTCTTTTAATAAAAATTATTTTGTAATATATCCAACAGTTCATCTGGTTCAGGTTTTACCCGATGAACAAGAGGTGCAGCTTAGTTACAGCAAACGCGTTGAAAGACCTGATAACAGGCAATTAAATCCTTACGTAGATCAATCTGATTCTTTAAATATTAGATATGGTAATCCTGAGTTGAATCCTGAATTTGTAAATTCATTTGATCTAGGTTACTCAAAATTTTTTGGCAAAACTTCGCTTACATCATCAATCTTTTACAAGCTAACTAATGATGCAATAAATAGTATTACTTTTTTAAGAGATGATGGAGTTACAGAAACTACATGGCTCAACATTGCTAATAGTTCATCTTATGGCTTCGAACTAACAGCCACCCATCCTTTATTTGATTGGTTCAGATTAAATGGTAGTGCTTCCTACTTTTACACGAGGTTTGAAGAACAAGAAATAGTGAGGAAAGATAACAGTTGGATCGCAAAGCTATCTGGTACAATATTGTTTTCTAAAGATTTTAATGTTCAGATAAATGCAAATTATAGTTCTCCGATTGTCACTGCACAAGGTAGGATAAATGAAGTGTTCACAACCGATTTTGCAGCTAAAAAAGATTTTATGGACGGACAGTTATCTGTTACTTTTAGAGTAAGTGATATTTTTAATACCCGGGATATGGAATCAGTCACTAATGGATTAAATTTCTATTCCGAATCATATAGAAAGATGGAATCACGTGTTGCGTACCTTGGAATATCATATAGACTAAGCCCTGGTAATGGAAATAAAGATAAGGATAAAAGACCTCGCACAGATGAAGGAATGGATGAGTTTTAGATCTAAAGTAAAAACTTAATGGGTAGGCTCTTAACAAAT
>Ga0209391_10002159_pt1 | contig 10298 bp, 7 predicted proteins | sample PPLLak3March2015_FD_187246 | JGI IMG/M metagenome (GOLD analysis project Ga0209391, IMG submission 187246) | Freshwater sediment microbial communities from Prairie Pothole Lake near Jamestown, North Dakota, USA - PPLs Lake P7 Core (1) Depth... | ecosystem: Environmental > Aquatic > Freshwater >... | reverse complement strand
TGATAATGAAACTGCCGCGCACCAGCCCAAAACGGGCGAGCACGGCGGACTGGATGATCCTCAAAGGGTCTCTTTACCGTGCGTCCTACTTGTCAAACAAGGCGTACAATCTGAGGTGCGGGCCAGTCCAGGTAGGTCAGGTTAGGATTCGGGGTCGAATCCACCAGTCGTTTTTTTAACCTTTCCCCAACTTCTTCCTCCTAAATATGTCCTAATGCCTTAGATTCAACTCATAAGAACAATCGATAATTATCGTAACTGTTGCCCAATTTGGCTTTCATGGTCGGGGGCGATTGGAGCTTCAATCATGATGGGTTAGGTTTTAGGTGTTCAAGTTCGTCCAGAATCAGTGTTCAAATTAATCAGAATACTCAGTTGGGGTATTTTGGAGCAGCACTGGAATGGAGCCAAGCTGGTGACTGCAGAAACCATGCTGGAATGGGCGAAAAGCATGACCTGGAAAGGGATACAGCGCTCAGCAAGACAGTTGCCAGAAAGGGAATTCTCTGTCATGCAGGCAATTGAGGCCATACTGGAAGGTAACCCAATCCTACCCAAATGGGATATCTTGGTTCGACCTGTCTGATGGGTAAATTAATTTATGGAAATCACCTTGGCGAGTGGGTGGAGGCACTTACTGGCATTTATGTTCTTGTTGCTCTCTCAATTCACCCATTGGTTCATCAAATTCTTAATTGAGTTTCGCGTTTATATTACCCTCATCAATGTCAGGTGAGCGTTTAAACACATTTGCTACAATATACCAAATTAATTTCAAAAACATTGAGATCGCAAAAACAAGTAATACCCCTACCTGGTATATTCCTCCCCACGTGGCTCCTTCTTTAAACTGCGGATAGTAAGGAGAAATATCAGCCAAAAAACGAAAAAGGAATAGTGAGGCGATAAAGACGGCAATGCTTGCAAAAAACTTTTTATTCGTTAGAAACAACGGCAAAAACGCCAAGATAGGGCATATCACCATTAACACGATAAAAGTTTTATTAATTAACGCTGTTAATAGTGGATTCTGTATCTGTGACAGACTTTTCTTCGTTGCATTGCTTACATCAACGACTTCATCTTTTAAAAGAGGTGCAATAATATGGATTGCCTCTTTTCCTTGTAATTCTATCAGTGCGTTCATTGCGCCAATACGTATCTTGGGCTCTTTATCTTTTAAAAAAAAGACAAGCGTTGGGATTGTTTCCTTTGCCTGTAATTTTGCCACGGCCTCTATCGCTGCAAGGCGTACGTCATAATCGCTATCCTGCAAATGAGGAAGAATACTGGGGATCGCTTCTTTTGCCTGTAACTCCTTTAATGTAGTAACTGCCGTATAGCGTATGCTTTTATTGTTGTCTTGCAAAAGAGGCAAAATATTAGAAATCGCTTCTTTTTTAGGGATTGCGGTATTTTCTTCTTGCAATTGCTGCAATAATTCCATTGCCTGGATTCGTACCTGTTCGTCATTATCATGTAACAGAGAAACAAGGCGAGGGATTAATTCTTTTTCCTGCAATCGTACTATCGAATTTATCGCCTGAAGGCGCACACTGCCAATGTTGTCATTTAAAAGTGGAATAATATTGGGAACAGCATTTTCTCCCTGTAGTTCTTCTAATGCAGATATTGCGTTAATACGCACGTCAGAATTGCTATCCTGCAAAAGAGGGGTAATACCGGGAATTGCTTCTTTTGCCTTTACTTTGCGTAACAGGCTTATTGCTGTAGAACGAATCTTTAAATTGCTGTCCTTCAAAAGAAGAGTCATGCTAGGCACCGCTTCTTTTACGTCTAATTCTTGTAATGCTTTTATCGCGCTCAAACGCACATTGTCATCCTTGTCTTGTAAAAGAGAAATAATTCCTGGAAGCGCCTCTTTTCCTTGTAACAGGCCCAGTACTTCCATGGCTCGGATACGTATAGTGCTATCGTTATCTTTCAAAAGCGCCGTAATGCTGGGGATCGCCTCTTGTGCCCGCAATTCCGCCAAGGTGTTGATAGCAGCCATGCGGACAGAGCTTTCGTTAACATTTAAGAGAGGAATAATAGCTGGAATCGCTACTTTAGCTTCCAACTGCAATAATGCTTCCATTGCTCCGATGCGTGCATTGCTGTCTTTTTCCTGCAAAAGAGGAATAATGCTTGGAATCGCTTCCTTTGCGCGGAATTGCGCTAATACTTTTATTGCTTTATTACGAACAGAGCTGTCCGTATCTTGCAAAAGAGGAAGAATACTGGGAATCGCTTCTTTTGCGTCTAATTGCCCTAATACGTCTATTGCAGCATCGCGTACATAGGGTTCGCTATCTTTTAAAAGAGGAGTGATACTGGGAATGGCTCTTTGTTCTGCTAGGCTTTCCAACAGTTGTAATACGTATGATTTGCTATTGCTACCTTTGACTTCCTTCTTTCCTGTCAAACAGCTCTTTTCTGATCCGGAAGAGCGATTAGTACACTGTGGGGGTTGTTCAGCTAGAACAGTATGATTTACTAAAATCAAGATTATGGAAAAAATAAAATTGAGTATTATTTTCATAAATAATGAACTGTTTTAATAGGTGGCTTAGGTTTGAAATAACATACTGCATGGGTATCTAAAAGTTGCTTTTAACAAATTGGCGATACAGTTGCTTTAGTAACTTACTAAAAAAATGCCAATATCCCAAATTTTTAGTGGTTCCCATAAATGATTATATAATTTCCCTGCTTTATTTATGAATTGCCGATTTTTATATAAAAACCCTCACTTTTCCTTGATACCTTAACTGTGATTTTCAGCCTAACAGGACAGTAGTATATATGGTTTCTTTATTTGTTGCACGATAGGCAGCTCTTGGCCGCTATGCATAGCTATCCATAGCAGCCGCTATGCATTATTGGTGGCTAATGTAAAAAAGACCTCACTAATCCCGTCATATTTGCAATATTACTGCGACTATTGCTGGGTATCCGTTTGCTCTATTGGCTGAGGAGTCTTCGTAAACAGCGATTGGCCACTAATGAGGTGACGTCATCATATGACTAGCTGATTGTCAGGAGTGCAGTTAGATCCTTTGAGAGAGGGACTTGAAGGCACCAGTATTTTAGCCAGCGCCCGGGAAAACGGCTTGTGACAGTACAGATCATCGCCGAGAGCCCTAGCTCCCAGCGAAGTTGTGAACATATTCTTTATAAACAATCCAGAATCGCTCTCTTAACTGCATCCAAACTGGCGTCAATAGTAACAGGATGTGCTGCTTCACATTGTTTTATAGCCGTATCGGGATCTTTTAAACCAGTACCGGTTAATGTACAGACAATCTTGCTGCCTTCAGGGATTTTGCCAGAGGCTATATCGTGCATAGCGCCGGCTAATGAAGTCGCGGAGGCCGGCTCGCAAAAGATGCCCTCGGACTGTGACAACATTTTTTGTGCCGCTAAAATCTCTTCATCAGTAAATTTGTCAAACCAGCCGCCGGACTCTTTTTGAGCAGCCCAGGCGAAATCCCAGGATTGCGGGTGGCCGATACGAATTGCAGTGGCAATGGTTTCAGGATTATCGATCATTTTACACGCTACGAAAGGCGCAGCTCCTGCGGCTTGATAACCACACATGACAGGGCGATTACCACACACACGATCTGTGGCATATTCTTTGTAGCCTTTCCAGTAGGCAGTAATATTGCCCGCGTTACCGACTGGCAAACAATGGTAATCAGGTGCAAAACCCAAATCGTCAATAATTTCAAAAGCAGCGGTTTTTTGGCCATCAATTCTGAACGGATTAATAGAGTTAACGATGGTGACCGGAGCGTGTTCCGCAACTTCTTTAACCAGTTCCATACCTTTATCAAAGTTGCCGTTAATCTGAATAATGGTAGCGTCGTACATTAAGGTTTGCGCCAGTTTGCCCAAGGCAATTTTTCCCTCGGGTATCAAAACAAAGGCTTTAATGCCTGCGCGTGCAGCGTAGGCGGCGGCCGAGGCGGAAGTATTGCCTGTCGATGCACAGATAATCGCCTGACTGCCCTCTTCCACCGCTTTGGTAACTGCCATGGTCATGCCGCGATCTTTAAATGATCCGGTTGGATTCAAGCCTTCAAACTTGACATAAATATCAACATCCTTGCCTATCAATCGGGGTATATTTTGTAATTGGATGAGCGGCGTATTGCCTTCGTTCAAGCTGATGATACGAGTAGTCGCACTGACGGGCAGACGGTCTCTATAGCGCTCAATTAATCCGGTGTAGTGTTTATGTGTAGTCATGTTTTTTATTTATTTTAGGGTTTCCAGGCGGATGCGGTTGATTTTTCCGGTAACGGTTTTTAAAGCCTCTATTTCAGAAATTGCAGCGTTCATTTCTTTTTCCAGCGTGATTTGCGTCAGCAAAATAATCGGTATGGCAGTTTCATCGCCTAACGGTTCCTTCTGTATGATGGCTTCAATGCTGATGTGATGTTCTGCCAGTATTCTGGTTACGTCAGCTAATACCCCCGGTTTATCTTCTGTAGTCAGGCGTAAATAATATGCCGTTTTAAAGCGATCAGATGTTAAAACCGGGATATCATGTAATGAATCTGCCTGGAAGGCCAGATGAGGCACCCGGTTTTCAGGATCGCTGGTTAAGGCCCTGACGACATCAATAACATCCGCGACAACAGCTGAAGCGGTAGGTTCAGCGCCAGCACCCGCGCCGTAATAAAGGGTCGCACCAACGGCATCGCCTTTTACCAGTACAGCATTCATTACGCCGTTTACATTGGCAATCAGCCTGCGTTCGGGAATTAAGGTTGGGTGTACTCTTAATTCAATGCCTTCGGGCGTTTTTCTGGCAATACCCAGGTGTTTGATGCGATAACCCAGCTGTTCTGCATATTCCACATCAAGTCGGGTAATTTGAGTAATGCCTTCGGTATAAACTTTGTCAAATTGTAACGGGATACCGAAAGCAATCGATGCTAGAATGGTTAACTTGTGTCCGGCATCTATGCCTTCCACGTCAAAAGTCGGATCAGCTTCAGCATATCCCAGAGCTTGAGCTTCAGCCAGAACATCATCAAAATCACGCCCTTTGTCGCGCATTTCGGTCAAAATAAAATTGCCTGTGCCGTTGATAATACCCGCCAGCCATTGAATTTGATTGCCGCTCAAACCTTCGCGTATGGCCTTTATAATCGGGATACCACCAGCAACAGCGGCTTCAAAGGCAACAATTACGCCTTTTTCACTGGCTTTGGCAAAAATCTCGTTACCGTGTAAGGCAATCAGGGACTTATTGGCGGTGACTACGTGTTTGCCGTTTTCTATGGCTTTTAAAACCATTTCTTTAACAGGACCTGCACCACCAATTAATTCCAGAACTATGTCGATCTCGGGGTCATTGATGATGTCCATCGGATCGGCGGTCAAGATAATCCCTTGGGTATCGCAAATACGTTCTTTGTCTAAATCCTTTGCCGTGGCACGTGTGATAATGATTTCCCTGCCTGCTCTGCGGGCAATTTCTGCCGCATTGCGTTTTAACACATTAACGGTACCGCCGCCGACAGTACCTAGTCCTAACACACCTACTTTTACCGGTTTCAAATTGAGCTCCAGTTAAAAAATTGTTCAAATTCCAAACGTATAGGGTGACTTTAATCGCCCTTGAGGTTTTACCGAGCTAATAAAGCCGTTTCCCTTATATCAATCACTTAACAAGACCGTCTTTTTTCATCATATGACGAATGCCACGCACTGCCTGGCGCGTCCGGTGTTCATTCTCAATTAAGCCAAATCTGACATGATCGTCTCCGTACTGACCAAAACCAATGCCGGGAGCAACGGCAACTTTTGCTTCCAGCAGTAATTTTTTGGAAAACTCCAGCGAACCCATGGCTTGATAAGCTTCCGGAATTTTCGCCCAGACGAACATCGTCGCTTTCGGTTTTACAACAGGCCATCCTGCCGAATTTAAGCCCTCACACAAGACATCGCGTCTTTTTCTATACATCTCGGCGATTTCGACAACACAATCCTGCGGACCCTCCAATGCGGCGATGGCAGCAATCTGAATCGGTGTAAACGTGCCGTAATCCAGATAGGATTTAATCCGCGCCAACGCAGAAACCAGTTCTTTGTTACCGCACATAAAACCGACGCGCCAGCCCGGCATGTTATAACTTTTGGACATGGAGAAAAACTCTACGGCTATGTCTTTCGCGCCTTTAACCTGAAGAATGGATGGGGCCTTGTAACCGTCAAATACAATATCCGCATAGGCAATATCCTGTACTACCCAGATATTATGTTCTTTAGCCACGGTGATTATTTTTTCAAAAAAATCCAGTTCCACGCATTGACTGGTAGGATTTCCTGGAAAATTAAGAATCAGCATTTTTGGTTTAGGCCATGAATCAATAATGGCTTTTTGCAGCTCATCAAAAAAATCGCCGCCCGGAATCATTGGCACATGCCTTAAATCTGCGCCAGCTATCACCACACCATAAGGATGTATAGGATAGGCTGGGTTCGGCACCAGCACCACATCACCCGGCCCCAGTGTAGCTAACGCCAAATGCGCCAAACCTTCCTTGGAACCAATCGTGACAATTGCTTCAGTTTCCGGATCCAGGTCGACATCAAAACGGGTTTTATACCAGTTACAGATAGCTTTTCTTAGCCGGGGAATACCTTTAGACATTGAATAGCGATGCGTATCAGGTCGCTGTGTTGCCTCAAGCATTTTATCAACGATATGTTTAGGCGTAGGCTGATCGGGATTACCCATGCCAAAATCAATAATATCCTCTCCCGCCGCACGGGCTTTGGCTTTTAGCTCATTAACAATGTTAAAAACGTAGGGAGGTAAACGACTTATTCTATGAAATTCTTCCATTAATAGCTCTTGAGCAACCCGTGTATATGTGAGATTAAAAAACTGCTTAAATTACTGGTGTTAACAGCTTCTGTCAAATAATAGCGAGTATTTGACTGCTTGATGGTCTAAAGATTTACGCACTATAATTCGTCGAATTTATCCTTCGCCAAGGCTCTCCTGAGCTTTGCCGAAGGACTCAGGACGAACAGAGCAGGTGATTCATGGATAATATTTGCTCCACGCGCATCAAGTCCTCCCGGGTATCCACGCCCGCCTCCGGAGTTTTATCCACGATTTTCACTAATACTGCTTCGCCATGCCAAAGTATTCTAAGTTGTTCCAGTGATTCAACCAACTCAAGCGGTGACGCTTCCCAGGAACAGTAACGATTTAAAAAATCCACCGTATAGGCATACATGCCGATGTGGCGAAGATAAGGCAATCTTCCTGATGGTTTTCTGCCTGCTTGTGCGAAGGTATCTCTTTCCCAGGGAATCGGCGCGCGGCTAAAATAAAGAGCGTAGCCGGCTTTATTCAATACCACTTTGACTGCGTTCGGATTAAATATCTCTTCTGAATCAATGATTTTGGCCGCCAGCGTTGCTATACCGGCCTGCTTCTGATCAGCTAATGCTACAGCGACCTCACGAATCGTTGCGGGTGGAATCAGGGGTTCATCACCTTGCAGGTTTACGATAATTTCATTGCCTGCCCAACCGCATTGCCTCGCAACTTCGGCGATTCTTTCCGTGCCGCTTTGATGGTCTGGATGCGTCATCATTGCTTTGATGCCCAAATCGCAGACTCTTTGAAAAATCCGCTCATCGTCTGTAGCAACAATAATTTCTTCTGCATCGGCTTCCTGGGCCCGCTCACAAACATGGGCAATCATAGGTTTGCCGACAATATTCAATAACGGCTTGCCCGGCAGTCTGGTTGAAGCATATCGTGCCGGGATAACAACTTTAAAACGTAGACTCATTTGTACAATGCATCTGTTTCTTCGCTGCTTAACACGCGAGCTTCATCTTCTAGCATGACGGGAATATCATCGCGGATTGGAAAAGCAAGTCGATCAGCTCTGCATATTAGCTCCTGTTTAGACTTATCATAAATCAATGGGCTCTTGCACAATGGACACGCCAAAATATCGAGTAATTTTTTATCTATCATGCTTTTCTCTTAATAAGTTTAATAATTGTTCAGAAAAAATGGATTCAGGAACGGCTTTTACAGGAAGATACCAATGCTGCTTTCCTGCAAATGCCGAACATTTTACAGCATCCTTTTCAGTCATTAGCACAGGTTTGTTATCGCTAAATTCAATATCGTGGCGCTGGTATTGATAATGGTCAGGAAAACTATGGGTTATACAGGTCAATCCAGCCGCTTCAAGCAGGTTAAAAAATCGTTCAGGATTGCCTATACCCGCTAATGCATGGCAATCAACAACGTTAAATTCTTGTAACGATTTTTGCTCTCCGGTAACTAGATTGACTGCCGTATCACCGATAAGCTGCATGGAAAACTCATTAGCTTCGGACTTTTCACCATTCACGATGATGAAATCGACACTTTGCAATCTTTCTATAGGTTCGCGTAAGGGGCCAGCGGGTAAACAGTATCCGTTACCAAAGCGCCTTTCTCCATCAATAACAGCGATTTCAATATCTCTGTTCAAGGCGTAATGTTGCAGGCCATCATCGGATAAAATAACATTACAATCGGCTTGTTTGAGCAACATATTTGCTGCATCTACCCGCAAAGGCCCAACAGCCATCGGGCAGGCAGTTTGTTTAGCGATTAACAAGGCTTCATCGCCAACATTTTTAGCATCGCTGTCAGCAGCAACCCATTGCGGCCATGATTCGGCCTGACCACCGTAACCTCGACTGATGATACCCGGCTTAAAGCCTGAATCCTTAAGAAACCCCGCCAACCAGATAATTAAAGGTGTTTTGCCTGTGCCGCCGACAGTAATATTGCCTACTACGATAACCGGAACAGGCAATGTATGCTTTTTTAATACACCCAGGCGATATAAGAACTTTCTAAATTTGACCGCATCACTGAATAAAAAGCCCAATGGCGATAACCAGACACCGATAAACGGGTCTTTATACCAGATATCTGTTGCCCATCGGGCCAGCGTTTTTTTCATGGTTTGTCTTTTGATTGTTCTGCAAGCTTAAGTAATTCCTGCTTAAACGTTTCTAATTGCTGATTGACTAATTCGTGTGGCAAGCCATCGTCCCCTGTCAGGTAATATGTGCCGTCTGCATCAATAGTCAACGTGATCATTTTGGGATATTGTTCTGCTTCCATATTGACAATGCATTCTATCAAGTTACATCCTCAGCCGGCTTTTCACCTTGCGCTTCACACTCATATTAACATTTTCCCGGCCAATCCAGATATACGCAATCACAAAGGCAATACTGCAACATAGTGCCGCCATCGAAAAAACAAACCCGGAACCCAATGACTCCCAGTAATAGCCGCTATAAAGACTACCCAGCATACCCCCTAAACCGAAGCTGAGACTGCTATATAAAGCTTGCCCCTTACCCTGATGCTGCCCGCCAAAATAAAGATGAACCAGGTGTATGGCAACAACATGAGTGCCGCCAAAGGTCGCGGCATGTAATAATTGAGCCATAATTAACAAGCCCAAATAATCAGCACACCAGCCTATCATCAGCCAGCGGCCTGTAGCCAACACCAAACTGAGCAATAAAATAGCTCTTAAAGAAAAGCTTTTTAACAAGCTCCTCATGTAAACAAAGAGAACTATTTCCGCAAAAACGCCAAGCGCCCAGAGTAATCCTGTGACAGTAGCTGAATAATGATAGTGCTTGAGATAAATCGAATAAAAAACGTAATATGGGGCGTGTGCAACCTGTATCAGCATGGTAACCGCAAAAAAGGCTAAAACTTCCGGTTTTTTTATGATTTGCACCATTCCGAACATTTCTGGCCCATGGCTGATAGCCTTAGCCTCGGGGGTAATTAAGGTAGCCCCCCAACTTAAAATCAACAAAGCAGCAATAACGACCGGAAGCATTACAATCGGCTGGCTATCCAGTAACCAACCGATACCCAGTACCGATACAATAAAACCGATCGATCCCCAAAGTCTTATTTGACTATATCGATGGGGTTCATTTTTTAAGTGGAATAACGTGACCGCTTCAAATTGAGGCAACACTGCATTCCAAAAAAAACTGAATGCTATGGTTATCCAGGCAAACCAGAAATAATGTTGAGCCAATAAAAAACCGGCAAAAAGTAAGGCGGCAAAAAATGAAGCAATGCGAATTATTCGTAAACTTTTTCCGGTATGGTCGGCAATCCAGCCCCACAAATTGGGTGCGATGATTTTTGTGCCGACCAACAAGGCAGAAAGCTCGCCGATTTCAATGGGATTAAAACCGCTGTCCTTTAAGTAGAG
>Ga0209391_10002158_pt1 | contig 10298 bp, 5 predicted proteins | sample PPLLak3March2015_FD_187246 | JGI IMG/M metagenome (GOLD analysis project Ga0209391, IMG submission 187246) | Freshwater sediment microbial communities from Prairie Pothole Lake near Jamestown, North Dakota, USA - PPLs Lake P7 Core (1) Depth... | ecosystem: Environmental > Aquatic > Freshwater >... | reverse complement strand
ACCAGCGGCGCTTGCACCGGTGCCGCGGCCTTCGACGCGGCCTGCTCCGGCGCGGACGGCCGGGCCGCCAGGCGCAGCTGCTCGCGTGCCGCCTCGCCGTACAGCGTCGCCAGCGCCACCGGGTTGTAGATCAGGGCCACCGCGCCCGAGGGCAGCAGCGTGATGCCGGCCAGACCGGGCAGCCGCGACAGCTGCGGGCCGAGGTTCTTGACCACCACTTCTTGGTTGCCCAGCACTTCGTCGACGTGCAGGGCGACGCGCTGCGAGGCGCTGCGGATCACGACCACCGGCTGCGAGCGGCCCGCCGCGGCGCCGCGCACCCCGGCCTGCAGCAACGCGCCGAGCCAGAAGAAGGGCAGCACGCGATCGCCCAGCGCGTAGGCGCCGCTGGCATAGGCCTGCTCGATCTCGTCGCCGGGAAGACGCTTCACCATCTCGACCAGCGTCGAGGGCACGGCGATGCTCAGCTCGCCGCAGCGCAGCATGACCACCTGCGTGACCGCCGTCGTCAGCGGCAGCACCAGGCGGAAGCTGGCGCCCTGCCCGGCGGCGGTGGCGGTCTCGATGCGGCCGCCCATGGCGTTGACCTCGGCACGCACCACGTCCATGCCGACTCCGCGGCCGGCGAGCTCGGACACGCTGCCGGCGGTGGAGAAGCCGGGAGCGAAGATCAGGTTCGCCAGTTCGGCGTCGCCGACCGAGGCGTCCGGTGCGATCAGGCCCATGGTCTTCCCGCGCTCGCGGATGCGGTCCAGGTTCAGTCCGGCGCCGTCGTCGCGGAACTCCACCGCGACCTCGTTGCCTTCCTGCGCCAGATGGATGCGTATCGAGCCCGCGGCTTCCTTGCCGGCGGCGGTGCGCTGCTCGGGCCGTTCGATGCCGTGCGCCACGCTGTTGCGCAGCAGGTGCTCGAAGGGCCCGGTCATGCGGTCGAGCACGCCGCGGTCGATTTCGATCGAGCCGCCGACGATGTCCAGCCGCACCTGCTTGCCGGTCTCCTTGGCCGCCTGGCGCACCACGCGGTACAGCCGGTCGGCCAGGCTCTCGAACTCGACCATGCGCGTGCGCAGCAGGTCGTCCTGCAGGTCGCGCGTCAGCCGCGCCTGCGAGGCGAGCTCGTCCTCGGTCGCCTGCAGGCTGCGCTGCAGGCCGCGCTGCACGGTGGCCACGTCGTTCACCGACTCGGCCATCATGCGCGTCAACTCCTGGAAGCGCGTGAAGCGGTCCATCTCCAGCGGGTCGAACTCCTGCGACGCCGCCTTGGCCGCCTCCATGCGCGAGGCGATCTGCGATTCGGCCTGCAGCTCCAGGTCGCGCAGCTGCCGGCGCAGCCGCTCCAGGTTCTCGCTCAGGTCGTTCAGCGAGCCCTTGATCTGGCCGACGTCCGACTCGATGCGCGCGCGCGTGATGCTGACCTCGCCGGCATGGTTCACCAGACGGTCGAGCAGGGGCGTGCGCACGCGCACGGCGCCCGCACCGACCGTGGGCCGCTCGGCCGCGGGCTGCGGCATTCCGCCACCGATCTGGAAGCGGGCCCAGTCGATCGGCAGCGTCGCCCGGTGCGAGGGTTCGCGCGGCGTGGCGCGCAGCAGACCGCCTTGCTCTTCCGCATCGACGGCCTGCCGTGACGCAGGCTCGTCCGAGGCCTTGGGCTTCGAGGGCTCGGCGGCACGACCCACCGCTGCCGGCTGCGGCTGGGCCTCCTGCCCGACCGATTCCTCCGGCTGCGGCCGGCTCAGCAGTTCGATGCTGCCGGCCATGGCGTCCACGCGCGAAAGCAGCGATTCGATGTCGGCCGCACGCGCCGGCCCATGGGCCAGCAGCTGCTCGATCGCAGTCTCCAGCCGGTGCGCCATCTCGCCCAGGCGCATCGCGCCGGCCAGCCGTGCGCCACCCTTGAAGGTGTGCAGCGTGCGCATGCAGGCGGCCGCTGCCGAAACCTCGGACGGGCGATGCAGCCAGTCGCGCATACGCGACTGCAGCTGCGGCAGCAGTTCCTCGGTTTCGTCGAGGAAGATCGGGAACAGCTCCACGTCGATCTGGTCGACCGCGTCGATGTCCTCGTCATCGATCAGCAGCTGTTCGTGGGCACGCGGGACGCTGGGCACCGGCTCGGGCAGGTCGGACAGCTGCTGGAAGGGCGTCAGCGCCGCCTGGCCGAGCTCGTCGCTGAACTGCGGCGGCGTCGCCTGCGCGGCCGGCGCAACCCCGGCAGCCGGCTGCGGCGCGGGCGCCTCGTCCACGGCGGCCGACGCCGCCGCAACGGGCTCCGGCTCCACCGGCGCGGTTCGTGCCAAGGAAGCGGCCGCCTCGCCGTCGGTCTCGGATTCGGATGCAGACGCCGCGGCCGCCGCACTCAACGCCTGTCCGTGTTCCTGCAGCCTGTGCGTCAGCGACTCGGGCACCGTGCGCAGGAATCCGGCGGCGAACTGGTGCAGCAGTCGGCGGATCTCCTCGGCGGCGTCGTTGAACAGCTGCGCCTCGCCCGACACGGCCTGGCCGGCGGCGACCGAGCGCATCAGGGCATGCTCGAGCGCGCGCGCCAGTACGGACAAGTCGGCATAGCCGACGGTGGCCGAGCTGCCGGCCAGCGAGTGCGCCAGCGCAGCCGTGTTCTCCGTCAGCGGTCGGTCCGGCTCCATCGCCCATTCGGCCAGCTCGACGCACAGTCGGCGCGACAGTTCGTCGGCCTCGTTCAGGAAGATGTTGAACAGCGGGATGCCGATGCGCAGGTGGCCGATCAGCTTGAACTGCTCGTCGTCGGTTACGGGCACCGGCCCGGGCGTCTCGGGCGCTGCGTCCAGCGCGGCCGCTTCGGCGGCCGCCGACGGCTCGTCGAACATCGCCAGGTCGATGCTGGCATCGGCAAACTCCGCTGCCGGCGCCGGGGCCGGCGAGTCGTCTCGCAGCGGTGCTGGAGCCGTTACAGCGGCACCGCTGCCAAAGGTGGATTCGAACTCGCTCGCGCTGAGCTCGACCATCGCCGGCTCGGCCACCGGCGCCGCGGGCTCCAGCCAGCCTAGATCGGGATCGACGCGGATCGATCCGACCTCGGGCCCGTCCGCGAAGTCCAGTTCGAGCGCAAGCGCTCCGGCAGACGCACGGGACGGGCTTGCGCTCCCGTCGTCCCGCTGCGGCAGCTGCAGCACGGCCGCTTCCGCCGCCATCGCGTCGTCCTGCGCACCCAGCTCGAGCTCGAAATCAGGCTCGAGCGAGGCCGGCGCGGCTATGCCGGCTTCGGCACCGAAGTCCAGCTGCAGGTCGGCCGCGCTCGGCAGGTCGGGCACGCGTTGCAGCAATGCCTGGCTCGCGGCGGCTGGGAAGACGCTGCTCACGGACTCGGGTGCCTCCGGGACACGCTGGCGCAGCGCTGCGGCGCGCGTAGACAGCGCCGCTCCGTCGCGCCCAGGCTCGCGGCCGGCGGCAATGTCCTCGATCCACGCGCCGAGCTCCTGCAATGCGTCGCCGGTGAACGCGGCCAGGTCGGACTCGAGCGTGGAACTTTCGGCCAGCCGCGCGTTGTACAGCTGCTCGCAGGCCCAGGCGGCCTCGCCGAAGACCTTCAGCCCGACCATGCGCGAGCTGCCCTTCAGCGTGTGGAAGGCGCGGCGGATCAACGTCAGGTCGCCGAGGTCGTCGGGCGTCTGGCCCAGGCGCAACAGCGCCTGCGCGGCGCTGTGCACGACCTCGCGCGCCTCGTCGACGAAGATCTCGCGCATCTCGTCGTCGTCTTCCAGCCCGGTGCTGCCCTGCACCTCCGGCTTCGGCTCGGGTGTCGTGCGCACCGGCTGCTGCACCGCCGCGGGCTCGACCTCCGCCGGCACTGCCAGGCGGGCCACGGCCTGCGCCAGCTCGCTGCGCACGGCCTGGCGCTGGGCATCGTCGGTGGCCCGCTGCAGTGCCTGATGCGCCGAGGCCACGGTCTCGGCGAGCGCGCGCTGGTCCGCCAGCAACGCCTGCTGCGACAGCCGGCTCAGTTCCTGCTCGAGCGAATCGTTGCTGACCCCCGTGGCATGGGCCAGCGTCTGCGCCTCGCGCACCAGCGCCGGCGTCGCATCGGCGGGCCGCGCCTCGTCGAGGCCGCCGAATGCCGACAGCCGGCTCGAGCGCCGACCCATGACCGCACCCAGATGCCCGGTCTGCGGATCGAAGCGGAACAGCGAGCGCGCCATCTGCGGCTGCACGCTGAGCATGTCGATCATGAAGCTCAGCGCGCCCAGGTTGTCGGCCAGGCGCGAGAAGGTGCCGCCCTGCGCCGCCTGCTGCGCATCGACCTCGGCCGCCGCGAGCGCGTCGACGTCGTCGCGCATGCGCAGCAGCGCCAGCGAGGCGGCATCCAGGTCGAGCACCGACAGCACGCCGCGCATGGACTGCAGCTGTGCCGGCACCGGCATCAGCAGCTCGCGTTGCGACGGGTTGCGGAAGTACTGGTCGATCTGCTTTTCCACCTCGGACAGCGAGGCGCGCAGTTCCTGCACGACGCTGCCCATGGTCTGACGGTCGGACACCCGCCGGTACAACTCCTCCATCCAGGGTTCGAGCGGCTGCGCCGCCTGGCCCTCGGCCACCTGGCGGATGCGTTGCGCCAGGCGCTGAACGCGCGTGCCCACCAACGGATGGTCGAACTCGCCGTCCTCCAGCGAGGCGTCCAGGTACAGCACGCTGGTCGCCACCTCCATCGCCAGGCCGGGGCTGGGCGTCTGGGCGCTGCTCACGGTCTGGCCGACGGCCGCCTGCAGCGCCTCGTCCAGCACTTCGCCCGACGGATAGATCCGCTTGAGCGAATCGCCGACCAGCGAGAACTGCTCGGCCAGGCCGCCCATGCGGTGCGCCTCGCCGCCGGCCAAGGCCGACCACGCGTCCTTGGCACCGGCCACGCGCTTGCGCGCCTGCGCGATCAGCGCCGGATCGAAGCGGCCCAGGCGCACGGCCTGGTAGTCGAAGCCCGCCCCCGCGTCGATGTGGTAGGCCTCGCGCACGCCCTGCAGTCGTGGCGCCGGCTGGCTGTCGCTCGGCGCATGCGCAATCGCACAGAAGAACAGCACGTCCTGCGCCAGCCGCTCGGAGACCTCGGTCTGGCCGGCAATGGCCAGGCGCAGCTGGGCGAGCAGGCGCGAGCTGATGCGCTTGGCGTAGACGTCGGCGCGAAGCAGCCCGGCCGCCTGCGCCTCGTAGAAGCCAGCCGCCAGGCGCCACAGCTCGGCCAGTCGGTCCTGGGCGCCGGCGCCGAGTTCGGCGCACAACTCGCTCAGCCGCTGCGGTGCGCTGCGGTCATGGCCGCGCATCGTGGCCAGCACCAGCGTTTCCATCGCCGAGCGTGCCGCCGCATCGGCCGCGCGGGGAGTGGCCTGCAGGTCGGCCGGCATGGCGCGCCACTGCCATTCGTCGCGCCAAAGGTCGGCCGGGTGCACGCGATCCGCGCCCACCCACTCCTGCAGCGCACGGTACTGCGGGAACAGCGCCAGCGTGGGCAGGCCCTTGCCCGCCAGCTTGCGGCCCAGGTAGTCGAGCACGCCGAAGGAGGCCGATTCGACGGCCTCCACCGCGGCGCGGTTCAGCAGCCGCGGCCGGGCGATGCAGCGCTGCAGCGCGGCCTCGCTGGCGCGCAGCACGCGCGCCGGGCCGGACAGCCCGATCATCTCCAGGGCGCCGACGCCCTGGTGCAATTGCGCGCGGGCCGCGCGCAGCACTGCCGGGTCGACCGCATCGACGTCCGACCCGGAGACCGCCTCGGCTTCCTTCAGGTAGCGCCGCAGCGCCTTGTGGGCCGTCTCCAGCGATCGACGCAACTCGTCGTGCACCCAGGCCAGGGTGCTGAGGTCGCCAGCGTCAACGGCTTCGGCTTGGTCGGACAGGTCGTGCAGCATGTTCATGCGACGGCCGCCTTCAGGCCACCTTGAATCGCGACACCGACTGCTTCAGTTCCTCGGCGGTACGCGACAGCTCGCGCACCATCTGCGCCGTCGAGCGCGTGCCCTCGCCGGTCTGCTCGGTCACCGCGAAGATGTGCTGGATGTTCGAGGCCACCACGTTGGCCGATTCGGCCTCCTTCAGCGCCTGGGAGGAGATCTGCGCGATCAGCTCCGACAGCTGGCGCGTGACGCGGTCGATGTCGGCCAGCGCGGCACCGGCGGCGTCGGACAGCTTGGCGCCCTCGACCACGCCGTGGGTCGAGCGCTCCATCGCCGCCACCGCCTCCTGCGTGTCGGTCTGGATGGTGCGCACCAGCACCGCGATCTGCTTCGTGGCCTCGGCCGAGCGCTCGGCCAGGCGCTGCACTTCCTCGGCCACCACCGAGAAGCCTCGGCCCGCCTCGCCGGCCGATGCCGCCTGGATGGCGGCGTTCAACGCCAGCACGTTGGTCTGCTCGGTGATGTCGCCGATCAGCTCGGTGATCTCGCCGATCTCCTGCGACGATTCGCCCAGCCGCTTGATGCGCTTGGAGGTGTCCTGGATCTGGTCGCGGATCGAGTTCATGCCGCCGATGGTGTTCTGCACCGCCTGCAGGCCGCTTTCCGCCGCCTGCAGCGACTGCCTCGCCACCTGCACCGTCTGTTGCGCCTGCGCCGACACGTCGTTGATGCGACCCGCCATCTGCAGCACCGACTCGCCGGTGTCGCGGATCTCGCGCAGCTGCTCGGTCGAGGTGGCCAGCAGCTCGGTCGAGGTCTGCTCGACCTGCTGCGTGGTCTCGGTCACGCGCGCCGCGGTCAGCTGCACCTGCGACACCAGCGTGCGCAGCTCCTCGACGGTGTAGTTCACCGAGTCGGCGATGGCGCCGGTGATGTCCTCGGTGACGGTGGCCTGCTGCGTCAGGTCGCCCTCGGCCACCGTCTGCAGCTCGTTCATCAGCCGCAGGATGGCCGCCTGGTTGGCGTCGTTGACGCGCTTGGCCTCCTGTTCCTGGCGTTCGGCCTCCAGGCGCTGGCCCTCGGCGAACTGCGCACGCGTCGTCTGGTCGCCCACGAACAGCTTGACGATGCCCGCGCCGCCGGCCAGCAGCATCAGTGCCGACGCCAGCATCACGCCGACGTGCAGGCCGGTGACGCCGCTGCTCGCCGCCAGCTGTTCCTGGATGGTCTGCAGCCCTGTGCGCAGGGCCTCGCTGTCGGCGACGATGGCCGCCGTCGCGGCGCGCGCCTGCGCCACGCCGACCCCGGCATCGGCGGCCGGCGCCTTGGCGGCGTCGACCAGCGCCTTCTGCTGCGTCAGCAGCACGCCGACGTTCTTCTCGGCCTTGCCGGCCAGCGTCAGCAGCGGGTCGGCGGCTTCGCGCACCGTCGCCGGCAGCAGCCGCCCCTGGTCTTCGCCGTTGACCAGCCCGCGCACCCCGGCGGCCAGCGCGGTGACGCTGTCGCGCGCCTCTGCGAAGGCTGCCGGCGTGCCGGCCTCGGCCTGCAGCGTGGCCTTGGCCAGGCGCTGCGACAGCGTCTGTGCCTGCGCCACTGCCGCGGTCTGCTCGTTGCCGCGCTTGGCCGCACCGAAGGACAGTCCCGCGGCCAGCACCAGGCCCAGCAGGCCGGCGCCAGCCAGGCCGAAGAGGATGCGCTGCTGACGCAACAGCGGCATGTGGCCGATCAGCGGCAGCGGCTTGCCCAGTGCCAGCTCGCTGCCGGTCGGCCCCTGCATGCGCGTCTCGCTGAACTCGCCGCTGATCTCCGACGGCGTGACCTCGGAGATGATCGACGAATCCGGCCGCTCGTAGCCGGCGTGAACGTCGGGCGCCCGGGTGACCGGACCACGCGACGCCGTCGTTTCGGCCGCATGGCCTTCGGCGGTCACGACATCGTCGTACTGCGACTCATAGGCACCCGGCTCGGCGCGGGCGTCGCGCGGGCGGCTCGTGATCTTGTCCATGAAGCTCATGTCACCCTCTTCGGTTGTACGCACCAGTGGTGGGCCACAGCGCAGTTCAGCTGGCCACACCCAGGAATTGCTCGTGACCGGCCAGTGCCGAAAGATCGATCTCCTGCCAGACGCGGCCTTCGGCATCGCGCCAGCGGGCTCCGGCGAAACCCGGTCTGGCTTCGCCGTTCTCGGACTCCGCCGGCTCCGCGCTCAGCTGATCGGCATTGCGCAGCCCGGCCAGTCGGTCGACCAGCAAGGCGCAATTCACGCCCAGCGACGGGTTCAAGGCCAACAGTCGCGCGCCATCGCCCGCAGGCAGTCCGGGCGGACGGTGCAAGCCCAGGAACCGGCCCAGGTCGACCACTGCGTGCAGCCCGCCGCGCAGGTTGGCCACGCCGGCAAACCAGGGCTGGGTATGCGGCACCGGAAGCACGCTGCCGACGGAGAAGATCTCCCCGGCCTGGTGCAGCGGGAACAGCAGCCCGGAGCCGGCGCACTCCACCGCCAGCCAAGACTGCACCGGGGCCTCGGTCAGCACGGCCTGCATGCGGCTGGCCAGCCGGCCCTGCAGTTCGCGCAGCGATTCCCGGTTAGACATGGTCCTGCCCGCGGCGCGCGCAGGCACACCCGTGTGGCTTGCGTGTGCGGGTCATGCGCGCTCGAAGGCCTTGATCTTGTTGACCAGCTCGTCGGCGTTGACCGGCTTGACGATGTAGTCGCTCGCGCCCTGGCGCATGCCCCACACCTTGTCGGTCTCCTGGTTCTTGCTGGTGCACATGATCACCGGCACCGCGGACCAGCGCGGATCACGGGTGATGGTGCGCGTCAGCTGGAAGCCGTTCTGGCCGGGCATCACCACGTCCATCAGGATCAGGTCGGGCGTGTCCTCGCTGAGCCGGCGCATCGCCTCGTCGCCGTTCTCCGCGGTGCGCACCTGGTAACCACGGCGGCCGAGCAGTTCGGAGAGGTGATACAGCTCGGTCTTGGAATCATCGACCAGCAGGATCTTCTGGATGGACATGGACGCTTCCTTGGGCAATGGCCATGCAGGGCATGGGGCTGGGTCATCGGCCGGGGCCGAGCGCGGCCGCTTCAGGCCGCCTGACTGCTGAACTGTTCCACAGCGCGCAGCAGCTGTTCCTTGGTAAAGGGCTTGGTTAGGTACTCTTCTGAACCGACCATGCGGCCGCGCGCCTTGTCGAACAGGCCGTCCTTGCTGGACAGCATGATCACCGGCACGCGCGCGAAGCGGGGGTTGCGCTTGATGATGGCGCAGGTCTGGTAGCCGTCCAGGCGCGGCATCAGGATGTCGCAGAAGATCAGCTGCGGCGCGTGGTCGTTGACCTTGGCCAAGGCGTCGAACCCGTCCTCGGCCAGCACCACGTCGTGCCCCCCCTGGCGCAGGAAGATCTCGGCGCTGCGCCGGATGGTGTTGCTGTCGTCGATGACCAGCACCTTGGCGCCCGTGGCCGCGCCGGCCGAAGCTTCGATATCCAAAATGAGCTCTCCTCGGTGAGGTGGCAACCCGGCCTCCCGGGCCGGCTCTTAGATTTCGACCATTTCGAAGTCTTCTTTACGGGCGCCGCACTCCGGGCAGGTCCAATTCATCGGCACATCGGCCCAAGCCGTGCCCGGCGCGATGCCGTGTTCCGGATCGCCGGCGGCTTCGTCGAAGATCCAGCCGCAGATCAGGCACATCCAGGTACGGGTTTCGCTCACGGCGCCTTGCATCGGGTCACTACAATGGATTTTGATTGTAGCCAGCGCCCCTGGCGGAAAACCAAAGTGCCTGAGGCACCTACGCAACATTCCTCAGATTCCGCTAGAGGTTCACGGAAATTCCGCAAGCCCCTGAACGTGCTAGGACCCGCCCCATGAACCCCGCCCCCAGCCTGGCCACCGACGCGTCCGACCCCATCCAGGAGCCGGCCGCACCGGCCTGCGTCATGAGCTTCAATGCCAGCGACCCGAGCGGCGCGGGTGGACTGGCTGGCGACGTGGCGACGATCGCCGCGATGGGGGCTCATGCGCTGCCGGTGGTCACCGCCATCGTCATGCGCGACACGGCCGAAGTCTTCGACCACCATCCGCTGGACGCCGAGGTGGTGGTGGAGCAGGCACGCTCGGTGCTGGAGGACGTCACGCTGGCGGGCTGGAAGGTCGGCTTCCTGGGCTCGGCCGAAACCGTCGGCGCCGTGGCCGAGGTGCTCAGCGACTATGCCGAACTGCCGCTGGTGTCGTACCTGCCGCCGCTGAGCTGGCTCGACGAAGACCAGCTGATGCCCTACCTGGACGCCTTCCGCGAGTTGATCCTGCCGGCCACCGAGGTGCTGGTGGGCAGCCACAAGACGCTGCAGGATTTCCTGCTGCCCGACTGGGACAACGAACGCCCGCCTTCGCCGCGCGAACTGGCGGTGGCCGCCGGCGAGCACGGCACGCGCTACGTGCTG
>Ga0209391_10002157_pt1 | contig 10298 bp, 8 predicted proteins | sample PPLLak3March2015_FD_187246 | JGI IMG/M metagenome (GOLD analysis project Ga0209391, IMG submission 187246) | Freshwater sediment microbial communities from Prairie Pothole Lake near Jamestown, North Dakota, USA - PPLs Lake P7 Core (1) Depth... | ecosystem: Environmental > Aquatic > Freshwater >... | reverse complement strand
GGTCAGGATGGCCTTGTAGGGCGCACGGCCGTACATGGCGCAGGCCGTCAGCAGTGACGAGTGGAACCAGCCGCGGTGCTGGTCGTGGCCTTCGAGGTACAGGTCGGCTTCCGGCCCGGATTCGTGGCCACTGCCGGGGTGCGAGCCCTTGAGCACCGTGGTATGCGTGGTGCCGGAGTCGAACCAGACTTCAAGGATGTCGTTGCTCTTGGTGTAGTGCGCTGCATCGTCTGTGCCGAGGATGGATGCCGTCGTGGCCTTGCTCCAGGCCTCGATGCCGCCCTGCTGCACCATGTCCGCAGCCATGTCGAGGATCTCCAGAGTGCGCGGATGCAGCTCGCCGCTGTCCTTGTGCAGGAAGAACGGCAGGGGCACGCCCCAGCTTCGCTGGCGGCTGATGCACCAGTCAGGACGCCCAGCGATCATGTCGCGCAGGCGGGCCTTGCCGTTTTCCGGGTAGAACGCGGTTTCTTCGATGGCGTCAAGCGCCAGCTGACGCAGCGACTTGGGCGCCTTGTCGTGCGTGAACACACCCTCGCCCTCGTCCATGCGGATGAACCACTGCGCTGCCGCGCGGTAGATCACCGGCGTCTTGTGGCGCCAGCAATGCGGGTAGCTGTGCACGATGTTCTCGGTGGCAAACAGGCGGCCGGCATCCCGCAGGGCGTCGATGATGACTGGGCAGGCTTTCCAGATGTGCTGCCCGCCGAACAGTGGCAAGTCGAGCGTGTAGGCGCCGTTGCCCTGCACCGGGTTCAGGATGTCGTCGTAGGCCATGCCATGGGCGACGCAGCTGTTGAAGTCTTCCACGCCATAGGCGGGCGAGGAGTGAACCAGGCCGGTGCCGTCTTCCGCAGTGGCGTAGTCGGCCAGGTAGACCGGGCTGAAACGGTCGTAGCCGGCATCCACATGGGCCAGCGGGTGTTTGAAGTTGATGCCGCCCAGGGCCTTGCCCACCGTCGTGGCAACGATGCCGCCGCTGAGCTGGTAGCGCTCCAGGCACTTGTCGACAAGGCTTTCCGCCAGCACCAGCAGGCCGCGCGGCGTGTCCACCAGGGCGTAGGTCAGTTCCGGGTTCAGGTTGAGCGCCTGGTTGGCCGGCAGGGTCCAGGCGGTGGTGGTCCAGATGACGGCGAAGGCGTCCTTGTCCAGCGCTGTCAATCCGAAGGCTGCCGCCAGCTTGTCCGGCTCGGCGCAGAGGAATCCGACGTCCAGCGTCTGCGACTTCTTGTCGGCGTATTCGATCTCGAACTCGGCCAGCGACGAGCCGCAGTCAAAACACCAGTACACCGGTTTCAGGCCGCGGTAGACGAAGCCGCGCTCCACCACACGCTTGAAGGCCCGGATCTCATCGGCCTCGTTGCTGAAATCCATGGTGCGGTAGGGATGTTCCCAGTCGCCCAGCACGCCCAGGCGCTTGAAGTCGGTGCGCTGGATGTCGATCTGCTCCGTGGCATAGGCGCGGCTCCTGGATTGCATCTCGTCGCGCGGCAGGTTGCGGCCGAACTTCTTCTCGATGGCGTTCTCGATCGGCAGGCCGTGGCAGTCCCAGCCGGGGATGTAGGCCGCGTCCAGCCCCTTGAGCTGGCGCGCCTTGACGATCATGTCTTTCAGGATCTTGTTGACCGCATGGCCCATGTGGATCTGGCCGTTGGCATAGGGCGGGCCGTCGTGCAGCACGAACTTGGGCGCACCCTGCCGGGAGGCACGCAGCTGCTGGTACAGACCTTCGTCTTCCCACTGCCTGACCCAGCCGGGCTCGCGTTTGGGCAGGTCGCCGCGCATGGGAAACGGCGTGTCGGGCAGGTTCAGGGTGGCGCGGTAGTCGGTTTTGGCGTCGGACATGACAGGCATTTCGTGAAAGCTTCGACAAGCTCAGCCCGGACAGGGGTCGGGCGCGGGGGACAAGGGGGAAGCCGTTCGCCCTGAGCTTGTTCGTTGGGCGGCGACCGGGCAGACAGGTCGTCTAAATTCGGTCGCGGGTGGTCTGGCGATGGGTTTCCGTGTGCATCGACGCGAAAAAAGCGCGCGCCTCGTCGCAGTCCCGGGCGATTCCCGCTGTCAGGGCGTCCAGACTGTCGTACTTCAACTCATCGTGCAGTTTTCGCAGCAGTTCCACGCGGACGATTTTACCGTATGCCCCGTCGGCGCCCAGAGTAGCCGGCCATTGCAGGCAATGCGTTTCCAGCAGCACCCGGCCCCCGTTGACATCATCGGGCCCCAGCGAGGGTCGAATGCCAAGGTTCGCCACGCCGGGGAGCGGTTCGGCATCCAGGCCATGCACCAGCACCGCAAAAATACCGCTGGCGGCCGGGTTCCAGTGAGAAAAGCGCAGGTTCAGGGTGCGAAATCCATCGCCGTTGCCGGCGCTGCTGGCGCCCAGATCCCGCCCGAGCTTGCGGCCGTGCACCACGTGGCCGCTGATGCAATAGGGCCGGCCGAGCAGGTGCGCGACGTCATCCATGCGACCGTCCCCCAAAGCATCGCGCACGGCCGAACTGGACACGCGCAGGCCATGCACCTCATAACTGTTCATGCGGGCGACGTCGAAGCCCCGCGATTGCCCGGCGTCATCGAGCATGGCGTAGTCGCCGACGCGTTTGGCCCCGAAGCGGAAGTCGTCACCGACCAGCACGTAGTTGACGCCCAGGCCGCGCACCAGGACATCGTCGATGAAGGCCTGGGGCGACAACGCCGCCAGGCGGGCATCGAAGGGCAGCACCACGGTCTGCTGCACGCCGCAGCGCTCCAGCTCGGTGAGTTTGTCGCGCAGTGTGGCAATGCGCGCGGGCGCGAGGTCGGGCTTCTTCAGGCTGCCCGCGAAAAAATCGCGCGGGTGGGGCTCGAAGGTCATCACGCAACTGGGCACGCCACGGTGCGCGGCCTCGTTGTTCAGCAGCGCCAGCATGGCCTGGTGGCCACGGTGCACGCCATCGAAATTGCCGATGGTCAAGGCGCAGGCGGGTGCAATGCCGGGATGGTGGAAGCCGCGGAAAACCTTCATTGATCAGTATCTAATTAATAGCAAAAAGCGCCCTGCTGGCACTGGAGAAGTCGCAAAAATGTCACGAAAACAGGGTATATTGTGACCCAGCAGAGCGGCGGAGGATTTCTGATCGTCAGCCTGCGACTTCAGCGTTCCGTGTCAGTGGTTTTTGACTGTTGGAAGGATGCATGTTGTGAAGGTCTTGAAGCTGTCAGCCCAGGGCTTGCCCCAGTCCTGGATATCGCTTGAGCAGGCGGTGATCCACTATGCCGCGGAAGATGTTCGCTGGGAGGCGGGGCGCGAGATTGCCGTTTTCCATGGCGGACACAACGCGCTCACTGGCCGGCAATCCGTGATCACGGTCAACAGCATCATTGGCACCAAAGGCGTGTCCGGCATCAACCCGTTTGACCTGCGCCCTGGCCTGACCAACAGCAAGCTGTTCGCACGTGACCGCAATGTCTGTGCCTACTGTGGCGACGTCCTGCACGAGGATGAACTTACGCGCGAGCACATCATTCCGTTTGCGCAGAATGGCATCGACACCTGGATGAACGTGGTCACGGCCTGTCGCCCCTGCAACCACCGCAAGAGCCACCGCACGCCCGAGCAAGCCGGCATGCCGCTGCTCTACACGCCCTACGTGCCCAGTCTGTGGGAGGACTTCATCCTGCGCAACCGGCGCATCCTGGCCGACCAGATGGAATTCCTGATGGCGCATCTTCCCAGGACGTCGCGGCTGCACGGTTGAGTCTGACCGGGCTTTCGGGCCCGATTCAACGGTATGGGTCACCACGAACAAAAGCCTGCCGGTCCGAAGACTGGCAGGCTTTTGTCTTAGTCGCTGGCTGGCGGTTTCAGGCAAACACGCCCGCCGTGTCCTGCATGCGCGCAGACACCTCGCCCAGGTGGTGCAGCGTGTCGCCAAACGTCATCTCCAGTTGCGTGAGTTTCCGGAAGTAGTGGCTCACGATGTACTCGTCGGTCACGCCAATGCCACCGTGCAGCTGCACCGCCTGCTGGCCGACGAAGCGCATGGAGGTGCCAAGCTGGTACTTTGCGCGCGCCATTGCGCGTCGGCGCTCATCGGCGGGGGCATTGAGCTTGAGGCTGGCGTAGAAACTCATGGAGCGGGCCAGCTCCAGCTGCATCTTCACGTCGGCCATGCGGTGGCGCAACGCTTGGAAGCTGCTGATGGCCACGCCGAACTGCTTGCGCGTGTTCATGTATTCCGCGGTGATGGCCACGGTCTTGTCCATCACGCCGACCGCTTCAGCGCAGGCGGCGGCAATGCCGATGTCGATGGCGTGTTCGAGGGCTACGAGGCCATCCGCAGTGATCAGGCTGGCCGGCGCATTCGTGAGCTGCAGATCGGCGGCGCGCGCGCCATCCTGCGTTCCGTGGCCGCGCGTGGCCACACCGGCAGCGTTGCGCTCGACCAGGAACAGCGCGATCTTGCCGTCGACCGTGGCTGGTACGATGAAAGCCTCAGCCTGGTCGCCCACCGGAACCAAGTTTTTCATAGCAGACAAGAACCATCCGGCGCTGGATTGAGTCGCTTTGGCTTCGCAAATGTCGAGCTGGTAGCGTGCCTTTCGCTCCTGGTAAGCCAGTACCACCAGCGCCTCGCCCGAGGCGATTTTCGGCAGCCACTGCGCCTTGAGGGCGTCACCGGCATAGCCGGACAGCACGCCACCGGCGATCAGTGTCTGGGTCAGAGGCTCCAGCACGATGCCGCGTCCCAGCTCCTCCATGACCACCATGCCTTCGACCGGGCCCATGCCCATGCCGCCATCGTCTTCGGAGATGTAGAGCCCCGCGAGCCCCAGTTCGGCCAGCTCGTTGTAGGCGCTGCGGTCGAAGCCGCCGGCCGTCACGGTCTTGCGTCGGCGCTCGAAGTCGTATCCCTTGTCCACCCATTTGCGCACGGCGTCGCGCAGTTGTTCCTGGTCGTCAGAAAAATCGAAATCCATGGCGTGTTCCTCTTGTTCCGTTCATGACCGGCGGCACCCGCTGCGCGGGGCTGTGGTCTGTTGTGCGTTCAGCCCAGCACCACCTGGGACACGATGGTGCGCTGCACTTCGTTGCTGCCGCCGTAGATCGTGGTCTTGCGCATGTTGAAATAGGTCGAGGCCAGCGGCGCATTGGCCACCACGCCGCCTGGGAAGCCGCCCAGCGCACCCGCGGCCGCGTCACCCTGCCAGCCGGCTTCCATGGCCTCCTGGATCAAGGGCAGGCTGTAGGGGCCGGCGGCCAGCATCATCAGTTCGCTGTAGCGTTGCTGGATCTCGCTGCCGCGGATCTTCAGCAGACCGGCAATGTCCAGTGAATTCTTGCCCGTCTTCTCGGCCGACAGCACGCGCAGTACCAGCATTTCCAGCGCCACCACCTCCACGTCGAGTTTCGCGATTTCGTCGCGGAAACGGGTATCGTCCCACACGCCTTCGGTCTTCGCGATGCGTTTGAGCCGCTCGAGCTCCCGCTTGGCGCGGTTCACGTCCGCGATGTTGGTGCGCTCGTGGCTCAGCAGGTGCTTGGCATAGGTCCAGCCCTTGTTTTCCTCGCCGATCAGGTTTTCGGCGGGCACCTCGACGTTGTCGAAGAAGACCTCGTTGACCTCGCACTCGCCGTCGAGCAGGCGCACCGGGCGCACCGTGACACCGGGCGACTTCATGTCGATCAGCAGGAAGCTGATGCCGGTCTGCGGCTTGCCCTCGGAGCTGGTGCGCACCAGGCAGAAGATCCACTCGCCATACTGACCCAGCGTGGTCCAGGCCTTCTGGCCGTTGACGATGTACTTGTCGCCGCGGCGCTCGGCGCGGGTCTTGAGCGAGGCCAGATCCGAGCCTGAGCCCGGTTCGCTGTAGCCCTGGCTCCACCAGACCTCGCCGCTGGCGATACCGGGCAGGAAGCGCTGCTGCTGCTCGGCATTGCCGAAGGCCATGATGACCGGGGCCACCATCACCGGGCCAAACGGCACGACGCGGGGCGCGCCCGCCAGTGCGCATTCTTCCTCGAACAAGTGCTTTTGCACGGCGTTCCAGCCCGGTCCGCCGAACTGGGTGGGCCAGCCGTGGCCAAGCCAGCCCTTTTTGCCGAGGATCTTGCCCCAGCGCTGCATGTCGTCGCGACTCAGGCGCAAGGCGTTGTGCACCTTGTGTGAAATGTCCGCGGGAAGGTTGTCCTTGACCCAGGCGCGGATGTCCTCGCGAAATTTCTGTTCTTCAGGGGTAAATGCCAGATCCATGGGGAGTTCTCCAGAGAAGACTGATTTTTAGCACGGTCGTTCGCTCAGGGCTGTCCACCCTGCGACAAACCCAGCTCGGCGCAGAGCCTTTGTACGGTTTCCCGCAACTGGGTGACATCGTGCTCCAGGGCATCGATGCGGGTTTGCAGGTGAGAAAGTTCACCTACCCCTGGCATGTGGACTTCGGACGCCATGGCGGCCTGCGCCAGGTCCACCGGCCCGCACACCAGGTGCGCCCAGCGCTGCTCGCGCGCACCGGGCGCGCGGGGCAGCTTTACCACCAGCGGGCCGCCCTTTTCTTCGGAGCGGTCCTGAAGCTCCTCCAGGAAGCCTTCGACCGAAGAGATATCGGCGAATTTGTACCAGCGCTCGGTGTTGATGCGCAGCTCGCCCGCCGTCTGCGGGCCGCGCAGCATCAGCAGGCCCAGCACCACGGCCGATTGCTCGGGCACGTGGTACACCCGCTGGAAGTTGTGCTCGTAGCGGGTGACGCGCCCGCCGCTGGTCTCGAAAACCAGTGAAAGGCCCTTGAGCGCGTCCAGCGCGAGCTGCGCCTGCTCGTCGTCAATCTGCATGATCGGGTCGCGGGTGGTCTTCTGGTTGCAGCCGGTGACGACCATGTTGAGGGTGAGCGGGTAGCTGTCGGGCACGGTGCGTGCCTTTTCCATCAGCGTGCCGAGCACGCGGGCTTCGACGGGGGAGAGGGGACGTAGGGACATGGGCGGGGATAATCGATCGGTTGAGGGCGGCGCCAGTGGCGCTGTCCGGCAAGGTAGCAGAAAAAATGAAAAACATCGTGATTTTGATCTCCGGCACGGGCTCCAACATGGCGGCGATCGTCCGGACTGCCCAGCGCGACGGCTGGCAGGCCCGTTTTGGCGCCCGCGTGGCGGCGGTGATCAGCAACAAGCCGGATGCAGCCGGGCTGGAATTTGCCACAGAGCAGGGAGTCGACACAGCCGTGGTGGATCACAAGGCCTATGGTTCCCGCGAGGACTTCGATGCGGCGCTGGCCACGGCCATTGATGGGTATCAGCCGGCATTGGTGTTGCTGGCGGGTTTCATGCGCATCCTGACACCCGCGTTCGTGTCCCGCTACGAGGGGCGTCTGCTCAATATTCACCCTTCGCTCCTGCCTGCCTATCCCGGACTGCACACCTACCAGCGTGTCCTCGACGACGGCTGCTGGTTTGCCGGCGCCACGGTGCACCGAGTGACCGCGGATTTGGACCACGGACCGATCCTCGCGCAGGCCGTGGTGCCGGTGCTGTCCGGCGACACCTCACAGACGCTGGCCGCCCGCGTGCTCACACAGGAACACCGGCTCTATCCAGCGGCCATTGCCCGGCTGTTGGGGGAATCGTCCTGAAAACGTAGCATAGTAGGTCCATTCGACGCTGGAATAATGCCGATTCAGTCTGAAATCCGGGTGAAACGAGGCTGTCGGACGCCGTCGATGGTCACTTCCTCGCTGAACATCGCGGCGGGACGCACCCAAAGGACTTGCTCGCCGTACAGGGCACGGTAGAGCGTCATGGCCTCGAGTGTCTCGCTGTGGCGCGCGTTGCCGGTCACTTCATAGAGCCCGCCCTTGTAATGGCGGTAGCGACCGGGCGGTGTCACGATGAGGGGTGGCAGGATGTCAGGCATGGCAATGAGGTGTGGGCAGGGGCTTGAGCGGGGGTGGGACAATACACCCCATGCATCCTAAAGCCCTGCTGGACGCCTGCGCGGAGATCGTCAGGCTTTCACTCCAACTCGACCATCCCGCGGACGCCACGGTTTCACGCTACTTCCGCGAACACCGCTCGCTCGGGCCGCGCGAGCGCGCCACCCTGGCCGAAACCGTCTATGCCGTGCTGCGCAAGAAGCTGCTGTTCGAACACATGGCCCGCTCGGGCAGCGGCGCGAAGGAGCGCCGACTGGCGATCCTGGGCTTTCACGGCCCGCGCGACTTCCTGAAGAGCGCCCTGACCGACCAGGAGAAGAACTGGCTTGACCAGTGCGATCGGGTGCAGCCCAGCGACCTGATGGAGCGCCACCGCCACAACCTGCCCGAATGGCTGGTGCAGCCACTTAAGGACCAGCTGGGCAATGAATTCTGGCCGCTGGTGGACAGCCTGAACCAGGGTGCGGCACTGGACCTGCGCGTCAACACCTTCACGGACAAGCGCGCCGAGGTGCGCAAGGAACTGGCCATAGCCGGGATCAAGTCGACGCTCACGCCGTATTCGCCCTGGGGCCTGCGCATCGACGGCAAGCCGGCGCTGACCAAGCTCGACGCGTTCGCCCGTGGCGCGATCGAGGTGCAGGATGAAGGCTCGCAACTTCTGGCCCTGCTGCTGGATGCCGGCCGCGGCGAAATGGTGGTGGACTTCTGCGCCGGCGCTGGCGGCAAGACGCTGGCGATCGGTGCCGCCATGCGCAGTACCGGACGGCTGTATGCCTTCGATACCTCGGCGCACCGGCTGGACGCGCTCAAGCCCCGGCTGGCGCGCAGCAAGTTGTCCAATGTGCACCCGGCGGCCATTGCGCATGAGCGCGATGACCGCGTCAAGCGGCTGGCTGGCAAGATCGATCGCGTTCTGGTGGATGCACCTTGCTCGGGTCTGGGGACTTTGCGACGCAACCCCGACCTCAAATGGCGCCAGTCGGCCAAGGCGATTGAAGAGATGACAGCCAAGCAGTCCGCGATTCTGCAGAGTGCCTCGCGCCTGCTCAAGCCCGGTGGCAGGCTGGTGTATGCGACCTGCAGTGTGCTGCCGCAGGAGAACGAAGCGATTGCGCAGGCCTTTTCCGTGGCGAACAATGATTTCACACCCCTTGAAGTCCGCGATATCCTGACCCATTTGAAGGTGGAAGGGGCGCCGGGCCTTTGCAGCGGGCCGGTGAGTGGTGGCGAGTTTCTTCGCTTGTGGCCACACCGGCACGGAACCGATGGTTTTTTTGCCGCGGTCTGGCAGAAGAATGTGGGCTAGCCTTTGCAGGCGGCGAATTGCGTTACAGGTGTTCTGCTTGCCTTCAGAAGCTAAAATGCCCGGTTGTCCTTGAGGCAACCCACTATTCCAAAGAGACGGATTGATGATCTTGTTACCCGACTGGGCCGTGCTGAATGCGGCAATTGACTGGCTGGCCCATGGTGTTTTGAACCTTTCCTGGTGGCAAATGATCCTGGTGACCTTGGTGATGACGCACATCACCATCGTGAGCGTGACGGTGTATCTGCACCGTCATCAGGCCCACCGCGCACTCACCCTGCATCCGATAGCCGCCCACTTCTTCCGTTTCTGGCTCTGGCTGACCACCGGACAGGTCACCAAGGAGTGGGCCGCCATTCACCGCAAGCATCACGCCAAGTGCGAGCAGGCCGAGGACCCGCACAGTCCCCACGTGTACGGCATCCGCAAAGTTCTTTTTGATGGCGCGGATTTGTACCGGATCGAATCACAGAACCTGGAGACCCTGGCCCGCTATGGTCACGGCACCCCGGATGACTGGCTCGAGCGCAACGTTTACTCCCGCTTCTCGTGGATGGGGATTGCCCTGATGATGGTGATCGATCTGGTCCTTTTTGGCGCCGCGGGTTTGGCTGTCTGGGCTGTCCAGATGGCCTGGATTCCGATCACGGCTGCCGGCATCATCAATGGGGCGGCCCACTATTGGGGCTATCGAAACTTCGAGGCGCCGGACGCCAGCACCAACGTTTCGCCCTGGGGCATCCTCATCGGTGGCGAGGAGCTGCACAACAACCACCACACCTACCCCACATCGGCCAAGCTGTCGGTCAAACCTTACGAGTTCGACATTGGCTGGATGTACATCAGCCTGATGCAGAAGATGGGGTTGGCATCGGTCAAGAAGACGCCGCCAAGGCTGGCGTTCGGCGATATTCGCCCGGTGGCTGACGAGAAGACGCTGGAGGCCGTGATCGCCAATCGCTACGAAGTCATGGCCGGGTACGCGCGCCGCATGCGCGACGTTTTTCGCCAGGAGCTGGAGGCGCTCAAGGCGCGCAAGCTGGATGCCGGCGTGGTCACGGCAGCTGGGCGCTGGCTGCACCGTGAT
>Ga0209391_10002156_pt1 | contig 10299 bp, 9 predicted proteins | sample PPLLak3March2015_FD_187246 | JGI IMG/M metagenome (GOLD analysis project Ga0209391, IMG submission 187246) | Freshwater sediment microbial communities from Prairie Pothole Lake near Jamestown, North Dakota, USA - PPLs Lake P7 Core (1) Depth... | ecosystem: Environmental > Aquatic > Freshwater >... | reverse complement strand
CTCGATGCGGCCGGAGCGCGCCGAAGTCACCGACTCGCCGCGGTCGCTCCGCACCAGGATGAAGACGTTGCGCGCATCGACGCTGTCGGCGCCTTCGCGTTCGACGAAGAACACCCGGCGGCCGTCGCTGGAGGTCTGGAACACCCCTGGCGCCACGCGGGACAGGTCCGAGCGCTGCTGGTAGCGGTCGCGCAGGTCCCGGCTGCTCTGATTGCCCCAGGGCCACACGAACAGCAGCAACAGCGCCACCACCAGCAGCACCGGCCAGCCCATGAGCAGCACCGGGCGCAGGAAGCGCGACAGGCCGAGTCCGCTGGCGAACCAGATCGCCATCTCGCTGTCGCGGTACATGCGCCCGAGGGTGACGACGATGGCCACGAACAGCGACAGCGCGAGCATCGTGGGCAGTTGCCCCAGGGCCACGTAGCCCAGCAGCAGCACGACGTCCTGCGGCGCGACGGCGCCGCTGGCGGCCTGGCCGACGATGCGGATCAGGAACATCGTCAGCACGATGGTCAGGATCACCACCAGGGTGGCGCCGAAACCCCGCGCGAGCTCTCGACGCACAGTTGAATCGAATAACATCCGCGCTCTTTTTCGTTGGGGCGGATTATGGACTTCAAGACACAGGTGGCTGGCCCCGGCGGGCTGGCGGCGATCGCAGCCGACGCACTGCTCGTGCTGGTCGTCGGCGAGGTGGCGCCGGCGGGCCTCGACCAGCCGCTGGCGGACCTGCTGGCCGCGGCGCTGAAGGATGGCGACTTCGCCCTCAAGGCCGGGCAGACGCTGTACGCGCACCGTGTGGCCGGCGTGAAGGCTCCCCGCGTGGCCTTCGCGGCTGCCGGCGACGGCTCGCCGAAGACGCTGCGCAAGGCCCTGCTCGCCGGCCTGAGCCTGCTCAAGGGGGGCGGCAGCCGGCAGCTGGCGGTGGCCGTGGCCGGCGGCGGCGAGCTCGGCGCACCGCACGGCGAGGTGCTGACCGCGGCCGTGAGCGAAGCCCTTTACCTCTACCGCGACACCAAGCCCAGCGCGCCGGAGGCCCCCAGGCTGCGTTCGGTGAGCCTGGTCTGCAGCAAGATCGAGGCGACAGCCGTGGCCGAGGGCCTCGAGCGCGGCGAGGCCATCGCCGCGGGCGCCACGCTGGCGCGCGAGTGCGCGAACCGGCCGGGCAACCACTGCACGCCGAGCCACCTGGCCGAGCAGGCGAAGAAGCTCGCCAAGGACTACGGTCTGAAGGTGGAAGTGCTCGACCGCAAGGCCTGCGAGAAGCTCGGCATGGGCTCCTTCCTGGCCGTGGCGCAAGGCTCCGACGAGCCGCCGCGCTTCATCGTGGCGCGCTGGCAGGGTGCCGGCAAGACCGAGGCGCCGGTGGTGCTGGTGGGCAAAGGCATCACCTTCGACACCGGCGGCATCTCGATCAAGCCCGCCGCGGCAATGGACGAGATGAAGTTCGACATGGGCGGTGCCGCCAGCGTGCTCGGCACGCTGCGCGCGGTGGCGCAGCTCAAGGCCAAGGTCAACCTCATCGGCATCATCCCGACCTGCGAGAACATGCCCAGCGGCCGCGCCATCAAGCCCGGCGACGTCGTCACCAGCCTGTCGGGGCAGACGATCGAGATCCTGAACACCGACGCCGAGGGTCGGCTGATCCTGTGCGACGCGCTGACCTACGCCGAGCGCTTCAAGCCGGCCGTGGTGGTCGACATCGCGACCCTCACGGGCGCCTGCGTGGTGGCGCTGGGCCATCACCGCTCGGGGCTGTTCAGCGCCGACGACGCGCTGGCTGGTGAACTGCTCGCCGCCGGCGAGCAGGCGCTGGACCCCGCCTGGCGCATGCCGCTGGACGAGGAGTACGGCGAGGAGCTGAAGAGCAATTTCGCCGACATGGCCAATGTCGGCTCGCGCGACGGCGGCGCCATCCTGGCCGCGATGTTCCTCAAGCGCTTCACCGGCAAGCTGCGCTGGGCGCACCTGGATATCGCGGGCACGGCATGGAACTCGGGCAAGGCCAAGGGTGCGACCGGGCGGCCGGTGCCGCTGCTGACGCACTTCGTGCTGGCGCGCGCGCGGTGACCGGCCACCTGCAGCCCTCGATCCGCACCTGATCCCTGGCCATGACCGAGGTCGAATTCCACACCGGCGTGGACGACCCGCTGGCCTACGCCTGCCGCCTGCTGCGCAAGGCCTGCCGTGCCGGGGTTCGCGTGCTGGTCACAGCACCGCCGGTCACGCTGTCGGCGCTCGATCGCGCGCTGTGGACCTTCGACGAGCGTGACTTCGTGCCTCATGTGCGGCAGCCCGGCGCCAGCGCGCCGCTGGCGGCGCGCACGCCGATCTGGCTTGCCGCCGAGGGCGGGCTGCCCGACGAGCCGCGCGTGCGGGTGAACCTGGGCGCCGATCCACCCGCGGACCTGTCCGGTATCGAGCGCCTGATCGAGATCGTGTCCAGCGACGCCGACGAAGCCGACCGTGGACGCAGCCGCTGGCGGGCCTACAAGGCACGCGGGCTGCAGATCGCTCATCGCCGCGGTGCCATCGATGGCTGAGCGTGACCCGGCGCCACAACGCCTGTCGGCGGCGCCCGGCCGTCGAGCGTTGAGGACCGGCGGGACCCCCAGTCGAGGCTGCCCGGATAACACCGCTTGGGCAGGGGGCGCTTTTCGGGTATCGTCCCGCGCTTGATTTCCCGTCGTGGCGCTTCCCGCCGAAAACAACCCCTTCTGGAGGTGATTGCATGCAAGTCAAGTTGAACCTGATCGCCGGCGTCGCGGCGATGCTCGTCGGTGGCGCGGTCTTCGCGCAGGACCTGGTCGTCAAGATCGGCCACATCGGCCCCACCAGCGGCTCGATCGCCCACCTCGGCAAGGACAACGAGATGGGCGCCCGCATGGCCATCGACGAGCTCAACGCCAAGGGGGTCATGATCGGCGGCAAGAAGGCCAAGTTCGAGCTGCTCGCCGAAGATGATGCCGGTGACCCGAAGCAGGGCACGGCTGCGGCGCAGAAGCTGGTCGACAGCAAGGTCCACGGCGTCATCGGCCACCTGAACTCGGGGACCACGATTCCGGCCTCTAAGATCTACAGCGATGCCGGCATTCCGCAGATCAGCCCTTCAGCAACCAACCCGAAGTACACCCGCCAGGGCTACAAGACCACCTTCCGCGTCGTCGCTGACGACGTGCACCTGGGCGGCACGCTCGGCAAGTACGCGGTGCAGCAGCTCAAGGGCAAGAACATCGCGGTCATCGACAACCGCACCGCGTACGGCCAGGGTGTTGCCGACGAGTTCATCAAGGGCGTGGAAAGCGTCGGCGGCAAGACCGTCGGCCGCGAGTTCACCAGCGACAAGGCGACCGACTTCACCGCCATCCTGACCAGCCTGAAGGCCAAGAACCCGGACATCATCTTCTATGGCGGTATGGACGCCGAGGCCGGCCCCATCATGCGCCAGATGAAGCAGTTGGGCATCAACGCCAAGTTCATGGGCGGCGACGGTATCTGCTCGGGTGAACTGCCCAAGCTGGCCGCCGGCACCATGGCCGATGGCCAGGTCATCTGCGCCGAGGCCGGCGGTGTCGAAGGGGCTGCCAAGAAGGGAATGGAGGACTTCAAGGTCGCCTTCAAGAAGAAGTACAACTCCGACGTCCAGATCTACGCGCCCTACGTCTACGACGCCGTCAATGTGATGGTCGCCGCGATGGTCAAGGCCGGCTCGGCCGAACCTGCCAAGTACCTGCCCGAACTGGCCAAGATCACCCACAACGGCGTGACCGGCACCGTCGCCTTCGACGGCAAGGGCGACATCAAGAATGGCGCACTCACGATGTACACCTACAAGGGTGGCAATCGCGAGCAGATCGCCGTCGTGCGCTGACACGACGCGGCGGCTGCGGCCGCGGGCTGCGACGAAAGGGGCCCTGGGCCCCTTTCTCTTTTCTGCGCACCCTGGCGCGCGCCACGGGCATGAAAAAACCCGCCAGCGGCGGGTTTCCGGGGGGCAGGGCGTGGCCGAAGGACTACTTCAGCTTCACTTCCTTGTAGAGCACGTGCTTGCGCGCCTTGGGGTCGAACTTCAGGAATTCGAGCTTCTCGGGCGTCGTCTTCTTGTTCTTGGCCGTGGTGTAGAAATGACCGGTGCCCGCCGTGGACTCCAGCTTGATCTTCTCGCGTCCGCCTTTGGCTGCCATGGTGTTCTCCTAGCTTCGCTGGTTCAGAGGGCGTGGTTGGCGCGCAGGTCGGCGATGACGACGTCGATGCCCTTCTTGTCGATCAGGCGCAGCGCGGCGTTGCTGATGCGCAGGCGCACCCAGCGGTTTTCGCTCTCGACCCAGAAGCGGCGGTATTGCAGGTTCGGCAGGAACCGACGCTTGGTCTTGTTGTTCGCGTGCGAGACGTTGTTGCCCACCATGGGGCCCTTGCCGGTGACTTGACAGACGCGTGCCATGACGCTACTCCACTCAAAATTGATCGCTACTCGGCGCACGGGGCGGATGCCCGGCGCAGCAAAGCCGCAAATTATAGCCTGAACTCGTTGCCTCAGGCCGCCTGCTGCTCCAGGAAGCGTTGCGCGTCCAGTGCCGCCATGCAGCCGGTCCCGGCGCTGGTGATGGCCTGGCGATAGACGTGGTCCTGCACGTCGCCGGCCGCAAACACGCCCGGCACGCTGGTCATCGTCGCCAGGCCGGCCTGGCCGGTGCGGGTGACGATGTAGCCGTCCGTCATCTCGAGCTGGCCCCTGAAGATGTCGGTATTGGGCTGGTGGCCGATGGCAATGAAGCAGCCCTTGAGCGTGATCTCCCGGGTGGCGCCGTCGGTGCGGCGCAGGCGCACCCCGGTGACCCCGGTGGCGTCCCCGAGCACCTCGTCCAGCGTATGGAAGAGGTGCAACTCGATCTTGCCGGCTGCGACCTTGGACATCACCTTGTCGATCATGATGGCCTCGGCCCGGAACTTGTCGCGCCGGTGCACCAGGTGCACCTTGCTGGCGATGTTGGACAGGTACAGCGCCTCCTCCACCGCGGTATTGCCGCCGCCGACGACGCAGACCACATCGTCGCGGTAGAAGAAGCCGTCGCAGGTGGCGCAGCCGCTGACGCCCTTGCCCATGAAGGCCTCCTCGCTGGGCAGGCCCAGATATTTGGCGCTGGCGCCGGTGGCGATGATCAGCGAGTCGCAGGTGTAGCGGCCCGAGTCGCCCTCGAGCACGAACGGCCGCCGGCCGAAGTCCACCTTGTGGACGTGGTCGTAGACGATCTTCGTCTTGAAGCGCTCGGCGTGCTGCAGGAAACGCTGCATCAGGTCGGGGCCTTGAACGCCGGCCACGTCGGTCGGCCAGTTGTCGACCTCGGTGGTCGTCATCAGCTGCCCGCCCTGGGCCATGCCGGTGATGAGCACGGGCTCGAGGTTGGCGCGCGCCGCGTACAGCGCGGCGGTGTAGCCGGCAGGGCCGGAACCGAGGATGAGGACGCGGGCGTGGGTGGCGGGGGCGTTCATGGCGTGTGGAGGTGGAGTCGATGCAGTGTCGGATCGAGCCGACACCGCGAAGTTAGATCGGGGCGGTCCCCGGTGGCTGCAAGCCCTTCCGTGGGCACAATAGCCCGATTCTTGCAGACCGGGCGCGGTATCCGGGGGGCCGGTCTGGCGCCGAACCACAACGATGGGAGCCTGTGCATGTCGATGCTGTCGAACCTGGACCTGATCCGGCGCGTGCCGCTGTTCTCCATGCTCACGGCCGAGCAGGCGCAGGCCATCGCCGACGCGGTCGTCAAGCGGCGCTTCCGCCGCGGCGAACTGGTGGTGGAGCAGGGCCGCAAGAGCAACTCGCTGTTCATCCTGCTCAATGGCCGCGCCCGCGTGCTGACCGCCGATGCGCGCGGCCGCGAGGTCATCCTGGCCGTGCTCGAGGCCGGTGACTACGTCGGCGAGATGAGCCTCATCGACAACGACCCGCATTCGGCCACCGTGCGCGCCGAGATCCAGACCGACATGCTGGTGCTGGCGCGCGCCGACTTCGCGCGCTGCCTGCCCGAGCACAGCACGCTGGCCTACGGCATCCTGCGCGGCCTGGTGCGGCGGCTGCGCAACGCCGACCGGCAGATCGAGTCGCTGGCACTGCTCGACGTCTACGGCCGCGTCGCGCGCACGCTGCTGGACATGGCCGAGGAGATCGACGGCGTGAGGATCATCCGCCACAAGGTCAGCCGCCAGGACATGGCCAAGGTGGTGGGCGCCTCGCGCGAGATGGTCAGCCGGGTGATGAAGGATCTCGAGGAGCGCGGCGTCATCGAGACGCAGGACAACGGCTCCGTCGTCATCAAGGACCGGCTGAAGAACGAGTAGCGCCCGCCGCGGGGGCGGCGTACCCGGTTCGGCCACAATGCCGGCCATGAGTTTTCCGCTCGGATCCCTGCAGGGCGACGGCAGCGCCGCCCTGGCCACGACGACGACCGGCGCCGGCGCACGCTGGCGCCAGCAATTGCTGCTGCTGGCCGGCGCCGTTGCCTGGGTGCTGTTCGTGCTGGCAATGGCCACCCACGACAGCGGCGACACCGCCTTCACCACATCGGGCACGGGCGAGCCGCTGCGCAACGTCGCCGGCGTGCTCGGTGCGCGGCTGTCGGACGTCGCGCTGTTCCTGTTCGGCTTTTCCGCCTGGTGGCTGGTGCCGGTGACTCTGCGCGCCTGGTTGTCGGCGCTGGCCGTGTCGCTGCGCGGCGAGGCGCCGGCGGAACGCCCGCCGCGCTGGGTGTTCTGGCTCGGCCTGACCCTGCTGCTGGCGGCCAGCAGTGCGCTGGAGTGGACTCGGCTGTATCGATGGGAGTCGCTGTTGCCGGGGCACGCCGGCGGCGTGCTCGGCGTCACGCTGGGTCCGCTGTCGATGCGCTGGCTGGGTTTTGCCGGCTCGGGCGTGCTGTGGATCGCGCTCGGTGTGGCCGGCATGGCGATGGCGCTGCGATTCTCCTGGCTGCGCGTGGCCGAGGTCATCGGCGAGAAGCTCGAGACCCTGCGCCAGAGCCGCGTCGGCCGGCGTGAACTGGAAGAGGACCGGCGTCTGGGTGAACTCGCTGCGCGCGAGCGCGAGGACATCGTCGAGGTCGACCGCATCGACGTCGCCGAGCATGTGCCGCTGGTCATCGCGCCGCCCGTACCCGAGATCCCGAAGTCGCAGCGTGTCATCAAGGAGCGCCAGAAGCCGCTGTTCGCCGAACTGGTGGACACCAAGCTGCCGCAGGTCGACCTGCTCGACGCGGCGGCCGGACGCCAGGAGGGGGTGCCGCCCGAGTCGCTGGAAATGACCAGCCGGCTGATCGAGAAGAAGCTCAAGGACTTCGGCGTCGAGGTGCGCGTCGTGGCGGCGTCGCCCGGGCCGGTGATCACGCGCTACGAGATCGAGCCGGCCACAGGCGTCAAGGGGGCGCAGGTCGTCAACCTGGCGCGCGACCTGGCGCGTTCGCTGTCGCTGATAAGCATCCGCGTGGTCGAGGTGATCCCGGGCAAGAACTACATGGCGCTGGAGCTGCCCAATGCCCGGCGGCAGATGATCCGGCTGTCGGAGATCCTGGGCTCTGAGGTCTACCACGCGTCGGCATCGATGCTGACGATGGGCCTGGGAAAGGACATCATCGGCAATCCCGTCGTTGCCGACCTGGCGAAGATGCCGCACTGCCTGGTCGCCGGCACGACCGGTTCGGGTAAGAGCGTGGGCATCAACGCCATGATCCTGAGCCTGCTCTACAAGGCCGAGGCGCGCGACGTGCGGCTGATCCTCATCGACCCCAAGATGCTGGAGCTGAGCGTCTACGAGGGCATCCCGCACCTGCTGGCACCGGTGGTCACCGACATGAAGCAGGCGGCCAACGCGCTGAACTGGTGCGTCGGCGAAATGGAGCGCCGCTACCGCCTGCTGAGCAAGATGGGTGTGCGCAACCTGGCCGGCTACAACAAGAAGATCGCCGACGCGGCCGAGCGCGGCGAGGCGATCGGCAACCCCTTCAGCCTGACGCCGGAGGCGCCCGAGCCGCTGGAGCGCCTGCCGCACATCGTGGTCGTGATCGATGAACTTGCCGACCTGATGATGGTGGTGGGCAAGAAGATCGAGGAGCTCATCGCGCGGCTGGCGCAGAAGGCGCGCGCCTCCGGCATCCACCTCATCCTGGCCACGCAGCGGCCGAGCGTGGACGTCATCACCGGCCTCATCAAGGCCAACATCCCGACGCGCATCTCGTTCCAGGTCAGCAGCAAGATCGACAGCCGCACCATCCTCGACCAGATGGGCGCCGAGGCGCTGCTCGGCCAGGGCGACATGCTCTACCTCCCCCCCGGCGGCGGCCTGCCGGTGCGCGTGCACGGTGCCTTCGTCGGCGACGACGAGGTGCACCGCGTCGTCGAGTACCTGAAGGCGCAGGGCGAGCCGAACTACATCGAGGGCATCCTCGAAGGCGGCGTGCTCGACGGCGACGGCGCGGCCGCGGAGGGCGGCGGTGCTGGCAGTCCCGGCGGCGAGAGCGACGCGATGTACGACCAGGCCGTGGCCATCGTGCTGCAGCACAAGCGGGCGTCGATCTCGCTCGTGCAGCGCCACCTGCGCATCGGCTACAACCGCGCCGCGAGGTTGCTCGAGCAGATGGAGCAGGCCGGGCTGGTGTCGGCGATGGGCCACGCCGGCAACCGCGACATCCTGGTGCCCAAGCGCGACGAGTGATGCATCGGCTGTGGTCAGGCCTCCTGCTCGCCGCGACCTGCATGGCGGCGCGTGCCGACGCCGTCGACACGCTGCGCGAGTTTGTCCGCGAGGTGAAGAGCGGCCAGGCCGAGTTCACCCAGACCGTGACCTCCACCGACGGCGCGCGCAGGAAGATCTCGGGCGGGCAGTTCGAATTCGCGCGGCCCAACCGCTTCCGCTTCGCCTACACCCGACCCTTCGAGCAGCTCATCGTGGCCGATGGCCGCAAGGTCTGGATCTACGACGCCGATCTCAACCAGGTCAGTTCGCGCCCCATCGCGCAGGCGCTCGGTGCCACGCCTGCGGCGCTGCTGGCTGGAGGTGCACTGGACGAGGAATTCGTGCTCGCGCCGCAGCCCGCGCGCGACGGGCTGGAGTGGGCGCTGGCCACGCCCAGGGCCAAGGACGGCCCCTTCCAGTCGATGCGCGTGGGCTTCCGCGGCAAGGAGCTCGCGGCGGTGGAGATCACCGACAGCTTCGGCCAGGTCTCGCTGCTGCTGTTCAGCAACTACCGGCCCGGTACGCCTGTCGTGGCCGAGCGCTTCCGCTTCGTGCCGCCCCCGGGGGCGGACGTGATCGAGCAGTAGCCGCGCCGCCGTCGCCGCGCTGCGACAATGCGTTGATGCGCGCCCAGGACACGCTCTTCGACGACGAGGCGCCTGCCGCGCCCGCCGGCGTGCCCCTGGCCGAGCGACTGCGGCCGCAGACGCTGGACGACGTCGTCGGCCAGCGTCACCTGCTGGGCCCGGGGCGGCCGTTGCGCGTGGCCTTCGAATCCGGGCGGCTGCCGTCGATGATCCTCTGGGGCCCGCCGGGGGTTGGCAAGACGACGCTGGCGCGCCTGCTGGCGCGCGCCACCGGCGCTCGTTTCATCGCGCTGTCGGCGGTGCTGGCCGGGGTGAAGGACATCCGCGACGCGGTCGAGCAGGCAGAGGCCATGCGCCGCGCCGGCCGCGCCACGGTGGTCTTCGTCGACGAGGTGCATCGCTTCAACAAGTCCCAGCAGGACGCCTTCCTGCCGCACGTCGAGTCGGGCCTCTTCGCCTTCATCGGCGCGACCACCGAGAACCCTTCGTTCGAGGTCAATTCGGCCTTGTTGTCGCGTGCCGGCGTGCACGTGCTCACGTCCCTGGACGAAACCGACCTCGGCGCCTTGCTCGACCGCGCGACGGCCTTGCTCGGCGGGGCGCCGCAACTCGATGCCAGTGCGCGCGCACGGCTGATCGAACACGCCGACGGCGATGCGCGACGGCTGCTCAATGCGTACGAAAACCTCGCGGCTGCCCACCCCGGGCAGGCTGCGCTCGGTGTCCCGGAACTCGAGACCACGCTGGGCGCGATGCTTCGCCGTGGCGACAAGGGCGGCGACGTCTTCTACGACACGATCTCGGCGCTGCACAAATCGGTGCGCGGCTCGGATCCCGATGCCTCGCTGTACTGGTTGGCGCGTCTGCTCGACTCCGGCATGGATCCGCGTTACGCGGCGCGGCGCCTGCTGCGCATGGCCAGCGAGGACATCGGCCTGGCTGACCCGCGCGCGCTGCGGCTGGCGCTGGACGCCGCCGAGGTCTACGAGC
>Ga0209391_10002154_pt1 | contig 10300 bp, 5 predicted proteins | sample PPLLak3March2015_FD_187246 | JGI IMG/M metagenome (GOLD analysis project Ga0209391, IMG submission 187246) | Freshwater sediment microbial communities from Prairie Pothole Lake near Jamestown, North Dakota, USA - PPLs Lake P7 Core (1) Depth... | ecosystem: Environmental > Aquatic > Freshwater >... | reverse complement strand
GAAAGTCTCCTTGTGGGGTTTAGCCTCCACGCACCCCATGTGGCAACCAGCTTCGCCTTTCGGTCGGAGCCGGCACCCAGCCACATGTGACGATGCGTGTGCGGATTTGGTTGTGAAAAAGGGCCGCGCTTTATACCATAACTTTCCGATCCTTCAAATACTTGCGCCCGCCGTGCCGCCGCGGCGGCAACGAGGCGGCGGATACCGATGCATCAGTCCCAGCCAGCTGCGACCTCCTGGCGCTCCGACAGCGCCGGCAGCGTCACCCTCAAGACGGCCGCCGAGCAGGAGGCCATGCGGCTCGCCGGGCGCCTCGCCGCCGAGGTCCTCGACATGGTCGGCGCGCACGTCCAGCCGGGCGTGTCCACGGACGAACTCGACCGCATCTGCCACGACTACATCGTGAATGTGCAGCAGGCCGTGCCGGCGCCGCTCGGCTACCGCGGGTACCCGAAGTCGATCTGCACCTCGGTGAACCACGTCGTCTGCCACGGCATCCCGGGGGAGCGACGCCTGAAGCAGGGCGATGTCGTGAACGTGGACGTCACCGTCATCAAGGACGGCTTCCACGGCGACTCGAGCCGGATGTTCGCCGTGGGCCGCATCCCGCCGCACCTGCAGCGACTCGTGGACATCACCTACGAGGCCATGTGGCTCGGCATCCGCGCCGTCCGCCCCGGGACGCGCCTCGGGGACATCGGGGCCACGATCCAGCGCTTCGTCGAGGGCAACCACTACACGGTCGTGCGCGAGTACTGCGGCCACGGCATCGGCCGCGGCTTTCACGAGGACCCGCAGGTACTGCACTACGGCACCGCGGGCACCGGCCTCGAACTCAAGGCCGGGATGACTTTCACCATTGAACCGATGGTCAACGCCGGGCGCCGCGAAGTGCGGCTCCTGCCGGACGGCTGGACGGTCGTGACGCGCGACCACTCGCTGTCCGCGCAGTGGGAGCACACCCTGCTCGTCACGGACACGGGTTTCGAAGTGCTGACGCTCGGCTCCAACGAGCGCCCGCCGGGTTGACCCGCGCAGGAATGGCTGCCTCCACCGAAGACGCGATCGAGCCCCCCCTCGGGCGGGTGACGCTGCCGCCGTGGGCGTTCCTCGAGACGCTGCCCGCCGCCCTCGACGCCGGCGACGATCCCGTGGCCGCCTTTCGCGAGGCGCTCGCCGCCGGGGACGCGAGCCTGCGTCGGCGCTTCGAGGACGACGAGCCCGTCGAGGCGCTGGTCCGCGACCGCGCCCGCATGGTGGATGTCGTCCTGCGCCGCGCGTGGTCGCGGCACGCCGGACCTCGCAGGAACGACGTGGCCCTGGTGGCCGTGGGCGGCTACGGCCGCGGCGAGCTGCATCCCTGCTCCGACATCGACGTACTGATCCTGTTGCCGAAGACTGAGGTCGCCGACGACCACGACGGCATCGGGCACTTCCTGACCTTCCTCTGGGACATCGGCCTCGAGGTCGGTCACAGCGTGCGGACGATCGACGACTGCCAGCGCGAGAGCGCGGCCGACGTGAGCGTCGCCACCACGCTGATCGAGGCGAGGCTGCTCGCGGGCCCGGACTTCCTCGTGCAGGCGATGCGGCGGGCGCTCGGTCAGGACCGCGTGTGGTCCTCGCAGGCGTTCTTCGAGGCCAAGGTGGTCGAGCAGCAGGCCCGCCACCGCCGCCACCACGACACCGCCTACAACCTCGAGCCCAACGTCAAGGCGAGCCCCGGCGGCCTTCGCGACATCCAGACGATCGGCTGGGTGGCGAAGCGCCACTTCGGGGCCGAGACCTTCGACGAGCTCGTGGAGCACGGCTTCCTGACGGCCGGCGAGCTGCGCAAGCTGCGCTCGGCGCAGGCCTTCCTCTGGAAGGCCCGTTTCGGCCTGCACGTGATCACGGGCCGTCGCGAGGACCGCCTGCTGTTCGACCACCAGATCCGGCTCGCGAAGATGTTCGGCTACGAGGACGCGACCTACACGCTCGCGGTCGAGCAGTTCATGCAGCGCTACTACCGCACCGTCATGGACGTGAGCCTGCTGAACGAGATGCTGCTGCAGTTGTTCCGGGAGGCGATCCTCGGCGACGGCGAGGCCGAGATCGTTCCCCTCAACCCGCGCTTCCAGGTTCGCAACGACTACCTCGAGATCACCGCGGACGACGTGTTCGCACGGCACCCCTCCGCGATCCTCGAGCTGTTCCGGCTCATGCAGGATCACGCCGAGCTGCGCGGGGTGCGCGCCACCACGATCCGCGCACTCGGGCGCCACCTGTGGCTGATCGACGAGGAGTTCCGCCAGAATCCGCGCCACCACCGGCTGTTCCTCGACTTCATGCGCGCCCCGCAGGGCGTGACACACGAGCTTCGCCGCATGAACCTCTACGGCGTGCTCGGCCGCTACATCCCGGCGTTCGGCCGGATCGTCGGGCGCATGCAGTACGACCTGTTCCACGCCTACACGGTGGATGCGCACACGCTGTTCGTGGTGCGCAACCTGCGACGCCTGGTGCTGCCGCGCTTCGAACACGAGTTCCCCGACCTCTCGCGGCTGATGCGCTCACTGCCGCGGCCGGAGATCGCGCTGCTCGCGGCACTGTTCCACGACATCGCCAAGGGCCGCGGGGGCGATCACTCCGAGCTTGGAGCGGTCGACGCCGAGGCGTTCTGCCTGGAGCAGGGCCTGTCGCGCTACGACGCGCGCCTGGTGGCCTGGCTGGTGCGCAATCACCTGCTGTTCTCGGTCACCGCTCAGAAGAAGGACATCTCCGACCCGAAGGTCATCCAGGACTTCGCGCAGGTGGTCGGCGACCAGGCGCACCTCGACTACCTGTACCTGCTGACCGTCGCGGACGTCCGCGGCACCAACCCGAAGCTGTGGAACTCGTGGAAGTCCTCGCTGTTCCACGACTTCTACGAGCGCGTGAAGCGCGCGCTGCGACGCGGCCTCGAGGCGCCGGTGGACCAGGAGGAGCTGGTGGCCGAGACCCGCGCGGCCGCGAGCGAGCTGCTGTCGCGCCACGGCATGGACGCGGCCCAGGCCGCCGCCGTCTGGGCCCGCATGAACGACGGCTATTTCCTGCGCCATACGCCCGAGGAGATCGCCTGGCACACCCGCTTGCTCGCCGAGCGCGAGGCCGGGGACGCCTCGCCGCTGGTGGCGGTACGCGAGGCGACCGAGCGCGGCGGCAACTCGGTGCTCACCTACATGCCGCACCGCCAGCACAACTTCGCGCGGACGACCGCATTGCTCGACCAGATGGGCCTCAACATCCTGGACGCACGGATCACCGCGCTCGACGGCGGCTTGAGCCTCGACACCTACCTCGTCCTCGAGGACACCGGCACGCCGATCGCAGACCGGCACCGCGCACAAGAGATCGAGCAGCAGCTGTGGCGCGTGCTGCAGCTGCCGGAGGACGCGACACCGCCGGCGGTCACCCGCCGCGCGCCGCGACAGGTGCGGATGTTCTCGACGCCCACCCAGCTCACCTTCACCGAGGACCCGGTGCGGCAGGACACGATCCTCGAGCTCATCGCCGGGGACCGTCCGGGGTTGCTGTCGGAGGTGGGCAAGGTGCTGCTGGCGGAACGCGTGGACGTGGTCACGGCGCGCATCATGACCATCGGGGAGCGCGCCGAGGACGTCTTCCACGTCACCGACGATCGCGGCCGCCTGCTCAGCGAAGACGCCCGCACGCGGCTCCAGCAGAAGCTCATCGAGGCGCTCGACCGGCGCGACGGCGCTACGCCCGCCTGAACCCGGCCGCATGAACCCGCGGCTCGCCCGGCTCCGCCCCTATCCGTTCGAGCGACTGCGAACGCTGCTCGCGGACGCGTCGCCGCCACCCGCGCTGCCTCACATCGCGCTCGCCATCGGCGAGCCGCGGCACGCTCCGCCGCCCTTCGTCGCCGCGGAACTCACCCGGGCGCTCGACACGCTCGGCAGCTACCCGCTCGTCGCCGGCCTTCCCGAACTGCGGGCCGCCATCGCGCGCTGGCTCGAACGACGGTTCGGCCTGCCGGTTTCCGCGATCGACGGAGAGTCCATGGTGCTGCCGGTGAACGGCACGCGCGAGGCGCTGTTCGCGTTCGCGCAGGCGGTCGTCGATGCGGACCGTCCGTCCCCCGCCGTGCTGATGCCCAATCCCTTCTACCAGATCTATGAGGGCGCGGCCGTGCTGGCCGGCGCCGAGCCCGTCTTCCTCGATTGCGACGCGGCGGCCGGCTACCTGCCCGACCTCGACGCCGTGCCGCCGGCGATTTGGCGGCGCTGCCAGCTGCTGTTCCTGTGCAGCCCGGGCAACCCCACGGGCGCCGTCATGACCGAGGGCTACCTGCGGCACGCGCTCGAGATCGCCGACCGCCACGGGTTCGTGATCGCTTCCGACGAGTGTTACTCGGAAATCTACGCGGACGAGACGCGGCCGCCGCCCGGCCTGCTGCAGGCGGCGCTGGCGGTGGGTCGCAGTGGATTCGAGCGCTGCATGGTGTTCCACAGCCTGTCGAAGCGCTCGAGCGTGCCCGGGCTGCGCTCTGGTTTCGTGGCGGGAGACCCTCGCCTGATCGAGGGCTTCCGCCTCTACCGCACGTACCACGGCTGCGCGGTGCCGGTGCACACGCAGCGCGCCAGCCTCACCGCCTGGCAGGACGAGGCACACGTGCGCGAGAACCGGCGCCTGTACCGTGAGAAGTTCGCCGCGGTCGTGCCGCTGCTCGGCGAGGCACTCGAGGTGGAGTCGCCCGCGGGCGGGTTCTATCTGTGGCCCGAGGTCGGCGACGACGAGGCCTTCGCGCGCGGCCTGTTCGAGAGGGAGCACGTCACCGTGCTGCCGGGCTCCTACCTCGCACGCGACACCGCGGCCGGAAACCCGGGGCGCGGACGAGTGCGCATCTCACTGGTCGCGAGCGTCGCGGACTGCGAGGAGGCCGCGCACCGCATCGTGCGCTACTGTCGAACTTCCAGGGCAACCGACGGTCGATGACGGGCATGAATAGAGCTGACCTCAATCCGGGCCGACCGCGCCGCCTCAGGGACAGCGTGGCCGCCTCGCTGCAGTGGCTCGTGGTCGCACCGCTGCTCGCCCTGCCCGGCTGTGGGCAGCGCGAGGCACCGGTCGTCGAGACCGGTCCGCTCACCTTCGGGCCCGCGGCTCACCATCCGGTCAGCGGCCCGCTGCCCGCTGGGGACGTGGCGGTGTGGCGGCAGCCGACCGGCGTGAACGAGGACCGCTTCTACGCCGCCGTCGGCAGCGAGGGGATCATGGTCCACCTCGCGGACGGTGCATTCCTCCAGCGTCTCGCCCAATCCGCCGCCTCGCACCTCGGTGTGCTGTATGCCATGCCGGTGGACGAGGTCGTCGCCGATTTCCTGGTGGCGGTGGACCCGTCGCGAGCGCAGCTGACGTGGTTCGAGATCAATGCCGGGTCGGGAGCGCTGCGACGCCTGGCCGGTCAACGCGCCGACATCGAGGACGCGGTGGCCGGCCTGTGCACGCACTCCGACGCCGGCGCGAGCCGCCACCGGGTCGTGGTCGTCACACCCTCAGGGACGTTGCAGGACTGGACAGCCGTGGCCTATGCGGGGAAGCAACCGAACTTCGCCAACCGGATCGTCGCCACGCGCGAGCGGACCCTGGCGCTCGGCGGCTCGGGCGGCGACTGCGCCGTCGACCCGGCCACCGGTGACGTCTACGTCGTGGTGGACGCGCGCGAAGTGCGGCGCGTTGACGCCGACTGGACCCTGGCGCCGCAGCCGTTGCTCCGCGGCGGTGATCCGCAGTCCCTTGACGGAACGGTCACGTCGATCGATCTGGTCCGGGACGCCAGGGGTGCGCCGCTGCTGCTGTTGGTGGATCGGGACGGGGAACGGCTGGTGGCGTCGGACAATGCCGGACGGGTGCTTGCGACGATTGCGCTGGAACCGAAGGTCACCACCCTGCGCAGCGCAGGCGACTCGGTCGCGGTGGTGACGGACTCAGCCGAGCTGCAACTTGCCGCCTGGGCGCGAGTTGCCGCCGCGCTCGGCCTGCCAGGCACTGCGCAGCGCCAGACGGCACCGCAGTAGCGGCGGGCGGCGCGGGCCACCCGCCGTACCGGATCAGAAGTTGAACCGCACGTCGGCCTTGAAGGTCATGCCGATGTCCTGCTCGAGCACGATAGTCCCGCCCTGCTTGATTTCGATGTTGTCATCGAGCAGGTTCTGCAGGCGCAGCTTCAGGCTCCAGCTCTCGCTCGGGTACCAGCTGTAGGTCAGGTCGAGCGACTCGAAGGGCTGCTCGTAGGCGTCCGGCGCCCCGTTGCGGCCCGCGTAGTACAGGCGCTCGCTGAAGCTGTTTAACGACAGCGTGGCGCTGTGCCGCTCGTTGGGCGCGTCGTAGCCGAGCTGGATGTTGAGGATCGTGTCGGACTGCTGCGTCAGCGGCCGCTTGTTGTTGGTCAACGCGAAGGCCGAGTTGCCGACCTCGAGCTCCGAGTCGCTCAGGGTCACGTTGCCTGCGGTAAAGAAGCCCGACGCCCAGTCGCCGAGCCACTGGTCGACGAAAGCGAGGTCCTTGTACCACTCGACCTCGACACCGTAGACGTCGGCGGTCTCGGCGTTGATGAAGGTGAACGAAAGATTGTTGTCCGTGCCCGCGCCTTCCACCGTCTCGATCGGCAGATTGATCTCCTTGTAGAAGGGGCTGACGGTGAGGTTGTCCCGGTTGGCAAAGAACCACTCCGCGCGGATGTCGAAGTTCTTGAGGTCCGAAGGCACGAGCAACGGGTTGCCGGTCACCCGCGCATCGGTCAGCGGGTCGATGAACGTCGACTGAGTGAGCTCGCGAATGTCCGGGCGTGCCGTTGTCTCGCTGTAGCCGACAAGCAGCCGGAACTCGTCCGCCCAGAAGTCCTGCCGCATGTAGGTGACGGCGACCGCGGGATACAGATCGTCATCCGTCTTACCGGAATTGGCGAGCTGTTCGGGCGTCAACGGAATCTTGCCGACGCTGGTACGGAACTCATATTGGTCAATTGGTACCGACAACAGCGCCCAGTTCTCCCAGCGCACACCGGCGTTGACACGCCAGGTCTCGTCGAGCGTGAGGTCCACACCGCCGAAGGCGGCGTCGATGGTCTCGCCCGCGAGGTAACTCTCGGTGCCAATGCCGCCCAGAGAAAGCAGGAACTGGTTGGCGGGATCGAGGATGTTCTCGTCGGTGAGTACCGTGCCCGGCGTCCCGACCAGGATCGGACCGGCCGCGGCCGACGTGGTGCCGAGGTTGAACTGGGTCTGCAGGTAGCTGCGGCCCTTTTCGTAATAGTCGTAGCCACCGAACACCCCGCCGGTCAGGCGGCCAGAGGCCCACTCGAACGGCAGGTTCAGCTTGGTGCCATAGCTTTCGACGTCGTCCTCGAGATCCGTAAAGCGATACTCGGCCGCGCTCGTCGTGGAGCGGATGCTGCTCGACAGTACCTCGCCGGTGGTCGGGTTCACGGCGTCCACCGCCGACACCGTGACCTCGCTCGGCAGGTCGGTGGTCGCCTCGGCGTCCGAGTAGTACCAGGTGAACTCGAGGCCGTCGAGGAAGCCCGCGGTCGTATCGCCGAGCGTGTCGGGCCCCAGCACGTGCCTTCCGGTGAGCTGGAGCAGGTTGAGCTCGCGCTCCTCGTAACGAATACGGTAGTCGCGCAACTGCGCGCCCTGATCGCGCCGGAAGTTGAAGTTGTTTCGCTGGGTGATCGCCGCCTCGTCGTCCGTGTTGCGCAGGAAGATATAGGTGAAACCGAGTGAGTGATCGTCACCGTAGTCCACACCGGCGCTCGCCGACGCGGTCAACGCCACCTGGTTGGTCGAGATCTCCGTCGTGCCGTTGTCGATGTCCGGCAACTGCTGTGAGCGGTTGATGCGCGTCTTGTTGCGCCAGTTGTTCTTGTAGTCACCCACGCCAAGAACACCCACCTTCCACATGGCACTTTCGCCGAGCACCCAGCTGTTGCCCAGACCCGCCTCGACGCTCAGGTCCGGGTCCGCCGACTCGCTCTTAATGTCGATCTGGCGATTCAGGCTGGTCGCCAATGCCCGGTTGATCTGCTCGGCCTCGGCAAATGCCGGGTCGCCACCCTGCGCACGCAGCGTCGAGAAAATCGCGGTCGGCGTAACCGAGCCGCGGTAGGTCTGGATCGCCTGGCGCAGCTCCCGAGGCAGGGCACGCGTGCCATCGTCGGTGCCGAGTCGGTCATCACCGCCGCCACTGTAGGTCAGGACGTCGTCGGAGAGGTCCGAGTTCCAGCCCGTGCCGACCTGGATTGTCGCCAGCAGGTTCTCCGGGATGGTGCGGGTGCGGATGTCCACGTTGCCGCCGCCGAAGGCCGCCGGACGATCCACCGTGAATCCCTTCTGGATCGACAGCGAGTCGAGGATCGAGGCCGGAAAGATGTCGAGCGGAATGACGTTGCGTGTCAGGTCCGGCGAGGGCACGAGCGCACCGTTCACCGTTGTGCTGGAATACCGCTCGCCCAGGCCACGAATGTAGATGAAGTCGCCCACCAGGCTGACGCCGGGCAATCGCCGCAGCGCCGTGGCCACGGTGCTGTCACCAACGCGCGAGATCTGCTCCACGCTGACCAGGTCCACGCTGACCGGCTGGTCCATCCGCTCCTGGATGATGTCTGTCGCTGCGCGCTTCTGGCGCGCGGTGACGATGATCTCCTCCATCGGCCCATCCGAGGAGACTTCGACCGACGCATCGTCGCCCTCGTCAAGGCCCTCCTCCAGTGCTTCTTCCTGGGCAACGGTTTCCTGGGCGGCAGCCGATGCCAGGTGGCTCAACGCGCCAGCGGCCGACAGCGCAATCAACATCCGAATGGCTTTCCTGAGCTCAACACTCATCTTGGATCTCCTGCGGGGCGCGTTGGAGTCGGCCCGGCCGATGCAGGAAGCAACGACCGGGCCGGGTACCACGGGGTCGAGCGATTACTCGAACCAGAGCGGCTGGCCGCGATTGCCCGCACGCAGGCCGTACGCCCAGGGACGGGTCCAGTCGTCGGCCCGCGTGACGCCACCGAGGCCGCCGGCCGGCGTCGGGATCGGGTTGCCGGCTGCATCCCGCAGGGCCGGGGCGGTGTAGAACGTGCCGGTCTCGAGCAGCACGACATTGGCATTGCCGACGTCGCTGATGAGCGTGTTGCCGCTGTTGAAGGCGTAAGCGCCACCACCCGTCAGCCACGTCTCGAAGGTCGTGCCATTGGGCAGCGTGCCCGGCGCGACGGACTCGCAGGCGAACACGGTGTCCTTGACGGACACCAACTGGTTGGCGGCCGTGCTCGTCTCCATATCGCGCAGGGTCGTCGGGCTCTCGGGGCGGAAGCAGCGGTTGTTCGCGTTGCCGACCTGCGCGAGCTTGTTGGCGTAGCCCGAGTACACCAGGCTGTTCTCGATGTTGACCAGGCCACCCTGACGGACGCGGAAGCCGGCGGCGGCGCCGTGCGTGCCCGTCGGGCTATTGGAGACGATGCAGGTGTAGTTCCTGACAGTCGGCGCCGTCACCGGCGGCAGGTCGAAGGGCTGGCCGGCCGCACTGCGGCCCGAACCGATGTTGTCGAGCTCGATGCACCAGTTGCCGTCGCTAAAGCTCTGGATGGCGAGCGCCGTGTCCACGGTGCCCACGTAGCCGTCGGAGAAGTCGAGCGAATCGTCCTTCACGTAGATCGCAACCGCATTGGTGATGCTGGCCGCACCGCCGAACCACTCGAAACCGTCGTCGTAGGTCGAGTAGACCTGGACATTCTCCATGACGGTGCCAGCGCCGACCGCATTGAGCGTCAAGCCGTTGAGCTCGTCGTCGGTCGCCACCTCGAAGCCCGCGTGCTTGATCACGACGTAGCGAAGCTCACCCGAGCTCTCGGCGTTGTTGTTGCCACCGTAGAATGTGGGCTGGCCTTCGGAGACCACCGCGCAGGTGCCGTCCGTGCGCTGCTGGTCGGTGCAGTTGTTCGTGATGCCGTTGCCGTTGATGACGAAGCCGCCCCACAGCTGGACGTCCTCCGGGCCGGCCGTGCCGGTTACCGCATCGGTGAAGCCCGTGAGTGTGATCGGCGCGGTGGCGGAACCGTTGGCGATGATGCGGGAACCGCGATTCACCAGCAGGTAGTCGGCCGCATCGGTCCACGCGAGGGTGTTGCCGGCCTGGATCGTGAGCGTCGGGCCCTCGCCGTCCTGCAGCACGGCCACGCCCGGGTTGCGGTTGTCGACGCTCTCGCCGACGAACAGCTTGTCCTCGAAGATGTGGACGCCCGAGATGAACGGGATGGTCAGATCCACCCTGA
>Ga0209391_10002151_pt1 | contig 10303 bp, 13 predicted proteins | sample PPLLak3March2015_FD_187246 | JGI IMG/M metagenome (GOLD analysis project Ga0209391, IMG submission 187246) | Freshwater sediment microbial communities from Prairie Pothole Lake near Jamestown, North Dakota, USA - PPLs Lake P7 Core (1) Depth... | ecosystem: Environmental > Aquatic > Freshwater >... | reverse complement strand
TCCGCGCGCTGCGCGGCGATGGGCCACCGCTGCGCCTCGTCGGCAACCTGCCCTACAACGTCTCCACGCCGCTGCTGTTCCATTTCCTCGGCCAGCTCGACGCCGTGGCCGACATGCACTTCATGCTGCAGAAAGAAGTGGTCACCCGCATGGCCGCGCCGCCGGGTGGCAAAGAGTACGGCCGGCTCACGGTGATGCTCGCGCCCTGGGTCAGGGTCGAGCGGCTGTTCGACATCGGCACCGGTGCGTTCTCCCCGCCGCCCAGGGTGGTGTCGACGTTCTTCGCGCTGCACCCCCACCGGGAGGCGCCGTTCGACATCGGTGACGGCCAGGCCTACGCCCGCGTGGTCGCGGCCGCGTTCGGGCAGCGCCGCAAGACCCTGCGCAACTCGCTGGCCGGGCTGCTCGACCCTGCACAGATCGCGGCCGCCGGCGTGGATGCGACGGCCCGGCCCGAGACCCTGGCCCCGGCGCAGTTCGCGGCACTGGCGCGCCAGTTATAATCCCGGTGTCCGCCGCCCCGGCGGCCGCAGGAGACCGCGATGCGCGACTACCAGAAGATCCTGCTCTGCCTCGACCTGACCGACGACAGCGAGCGGCTCGCCGCCCGCGCGAAGGCGTTGGCGGCCACCTGCGGCGCCGAACTGGTGCTGCTGCACGTGGTCGAGTACGTCCCGGTCGAACCGATGGGCGAGGCGCTGCTGCCCGCGGTGCAGATCGAGGGCGAACTGGTGGAGCGGGCCCGCGTGCGCATCGCCGAGCTGGCGGCGAAAGTCGGGCTCGGGGACAGCGAGCGCCTGGTGCAGACCGGTAACATCAAGACCGAGGTGGTGCGCGTTGCGCAGAGCCGGGCCGTCGACCTCATCGTGATCGGCAGCCGCGAGCGGCACGGCGTCTCGATCCTGTTCAACTTCACCGAGGACACCGTGCTGCACGCCGCGCCCTGCGACGTGCTGGCGGTGCGCCTGCACCGCGATTGAACCGAGCCCAAGCGCTCCCAATGACCAACCTCCAACACAGCATTCGCGTCGACGTCGTCACCAACTTCGTCGAGGAACAGTCGAGCCCGGGCGACGGCCGCTTCGTGTTCGCCTACACCATCACGATCCGCAACGAAGGGTCGGTGCCGGCCCGGCTGCTGTCGCGCCACTGGGTCATCACCGACGCCAACGGCAAGGTGCAGGAAGTGGTGGGCGACGGCGTGGTGGGCGAACAGCCGCACCTGCAGCCCGGCGAGGGATTCCGTTACTCGAGCGGCGCGATCCTCGAGACGCCGGTCGGCGCGATGCAGGGCAAGTACCGCATGGTGGCCGACGACGGCGAGCACTTCGACGCGCCGATCGCTGCGTTCACGCTCGCCGTGCCCGGCCTGCTGCACTGACGCCGGATGGCGACCTGGGCCGTCGGCGACGTGCAGGGCTGCGGCGCCGAGCTCGACCGCCTGCTCGAGGTCATCGACTTCACACCCCCTCGCGACCGCCTGTGGTTCGTCGGCGACCTCGTCAACCGCGGCCCGCGCTCGCTCGAAGTGCTGCGCACCGTCGAGCGCCTCGGCGACGCCGCGGTGGTGGTGCTCGGCAACCACGATTTGCACCTTTTGGCCCTGGCGCGCGGCGGCGCGCGGCTGCGTCCGGCGGACCACGAACTGCGCCCGGTGCTCGAGGCGCCGGATCGCGAGCGACTGCTCGACTGGCTGCAGGCGCGCGCGGTGCTGCACCATGACGCGGCACTCGGTCGCACCATGCTGCACGCTGGCCTGCCGCCGCAGTGGGACCTGCCCCGGGCGCGACGCTGCGCGGCGGAGCTCGAGGCCGCGCTGCGCGGCGAGCACAGTGGTCGCCTGTTCGCCGCGATGTACGGCAACCAGCCCGACCTTTGGCGCGACGACCTCGACGGCGACGACCGGCTGCGCTTCATCACCAACGCGCTCACCCGCCTGCGGGTCTGCGACCGCACGGGACGCTTGCTGCTCAAGCTCAAGGGACGGCTCGCCGACATGCCGGACGGCGCCGTGCCGTGGTTCCGGGTGCCGGGTCGGCGCTGGGCCGGCGCCCGCATCGTCTGCGGTCACTGGTCTGCGCTCGGCTACCTCGACGAAGGCGGCGTGCTCGGGCTCGACACGGGTTGCGTCTGGGGCGGCACCCTGACGGCACAGCGGCTCGACACCGCAGCCCCGCCCGTAGCGATACCGAGCACCCTGCCGGCGCAGTTCAGCGACGCATGATGCGCGCGTAGATCGGCGCCAACCCCGAACCGAGCAGGCGTGCCGCTGCGTTGATCAGCTTGGCGTCCAGCCCCACGCGCCAGTGCACGCGCCGGCCGTGCACCGCACGCCATACGGCCTGCGCCACCCGCTGCGGCGTGATCTTCACGCCCAGCCGCTCGATCGAGGCGGGCTTCACCGCCGCGTCGAACACCATGCCGGTCTGCACGTACGCGACGTAGATGGCCGCAACCTGGATGTCGTGCGCGCGATACTCGATGTCGAGCGCCTCGGTGAGGCCGCGCACGAAGAACTTGGTCGCGCTGTACACCGCGTGCTGCGGCGATCCGTACTCGGCCGAGGTCGAGGCCATCGCCACGAGGTGTGCGCCCGGCGTGCGGGCGAGGAACGGGAAGCCGGCGTCGATGGTATTGATCACGCCGCGCACGTTGACGTCGACCAGCAGGTCTTTCTGCGCCGGGGTGATCGTCTCGTGGGGTCCCATGAACAGCACGCCCGCGTTGACGAACAGCGCGTCGAGCCGGCCATCGCTGCCGGCCGCGAAATCGCGCACGGCCGCGTTCATCGCTTCGCGGTCGCGGACGTCGGCCAAGTGCACGCTGACCCGTCCCGCACCGAGTTCCTGCTGCAGCGCGCCAAGCGCCGCAGCATTGACGTCGCAGGCACCGACGCGCCAGCCGTTGCGGGTGAACAGCCGCGCGGTTTCGGCACCGATGCCGGCCGCGGCACCGGTGATGAAGATCGATCCGCCCTCGCTCACGACGCCGGCACCGGCTCGAGCATCTCGACGGTCATCTGCACGGCCCCGAGCGTGAGCTGGTTCGGGGTGCAGCTCGCCTGTCCCTGCACGACCCTGACGCCGAGCTTCGGGAACAGCTGCCGCCGCGCCTGCTCCATGAACTCGCAGTCACCGTCCTGCAGCTCGCCCGGGCCGGTGCGTGCGCTCCGGAACTCGATGCGCCTCACGCGCGCCGGGAACTGCGCGGTGGCCTCGGTCGTTGCGGCGGCGGCGCCCTTGGCCCGGGCGGCCAGCTCGCGCCGCGACGCGTCGCTCGCGAGCTCCGCCAGCAGCTCCGGCGTTGCCTCGAGCGGCACAGTTGCGACGATGCGCGCACCCGGCATCAGCTCGGGGCCGCTCAGGCGGACACAGCCACGCGTGCTGACCTGGAAGCCGGGCCGGGCGCCGAGTTCGCCGAGCAGCCACTCGAGCTTCGCGCGCAGTCCGTCGCACGAGTAGTAGGACGTGAATCCGGAGTAATTGAAACCCAGCTCGCGCTCGACCCACACCGCGTTGACGGTGGCCGGGGCAGTGGGCACCTCCTGCGCAGGCACCTCGCTGGTCGCAAGGACGGTCGAAGCGACGGCAAGCAACGCAGCCCAAGTGCGCCTCATGGCACTACCCTCCTGCCCCGCGTGACGGGGCGCGCGTCTATACTGCCACACGTCTCGAACCGCCGGACGCCGCCCGCGATGCTCGAACTGGAATTCACCACGCACGGACGGCGCTGGCAGACCGACCTCTCCGCACCGGTAGACCTCGCCGTGACGTTGCGGTTCCCGGGGCCGCAACCGCGGTTCTTCGCGCCGGACCCGGCGAGCGCCGAACCCCTGCGGGTCGACGGATTCACCGGCGCGATCGCCAGCGGCGCCAGCTGCAATTGCGGCGTGTACACGCTCGCCCCGCATTGCCACGGCACGCACACCGAGTGCGTCGCCCACGTGACGGACAACGCGGCAGACCTCGCCCGGTTGACGCCACTGCCGCCAGCCCTGGCGCTGCTGGTGAGCGTACGGCCCGAACCGCTCGGCGATGTGACCATGCAGCCGGGCAGCCGGCACGAGCGCACGGATCCGGTGATCACGCGCGGCCTGCTGGCCGACGCCGCGTCGCGCTGGGTACGCGACCCGTGGACGGCGCTCGTCGTCCGCACGCTGCCGAACGACCCAGGCAAGCAGCACCGCAGCTACGCGGGCCCCTGCCCCGCGCCCTATCTCACGACCGACGCCGTGCACTGGATGGTGGAGCGCGACGTGACCTCGCTGGTCGTGGACCTGCCGAGTCTCGACCGGGCCGACGACGGCGGCGCGCTCGCCGCGCACCGCGCGTTCTGGGGACTGCCGCCCGCGACGCAGGACGCGCGCCAGGCGCAACGCGGCCGGGCGCTGGTCACCGAGCTCGCCTACGTACCGGACGAGCTCGCCGACGGCCTGTACCTGCTCGACCTGCAGGTGCCGGCGTTCGCGACGGATGCGGCGCCGAGCCGCCCGGTGCTCTACCCGATCCGCGAGCGCGCGCCATGAGGCTCGATCGCGAACACGCGCATGCGCTCGACGCCGCCGATCCGCTGCAGGGATGGCGCGAGCGCTTCGTGCTGCCGCAGGACGCCGAGGGGCGCGAACTCGTCTACCTGTGCGGTCACTCGCTCGGCGCGCAGCCGACGCTCGCGGTCGATCACGTCGAGGAAGTGATGCGGGAATGGCGTGCGCTCGGCGTCGAAGGCTTTTTCGCCGGGCGCCGCCCGTGGCTCGGCTACCACGAGCGCGCACTGCCGACGCTCGCGGCGCTGGCCGGCGCGCAACCGCAGGAAGTCACGGTCATGAACAGCCTGACCGTCAACCTGCACCTGCTGCTCGCCAGCTTCTACCGGCCGGCGGCCGGCCGCACGGCGCTGCTGCTGGAACGACAGGCGTTTCCGTCCGATCGCTACGCCGCGGAATCGCACGTGCGCTGGCACGGCCTCGACCCGGCACGCGACCTGGTCGAGATCGGCCCGCGCGAGGGCGAAACCACGCTGCGCACCGAGGACGTGGTCGCGACCCTCGAGCGCGACGGGGCCCGCATCGCCACCGTATTGCTGCCCGCCGTGCAGTACCTCACCGGGCAGCGGCTCGAGGTGGGTCCGATCACCGCGGCCGCGCGGCGCGCCGGTTGCGTGGTCGGCTGGGATCTCGCGCACGCGATCGGCAACGTGCCGCTCGAGCTGCACGATGCCGGCGTCGATTTCGCCGTGTGGTGCCACTACAAGTACCTGAACGGTGGACCGGGCGCGCCCGGCGGCGCGTTCGTGCACGAGCGACACGCCGGGCGCAACGACCTGCCTCGGCTCGCCGGCTGGTGGGGCAACGAGCCGGCGACACGATTCGAGATGCGGCCGGACTTCCGGCCCGCGCCGGGCGCCGACGGCTGGCAGGTCAGCACGCCGCCGATCCTCGCGCTGGCGCCGGTCGTGGCCTCGCTCGAGCATTTTGCGACGGTGGGTCTCGCCGCCTTGCGCGCCAAGTCGGTGGCGCTCACCGGTTACCTCGAGTCGCTGATCGACGCGCGGCTCGCGGGCAGCGTCACCACGCTGACGCCGCGCACAGCCGAGGCCCGGGGCGCGGCGTTGACGCTGCAGCTCGAGTGCGGTCGCGACATCGCACGCGCCACGTTCGAAGCCATGTGCGCGCGGGGCATCGTGCCGGACTGGCGCGAGCCCGGCGTGATCCGCGCGGCGCCGGTGCCCTTCTACAACAGCTTCGACGACGCCTGGCGGTTCGTGGACGCGCTCGCCGCGGAGCTGGGTCGGGCATGAGCGACCTGCCCCGGCCACCCCGGGTGCCGCCGCTCGCGGTCGCGGCCATCGTCTTCGTGGCAATGTGGGCGATCACCCGCGTCGCGCCATCGCTCTCGTTTGATTTCGGCGGCCGCAGGCTCGCGTCACTCCAGTTGCTGCTCCTTGCGGCAGCGATCGGGCTGGCCGGCACCCGCTCGTTCAGCAGGGCACGCACTACCGTCAATCCACTGCAACCGGAACGAACCTCGGCACTGGTCACGACCGGCATCTATCGCTACACCCGCAATCCGATGTACGTGGCCGTGGCGCTCGCCCTGCTCGGCTGGAGCCTGTTCCTCGGCCATCTGCTCGCACCGTTGGGCGCGGTCGTGTTCGTGGCGTGGATGGATCGCCGGCAGATCCCGGCCGAGGAACACGCACTGCGCGGGTTGTTCGGCGCGGACTTCGACCGCTACTGCGGCGAGGTCCGCCGATGGCTATGACGTGCGTCGCCGCCGCAAGGTGATGAAGCTGTAGGCGTGCGCGTGGCGCTCGTCGGCCGGCCGGTCCTCGCGCGCTACCTCCTGCCACTCCCGGCCGTCGAGCGGCGGCAGGAACGTATCTGCCTCGACCGACGCGTGCACGCGCGTCAGGAACACGACGTCGGCCCGCGGCAGGGCTGCAAGGTAGATCTCGGCGCCGCCGATCACGCAGGCCTCGCTCGCGTCCGCCACGGCATCGAGTGCGGCCTCGAGCGAGCGATACACCTCGGCACCCTCGATCGCGAGCCCCGGCTGCCGGGAGATCACCACGCTGCGCCGGCCGGGCAGCGGGCGTCCGATCGAATCCCAGGTCCTGCGACCCATCAGGATCGGCTTGCCCATGGTCAGGGCCTTGAAGCGCTTCAGGTCCTCGGGCAGGTGCCAGGGCAGGCCGCCACCGCGCCCGATGCCGCCGCGCTCGTCGGCGGCGACGATGAGCGAGACCTGCGTCACTTGGCCGCGGTCTTGCGTGCCGCCTTGCCTTCGGCCCTGGTCTTGGCCCGCGCCAGCTTGCGACGCGCGGCCTTGCGGCGCGCCGCGCGGCGTCGCTTCTCGTCGAGCGGCATCCGGTCGAGCATGGTACCGCGGCAACGGTCGGCGCCGCAGCGGCAGGCGTAGTGGGCGAGCTCGTCCGGATCGTCCGTGCTTTCCCAGGTGAGGCCGTACTCGTAGCCGAGTTCCTCGCCGGGCCGGATGGTGCGGATCGCCTCGATGAACACCCGCTCGTTCTCGATCACGGTCTCGCAGTTCGGGTCGCACGAGTGGTTGATGAAGCGTGCCTCGTTGCCGCCCACGCCGGCGTCGATCACGACATGGTCACTGGCCACGAACAGGAACGTGTGGCCGTCGTCCTGGCCCTTGGCCTCGTAGCGGGCGTCCGCCTGCTCGTGGGTGATGCGGTCGCCGAGGTACTCGACGATGCGCGTGCCCTTGCGGATACGGCGCGCGGCGTACACGCCGTTGCCGTGGATGCGCGAGCGGCGCACCACGTACAGCGGCGCCTTGCCGCCCGCGTCGACCGTGCGCGCGGCGTGGCGCATGTGGGCATGGTGCGGGGCGGTCTTGCGGGTCTGCTTGGCCTTTTTCATACGGCGATCGGAGCCTTGATGGCGGGATGAGACTGGTACCCGGCCACCTCGAAGTCCTCGAAGCAATAGTCGAAGATCGAGGCGGGCCGGCGCTTGGTGGTGAGCGTGGGCAACGGCAGCGGCTCGCGCGCGAGCTGCAGCCGGGCCTGCTCGAGGTGGTTGGCGTACAGGTGGCAGTCGCCGCCCGTCCAGATGAACTCGCCCACGCCGAGGTCGCACTGCTGCGCCATCATGTGGGTGAGCAGTGCGTAGGAGGCGATGTTGAACGGCACGCCAAGGAAGATGTCGGCGCTGCGCTGGTACAGCTGGCAGGACAGCCGTCCGTCGGCCACGTAGAACTGGAACATGGCGTGGCAGGGCGTCAGCGCCATCTGGTCGAGCTCGCCGACGTTCCACGCATTGACGATGATGCGGCGCGAATTCGGGTCACGCCTGAGCAGGTCGACCGCGGCCTGGATCTGGTCGACCGTGCGGCCGTCCGCGCCCCGCCAGGAACGCCACTGCACGCCGTACACCGGCCCGAGCTCGCCCTGCGCATCCGCCCACTCGTCCCAGATCGTCACGCCGTGCTCGCGCAGGTAGCGCACGTTGGTCTCGCCGCGCAGGAACCACAGCAGTTCGTGCGCGATCGACTTCCAGTGCAGCTTCTTGGTGGTGACCATCGGGAAGCCGGCGGCGAGGTCGAAGCGCATCTGCCAGCCAAAGGTGGCCAGCGTGCCGGTGCCCGTGCGGTCGGTCTTGCGAGCGCCGTGCTCCAGCACGTGGCGCATCAAATCGAGGTACTGGCGCATGACTCAGCGGTAGTTGCCGGAAGGCTCGTGGCGCCGGTAAGCGATGGCGAGCATCCACAGGCCGGCCAGGATCATCGGCAACGACAGCAGCTGGCCCATCGTCACCCAGTCGAGCAACAGGTAGCCGCGGTTCGCGTCCGGCACGCGCACGAACTCGACTGCGAAGCGGAACACGCCGTAGCAGAGCAGGAACAGCCCCGACGGCGCCCAGCGCGGCCGCGGCGTCGAGGTGAACCACCAGAGGATGACGAACAGCACCAGGCCCTCGAGGGCGGCCTCGTACAGTTGCGATGGGTGCAGTGGCACCCCGTCCACGACCACGGCCCAGGGCACATCGGTCGGCTTGCCCCACAGCTCGCCGTTGATGAAGTTGCCGATGCGGCCCGCGCCGAAGCCGATCGCGGGCAATGGCGCCGCGAAGTCGAACACGTCGACCAGTGCCTTGCCGCGGCGGCGGGCGAACAGCGCGAGCGCGACCAGCACGCCGACCAGGCCGCCATGGAAGGACATGCCGCCTTCCCAGATGCGCAGCACGCTGAACGGCTCCTCGAGGATGCGCTCGGTACCGTAGAACAGCATCCAGCCGAGCCGCCCGCCGAGGATGATGCCGAGGGCACTGTAGAAAATCAGGTCGTCGACGTCGGTCGTTGTCCAGGTCGAGTCGGGGCGTGTCGCGCGGCGGCGCGCCAGCCACCACGCCGTGACGAACCCCACCAGGTACATGAGGCCGTACCAGCGGATGTGCAGCGGGCCGAGCGAGAGCGCGATCGGGTCGGGATTTGGGTAGACGAACATCGGTTGCGTAGTTTAGCGGCTGGCCCGCTCAGTTGCCCGAGGTCGAGCTCAGGAGGTCTCGGTGACCACCCGGCAGAACAGCGACTTCAGGTAGCGCGTCTCGGGGATGGCGGGATGGATCGGGTGGTCCGGCGCATGGCCGCCCACCTCGACGATCTGCGCAAAGCGGCCGAGGTGCCGGGCCGCCTGCTGCACCGTGGCGATCAGGTCGTCCTGCGCGAGGTGGTGCGAGCAGGAGCAGGACACCAGCAGGCCGTCGCGCGGCAGCAGCTGCATGGCCAGCTGGTTCAGCTTGCGGTACGCGGCCTGGCCCTTGGGCAGGTCCCGCCGCCGCTTGATGAAGGCCGGCGGATCGATCACCACCACGTCGAAGCGTTCGCCGGCTTCACGCAGCGCCGCCAGCACGTCGAACGCATCGCCGCGACGCACCTGCACGTCGAGATCGTTGTCCTGCGCCGACGCCTGCAGCAGCTCGAGCGCGGGCGCGGACGAATCCACGCACAGCACTCCGGACGCTCCGGCACGCGCCGCGGCAAGGCCCCACCCGCCGAGGTAGCTGAACACGTCGAGCACTCTTGCGCCCTGCACGTACTTGAGGAGTGCCGCGCGGTTCGCCGCCTGGTCGTAGAACCAGCCGGTCTTCTGGCCGCCACCGACCGGCACGCGGAACCGCACGCCGTTTTCCTCGACCGTCACCTGTTCCGGCGCCGTGCCGAACGCGGTCTCGACGTACACCGGCAGTCCCTCGAGTTCGCGCGCGCCCGAATCGTTCTTCCAGACCATCGCCTGCGGAGCGATCACCTGTTCGACGGCGGCCTGGACCTCGGCCTTGAGCGCTTCCATGCCGGCGGTACCGACCTGGCCGACCACGACGTCGCCATAGCGATCGAGCACCAGGCCGGGCAGGCCATCCGATTCGCCGTAGGCCAGGCGATAGAACGGTCGCGCATGCAGTCGCTCGCGCAGCGCCAGCGCCACCTGCAGGCGATGCACCAGCAGCGGCTTGCCGGGTGGGTAGCGCGGGTCGCGACCGAGGATGCGCGCACAGATGAGCGCATGCGGGTTGACGTAGGCGTAGCCCAGGAAGTAATCGCGGTCGTCGATCACGCGGCATGATTCGCCCTGCGCGAATGCCGTGAGCGGCGTGCGCTCCGTGTCCACCTCGTTGCTGAAAACCCAGAGGTGGCCGGCGCTCAGGCGGCGGCCCTCCCGCGGTTTCAGGCGCAATTCAGGCAGGGCGAGTCCGCCGGCCGGCGCCTCGGGAGCATGGGTCATCGTGGCAGCCTCGTTCCGCTATAGTGCCGCATTCTATCCGAGCACCGGCCCCGCC
>Ga0209391_10002149_pt1 | contig 10307 bp, 8 predicted proteins | sample PPLLak3March2015_FD_187246 | JGI IMG/M metagenome (GOLD analysis project Ga0209391, IMG submission 187246) | Freshwater sediment microbial communities from Prairie Pothole Lake near Jamestown, North Dakota, USA - PPLs Lake P7 Core (1) Depth... | ecosystem: Environmental > Aquatic > Freshwater >... | reverse complement strand
GCGCGCGCCGCAGTCGACCGTCGGCAGATCCGCGCCGGCGGGCTCGATGCCGGCCACGCCGTCGTTCTTCGCCAGCCAGACCTGCGGCGAGGCGGCCGCGGCGATCGACCAGTCCTCCGGCGTCAGGAAAATCTCGGCGGGCGCCAGCACCGGATGCTCGATGTCGTAGCGGCGCTCTTCGTAGCGGGCTTCGATGTCGCGCCACGCCGTGGCCAGCAGCGCGTCGTGCTCGGCTGGCAGTGCGACTACCGTGCCCGCCGGCAGGTAATCGAACAGACTGGCGGTCGCCTCGAAGAACAGCGGCAGGTAATACTCGATCCCGGCGGGAGCGAGCCCGTCGCTGACGTCGCGATACACCGGCATGCGCGTCAGGTCGCCCTCGAAGCGGGTGCGGAAGCGGCGGCGGAAGTCGCGGATCGAGTCCGGTGCGAGGCCGAACTCGCGCGCGGGCAGGAGCTCGAGGCGCTCCAGCCGCTCGCTCGAGCGCTGCGTGTCGGGGTCGAAGCTGCGGATGCTGTCGATCTGCCGGTCGAACAGGTCGATGCGCAGCGGCGCCTCGCTGCCCATCGGGAACACGTCGAACAACGAGCCGCGGATCGCGAATTCGCCCGGCGCCGCGACCTGCGGGACGCTGGCGTACCCGGCAGCGGTCAGGCGCAGCCGGAACTGCTCCAGGTCCAGCGCCTGGCCGAGGGCGAGCGTGAGCGCGTGGCCGTCGACGAAGCTGCGCGGTGGCAGGCGCTGCAGTGAGGTCGCGAGATCGGTGAGCACCAGCCCGCTGCCGAGGCCGGGCAGGCGCGAGAGGGTCCGCAGCCGCTGCGAGATGATGTCCGGGTGCGGGGAGAACTGGTCGTAGGGTAGCGTCTCGTAGTCGGGAAACGTCAGGATCGAGAGCGCCGGGGGCGCGAAGAAGCGCAGTTCCTGCTCGAGCCGGGCCACGGTGGTGGCGTCCGGGGCGACCACCAGCAGGGGGTGGCGGAGCTGCGCGACCGCGCGCGCCAGGTGCAGGGCAGCTCCGGCTCCGCCGAGGCCACGCCAGAGGACACGGGAGCGTCCGCCAGCCGGCGGAATCAACAAATCAGACATTAAGTTAAACAATAGGTTATGAGCGGATCCTCGAATCCACTCTAGGATTGGCCGGCGCCCGGGCCGGGGACGGGTTCAGGGCTTGGGGGCGGCCGCGTGCTGCGCCACGGCGTGCACCACGTGCTGGTACTCGAAGTACACCACGAACGTCGGGTACACCCAGCGGGTGATCGGCGGCTGGCCCACGGCAGCATAGCGCTGGGTGGGCGCGCCCAACCGGGCCTCGACCTGGGCCATGCTCGTGCCGCGCTGCGGCAACCCGACCCGGGCCGCCGGTGCTGGAGCCTGCGCTGCCGGCGGCTCGACCATCTGCCAGTCCTGTGCGAACGAATGGGCCCCGGTGAGCCCGCAGGCGATCCCGATCGCTGCCAGCAAAGTCTTGCGCATGATTCCGACCTCTACACAGTAGCCGGGCCGATATTAACACCCGCCCCGCGCCGGCAGGCGTGATGGGCTGCCGTCTTTGCGTGCAAAGCCGGGCCGCGGCGGGTAGCCTTGCGGCCTTTCGCGCGAGCCGTGAATGTTCCATCCGCTGCCCATCTTCGTCGGCCTGCGCTACGTCCGGACCCGGCGCCAGGGCTTTTTCGTCTCGTTCATCTCCTGGGTGTCGATGCTCGGCGTGGCCGTGGGCGTCGCTGCGCTGATCACCATCATCTCGGTGATGAACGGCTTCGAGGGGGAACTGCGCAGCCGGCTGGTGGCACTCACCGCGCATGCCACTCTCGAGGCACCCGCTGCGGCCATGCAGGACTGGCAGTCGCTTGCGGCCGAGGCCCGCGCCGTGCCTGGCACGGTGGGCGTCGCGCCGTTTGCCGACGTGCAGGCGATGATCGGCCGGGCAGGGCGCCTGCAGCCCGTGCTGCTGCACGGCCTCGATCCGCAACTCGAAGGCGCGGTGTCGGATGTCGAGCGGCACATGGTGCAGGGCCGCCTCGCCGACCTCGAGCCGGGCGAGCGGCGCATCATCCTCGGCCGGGTGGTCGCCTGGCAGCTCGGGGCCGCGCTCGGCGACGAGATCACGGTGATGGTGCCGGGTCGCGAACTGCTGCGCTCGGGCGGGCGGCCGCGGCTGCAGACGTTCACCGTCGCCGGTGTGTTCGAAATCGGCCTGCAGGAGCACGACGGTGGCCTCGCGCTGGTCGCGCTCGAGGACGCCGCGGCACTCGGCGGTGGCGCTGCGCTGCCGACCGGCCTGCGGCTCAAGTTCGACGACGTCATGCGCGCGCCAGCGCGTGCGGCGGCGGTGGCGGCCGCGGTGGGCGGCGGCGCCCGGGTGCGGAACTGGACCGAGGAGCACGCCGCGTACTTCCGCGCCATCCGCATCGAGAAGACCATGATGAGCCTGATCCTGCTGCTGGTGGTCGCGGTGGCGGCGTTCAACATCGTCGCGGCGCTGGTGATGGTGGTCAACGAGAAGCGCTCCGACATCGCCATCCTGCGCACGCTCGGCCTGCCGCGCGGCGCAGTGGTGGGCGTGTTCCTGACGCAGGGACTCGTGATCGGCGCGATCGGTACGCTGCTCGGCGTGCTGCTCGGGTTGCTGGTTGCGAGCAACGTCGGCGCCATCGTGCCGTTGCTCGAGCGGCTGTTCGGCTTCCACGTCATGGACCCGACCGTCTACTACATCACCGAGATCCCGTCCGAGGTCCGCGCGGCGCAGGTGGCGACCATCGGGCTCGTGGCCTTCGCGCTCACGGTGCTGGCGACGATCTATCCGGCGCTGCGCGGCGCGGCCACGGAGCCGGCCGAGGCGCTCAGGTACGAATGATGAGCGGCGTGCCCTACGAACTCAGGATCGGCCGGCGCTACCTGCGCTCGACGGGCAATCGCTTCCTGTCGTTCATCTCGCTGATCTCCATGCTGGGCGTGGCGATCGGGGTCGCGGTGCTGATCGTGGTGCTGTCGGTCATGAACGGCTTCGAGCGCGAGCTGCGCACCCGCATCCTGAGCGTCACCTCGCACGCGACCGTGACGGCGTTCGGCGGCGGGCTGGCCGACTGGCCGGCGCTGCGCGAGCAGGCGCTCGCCAACCCGCAGGTGCAGGCCGTGGCGCCATACGTGGAGGGCGAGGCGCTGCTGATCGGCGAGCACGAGGACGGTGCCTCGAGCGCACTAGCGGTGCGTGGCGTGGATCCGGCGCTCGAGGCGCAGGTGTCGGCGATCGGCGAGCGCATGCGCAGCGGCTCGCTCGCGTCGCTGCAGCCCGGCGCGTTCCGCGTGCTGCTCGGCGCCGAGGTGGCGCGGCGGCTCGGCGTCGACACCGGCGACACCGTGGTGCTCGCCATCGCGCAGGGCACCGTGACCCCGGCCGGCGTGGTGCCGCGCATGCGCCGCTTCACCGTCGGCGGCGTGTTCTATTCGGGCATGTACGAAATCGACAACGGCCTGGCGCTGGTGCACCTCGACGACGCCGCGCGCCTGTTCCGCACCGGCAGCGAGGTGACCGGCATCCGCCTCGCCGTGCGCGATCCGCTGCAGGCGCCGGCCGTGTCGCGCGAAGTGGCGCTCGCACTCGGGGGCGGCATGTGGGTCGAGGACTGGACGCAGCGCCATGCGAACTTCTTCCGTTCGATCGAGCTCACCAAGCGCATGATGTTCTTCATCCTGCTGCTGGTGGTCGCGGTGGCTGCCTTCAACATCGTTTCGACCCTGGTGATGGCGGTGAAGGACAAGCAACCCGACATCGCGATCCTGCGCACGCTCGGCGCGCGGCCCGGCAGCGTGCTCGCGGTGTTCGCGACGCAGGGCACCGTCATCGGCCTGCTCGGCACGCTCAGCGGCGTGGCGCTCGGCGTGCTGCTGTCGCTCAACCTCGAGCGGCTGGTGCACGGCCTCGAGCGGCTGGTGGGCACGCGGTTTCTCGACGCCAGCGTCTACCTGATGAGCGACCTGCCGGCCCATGTCGAGGCCGGCGACGTCACACTGATCGCGGTCACGGCATTCGTGCTGTGCTGCCTTTCGACGCTGTATCCCGCCTGGCGGGCGGCGCGCACCCAACCGGCGAGGGCCCTGCGGCATGAGTGAACCAGCCACCCTGAGCTGCGAGCGCGTCAGCAAGCACTTCGAGGACGCCGGGCACCGGCTCGAGGTGCTCACGGACGTGAACCTGGTGGTGGAGCGCGGCGAGACGGTCGCGATCGTCGGCGCGTCGGGCTCGGGCAAGACCACGCTGCTGCAGATCCTGGGCGGGCTCGACCTGCCGTCGAGCGGCACCGTGTGCATCCAGGGCCAGTCGTTCGCCGACCTGTCCGACGGCGCGCGCGGCACGCTGCGCAACCGCGCGCTCGGCTTCATCTACCAGTTCCACCACCTGCTGCCCGAGTTCACCGCGCTCGAGAACGTGGCGATGCCGCTGCTCGTGCGCCGCCGGCCGGTGGCCGAGGCGGAGCAGGAGGCACGCCAGCTGCTCGAGCGCGTCGGCCTCGGCGCGCGCCTGTCGCACCGGCCGGCGCAGCTGTCGGGGGGCGAGCGGCAGCGGGCCGCGGTCGCACGCGCGTTGGTGACCCGGCCACGGCTGGTGCTCGCCGACGAGCCGACCGGCAACCTCGACGGCGCCAACGCCCGAGGCGTGCTCGAGCTGATGCTCGAACTGAATCGCGAACTCGGTACCAGCCTGATGATCGTCACCCACGCACCGGAGATCGCCGGGCGCATGCAGCGCGTGCTGGTGCTGGAGGACGGCCGGCTCAACCGCGGCTGATTCTGCGCGCATGCAGTAGATAAGCGGCTGGCCCGGCGCCGCCGCGACTCGCACCCTGCGGTCGGGATGGATCGACGGGGACGGCCGTGGTCGCAACTGCATTGGCGTGGCTGGTCGGGGCGTGCCTGCTGCTGGTCGCCCGCGATCTGCCCGGGCCGGGGCTGGTGGCCGGCGTGTGGCTCGCCTGCCTGCTGGTGACGCTGCTCGTGCGCCGGCCGGCAGTCCTCGGCCTTGCGCTCGGCTACTCGCTGGCGTGGGCGCAATGCGCGACGCGGCTCGAAGCGCGGCTCGACCCTGGGCTGGAGGGCAAGACGCTCGGCGTGACCGGCGTGGTGGCCTCGGTGCCGCAGGCCGTCGGCGATGGACTGCGCTTCAAGTTCCTGACCGACCCGCAGGCCGGCATGCCGCGGCGCATCGAGCTCACCTGGTACGAGCCCGAATGGCGGCCGCTGGCTGCCGAGCGCCTCGCACTCGAGGTGCGCCTGCGCCGCCCGCGTGGATTCGCCAATCCGGGGGGCTCGGACTACGAGGCGCGTGCGCTGCGGGAGGGCCTCGACGCCACGGGTTACGTGCGGTCGGCGCGGCGCCTTGGTCGTGGCTGGCCGGACGTGCTGCGAGCACCCGTGCTGGTGGTGCGCGACCGGATCGCAACCGCAATTACCGGCGCGCTGGGCGATCGGCCGGCGACCGGGATCGTCGCGGGATTGTCGGTCGGGTTGCAGGACGCGCTCAGCCAGGCGCAGTGGCAGCAGCTGGCGCGCAGCGGCACCAGCCACCTGATGGCAATCTCGGGCATGCACATCGGCATGTTCGCGGTGATCGCGGGCTGGCTGGCGGCACGCGTGCAGCGCTGGCGCCAGCGACGCGGCGCACTCGGCAGTGCGCGCGATGCGGCCGTCGTCGTCGGCAGCGTCGCGGCGCTCGCGTACGGCGCGCTCGCCGGCTGGTCAGTGCCGACGCAGCGCACGGTGATCATGATCGGACTGGTGGCGGCCGCATTGCGCGCACGACGGCGGGTGGGCGCGGCCGACGCGCTCGCGCTCGGCGCCATCGCCGTGTTGCTGTGCGAGCCGCTGGCACCGCTGGCCGTGGGCTTCTGGCTGTCGTTCGGCGCCGTGGCGGCCATCCTGCTGGTGTCGACCGGGGGCATCGCGCGCGAGGGCGTACTGCGCAGCTACGCGCGCGCCCAGTGGGCGGTGACCGCCGGGCTCGTGCCGGTGCTGGTCGGCAGCTTCGGCACTGTTTCGCTCGTCTCGGTCGCCGTGAACCTGCTGGCGATTCCGCTGTACACGTTGCTGATCGTGCCTGCAGTGCTGCTCGGTACCGCGCTGCTGATCGTGGTGCCCGCCATCGGCACCGTGGTCCTTGGCGCCGTGGCGTGGCTCATCGAGACGACGTGGCCGCTGATCGCCGTGCCGGCTGCGTGGTCCTGGGCCACGTGGGGCGTGGCTGGCCTCGCGCCGTGGGCGTGGGCCTCGCTCGTGGTTGGTGCGGCGGCTGCGCTGGCGCCGTTGCCGGCGCCCGGGCGCGTCGCGGGCTTGCTGCTCGTGCTGGCCGCCTGCGTGTGGCGACCACCGGTGCCGCAACCGGGCGCGGCGCGCTTCACGATGCTGGACGTCGGACAGGGCCTCGCCGCGGTCATCGAGACGCGTCACCACGTGCTGGTCTACGACGCCGGGCCAGCGTTCAGGAGCGGCAGCGACACAGGCGCCATGGTGGTCGGGCCGTACCTGCGCCACCGGGGCCGGCGGCGCATCGACCTGCTGGTGGTGAGTCACGACGACCTCGATCACGCCGGCGGTGCCCAATCGCTGGCGCGCCTGCTGCCAGTGCAACGTCTCGTCGCGAGCGGCAGCGTGCTGGACCCGCTCGGCGCGGTCGAGCGCTGCCGGCGCGGCGTGCACTGGACCTGGGACGGCGTGGGCTTCGAGTGGCTGCACCCAAGCGACGCGATGCAACCGAAGGACAACGATCGCTCGTGCGTGCTGCTGGTGCGCGCCGGGCCGCGCACCGTGTTGCTGACCGGCGACATCGAGCGCGACGCGGAAGCAGAACTGCTCGAGGCGGGCCGGATGCCGCGTGTGGACGTGCTGCTGGTGCCGCACCACGGCAGCCGCACGTCGTCGACCGCGGCGTTCGTCGCCGCCGCGTGGCCGCGCTGGGCGCTGGTGCCCTCGGGCCATCGCAACCGCTGGGGATTCCCCAAGCCCGACGTGGTGGCGCGCTGGCATGCGACCGGTGCGCACGTGCTGGTCGGCTCCGCCACCGGCGCCATCGAGTTCGAACTGCATCCGCTGCAGCCACTGGCGCCGCCGCGGCTGTGGCGTCCGTACCGGCAGCGTCTCTGGCACGACCCCTGAGGGGCGCCGTGTTCGCGGTCCCGCCCCCCGTTGCAGTATCATCCGCGGGCGCAGGACTCTCGGAGTACAGGCCCGGACATGTTCGAAATCGTGACGGCCGGCGGCATCGTGATGGTGCCGATCATCCTGTGCTCGATCCTGGCCGTCGCGATTACGCTCGAGCGGCTGTGGACGCTGCGTGAGCAGCGCGTCGTGCCTACCGAGCTGACCGACAAGGTCTGGCAGTGGGTCGAGAACCGCGCCCTGTCCGACAAGCAGGTGCTGGCGCTGCAGCAGCACTCGCCGCTCGGCAGCGTGCTGGCGGCCGGGCTCGCCAGCCGCCATCGCGATCGCTCGGTCATGGTCCAGGCCATCGAGGACGCCGGGCGCCACGTAGCGCACGACCTCGAGCGCTACCTGAACACGCTCGGCACCATCGCGGCAGCCTCGCCGCTGCTCGGCCTGCTCGGCACGGTGACCGGCATGATCCGCACCTTCAAGGCCATCACCGTCGCTGGCATCGGCAACCCGACCGCCATGGCGGGCGGCATCGCCGAGGCGCTGATTACCACTGCGGCTGGCCTGCTGGTGGCGATCCCGGCGCTGTTCGCCTACCGCTACCTGCGCGGGCGCGTCGACGCGCTGGTGATCCAGATGGAGAAGGAATCCATCAAGCTGGTGCAGGCCATCGACCGCACCAGCGGCACTCGACCCGGCGCCGTGGTGCAGGACGCCGCGGCGTGAATTTCCAGAAGCGCCGCACCGAGGAACCCGAGCTGAACATGACGTCGCTGATCGACGTCGTGCTGCTGCTGCTGATCTTCTTCATGCTGTCGACGCGCTTCATCGACGAGGGACGTTTGCAGCTGCGCCTGCCGGAGGCCGGCGTGGAACCGGAGGCGGTGAGCCGCGATGCGGTCGAGATCGAGGTGACGGCGGAGGGTGGCTACCGCGTCAACGGTCGTCCGCTGATCAACAACAGCCCGGACACGCTGGCCGCGGCCATCGGCAAGGAGGCGGCCAACAACCGCGCGACCCCGGTGACCATCCGCGCCGACGCGCGCGCGACGCACCAGAGCGTGGTGACCGCCATGGACGTGGCGGCGCACGCCGGTTACCGGCAGCTCAACATCGCCACGGTCAACGATGGCCAAGACCGGCGTTAAGCAGCCGCAGCTCACGCTGCAGCCGGGCGCGCTGGTCACCTATCGCCGGCTGCTCAGCTACCTGCGGCCGCACATCAAGGTGTTCATGTTCGGCGTGCTCGGCATGACGATCTTCGCCGCAACCGACGCCGGCTGGGCGATGTTCGTCAAGTTCTTCCTCGACGGCACGTTCGTCACCAAGGACCCGCGCATGGTCTGGCTGGTGCCGTCGGTGCTGGTGGGCCTGTTCATCCTGCGCGGCCTCGGCGACTACCTGCAGACGTACTGCCCCGGTTTCGTCGGTCGCAAGATCGTCAAGACGCTGCGGGCACAGATCTTCGACAGCTACCTGCGCCTGCCGGTGTCGTTCTTCGACCGGCAGGCCTCGGGCGTGCTGCTGTCGCGGTTGACCTACAACACCGAGCAGGTGGCGAACGCGACCACCGACTCGATCACGGTGTTCATCCGCGACACTCTGTCGATCATCGGCCTGATCAGCTACCTGATGTACCTCAACCCCAAGTTGACGTTGATCAGCCTGGTCGTGGCCCCGGTCATCGCGTTCCTGATCCGCCGCATCAACCTGCTGTTCCGCCGCTACAGCCGCCGCATCCAGAACTCGATGGGCGACGTGACGCGCGTGGCCAAGGAGGCGATCGAGGCGCCGCGGGTGGTGCGCGTGTTCAACGCGCAGGACTACCAGGCGGCGACCTTCGAGCAGGTGAACGAGCACAATCGGCGCTCGCACATGAAGCTGATGCTTACCAAGTCGCTCAGCAACCCGATCGTGCAGACGCTGACGGCGTTCGGGCTGGCGACGGTGCTGTACATGGCCACGGTCGACGCGGTGAACGACCGCATGTCGGTGGGCGAGTTCACTTCGTTCATCGCCGCGCTGATCCTGGTCACGGCGCCGCTGCGTCGCCTGGTGAACGTGGCCGGCCCGCTGCAGCAGGGCATCGCGGCGGCGCAGAGCATCTTCGAAGTCATCGATACGCCGCGCGAGCCCGGGGGCGGCCAGCAGCCGATCGACCGCGCCCGTGGCGAAGTCGAGTATCGCGACGTGCGTTTCACCTACCCGGGCGTGGCGGACGAGGTGCTGCACGACGTGAGCTTCCAGGCGCGGGCGGGGGAGACGATCGCGATCGTCGGCCGCTCCGGCAGCGGCAAGTCGACCATCGTCAACCTGCTGCCGCGCTTTTACGACGTCACCGGCGGCGCGATCATGCTCGACGGCCAGGACGTGCGTGAGTACCCGCTCGAGCGCCTGCGCGCGCAGATGAGCCTCGTCAGCCAGGACGTGGTCCTGTTCAACGACACGATCCGGGCCAACATCGCCTTCGGGCACGTGGCGGCCGACGAGCAGATCGTGGCAGCGGCGCGCGCCGCACGGGTGCTGGAGTTCGCCGACCAGATGCCGGACGGGCTCGACACCATCGTCGGTGACCGCGGCGTGCTGCTGTCGGGCGGCCAGCGCCAGCGGATCGCCATCGCGCGCGCTTTGCTGCGCAACACGCCGATCCTGATCCTCGACGAGGCCACGTCGGCGCTCGACACCGAGCTCGAACGCCAGATCCAGGAGCAGCTCGAGGCGCTGATGAGAAATCGCACCACGCTGGTGATTGCGCACCGGCTGTCCACGGTCGAGAGTGCCGACCGCATTCTGGTCATGGACAGCGGCCGCGTGGTGGAGATGGGCACTCACGCGGAACTGCTGGCACGCGACGGCCAGTATGCGGTGCTGCACCGGTTGCAGTTCAACGAATGAGCCTCGACGCCGCGCTGCAGCGGCTGTGGTACGGGCCGAGCTGGAAGAGCCTGCCGCTCTGGCCGCTGGGGTGGCTGTTCCACGGCATGGTCGCGCTGCGGGGATTCCTGTACCGCAGCCGTGTGCTGCACGCCCGGCAAGCCGGCGTGCCGGTGGTGGTGGTGGGCAACATCACGGTCGGCGGTACCGGCAAGACGCCGGTGGCAGCATGGCTGGCCCGGCAACTGTCCCTGCGCGGGCACAAGGTAGGCGTGGTGTTGCGTGGCTAC
>Ga0209391_10002148_pt1 | contig 10309 bp, 8 predicted proteins | sample PPLLak3March2015_FD_187246 | JGI IMG/M metagenome (GOLD analysis project Ga0209391, IMG submission 187246) | Freshwater sediment microbial communities from Prairie Pothole Lake near Jamestown, North Dakota, USA - PPLs Lake P7 Core (1) Depth... | ecosystem: Environmental > Aquatic > Freshwater >... | reverse complement strand
CGGAAGCCGTGGGTTCGCTTGCGGTGCAGGTTGCTTGGCTGATAGGTGCGCTTCATGTGCGGCTCCGTTCCTGGCGGAATTCAGACCAGAAACAATCACATGCACTGGTCATCAAAGGGCCGGCAAGGATACGCAGCGCCGTGCCCAGCGTCAACGGGGCCGGAACGGGAAAAGGCCGGCGTTTAAGGATATCCACAGGCAGGGGGCCGGTATAAACTCCCGCCCCCCTTGCCGTTTCCCCCTGGGCGCCGACCGGCCAGCGCAACGACTCCGCCGTGGACACGACACTCTGGAACCACTGCCTGCGGCGCCTGGAAGCGGAACTGCCCGAACAGCAGTTCAATACCTGGATTCGGCCGCTCCAGGCGGTCGAGGAGCGCGACTGCCTGCGGCTGCTCGCACCGAACCGCTACGTGGTGGACTGGGTCAAGGATAACTGCGCCGCCCGCATCGGCGAACTCGTCGAAGAGCTCATTCCCGAACCGACGCCGCAGGTCGTAGTGGAAATCGGCACGCGGGCGAACGCTCCGGTCGCCGAAGCGGCGAACGCGCGGGCACCGGAGCTGCGCGGCAAGCGACCGGTACCGCTGCCTTTGATCGGCGGGCGGCTGAATGCGGACTTCACGTTTGCGACGTTCGTACAGGGCAAGAGCAACCAGCTCGCACGCGCCGCAGCCATGCAGGTGGCGGAAAACCCGGGGCGCGCCTACAACCCGCTCTTCATCTACGGCGGCGTCGGCCTCGGCAAGACTCACCTCATGCACGCGGTCGGCAACCACATCCGTGCCGGCAACCCGGCCGCGCGCATCGCGTACGTGCATTCGGAGCGCTTCGTCGGCGACATGGTGCGCGCGCTGCAGCACAACACAATCGACCAGTTCAAGACGGCCTACCGAACGCTCGACGCGCTGCTCATCGACGACATCCAGTTCTTCGCCGGCAAGGAGCGCTCGCAGGAAGAGTTCTTCCACACGTTCAACGCGCTTCTCGAAGGCCAGCAGCAGGTGATCCTCACCTGCGACCGCTATCCGAAGGAAGTGCAGGGACTCGAGGAGCGTCTGAAATCGCGCTTCGGGTGGGGCCTCACGGTGGCCATCGAACCGCCGGAACTCGAGACCTGCGTGGCGATCCTCATGAGCAAGGCCTCCGCGGCCGGCGTGGAATTGCCCGAAGAAGTCGCCTTTTTCGTCGCCAAGCGCATCCGCTCGAACGTCCGCGAGCTCGAGGGCGCGCTGCGCCGCGTGATCGCGAATTCACAGTTCACCGGACGGCCGATCACGCTCGACTTCGCGCGGGAGGCGCTGAAGGACCTGCTCGCGCTACAGGAACGCCTGGTGACGATCGAGAACATCCAGAAGACGGTCGCGGAGTACTTCAAGATCCGCGTCGCCGACCTGCTCTCGAAGCGCCGCAGTCGCTCGATCACGAGGCCACGCCAAGTCGCGATGGCGCTCGCCAAGGAACTCACCAATCACAGCCTGCCCGAGATCGGCGATGCATTCGGCGGGCGTGACCACACCACGGTGCTGCACGCCTGTCGCGTGATCAAGGGACTGCGCGAGTCGCAGACGCGCATGAACGAGGACTACCAGAACCTGTTGAGAACCCTTGCGGCATGATGTGAGGAAGCTGTGGATCAATGGGCACTAGTGATTGATGCACCAGTCATCCACAGGGTACCGACAGGTGGTGGGCGAGTTGCCGGCGGGTTTGTGCTTTCGGCAACTGCAGGCGGGTGCTGAATAAAAAGGCGTTCTGCACAGGCTGGGGCTGTGCTAGAAATCATAGTAATAAGAGATATCAAATAAGAGATTAATAGCGGAAGCCCAACGATGAAGATCATTGCCAAGCGTGAAGCGATCCTGAGTCCGCTGCAGGCCGTCATCGGCGTGGTGGAACGCCGCCAGACGATGCCGATCCTGGCGAACGTGCTGCTTTCCGCAAAAGGCGGGCGTTTGTCGGTTACGGCGACCGACCTGGAAGTCGAGCTCGTTGCCACTTCGGAGGTGGACGTGCAGCGCAACGGCGAGGTCACGGTACCCGGCCGCAAGCTGCTCGACATCTGTCGCGCATTGCCTGAGGGTGCCGAAATCACGCTGACCCTCGATGGTGAGCGGATGTCGGTACGGGCGCGCAAGAGTCGGTTCACGCTCTCGACCCTGCCTGCGAGTGAGTTTCCGACGGTCGAGGAGATCAACGCGCAGCAGTCGCTCAAGGTTCCGCAGAAGGATTTCAAGCGGTTGCTGGAAAAGACCCATTTTTCCATGGCCCAGCAGGATGTTCGCTATTACTTGAACGGGCTTCTTCTCGAAACGTCTGCAAAAGCGCTTCGATCTGTCGCGACTGACGGACATCGTCTGGCTTTGTGCGACGTCGAGCTTCCGGAGGGCGCGAAACCCGGTCAGCAGGTGATCGTGCCGCGAAAGGGTGTGCTGGAGTTGCAGCGAATCCTCGGGCACGAGGAGCAGATTCTGGATCTGGCCATCGGGGTCAATCACATTCGACTGCAGATCGGCGACATTCGATTCACTTCGAAGCTGATTGACGGGCGTTTCCCGGAATACAGCCGTGTGATCCCAAATGATCCGCCGCGGGTGGTGACGGCAGTACGCGATGACCTTCGGCTCGCACTGCAGCGGGCTGCGATCCTGTCCAACGAGAAGTACCGCGGGATCCGCTTTGCGGTGAAGCCGAACCTGCTGACGATCCAGTCGCACAACCCCGAGCAGGAAGAGGCCGAGGAGGAGGTCGAGGTTACCTACGAGGGTGAAGAGCTCGAGATCGGCTTCAACGTGAACTACCTGATGGATGCGTTGGCGGCCGTCGAAGGCCCGGAAGTACAGGTTTGCTTGACGGACGGCAACAGCAGCTGCCTGATCCGTTCGTCAGCGGACAGCGGGGCACGATTCGTCGTCATGCCAATGCGGCTGTGAGGCTCACTGTCGGCACCCGATGATTCTCGAAAGTCTCGGCGTCGAGGATTTCCGGTGCGTCGAGCGAGCTGAGCTGGAACTTCACCCGCGTAGCAATCTGATTACGGGCGAGAACGCCTCTGGGAAGACCACCCTCCTGGAAGCGATGTTCTTTCTCGGCCGCGGCCGGTCGTTCCGGACCGCGCAGTCGGAAACCCTGATTCGAGCCGGTGCGGCGGAGTTCCTGCTGCTCGGTCGCGTTCATACCGCAGGGCGTAGCCAGCCGCTTGGGATGCGCTACGGAAAGTCGGGAATGGAGGTGCGTCACGCTGGCCGACCGGTCGGCAGCCTCGCGGAGCTCGCGACGGTGCTGCCCGCCCAGGCGATCGATCCCGAGGTGCACCGGCTGATCGAGGGAGGCCCGCAAGAGCGCCGCCGCTATCTGGACTGGGGCGTGTTCCACGTGGAACCAAGCTTCATCGGACACTGGCGACGCTACCAGCGCGCGCTACGCCAGAGAAACGCCGCCCTCAAAGCCGAACAGCCGGAAAATCTAGTCCGAGTCTGGGATCCAGATCTGGTGGAGGCGGGCGAGCAGGTGGCGGTTCTGAGAAGTCAGTATGTGGAGCAGCTTGGACGGCAGGTCGCGCGTGTGGGAGAGCGCCTGCTCGGAGCACCGGTGGAAATCATCCTTCATCGTGGCTGGGTTGCGGAACGGTCACTGGCAGAGGCGCTGGCAGCCTCTTGGCCGCGTGATCGAGCTCGGGGCCTCACCCACGCCGGACCGCATCGCGCGGATGTGGCCGTCCGTTTCGAGGGTGCGGCCGCCCGGGATCGGGTGTCCCGCGGGCAGCAGAAGCTGGCAGCCGCGGCTCTGCTTCTGGGTCAGTTGCGGTGCGATGCGGAACTGGGATCCGAGGTGGCGCTGCTACTTGTGGATGACCCGGCAGCAGAGCTCGATGAAACCCACCTCGAGCGGCTGCTCGCAGAGGTCAGTGACGTCTCCGCCCAGCTCGTCGTCACCGCCCTTGAGCCCCGAAATGAGGCCTTGGCCAGCTTGCCCGCAGGCCACAGGTTCCACGTGGAACATGGCTCGGTGACCCGTCTGTTATAATCCGGCGTCATTTCGCACCAGGTCTCCCATGAGCGGCGCCGACGTCTACGACTCAAGTAAAATCAAGGTCTTAAAGGGCCTCGACGCGGTCCGAAAACGCCCAGGGATGTACATCGGTGACACCGATGACGGCACCGGCCTGCACCATATGGTTTTCGAGGTGCTGGACAACTCGATCGACGAAGCCCTCGCCGGTCACTGCACCCACATCACGGTCACCATCCACGCCGACCAGTCCGTCACGGTCGAGGACGACGGCCGTGGAATTCCTGTGGATATCCATCCCGAGGAAGGCGTCTCAGCGGCCGAGGTGATCCTCACCGTCCTGCACGCCGGCGGAAAGTTCGACGACTCCTCGTACAAGGTGTCGGGCGGCCTCCACGGGGTGGGTGTCTCGGTAGTCAACGCTCTGTCCGAGACCTTGCACCTGTCGATCTACCGCGACGGCAAGGAGTACCGCCAGGAGTACCGTCTCGGCGAACCGGTCTATCCGCTCGCCATGGTGGGTGCGAGCGACCTGCGCGGCACGACCATCCGTTTCAAGCCCAGCGACACGATCTTCACGAACATCGAGTTCGAGTACGAGGTGCTGCAGAAGCGCCTGCGCGAGCTGTCGTTCCTGAACTCCGGCGTCCGCATCGAACTCGTTGACGAGCGCGACGACAAGCGCGAGACGTTTTTCCACGAAGGCGGCATCCGCGAGTTCGTGCGGTTCTTGAATCGCAGCAAGACGCAGGTGCACGAGACGATCTTCTGGTTCCGCGGCGACCGCGACGGCATGGGCGTCGAGTTGGCCCTGCAGTGGAACGACTCGTACGCCGAGACGATGTACTGCTTCACCAACAACATCCCGCAGAAGGACGGTGGCACGCACCTGGCCGGCTTCCGCGCGGCGCTCACGCGCACGCTGAACGACTACATCGAGAAGGAACTGGCCGCCAAGAAGGATCGTGTGCCCACGACCGGCGACGATTCGCGCGAGGGACTGACCGCCGTGCTGTCGGTGAAGCTGTCGGACCCCAAGTTCTCCTCACAGACCAAGGACAAGCTGGTCTCGTCGGAGGTGAAGGGCACGGTCGAGTCCATCGTGGCCGAGAAACTCGGCGAATTCCTGCTCGAGAATCCCGCGCAGGCCAAGGCGATCGTCAACAAGATCATCGACGCAGCGCGGGCCCGCGAGGCCGCCCGCCGGGCCCGCGAGCTGACGCGGCGCAAGGGCGCGCTCGATATTGCCGGACTCCCCGGCAAGCTCGCGGACTGCCAGGAGAAAGATCCCGCGCTGTGCGAGATCTTCATCGTCGAGGGCGATTCGGCCGGCGGCTCCGCCAAGCAGGGCCGTGATCGGCGCACCCAGGCAATCTTGCCGCTCAAGGGCAAGATCCTGAACGTCGAGCGCGCGCGCTTCGACAAGATGCTGTCGTCGGCGGAAGTCGGCACGTTGATTACCGCGCTCGGCTGCGGCATCGGCAAGGACGATTTCGACATCGCCAAGCTGCGCTACCACCGCATCATCATCATGACCGACGCGGATGTAGATGGATCCCACATACGTACCCTGCTTTTGACTTTCTTCTATAGACAAATCCCACTTCTCATAGAAAGAGGGCACGTCTATATCGCCCAACCACCACTCTACAAGGTGAAGAAGGGCAAGGCCGAGACCTATGTGAAGGACGATCTCGAGCTGAACGCGCTGCTCCTGAAGTCCGCGCTCGAGGATGCCGAGCTGCACGTCAACGGCGAGGCCGAGGCCATGCCCGTCTCGGCGCTCGATGCGCTTGCCCGCCGCTACATGGAATTCCAGGCGACGATTCGCCGCGCCGCCCGCCGCTACGACCAGCACGTGCTCGAGCAGATGCTGCTGATGCCCGAGCTGTCCGCGGACGAGCGCGAGGACGAAGCGCGCCTGACGCAGTGGGGTGCGCAGCTCGAGACGCTGCTCAACGCGGAACAACCGCCGGGCCGCACGTATCGCGTGGCGCTGCAGGCGGGCACACCGCCGCACCTTGTCGTGGGTCGTACCGAGCATGGCGTCACCGTCGAGAAGCACTTGCACCGCGAGTTCTTCAACTCGAGCGAATACCGACGCATTGCCGATCTCTCGCGCACGCTCGCCGGGCTGTTCGGCCCGGGTGCGTACATCAAGCGCGGCGAGGCGCGCCAGGACGTGACGACCTTCCGTGACGCCGTGCAGTGGCTGTTCGACCAGGCGCGCAAGGGCCAGTCCATCCAGCGCTACAAGGGTCTCGGTGAGATGAACCCCGAGCAGTTGTGGGACACGACCATCAACCCTGCGTCGCGCCGTCTCGTGCAGGTGCGGATCGAGGACGCACTCGGCGCGGACGAGATCTTCTCGACGCTGATGGGGGACCAGGTCGAGCCGCGGCGCGAGTTCATCGAGAGGAACGCGCTGTCGGCGACGAATTTGGATGTGTAGCCATCCGGTTGTAGGGTCTCATTTGAAATGGCACTATTCTCACAATTTGGCACTGAAAACGGCCGATAATCTTCGGCAAGAACAAGTGGTTACGCCGAACGCCGCGGTGGAAATCACTGTATCGAGAATCGGGGTCTCGGATCGGCTCCCAAAGCCAGGGATTTCAGGCACTTACCGTCCTGAAGGCCTGATTTGCTCCCGGATAATTCCCTAGCGGTCCGAAAGCCCCTTCCCTATACAGTTTCAATCGCATCAGGCCGGTTGTCCCCGACCCGCCAAGTACAGGCAGCGGACTCGGACCCCCGCAGGTGAAGAGCGGTTCGGGGGCCATTCACATCGTGACGCTCAAGCTATTGACGGCCATCGGGCGCATGGCGAGGCTGCGTTGATAAGCCCACCCGGACCGTCAAGAGAACTGGCCGCTGCATGGCTACAAAGCAACTCGTAATCGGGGAGTTCGCGCTGGAAGCGAAACGCTATTCGCCCGATGACGGCTATTGTGTCCAAGAGAGTTCCCGACGGTCCGGTCGCTTGCGATACCGAATCGTCGGGGCATTCGCTACCACGAGCTATCTGAACGGCCAAGCCTACGAAGAGGCGCGCCTTGAAGATCGGCATCCAACCGTCGTTCTGGCCGGCAAGGACCTGAACGTAATCCCAAGACTGCGCGGATTTGCCAACGCTGCCCGGGTCAAGGCCATTCTCGAAGAGCAGTATCCCATCAGTGAGGCTGCGGCCACCCTGCAAACATAGGAACAGTGAGGCTTCGCTTGCCAGGCGCCAAGACCGGAAAGGATTCCAGCAGAGACGGCCAAATGGAGACTTTGGAAGTCATACCGGACCCGGTTTCGCTCATGGAATCCATGCGTGCTGTGGGGTACTCGGCAGAGGCGGCAATCGCCGACCTGATCGACAACAGCCTCTCCGCCGACGCGAAAGCAATCCACGTCCAGTACGACGCATCGGACTCACCATACGTGGCCATCCTGGACGAAGGCGTCGGTATGGATCCAGACGAGCTCACGGCGGAAATGCGTCTTGGGAGCAGCAATCCCGCCGATCATAGGGACGCGTCTGATCTAGGCCGCTTCGGCCTTGGTCTGAAGACGGCATCACTCTCGCAATGCCGCAAGCTCACAGTCATCAGCAAGAAGAACGGCTACACAAGCGCCCGGCGCTGGGACCTCGATGTCGTCCAAGAGGCGGGCAAGTGGCTTGTAGTGGTCCCCCCAGCGGCCGAACTTGAAACGATGCCGCTCTACCGGCGAATCGAAGCCGCATCGTCGGGCACGCTCGTCGTATGGCAAGACCTCGACAGGCTGACAGCCGGCGCTGCAAACCCGCAGCGGGAAATGACGATCAAGATGGCGCCGCTGTTCGAACATCTCGCACTGGTTTTTCACCGGTTCACGCAAAAGGACGACCTGTACCCGCCAGTAACCATCTCGGTAAACGGGCAACCATTGCCTCCCCGGGACCCGTACCTTTCCGGCAACCCACCGCGGCAGGAACTCGAAGGTCAGACAATCGATCACGCGCGCGGAAAGGTGGTCATAAAGCCGTTCGTTCTGCCGCCGGTGAGCAACCTCACGGCCGAAGAAGTCAATACGGCCGGAGGACGGGAGGGCTTGCGAGGAACGCAGGGGTTCAATGTCTATAGAGGTCGCCGGCTCGTCATCTGGGGTACGTGGTTCGGACTCGTGCCCAAAGAGGAGTTCTACAAGCTCACGCGAATCCGCGTAGACAACCCCAATTCGTTCGATGATCTATGGGCGCTCGATATCAAGAAGTCCGCTGCACACCCTCCCGATCCGATCGGAAGTCGGCTGAAAGAACTGATTCCGCACTTTGCAAACACCAGCAAACAGACCGTCACCTACAACGGACGCGTCACCAACTACAGCAAGCAGTTCATTCACCTATGGAGCCGGGTGGAGTCGGGGCCAGGCCAAGTCAGTTACATGCCGAACGTGAACCACCCGTTGATCGGCAAGTTGTCTGAAGCGCTCGGCGACGGGGAGCAACGTCATCTGCAAATGATCCTTGAATTCCTCGGATCGAGCCTTCCGTACCAAGCAATCTATGCCGACATGTGCCGGGATGCACAGCGACCCGCCCGAGACGATCTCTTGAAGGAGTTGGTTGAAAATGCGGAAGCGCTTCTCGAGCTCACAAATCTCAGTGTCGACGAAGTGCTCAAAATCGATCCCATATGCAGACATCCCGATCTGCATCAAGCCATCAAAGAGGCCATCGAGCAGTGAGCGATCCCCTTCTGATTGCATACGGTCTGATCGGAAATCGTGACCTCACGGATGAGGTCCTCGACGAGGTGGTTGCGACCTATTCTGTTGAAAAACTCCGTGCCAAGTTGCCTGGCGCCGGCCGTTCATCAGGATTCCAGCGCCTGATCCGTCAAGCAAGCGGGCGCGGATGCGCCCGCGAGCCTCTTTAGGTCGCCCTGATCGGCTCGATCATCGGCAGCGGTCTCGACGTCGCCGGCGGCGTGTCGACGGGTGATTGGCTAGGCAAGTGAGGTGAACTTGTTCGGTGTGAGTATTGACTGCCCAAGCTGCAGCAAGTCGGTTTCCCTTACGACTTGTTCAAAAGTCGTTTCGGATGACAGGAAGGCGATTCTTGGGATGAGTTTTTTCAGTTTCAGGTGCAGCGAGTGCGGGGCGGTCATCCGAGCTACATCGCAGTCCATGACTCAGTGGTGGAGATTCGTTGCTGTCGTCTGCTTGGTCGGTGGCTTCGCAATGACAGTAAACGACTTCTGGGGGCTCGCCGCGGTAATCGCAGCGTTCTTCGCAGTGCGGTGGTGGGCCGAACGAAAGATGCGTTATGAGACCGTCCCCGAACCGACGCAGCCGGGTCGACCGCCCCAGAGCCGGTGACGCCGATCGATCTGCTCGGGTGGCTCATCGAGCCCGGCCTGTGTCGAGGCACCCAGCTGCCGGTTGGCCGGAGTCCGCGGCGTCAGTTGACGAGAGTGATTCCCTCGTGGGCGAGATCTAGAAGCGCGACAGTCACGACATCGCAGTCGGTGGACGGGGTAGGGCTCGCGAAGTGGATGACCCAGGCGTGCGAGAGGTGCCAGACGATCGCGAGGCGACGGTGCTCATCGAGCAGCGCGGCGTCGGCCAGGCCGCGCTTCAGGTTGACCGTGTCGAACACGCCAGGCCTCGAGGGTTCGCGCACGCGGGACTGCGAGCTGCGGCTGGCGCCGTTCCCCATCCCGTGGGTTGTCCCGTGCAGACCCGTGGCGTCCGAGAAGCCGCCCAACGTCGTGTCGTCGACCAGCAGCACGAAGTTGAAGTCGGTGTCAGCTCCCGAGGGTCATGGCGGATGGACCGGCGGCGGTCAATGAGTTCTGCTCAGGCCGAGCTTTGGGCAGTCACCTGCTGAATGCGCAGGATGAAAGGATAGGCCGTCCAAACGCTAATTTCTGTCAGCGGAGGGCACGAATGCGCGTGCTTTGGTTGCGCTCGGGAAGCGAGCCTGGTCTGTGAGCGGTGATCCAGGCGACGGACTGGGCCGCTTCTGGAGTCTGAAGGGGGCGGGCCGGGGTGAGCGATGACGGAGGAGCGCTGCTCGCGGCAGTAACTTTGCCGTTGCCGGCAGCGTGGCGCAAGACGGAGCACTCGCGTCGCAGCAGCGAGGCGGCGCCGAGGGCGGGGTGATCAGGCCCGGGTCAGTTCAGGGTCTGATCGAAGTGGAAGCTCGGCTCGGACGCTGCGGCGGTCGAGTCCCACCACGGGGACTGATCGAACGCGCAGGTGAACCCGGCGTCGAGTACGGGCGGGTCGCGGGCGCGCGGGTCGAGTGCTGGCGGGGTGGTCGGTT
>Ga0209391_10002143_pt1 | contig 10318 bp, 6 predicted proteins | sample PPLLak3March2015_FD_187246 | JGI IMG/M metagenome (GOLD analysis project Ga0209391, IMG submission 187246) | Freshwater sediment microbial communities from Prairie Pothole Lake near Jamestown, North Dakota, USA - PPLs Lake P7 Core (1) Depth... | ecosystem: Environmental > Aquatic > Freshwater >... | reverse complement strand
ACGACGTAATCGTGCTCGGTGTACTCGCGGCCGAGCAACGCATCGCGCACCGCGCCGCCGACCAGGTAGATCTTCATCCGGGCATCGTAGCCGAAAGGCCGCTCACCCCCGAAATCCGCCCCGGGGAATCCAGGGGCGGCGCAAGGCCGCTTGGCGAGGCGCCGGCTCCCGCTAAAGTAGGGCCATGGTTTCGCGTCTCGTTTCGTGTCGCCTGCTGGCATTGCTGGCCGTGCTGCCACTCGGCGGCTGTTACGTGCTGCAGGCAGCGCACGGGCAGTACGAGGTCATGCGCCGCAGCGAACCCATCGGCACCGTGCTCGCCGATACCCGCACGGCACCCGCGACGCGTGCCAGCCTCGAACTCGTCGCAGCGGCTCGCAGCTTTGCCGTCGCCGAGCTCGGGTTGCCGGACAGCCGCAGCTACCGCAACTACGCGGATCTCGGCCGTCCCTACGTAGTGTTCAACGTCGTGGCGACGGATGAGTTTTCGGTCAACCCGCGCCGCTGGTGCTTCCCCGTCGCGGGTTGCGTGGCCTATCGGGGTTACTTCGACGAGCAGCGAGCTCGTGACTTCGCGCTGAAGCTGTCGATCCGTGGCGACGACGTGAGTGTCGGTGGGGTGCCGACGTATTCGACGCTGGGGCATCTGCCCGACCCGGTCTTCAGTTCGATGCTGCAGTGGCGGGAAACGCGCCTGGTGGGCACGATCTTCCACGAGCTGGCGCACGAACGGCTCTACTTCACCGGCGACAGCGCATTCAACGAGGCTTTCGCGAGCGTCGTCGAGGCAGCCGGCGTCCGGCTCTGGCTGGAAAGTTCGGGCCGGCAGGCCGAACTCGACCGCGTGCGGCTGGAGGCCGTGCGCGAGATCGAGTTCGCGGCCTTGCTGCGCGAAACCCGCGACCGGCTGGACGCCCTGTATCGGTCGGACCTCGATGTCGATGCGATGCGCATCGCCAAACAGCGCGAATTCGGCCTGCTCAAGTTCACGTACGAGCAGTTGCGCGCGCGCTGGGGTGGCTATGCAGGCTATGACGGGTGGTTCGCGCAGCCACTGAACAACGCGCGACTGGCGGCAGTGGCGACGTACCGCGACTGCGTGCCGGGGCTGGAGCGTGTCCTCGACCAGGCGGGTTCGCTACCCGCCTTCTACGAACGAGTGGCAGAGCTCGGCCGACTGCCGGCCAGGCAGCGGCACGAGCAGGTGTGCCGTCCCTGAGTTCGGCCGCGGTTACCGTCCCGGGCTGATGTACTGCGGCAGGATGCTCTGCATCGCCGTGCGCTTGATGCCGAGTTCGGCGAGGCCGTCGCGGCTGCACACCGAATCGAGCGTGGCGGAGAGGAAGTTGTCCGTCGAGAACGGCTTGCCCGGTACGAAATCCATCACGGCAGCCTGCACGCGCGCAACGGACTTCGGCAGCGGGATCACCAGCCGCTTCAGGCCGAGCAGGCGGGCCGTCCGGCGCACGATGTCGCCGAGCGTGAGCGTATCCGGCCCGCACAGCTCGAAAGTGCGGCCGACGACGTCTCGCCGGTCGAGGCAGGCCACGAACGCAGCGGCGACGTCCCCCACGTAGACCGGTGCGAATTTCGCGTCGGCGCAGGCCAGGGGCAGCACGCCAGGCGTCAGCTTGAGGATGCCGGCGAAGTTGTTGATGAACGCGTCGCCCGGCCCGAACACGACCGATGGCTGGAAAATGACGTACTCGGGCTCGCCGCCGGCGCAGTGCTCGCGGATGTAATCCTCCGCCAGGCCCTTGGTCTTCAGGTAGTGGCTCGGGCCGCGCTGCGAGTCCGCCTTGAGACCGCTCATGTGCAGGTAGCGGCGTACCCCGGCCGTCTTGCAGGCGCGCACGACCTTCTGCGGCAACTCCGTGTGCACGCGGCGGAACTGCGCGCCACTGCCGCGGCCGAGCGTGGTCTCGTTGAGGATCCCGACGAGGTTGATGACGACGTCGCAGCCGGCGAACTCGCGTTCGAGCTGCTTCTCCTCGTGCACGTCGGCGCGCACGAGGCGGACCGTCGGCAGCACCTTGAGGGCGCGGTGCTGCGCGGGGTTGCGCGTCAGCACCTTGACGTCGTGGCCCGCGGCCCCGAGCCGGGCAACGATCGCCTCGCCGATGAACCCGGTGCCGCCGAGGACGCAGACGCTGTGAACGGTCATGTCGTGCTTGCGTGCCTTGCGTTTCGAGCCGGTCCCGCGCCTCAACGGATCGGGATCACGAGGACGGCGTTGCCGCGACGCAGCGTCAGCACGAACGCGGCCTGGCCTGCCGTTGCACGCTGGAACTCGGCGACCGAGGCCACCCGAGTGCGACCCACCTGCAGGATGATGTCGTTGCTGCGCAGGCCGCGCTGAGCGGCTGGACTGCCTTCGGCCACGCTGCGGATCAGCACGCCACCCTGCGAATCGACGATGTCCGCGCCGGCTAGACCCGGGTGGGCACCGTTGGCCTTGGCTTCGGCGGCTGCGGCGGCTTCGTCGCGCTCGCTGACGGTCGCAGTCACGCGCCGCGGCTTGCCGTCGCGCAGCAGCGACAGGTCGACCTTCTCGCCGACGCTGAGCAGGCCGATCGCGTTGCGCAGGCCGCCTGCGTCCTTGACGGGACGGCCATTGACCGCGGTGATGATGTCGCCGGCCTTCACGCCGGCCCGCTCTGCCGCCGAACCGTCGACGACCTGCGAGACGAGCGCGCCCTGCGTGTTGTCCGGCATGCCCATGCTCTGCGCGATCTCCGGCACGAGCGTCTGGATGTTCACGCCGAGTACGCCGCGCTTGACCTTGCCGAACTTGATGAGCTGGTCCATCACCGCCTTCATCATGTTGGACGGGATCGCGAAACCGATGCCGATGTTGCCGCCGGTGCGCGACAGGATCGCGGAATTGACGCCGACGAGCTGGCCGCTCAGGTTCACCAGCGCGCCACCCGAGTTGCCCGGGTTGATCGAAGCGTCGGTCTGGATGAAGTCCTCGTAGCCCTCCGGGTTGATGCCCGAGCGGCCGAGCGCGCTGATGATGCCGGACGTCACGGTGTGGCCGAGGCCGAACGGGTTGCCGATGGCGACGACGAAATCACCGACCTCGGCGCGGTCGGAGTCGGCGATGGGCAGGTCGACGAGGTTCGCCGCCTGCACCTTGACGACGGCGACGTCCGAGCCCGGGTCCGTGCCGACCACCTTCGCCTTGAGCGAGCGGTTGTCGAGCAGCTGCACGGTGATTTCCGTGGCGTTCTCCACGACGTGCGCGTTGGTGATGATGTAGCCGTTCTTCGCGTCGACGATGACGCCCGAACCGGCGCTCTGGAACTCGCGCTCGCGCGGCGTGTTGGGGACATCGAAAAAGCGGCGGAAAAAGGGGTCGTTCAGCAGCGGGTTCTGTTCCTGCACCGTGCCGCGGGTCGCGATGTTCACGACGGCGGGGCTGACGCGCTTGAGCATCGGCGCGAGCGACGGAACGGGCGTTTCGCCGACGACGGCGGGCAGCTGCGCGCCGGCAAGCGGTGCCCAGGCGGCAAGCAGGAAAACGGCCAGACTCGTGTGAAGCTTCATGAGATCTCTGTGTTTACTGGTTTCTGCGGACCCGCCCCGCGAGGAACGCGGAGTTTACCAAGCGTGTTGTTGTGCGCTGCGGTGCCGGGCGTCTCGTTGGGACTGCGCCGCGGGCGGTGAGTTCCGCGGCGCAGCGGGCAGCTAGCCCAAAAGCCCAGGGAACCGTTGTGCACAACCCTGTGGAAATCTTGTGAGCCCGCGGTGGAGTCGCAGTGCAGCAGCGCACACCACAAGATGTTGTGTGCTAGCGTCATTCTCCGACTTGACGGCGACGGCATTTCAGGCATGGGCGCGCGGGGCAGGGGGTATTTCTCAAGTTGTTGAATTACAAAGAAATAATTTTGCGGCCTGCTAACTTAAGCAGGCCGCAAGAAGCAGTTGACGCGAGTGCAGGCGCTGCATAGGCTTGGCCCCCTGACCCTACATGTTGTGTCTGCACGAATGCCTGCTCAGGGGGTTACCGGGGCATTCCGAGCAGACCCTGACGGGTCAGCCGGGTAGGCATCCTCGCGTCGCCAGTCGCGGGCCTGCCTCCGGGGGCAGTCTTTTTTCCTTATCAATCTGCAGCACCGTGAGCCGGGGAGCCGTGTCGCCGCAATGAGCACCGCCGTGAAATTGCAATCCAGAGATGCGCGCAGCATCCCGTTCCAGGAAGCGTCGCTAGACATCTGGGACAAGAAATACCGCCTGTCCGCCAAGGACGGGACGCCGATCGACCAGTCCATGGACGACACCTATAAACGCGTCGCCCGTGCGCTGGCCGACGTCGAGGCGCCGGAGGTCCGCGAGACCTGGAATGAGCGCTTCCTGTGGGCCCTGCGCCGCGGCGCGATCCCGGCGGGACGCGTCACGTCCAATGCCGGCGCCCAGGAGCACAAGCCCGCGACGTCGACGATCAACTGCACCGTCTCGGGCACCATCCGTGACTCGATGGACGACATCCTCGGCAAGGTCCACGAGGCGGGCCTGACGCTGAAGGCCGGTTGCGGCATCGGCTACGAGTTTTCGACGCTGCGCCCGCGCGGGGCGTACGTCTCCGGTGCGGGCGCATACACCTCGGGCCCGCTCTCGTTCATGGATATCTACGACAAGATGTGTTTCACCGTGTCGTCGGCGGGCGGCCGTCGCGGTGCGCAGATGGGCACGTTCGACGTCGGCCATCCGGATGCCATGGAATTCGTCCGCGCCAAGCGCGAGGCCGGCCGGCTGCGCCAGTTCAACCTGTCACTGCTGGTCACCGACGAGTTCATGCGCGCCGTGCGCGAGGACAAGGACTGGCAACTCGCCTTCCCGGTCCGCGAAGCAGAGATCGCCGGCGAGGACACCACGGACCGCAGCAAGTACATCTGGCGCGAGTGGCCCGACCAGTCCAATTACGTCCGCAACGAAGCAGGCCTCGTGCTCTGCAGGGTCTACAAGACCGTGCCGGCCAAGCGCATGTGGGACGTCATCATGTCGTCGACGTACGACTTCGCGGAGCCGGGCTTCGTGCTGATCGACCGCGTCAACGAGATGAACAACAACTGGTGGTGCGAGACCATCCGCGCCACCAACCCCTGCGGCGAGCAGCCGCTGCCGCCGTACGGCTCGTGCCTGCTCGGCTCGATCAACCTGACCAGCTTCGTGCGCGACCCGTTCACGGACGAGGCGCGCTTCGACTGGGACGAATACCGCGACGTCGTCAAGGTCTTCACGCGCATGCTCGACAACGTGGTCGAGATCAACGGACTGCCGCTGCCGCAGCAGCGCGACGAGATCCTGCGCAAGCGCCGCCACGGCATGGGCTTCCTGGGCTTGGGCTCGACCATCACGATGCTGCGCATGAAGTACGGCTCGCGCGAGGCGGTCGGCTTCACCGAGCGCGTCTCGAAGGAACTCGCGCTGGCCGGCTGGGAAGCGGGCCTCGAACTCGCCGGGGAAAAGGGCCCGGCGCCGATCATGTCGGAAGAGTTCGTCGTGACGCCCGAGATGCTGCGCAAGCGCCCGGAGATGGCGCGGGACGGCATCAAGGCCGGCCAGAAGCTGCCGGGCCGCATCCTGCACGCGAAGTACAGCCGCTACATGCAGCGCGTGGCCGAAGTGGCGCCGGAACTCGTCGAGAAGCTCGCAGCCAGGGGCGCGCGCTTCACGCATCACAGCTCGATCGCGCCGACCGGCACGATTTCGCTGTCGCTGGCCAACAACGCCTCGAACGGCATCGAGCCGTCGTTCGCGCATCACTACTTCCGCAACGTGATCCGCGAAGGGCGCAAGACCAAGGAGAAGATCGACGTCTTCTCTTTCGAGATGCTGGCCTACCGTGAGTTGATCAACTCGAAGGCGATGCCGAACTCCGAGGTCGCGGGCGAGAAGCTGCCCGACTATTTCACGACCGCCGACGACATCTCGCCGCGCGAACACGTGGACATCCAGGCGGCGTCGCAGAAGTGGATCGACTCGTCGATCTCCAAGACCGCGAACGTGCCGACGGATTACCGGTACGAGGACTTCAAGGACATCTACCTGTACGCCCACGAGCAGGGCCTCAAGGGCTGCACGACCTTCCGCTTCAACCCCGAAGCGTTCCAGGGCGTGCTGGTCAAGGAAGAGGACCTCAAGAACACGACCTACGTGTTCACGCTCGACGACGGCACGGAAGTCGAGGTCAAGGGCGACGAGCAGATCGAGTACGACGGCGAGATGCACTCGGCCGCGAACCTGTTCGACGCCCTCAAGGAAGGCTACTACGGCAAGTTCTGAGGGCCTGCCCGCGTTGACCAAGCGCGGGCGCCCACACGGAGCAGAGAGACGATGAGCGCACACAAGATCGACAAGAAGATCGTCAAGTACCGGGTGGTGAAGCCCGGCGAGAAGGAAAAGGCGGAGGCCGAGGCACGGGCGAAGGAGCCGGCCGTCGACCCGAAGCGGCCGAACGTCATCTGGATGCACGAGAAGCTCGAGCGTCCCGAGGAGCTGATCGGGTCCACGTACAAGATCAAGACGCCGGTCTCCGACCACGCGATGTACGTGACGATCAACGACATCGTGCTGAACGAAGGCACCGAGCACGAGCAGCGCCGGCCGTTCGAGATCTTCATCAACTCGAAGAACCTCGACCACTACCAGTGGATCGTCGCGCTGACGCGCATCATCAGCGCCGTGTTCCGCAAGGGCGGCGACGTGACGTTCCTGGTCGAGGAACTCAAGGCCGTGTTCGACCCGCGCGGCGGCTACTGGCAGGCGGGCGGCAAGTTCATGCCGTCGATCATCGCCGAACTCGGCTACGTGATCGAGAAACACCTGCAGAAGATCGGCCTGCTGCGCTCACCCGAGATGGACGAGCACCGCAAGGCCCTGATCGACCAGAAGCGCAAGGAATACGAGCAGCAGCAGGCGCAACAGGATGCGTTCGCCAAGAGCCATTACCCGCAGGGCGCGCAGCTCTGCCTCAAGTGCAGCACGGCCGCGGTCGTGCTGATGGATGGCTGCATGACCTGCCTGAACTGCGGCGATTCGAAGTGCGGGTGAACCCGCACCGTGCATAAGTTTCGATGAGACTAACCCGACACCACGGATGGTGATGATGAGCAAGGGCGAGGACAGGTGCGTCCTCGCCCTTTTTTCTCGAGGATGCGAATGAAGACACGGGTACCGTTCCTGATCTTGCTGGCAGTGCTGCAGTTCCAGGCGGCACTGGCTGGGGACGCGCCCGACGCTTCGCCAACGGTCGCGCCCGCAGATGCGTTCATGGGCGCCATTGCCGACCTGTGCGGCCTCGCGTATGCCGGGCGCATCACTGCGAATGAACCCGCGGCGCCGGACGACCCGTTCGCCGGCAAGGCGCTGGTCATGCACGTCCGGGAGTGCGGCCCGGCGCAGGTGCGCATTCCTTTCCACGTGGGCGAGGACCATTCGCGCACCTGGGTGCTGACGCGGACGGGCTCAGGCATCCAGCTGAAACACGACCACCGCCACGCCGACGGCTCTGCGGACGTGCTGACGATGTATGGCGGCGACACGGCGAATCCGGGCTCGGCCGCGCGTCAGGAATTCCCGGCCGATGCAGAATCGCGCGCCTTGTTCAAGCGCGAGGGCCTGCAGGCATCGATCGACAACACATGGGCCATGGAAATCCAGCCGGGCGTCAAGTTCGTCTACGAGCTTGCGCGGCCCGGACGGCTGTTCCGGGTCGAGTTCGATCTGTCGCAAGCGGTTCCCGCTCCGCCCGCTCCGTGGGGCAGCGGCGCGAAGCCCGCAATCCCCGTTGCGTTCGAAACCGGCTAGTCCTGCCACGCGTACCAGCCTGACAGCGAGCCGATGGATTTCGGCGCTCGATCCCGCCGAGGCAAACGCCACTTCAAACCTTTTGCCCCTGCGAACCATCACAGCTTCATCGGCCGGTAACGACTCGTCGCGGGGAGCGCACCGGTCGCCTCATCGGCAGGGCATCGGCCGGTGGCGTCATCCACACTGCGCGCCTTGTGGTGGGCGGTCCCTGGACCGGTCGGGAGTCGGGGCATGAAATTATCCGAGCGGAGCCTGCAGAACCCGGCCGCCATCGCGGCCGCCGCCGCCATCGTCGTGCTGTTCGGCGTGCTCGCGCTGCTGCGCCTGCCCATCCAGTTGCTGCCCGACACCCGCCAGCCGCAGTTGTTCGTCGCGGCCTCGTGGCGCGAGGCCGCCCCGTCGGAACTCGAGGAAGCGCTGATCGAGCCGATCGAGGAGGCCATGCGTGGCCTGCCGGGCCTCGTCGAAATGCAGTCCGAATCCAATCGCGGCCAGGGTGGGGTGCAGCTGGTCTTCGAGGTCGGCACGGACATGACACGGGTGATGCTCGACGTCGTGGCGCGCCTGAATACGCTGCCGCCCTTGCCGCCGGACGCGGACGAACCACAGGTCTTCGGTGGCGACAATTTCCAGGCCCAGAACGCGGCTTCCCTGTTGATCCGGCCGATCGCCGGCCACACGGTTCCCGACATCGCGGTCCAGTACCAGCAGCTGATGGAGGAGGTCGTCGAGCCGCGGCTCGCCCGGGTGCCGGGAGTGTCCCGCGTCAACCTCGAGGGAGGCCGGCCACGTGAGGTCCAGGTGCAGTTCGACCCGCACCGCCTCGCTGCGCTCGGTATCACGCCGCAGCACCTGGCACAGACGGTCATCGCGGCGCGAGACGTCTCCGCCGGCTTCGCCAACGTGGGGCGGCGACAGTTCACGGTCCGCGTCACCGGCCGCGAGCCGGTGGTCGATCTCGGTAACCTCGTCGTCGGCTGGAGCGACGACCGGCCGCTGTACCTGCGCGACGTCGCCGAAGTGCGCACCGAGCACGCCAAGGCGCAATGGTTCGCGTATCGCAGCGGCGTGCCGGCGTACTACATCACGGCGCAGCGAACCTCCGAATCGAACACCGTCGAAGTGGTCGATGGCGTCAAGGAAGCGATCGCCGAGCTCAATGCCGGCCCGCTCGCCAGCGAGAAGCTCTACGCCGACCTGTCGTGGGACGCGAGCGTCTACGTCCGCCGCGCCATCGGGTTCGTCCAGGAGAGCTTAGGCATAGGCATCCTGCTCGCCGTCGGCGGCCTCTGGTACTTCCTGCGCGGCCCGCGCGCGTTGCTCGTGATCGGCGCCTCCATCCCGATTTCGCTGTTTTTCGCCGTGATCACCCTGTACCTGCTCGGGCGCACGCTCAACGTCGTGTCGCTCGCGGGCCTCGCCTTCTCGACCGGCATCGTGATCGACGCCGCCCTGATCGTGCAGGGCAACGTGCTGCGTTTCATGCAGGAGGGCAAGGACGCCTGGGCCGCGACAGTCGAGGGTGCAGCGGAAGTCATGCCGGCGTTGATCGCTTCGATGCTGACCAGCATCGCGATCTTCCTGCCCATCCTGTTCATGGAAGGGCTCGAAGGCCAGCTGTTCAAGGACCTCGCCATCACGATGTCGGTATCGCACGCGGCGTCGCTGCTCGTCGCGATGACCGTGATTCCGGCGGCCAACCGCTGGGCGCTGGCGCGCCGTATCCCGGACGACCAGCACGCCCACTGGTGGCGTGCGATGACCGACTTCGCGATGCGACTGACGGAGCGGCCGGCCGCACGCTACGGGTGGATCGGGGGCATCACCGCGTCGAGCCTGCTGGTCATCGTGCTGCTGTCGCCGCAGGTCGATTACCTGCCGGTCGCGCAGACCGACCTGATCTGGAACAACATCCGCCTGCCGCCGGGCGGCAACATCGAGACGGCCCGTGCCGAGATGGCGCCCGTCGTCATCGAGCGCTTGCGGCCTTACCTCGAAGGCAGGAAAGAGCCGAAGGTCAAGTACTACAACTTCTCGGCGTTCGGCGGCGCGCAGGGCGTGGCGGCCATTTACCCGGAAGATCCACGGCGCATCCCCGAGATGGTGGAGTTGCTGCGCAACGAGATCTTTGTCGGCTTCCCGGACACGCAGGTCTACGTGCAGCGCGGGTCGCTGCTCAACGTCGACGGCGACAACGCGCGCGAAATCCGCCTCGACTTCCAGGGTGCCGACCTTGCAGCGCTCATGGACGCTGCGCGCGTCGCCGTCGACGAGATTCCGCTGGCGATCCCGGAAACCTTTCCCCAGGCATTCCCCGGCCTGGAACTCAACCAGCCCGAACTGCAGCTCGTGCCCGACGAATGGCGGATCGCCCGTTCCGGTTTGACCCGCACGGATGTCTCCTCGGCCATCCGCGCGTACACCGGCGGGCTCTGGGCTGGCGAGTACTTCGACGGCAACGACCGCCTCGACATCATCGTCAAGTCCGACGAGTGGCACTCGC
>Ga0209391_10002141_pt1 | contig 10321 bp, 6 predicted proteins | sample PPLLak3March2015_FD_187246 | JGI IMG/M metagenome (GOLD analysis project Ga0209391, IMG submission 187246) | Freshwater sediment microbial communities from Prairie Pothole Lake near Jamestown, North Dakota, USA - PPLs Lake P7 Core (1) Depth... | ecosystem: Environmental > Aquatic > Freshwater >... | reverse complement strand
CCGGATTTTGAATCCGGGCCTGCATCTCGAGTTCTTCACGGATCGACCGGGAGCGGTGGCGGTCGTGTTGGCTGACTGCATTGTCTGGTATGGACATCTTCGGTTCCCCTGGGTTGGTTCAGTTGCTATTTAACAACCCCGGGATGCAATTGCCGTGGCCGAATCGGGACGCAAGCGGACCGGAATGCGGCAAAAATATGGCAATGCTGCCGTGCTGGGTGCATGGCCGGTCTGTGAAGCCTTAAACTAGGAGCCTGATTTAACGGGGATTGCTATGCCGAGACACATTGCGATTGTTGAAGACGAGATTGCCATCCGTCGGAATTTTGAGGACGCCCTGCGCCGCCAGGGCTACCAGGTCAGCGGCTATGGCGACCGCAAAAGCGCGCTGGAAGCATTCAGCAGACGCCTGCCCGACCTCGTGATCATCGATGTCGGCCTGGGTGACGATGTCGAGGGCGGGTTCGAGTTGTGCCGGGAACTGAGGTCCATCTCAAGGGTATTGCCGCTCATGTTCCTGACCGCCAGGGATTCGGATCTCGACGTGATTTCCGGTCTCAGGCTGGGGGCCGATGACTACCTCACCAAAGACATCAGCCTGCCGCACCTGATGGCCAGGATCATCGCCCTGTTCCGGCGCGTTGAAATGCTGTCCGGTGAGCAAAATACCAATAACGTGCTGAAACTCGGTGAACTGGCTTTATCGGTCGATCGCATGGAAGTGCAGTGGGCCGGCAAGCACGTCCCGCTGACCGTTACCGAACTGTGGATCGTGAACTCGCTCGCCCGCCGTCCCGGCAGCGTGCGTTCACGTCAGCAATTGATGGATGAAGCCAATATACTGGTTGATGACCAGACCATAACCAGCCACGTGAAGCGCATCCGGCGCAAATTCAAGGAATGCGATGAGTCTTTTGACAAGCTGGATACCGTGTATGGCGCAGGCTACCGGTGGAATAGCGCCGGCGGCTGAAAACCGGCAATCCCGATGCGCTTGAGAAACCAGTTGCTGGCGTTGTCCCTGCTGACCCTGTTATTGCCGTGGTCGGGTTGGAAACTGGTCCAGGAACTGGAAAACTATTTGCGCCAGGCCGAGGAAAATTCGCTGCTGGAATCCGCGCGTACGCTGACGCGGGTCCTGCCGCTGGAATACCTGGTTGAACTCATAATGGCCCGCGGCCAGGCCCTGCCGTTGCGTCAATTGATGATGGAACCCATCGCCGACGGCTACCTCACCGATTGGCCGGAGGCCGGCCAGCATCTCTCCTACGAATCCGCCGATGGCTTTCTGTCAATGGATTTGCTGGCCGGCCGTTTCGCCAACCACTATCACCTTGCGGTCAAGGTCACGGACCCGGGCGAAATCAGTGCGACCACCTTCAATGCAGGCACCGGCGACCCCGGCCAGAGGGCGGGTGTGATGCTGTACGTACAAAGTAACCGGGGCCAGTTCAGCTACATGATTTCGAGCGAGGCGCCCGGGCCGCTGACCGTCAACAGCCTGGGCGGCAACGGCACGCGCCTGACTGCGGCCTGGATGGACGATGCCGAAGGCTACACCGTTGAAGTGAGCCTGCCTGGTGATGTCGAACGTATCAGTGTTGGCGCCGTGGCGCCCGCTTTTACGTTGCAGGAGGGCTCATACGAACGTTACGCAGGCACCCTCGATGGCAGGCAACCGGGCAAGTGGCTGGAACTGGTAAGCCGCAACGACGGTGTTTCCAGGTGGCTGGAAAAAACCGCGCCCGAAAATAGCCGGGCCTGGCTGGTGCAGGGCGACGGCTGGGTGGTGGCGGATTCCGGACCGGTGGAGAGCACCGGCAGCAGCGCACTGACCTGGGCGGAGCGCGTGCTGTACCAGGTGGTTGCCAATGCCGATATGCCACTGCGCGAGGAACCGCCGCCCTGGCCGGTGCGCTTCGAGACCGGGCCGGTTGCAGCCGCGCTCGAGGGTAAAGAGGCCAGCCTGTGGAACCGCGACGCCGACAGTGCCACCGTGTACAAGCTGGTGGCAGTACCGGTTCTGGATAGCGGGGCAACCGGCAAGGGTATGGACAGCGGGGCAGTTGGCAGGGCCATTGGCGCGGTGGTTCTCGAAACCCGCTCCGAGGGCCTGTTGCTGATGACCAACCGGGCCCTGGGCCGTTTTTCGCTGATCGCACTGTTGTTGGTCGTGGTGCTGGCAGCCGGTCTGTGGCTGTTTGCCTCGAGACTGTCGGGGCGGGTGCAGAAACTCAGCGGCGCCGTCAGCCGCGCCATGGACGACCACGGCCGGGTTGCGGCACTGCCCCTGACCAAATCGGCCGATGAACTGGGCGATCTGGCGCGCAATACCGAAAAGCTGCTCAAAGCGGTGGCGGAATACACCGCTTACCTGCAGAAGCTCGCCAGCCGCCTGTCCCACGAACTCAAGACACCGATTGCGATTACCCGTTCCTCGCTGGAAAACCTCGCCAGTTACACGCTCGACCCTGCCGCCCGGCAATACCTGTCAAGGGCGCAGGAGGGTCTGGACCGGCAGGCGGCCATTGTCGCCGCCATGAGTGAAGCCCAGCGCCTGGAAAGCGCGGTGAAAACCGCCGACTGGGACAGCATCGATCTCGGTGAAATGTTGAAAAACAGCGTCGCTGGCTATCGTTCGGTCAATGCTTTGCGCACGATCAACCTCGACCTGCCTGCCGAGAGCTGCGTGCTTCGCTGTGCCCCGGACCTGCTCGCCCAGGCGCTGGACAAACTGGTGGACAACGCCATCAGCCTGAGCGCGCAGGATTGTGCGATCGACATTTCACTGCGGCGTGAAGACAAGGCCTGGCTGATCTGTGTGGCCAACGCGGGTAGCAGGCTGCCCGATGTCCTGCCCGAACGCCTGTTCGATTCACTGGTGTCGCTGCGCGACAAACAGGGCGGCGGCCAACACCTGGGTCTGGGCCTGCACATCGTCCGCCTGGTGGCCGAGGCGCACGGCGGCACGGTCAGCGCCCGCAACCTGCCGCACGCTCAGGGTGTCGAGTTCACCATTCGATTACCCGTTTAGTCCGAACCTGCACCAGTATCCCGGACCTGGCTGATTCCGGTGACCGATTCTTGTTAGAATCGCCTTTCTCTCTCGCCTCTGAAATGGGACACACGCCGGGTGAACAACGAACGATTTGAACAGCTGCGCAGTGCAGGCTACAACCGGATCCCGGTTTTCCGCTCCGTGCTGGCCGATCTGGACACACCCTTGTCGGTCTACCTGAAACTGGCGGAAGGCACCGATTCCTACCTGCTGGAATCGGTCGAAGGTGGTGAAACCTGGGGACGGTACTCGATTGTAGGCCTGCCTTGCCGGCGTCGCTACACGGTGCGGGGGCAGCGTCTGATCACCTCGGACCACGGTCGCCAGGTAAGCGAGGAAACGGTTGCCGACCCGCTCGCCCACATCGCAAAAATGCAAAGCGAATTCAACGTGCCGCGCCTGCCGGAATTGCCTCTGTTCAGCGGCGGCCTGGTGGGTTACTTCGGTTACGAAACGGTGCAACTGATCGAGCCAAAACTGGCCTGCAGCGACAAGCGCGATGACCTGGGCACGGCCGATATCGAACTGCTCTTGTCGGAGGAGGTCGCGGTGCTGGACAACCTCGAAGGTCGCTTGTGGCTGATCGTGCACGCCGATCCATCCGCGCCCGGCGCATATGAGCGGGCGCAGCAGCGTTTGGATGAACTGGAACACCGCTTGCGCACCGCCGGCACGGCCTATGGTCTCAGGGTTTCGGGCGAGGCCGTGCGGGAGGCGGACTTTTCCTATGGATTCGACCACGCAGACTTCCTGGCCGCGGTGGAGAAAAGCCGGGAATACATCCTTGCCGGCGATATCTTCCAGGTCGTTCTGTCACAACGCATGAGCGTGCCTTTCAATGCCAGGCCGCTGGATGTGTATCGTTCATTACGGGCACTGAACCCTTCGCCGTACATGTACTTTATCGATCTCGGCGACACCCAGATCGTCGGTTCTTCGCCGGAGGTGCTGGTGCGTGTGCAGAACCGCCGGGTCACGCTGCGGCCGATTGCCGGCACCAGGAAACGCGGCAGGACCGTGGCGGAAGATCACGCGCTGGCCGAAGAGTTGCTGCACGATCCGAAAGAATGTGCGGAGCACCTGATGTTGATCGACCTCGGCCGCAACGATGTCGGCCGGGTGGCCAAGACCGGCAGTGTGGTGATGACCGAGCAGATGATCATCGAGCGTTATTCCCATGTCATGCATATCGTCTCGGAAGTGCAGGGCGACCTCGCTGACGGTTTGTGCGCGATGGATGCCATACGCGCCGCGTTCCCGGCCGGAACCCTGTCGGGCGCGCCAAAGTTCCGGGCGATGCAGATCATCAACGAATTCGAGCCGGTCAAACGCAATATCTACGCAGGTGCCGTGGGCTATATCAGCTGGCACGATGATACGGACCTCGCGATTGCAATACGCACCGCGGTCATACACGACGGCAAGCTACACGTGCAGGCCGGCGCAGGAATCGTCGTTGATTCGGACGCCGAGAGGGAGTGGCAGGAGACCCGTGACAAGGGCCGCGCCCTGATCACCGCTGTCGATCGCGCTTCCAGGGGGCTGTAGCGTACCTGTCTTGCCCGGCGGGATGCCGTCAGGGGTTCAGCTAAAGAAAAGCCTGGTGCAAACCAGGCTTTCCTTTTATCACTTAGTGCCGTGTCAACGCATGACGCCGCACTTTATCCGCAAAGACTAATCCCGTTTGGAGCCCCTGTCATTGTCATTGTCATTGTCGTTGCTGTTCCTGGCGCGGCCTGATTGAGACCCGTCCTGTTGCCGGCTTGATTGCTTCGCGCTGGGTTGCGCGGCATCGTGGGCTGGCGCCGAGACATGAGGACTGTCTTCCCTGGCGCTCCTGGGCTGCGGGCTCTGTGGTGAGGCGCTTTGCCGCGGGTCCGGTGCCGCATCGCTTCTCGCGGTTTGCTGCCGGGTGTCGTTGCTGCTCCGCGTCTGCTGTGTTTGCCGTGCGCCCGTGTTAGCGGCCGGTGCCGTGGCCTGTCCCGTTTGCTCGACCGTCCTTGCTGGCGCGGTTTGCCGTTGGGTGTCGTTTCTGTTCCGCGTCTGTTGCGTTTGCCGTTTACTCGTTTTGGCGGTCGGTGCCGTGGCCTGTTCCGTTTGCTCGTCCGTCTGCGCTGGCGTTGGCCGCTGCTTTGGTGTCCTGTCGTTCACAGGCGCCCGTTGCTTGGTGCCGGCCGATTTTTGCTGCGGTTGCCGGACAGTGTTGCTGTTCACGTCAACAGGCCTGCCGTCAACCCGGTTGTCTGCCGTGCTGTTCTGCGGCTCACTCGGTGACGCAAGGCTTGTGGTCCGGTTGGCGCTGCCCTTACCGCCCAGGTGATTGGCCTTGTCCGTCTTGCGGTTCGGGCTGCTGTAAACATTACCGCTGTTGTCAGTTGGCAGCTGGCTGTTTTTTTCCTTGAAATCGGCATCCCGTAGCTGGGCCTTGGAGCGCAATTCGGATTGGCTCACCGCTGCTGTCCGTTTATTTTCGGGCTTGGTCCTGCCGCTGTAGGCAGCCTCCCGCCTGTCGTCAAGATTCCCGTCAAGATTCCCATCAGGATTCCCATCAGGATTCATGTTGCCGGTCTTCGTGGCGTAACGGTTCGCTGCACGAATCTGCTTGTCACGGGTGCTGGCAATCTTTGCAGGCTGCGTGTCGTTGCTGTAGAGATTGTCGTTGCGTTCGCCGTCAAGGGGCCGGTAGTTGTCGCCGCGATCGCGGCTGTTGTCGTAACGGGAGTCGTCATAACGACCGTCATAACGATCATGCCCGTCGCGGCCATAATCGTTGTCTGCGTAGCGGTCATGTCCACGACCATGATGCCCACGGTGCGACCGGTACCTGCCAGGACCCCAGTATCCGTAGTGGGGCTGGTACCAGTAATGATTGTAATGCCAGTAACCACCCGGGTAGTAAGCCGTGCTGAAAGGCCCCCAGGCCCAACCCGGGCCAAAGCCCCAGCCGTACCAGGGGTCATAGCTGACGTTGTAACCCCAGGTGCTGAAACGGGGGTAGTAGTAATAGGGCGAAACCCAGGGCCGGTAATACCAGCCAGTGCCGTAGAAAAGGGTGTTGCCATAAACATAGCTGCCGATGTAACCCGGGGTATAGCCTACATAGACAACACTCGGCGTGCTGTCATAGACATGCACATACTTGGTGTTATAAACCGGTGAAGTGGGCAGGATCTGGTCCACCTGCCCGGGCCGGTGATCCGACACCTGCCAGGGGCCATTGCGGCTGGACGAAACGTACCACACACCTTCTTCGACCAGGTAATACAGGCCACCGGCAACCAGCACCGTCGAACCCGTATTGCGGATATACACCAGATCGGTGCCATCGACGGGCTGATAGACGGGTTCACCGTCATACTTGACATCGATATCCACAACGCCCCTCTGCACGGCGGCCGTCTGCGGGACCTGGGCATCCAGTACCGCATCCTGCGCTTCTTCCGTGCCGGCGACGTAGACGCGTGAATCGGCCTGCTCCGAATCCTGCGGTATGTTGGCAAATGCCGTTGGCAGCTGGTCCGACGGTTGGTAAGCCCAGGGGCCGGTCAGCAAATCAGACCGGTACCAGCGGCCGGCCAGCACGATGTAAAAGTCTTGCGAACTGACGTGCATGAATACGTCGTTAGCCGAATTCTGCAATACCAGCAGGTCATCGACCAGTGGTACGAATGCCGCCGGGCCCTCGGTGACGATGAGTTCAGCGGGTTCGGTCGAGACCACCAGTTCAGGGGCATTGGCAGCGGTGATGGGTTCGACCGGCTGCTCCTTAGCCGCAGCGGTGTCGTCGGGCTTGACCATGGCCGCAATGGCAGGCGGTGGTGTGGCTTCAAACTGATAGGGTCCAGTAACGCTGCCGGCGCGGTACCAGACATCCCTGGCCGCATTCAGGTAATAGTATTTACCGTCGAAAATTAACGGGTAGGGTGTGTTGATGACCGCCTTTAGGGAGCTGTTTTCGATTTCCCTAAGCACCGGTTCGCCATCGATGGTAATCAGCAACGCCGGATGATCCCGGTAGAAGATCCTGGGTGGTGTCGTGTTGACGGACTTTGTCTCCGCCTCTGCGGTCTTTAAAGCCGAGTCGACTTCATCCAGGGAAAAGCCGAGGTTCCAGCCGGGTGACTGCAGGGCCAGCACCATCGCGAGTTCTGACTGGATATCATCCGTGCCTTCCGGGAACCGCGTTTGAGTCAATGTCAGTTGCGCGGGATGCACGCTGCGTTTGGCGGAGTCGATGGTAACGGGTGACTCGAACCAGCCGGCCCCAAACACCGGGTCTGAACCGGCTGTCGCGCGGTAGGCAAGTGCCGTGCGGAATTTAATGGTGTTGTCTTTCAGTTCGTCAACCTGTGGCGAGTAAATGGTCACAGTGCCCTGATTGAGCGGCACTGTGCGTGGCCAGGTGTTTTCCCCGGTATTTTCCTGGGCGAACAGGGAAGGCAGACTGCTGAGGGTCAACAAAATCCAGATTACGCTTGCTGTCAGTCTTTTCACGTTCATCTCCTGTTGCGCTAGCCGCGAAGTCCTGTCGCAATCCACGAGTCTAAAAAGATTGCCACAGTGTCAATATACCCCCGCTTTTCTGAATACAACGTGAATACAAAGGGACCGGGTTGTTGCCGGCGGTGGCGGAATCAAAATGGAGAGACCGGCAAACGCCGGTCCTCCCCATGATCAAACATTATCAAGCCGTTTGATTACTCGGTTGGCTTTTCGACTGATATCGCAACCGCTTCGGTGTAGGTGATCACGACCAGGTCACCTACTGCGGCTTTTTTGAGGTTTTCAGGATTACGCGCAACGTATTCCTTGACTTCACCTGAGGGGCCCTTGAGTTTGAACGTATTGTTTTCGATGTTGATCTCTTCAACAGTAGCTGTAATCACCTGTGCATTGACAATGGCCCCTGCCGGCATCTCGCCCTTTTCGGCGCGGCCTGCGGCGGTAAGTTGGCCAGCGTTCGGTTCAGACCCGTCGTTGGCAAAGACTTCAATTGACAGTTTTTGTTCGTATTCCGCCATGAGGGTATCGCCCACGCTGACCTGGTCCAGGTTATGGGCTGCTTCGCTGACGACAAAGCTCACGGTATTGCCTTCCGGACCCCGCAAGGTGACTTCACGGGTCTCGTGGTTAATAGCTTCCACCTTGGCCGTCAGCGTGGCGATTTGACTGGTATGCAGGGACGGTTTTTCCGTCGCTGGCGCAGACTCGCCTGACCAGCAGGGGGAGGTTGTCAGCAGCAGGGCTGCAAGCAGAGGCAGGAACTTGTACATATAATTCTCCATGGTTGATGAGTAATTAAAATAGCCGCGCATTGTAAATCTTTTTTTGCTTAATGCCAAAACAGATAAGTTGACAGTACCCGCCGGCGCAGTGTCATGCAGGGTGATGGTGGACGCGAGGTCCACCGTCACCCATCGTTCACCCACGGGTCACCCATCCATCACTTGTCGGTCAAGCCACAGGTGTCGTAGTAAAAAGACCCGCTGGCATCGCCCGGACCGAATGCGCGGTAGATGCCAATCATCGTGAAGCCACCACCCTGGATTTCCCAACCCGATCCGCCGTGGCAGTTCTCGTGATGCGAAGTCCCTGACTCATTGTCCGTGTGGGTGTAGCTCGTCACGCGTCGATCCTGGTACTTCGGCGCCAACATGGTTGCCTCCAGCGTCTCGATGCCCACATAGAGCCACGGTTCCGAACTGTAGGGCTCAAGCGTGACCGTCTCGCCGTATCCAAAGCACTCGGGCGCGTCGGTGTCGATCATAACTGCGATGATTGCCTTGTCGGGCATTACCCGCAACGCCTGCCGCGGCACCGGGCACTCGACATGACGATAGGCGTATCCGTTGGGCCAGTTCCTCCATTGGTCGAGCCGCGCGATGGTCTCCCGGTACTTGCCGGACGGCTCACTGGTCGCGGTGACCACGAACACGCGGCACCGCCAAAGATCACCAACCTGACTGCAGACTCCTCCGTCTGCGCTTTCCATTACCCGCTGGCCGTGCGTCAACGTACCCTCGGGCGCGACCTGGGCATATGCGGTTACGGCCACGGCCGCGCTCGCCAGAACCGTGATCAGGGCTGTAACTAAAAATGACTGTAATCCTTGCAAGGATTGGACTGTCCAGCCGGGTTTTTTCATGAGTTTCACAATAAACCTCCATTGATTTGGACATAAATAACCCGCGCGGTCTGAACCGCTACTGGATCGGGAGGTTACCGGGTTTTTATTTGCAGGCTTATATGAATAATCAGGCGATGAATTAGCGTTCAGGAACGCGCTATCAAGTGTAGCGCTTTTGCAGTGAAAACACGACTCCGTTACCAGGCACACTTCCACCCATTCGCATCGACCTTGGCACAGCTAAACCAGGCATGCTCCTGCGATAGCGGCATGTTGTGCGTGGTGATGGTTTGACACTTTTACCCGACAATTTTCCATCCTCAAGTGGTTATGTGTCGATTTCAGGGCTTACTGCAGATATGATCTGATGCGCAGAGTGTCCGCTCCGCAATTCATCATGACCCAGACGCTGGTGCTGTCAGTGGTGCTGCCATAAATTATGAGCTTATTTATAACTGTTCATTAAGATAGAGGCCATATGATCCTGATGAGCGCTAACTGCGATGCCTTCGCCCGTGGCCTGGTGCTGTACTAGATCATGGATATCATTCTCTATATCAAGGCCGTGTTGCTGGGACTGCTGGAAGGCGCGACCGAATTTCTGCCCGTGTCCAGCACCGGGCATTTGATCATCGCGGGCGATTTGCTGGACTTCACCGGCGAAAAATCCAAGACCTTCAAGATTTTTATTCAGCTTGGCGCCATCCTGGCCATCGTCTGGTATTACCGTCAGCGCGTCATGCAGGTGATCGCGGGGATGGGCCGCGACCCCGCAGCCAACCGGTTTGTGGTGAATCTGGGAATCGCCTTTTTGCCGGCGGCAGTGCTCGGTTTTTTGTTACATAAAACGATCAAGGCCCACCTGTTTAATTCCTATACCGTTGCGGCAGCGCTGCTGGCGGGCGGTTTTGTCATTCTCTGGGTAGAACGGCGTAAACACGTCACCAAAATTGAAACGGTCGATCAAATGCGTTGGCAGGATGCGCTTAAGGTCGGACTGTTTCAGAGCTTTGCCTTGTTTCCCGGGGTATCGCGTGCAGGCGCCACCATTATGGGTGGTTTGCTGAGCGGGTTATCGCGCCCCGCGGCTACTGAGTTTTCGTTTTTTCTCGCGGTTCCCACCATGTTGGCAGCCA
>Ga0209391_10002140_pt1 | contig 10323 bp, 2 predicted proteins | sample PPLLak3March2015_FD_187246 | JGI IMG/M metagenome (GOLD analysis project Ga0209391, IMG submission 187246) | Freshwater sediment microbial communities from Prairie Pothole Lake near Jamestown, North Dakota, USA - PPLs Lake P7 Core (1) Depth... | ecosystem: Environmental > Aquatic > Freshwater >... | reverse complement strand
GCTGAGGCGCGGGGGGGCGGCGCAGCCTGGGAGGCTGGAGATGCCCATGCCCGGCTGCCGCTCGCTCGGCGCCGAGCCCCGACACCGGGCGCACGAAAGGGGTATGGTTCTCGTACAAAGTCGTGACTTCATGGATTGATCGCGGCTGCCATCGTCCGGTCGATTGCACAACCGCCGAATCGACACCGGGCGCCGGGAGTGTTCCCCGTTGAATTTGAATGATGCCAGCCTCTTCGATCGCATCCGGCGTGTGACGACACCGCTGCGACCTCGAGGCCTCGCGTTCGAGGCCTCGCTCGCGGAAGCGCCGCTGCGGTCGGAGCTCTTCAGCGCCGACGAGATGGAGCAGCACGGCCGGTACCTCGCCGGATTGCACATCCTCGCGCGCGGGCGCGCGCGGGACCAGCTGCTGCCGCGGCTGACCGCCAACGAAGAAATTCTGCGGTCGGTGTTCGACCAGCTGACCGAGGCGGTCACGGCCAACCGCCGTGTGACGCCCGCAAGCGAGTGGCTGCTCGACAATTTCTACCTGATCGAGGAGCAGATCCGCACCGCGAAGCGACACCTGCCGAGAAACTACAGCCGGCAACTCCCGCGCCTCGCCCAGGGTGCCTCCGCCGGCTTCCCGCGGGTCTACGACATCGCGCTCGAGACGATCGCGCATGGCGACGGGCGAATCGGTCTGCATGGCTTCAGTCGCTTCCTGACGGCGTATGAAGGCGTCACGCCGCTGAAGCTCGGGGAGCTCTGGGCGATCCCGATCATGCTGCGACTGGCCCTGATCGAGAACGTGCGCCGGGTGGCGCTGCGTATCGCGGCGGGACGCATCGACCGAGATCTCGCGGACGGCTGGTCCGGAAAGATGATCACGGCCGTGGACACGGACCCCAAGAGCCTCATCCTGGTGATCGCCGACATGGCACGGTCGAATCCGCCGATGTCGGCGCCGTTCGTGTCCGAGTTCGTGCGCGGCCTGCAGGGTCGAAGTCCGGCGCTGGCCCTCGCATTGACCTGGGTCGAGCAACGGCTGGCCGAGGATGGCCTGACGACCGAGCAGCTGGTGCAGGCGGGCAACCAGGTCCAGGCCGCCGACCAGGTCACCATCGGCAACTCGATCGGCAGCCTGCGCTTCCTCGCGTCGGTGGACTGGCGCAGCTTCGTCGAAGCGATGAGCGTCGTGGACCAGGTCCTACGCAATGACCCGGCGGACGCGTATGCGCGGATGGATTTCGGAACCCGCAACAGCTATCGACTGGTGATCGAACGGATCGCCCGACGCAGCAATCAAGCGGAGCAACAGGTTGCCGAAACCGCGCTCCGCCTGGCGAGCGAGGCGGCAGCACGCACGGATGTGGGAGACGTGGAGCGCGTGCGGCGTACGCACGTGGGCTACTACCTGATCGATCGCGGGCTGCCCGAGCTCGAGCGAGCCGCTCGGTATCGCCCTCCCGCGGCAGAAGTCGTGCGCACCGCAACAGGCCGCTTCCCGCTGCTGGCGTACCTCGGAGCAATCGCGGCAGTCACCGCGGCGATCTGTGGATACCTGTGGTCGATCGCGCAGGCCGACGGCCTGTCCGGATGGCGCCTTGCGCTCGTTGCCGTCATCGCGGTGCTTGCGACCAGCCAGCTGGCGGTCGCACTGGTCAACTGGATCGCGACCTTGCTCGTGACGCCCAGGGCGATTCCCCGCATGGACTTCTCGACTGGCATCCCGCCATCGTCGAGCGCACTGGTGGTCGTTCCCACGATGCTCACCAGCATCGCCAGCATCGACGATCTGGTCGAGTCGCTCGAAATTCGATTTCTCGGCAATCGCGACGAGAACCTTCGCTTCGGCCTGTTGACGGATTTCCGGGATGCGTCGGCGGAATCGATGCCGGAAGACGGGCCGCTGGTCGAGCACGCATCACGGCGAATCGAGGCGCTGAACGCGCTTTATGGCGGCGATGCATTCTTTCTCTTCCACCGCCCGAGGCGCTGGAATCCGGGCGAGCGCGTCTGGATGGGGTTCGAGCGCAAGCGCGGCAAGCTCGCCGATCTCAACTGGCTGCTGCGTGCAACCGGCAACGCGAGCGCGTCCGAGCGGTTCTCGGTCGTCGTCGGCAACCTGGCGGCGCTTGCCGGCACCCGCTACGTGATCACGCTCGATACGGACACCCAGCTGCCGCGAGATGCCGCACGACAGTTCGTCGGCACCATGGCCCATCCGCTGAACCGGCCTCGATTCGACCACGGTCGCGGGCTGGTCGGCGGCGGTTATGGGATCCTGCAGCCGCGGGTGAGTCCGAGCCTGCCGGGGATGAACCGTTCCCGGTACGCGCGCATGCACAGCGGCGAACCAGGCATCGACCCGTACACGAGGACAGTCTCCGATGTCTACCAGGACCTCTTCGACGAAGGCTCGTACACCGGCAAGGGCATCTACGACGTCGACGCGTTCACGCAGTCGACGGACGGCAAGTTTCCCGACAACCGGATACTGAGCCACGATCTCCTGGAAGGCTGTTACGCTCGTTCGGGCCTGCTGAGCGACCTCGAGCTTTTCGAGGACTACCCTGCGACGTACGCGGAGGATACCGCTCGCCGGCACCGCTGGATCCGCGGCGACTGGCAGATTGCAAGCTGGCTGCTGCCGTGGGTGCCGGGCACTGCCGGGCAGCGCTGCCGCAACCCGCTGTCCGCCCTGTCGCTCTGGAAGATTGCCGACAACCTGCGGCGCAGCCTGGTGCCTGTCGCGCTGCTGCTGCTGCTGCTGGCCGCCTGGATCGTGCTGCCTTCCGCGCTGGCCTGGACACTGGCCGCCCTTGGCATCGTCGTGGTGCCGCAACTGCTCGGCTCGACGCTGCAACTGATTCGCAAGCCACGAGACGCGGCGGTGCGCCAACACATTGGTGCGGCCGTGCGATCGATCGCGACGCAGTGGGCGCAGGCAGGACTTGCGCTCGCCTGCCTGCCACACGAAGCCTGCACCAGCGCCGACGCGGTGCTGCGCACCACCTGGCGTACAGTGGTCTCCCAGCGGCGGCGGCTCGAATGGAACCCGTCCGGGGACCCGGCCAGCGGCGGAACTGCGGGAATGCCGGGATCGCTCCGATCGATGTGGACGACGCCGGCGATCGCACTCGCGACCGCTGCGTACCTGGCCACGGCGCGGCCGTCGGTGCTCGTGTTTGCGGCGCCGATCCTGCTGATGTGGCTCGTCGCACCCGGCATCACCTGGTGGCTTGGCCGCCCGCTGGTCCGGCCGCAATCGACACTGTCGCACGAACAGCGGATCTTCCTGCGCATGCTCGCACGGCGGACCTGGGCATTCTTCGACACGTTCGTCGGAGCCGGTGACAACTGGCTGCCGCCGGACAATGTCCAGACCCAGCCCGGCCCGGCGGTGGCACATCGCACCTCGCCGACCAACCTGGGGCTGGCGTTGCTCGCCAACCTGGCCGCCCACGACTTCGGCTACCTTCCGACCGGACGACTGCTCGAGCGCACCGGGAAGGCGCTGCGCAGCATGGGATCCCTCGAGCGGTACCGGGGTCACTTCTACAACTGGTACGACACGCAGGCGCTGCAGCCGCTGTTGCCGAAGTACGTCTCGACCGTCGACAGCGGCAACCTCGTGGGTCACCTGCTGACGCTGCGCATCGGCCTGCTGGCCTTGCCAGACGCACCGATCGTGTCGCCGCGGGCGTTCGAAGGCCTGGCCGACACGCTTGGAGTCCTCGGCGAATCCCAGGGCGGCGGCGTCTCGGCGCCGTACACGGAACTGCGGCGCGAACTCGACTCGGCGATCGCAGCCGGCGCTGCGACTCTCGGCGACGCTCGCCGAATCCTGGACCGGCTGGCAACATTGGCCGAGGTCTCGACCCGCGATCCTGGAGCGGTCGCTGCGGCGACCAATACCGCTGCCGGGCAGGACTGGCCCCACGTCCTGCTCGACCAGTGTCAGGCCGCGCGCGACGAGATCGCACTGCTCGCTCCGTGGACGTCGCTCGGCGCTCCTCCAGCGGGGCTGGAAGACCTGATGCCGCATGCGCGGGTACCCACCCTGCGCGAAATCGCGGAGTTGGAGGATCCGGCGCTGCCGCGAATCGGGCGCGCGATCACCACGGAGAGTGACGGTGCGGCCCGCGCGTGGCTGCTCGCGCTCCGGGACGCCCTCGCCGCGGGCAGCGCACTTGCTCGGCAGCGAATCGCCACCATCGCGGACCTGGCCCGGAAGGCCAACGACTTCGCGACCGCGGACTTCGACTTCCTGTACGACCGGAGTCGCCGCCTGCTGACGATCGGCTACAACGTGACTGAGCGGCGCCGGGACGCGAGCTACTACGACCTGCTGGCGTCCGAGGCGAGACTCGGCAGCTTCGTGGCCATCGCGCAGGGGCAGCTGCCACAGGAGAACTGGTTTGCGCTGGGACGATTGCTGACGCGCGCCGGCGGGGACCCGGTACTCGTCTCGTGGAGCGGCTCGATGTTCGAGTACCTGATGCCGCTGCTCGTGATGCCCGACTACCCGGCTACGCTGCTCGACCAGACGAATCGGGCGGCGGTACGGCGCCAGATCGAGTATGGCAACCAGCGCGGCGTTCCCTGGGGCATTTCCGAGTCCGGCTACAACATGGTCGACGCGCACCGCAACTACCAGTACCGCGCGTTCGGCGTGCCGGGCCTGGGATTGCAGCGCGGGCTTGCGGACGAACTGGTCATCGCCCCTTACGCATCGGCACTTGCGTTGATGGTCGAACCTGAGGCCGGGTGTGAGAACCTGCAGCGGCTCGCCGAGGAAGGCGTGCTCGGGCAGCACGGCATGCACGAGGCCGTCGACTACACATCGTCCCGGATACCGCGTGGCCAGGCGAAGGCGATCGTCCGGTCCTACATGGCGCACCACCAGGGCATGAGCCTGCTGTCCATCGCTGACCTGCTGCTCGACCACCCGATGCAGAAGCGATTTGCGTCGGACCCCCAGTTCCAGGCCACCCTGATGCTCCTGCACGAGCGAATCCCGAAATCCACGGCATTCCTTGCGCATCCCGCCGCGTTGCCGCGGGCACACGCGGCAGAAGCAGCCGCCCCGCCGGTTCGGGTCATCAGCAACCCGGACACGCTCGTGCCCGAAGTACAGCTGTTGTCGAACGGCCGTTACCACGTCCTCGTCACGGCGGCCGGCGGCGGCTACAGCCGCTGGAAGGATATCGCGGTCACTCGCTGGCAGGAGGACCCGACCCGCGACCACTGGGGCAGCTTCTGCTACTTCCGCGACACGGCGAGCGGCGTGTTCTGGTCGAACACCTCCCAACCGACGCAGAAACGGCCGGAGAGTTACGAGGCCGTATTCACCGAGGGCCGTGCGGAGTTTCATCGCCGGGACCGCGTCGCGGGTGCGCTGATCGAGACCCGGACGGAGATCGTGGTCTCGCCCGAGGACGACATCGAGCTGCGCCGCATCCGGCTCATCAACCGGTCCAGCGAGCGGCGAACGGTGGAGGTCACGAGTTACGTCGAAGTCGCCCTGGCTGCGCCGGCTGCGGACGCGTTGCACCCAGCATTCAGCAAGCTGTTCGTGCAGACCGAGATCCTGCAGTCTCGGCGAGCCGTGCTGTGCACGCGCCGGCCCCGCGCGCAGGGCGAGCAGCCGGGCTGGCTGTTTCACCTGATGGCGGTGTCGGGCGCGGACACCGGCGAGATGTCGTTCGAAACTGATCGCGCGCGGTTCGTCGGTCGCGGTCGGACGCTCGCCAGTCCGCGCGCAATCACCGGGCCAGGCCCGCTCTCCGGCAGTGAGGGTTCGGTGCTCGATCCGGTCGTCGCCATCCGCCAGGAAATCATCCTGGATCCGGACGAGACGGCCACGATCGACCTCGTGACCGGCGCGGCGGCTGCGCGCGACACGGCGGAGCACCTGGTGCAGCGTTACCAGGATCGGCATCTCGCCAACCGCGTCTTCGACCTTGCGTGGACGCACAACCAGGTGGTGCTGCAGCAGTTCGGTATTTCCGAGTCCGAGGCGCAGGATTACGAACGGCTGGCCGGTTCGATGATTTTTGCCAATGCCGCGATGCGCGCCGACGCCGACGTCATCGTGAGGAACAGGCGCGGACAATCGGGGCTGTGGGGCTACGCGATCTCCGGCGACCTGCCGATCGTGCTGCTGCAGATCGCGGACGTGGCCAACGTGGGCCTGGTTCGCCAGCTCGTTCGGGCCCGCGCGTACTGGCGCATGAAAGGCCTCGTCGTGGACCTGGTGATCTGGACCGAGGACCAATCCGGCTACCGCCAGCAACTCCACGATGAAATCATGGGTCTGATCGCGGCCGGGGTCGAATCCAACGTCATCGACCGTCCAGGCGGCATCTTCGTGCGGCCGGCAGACCAGATTTCCGAGGAAGACCGGCTGCTGCTGCAGTCCGTCGCGCGGCTCGTCATCGTCGACGGCCGCGGCAGCCTTTCGGAGCAATTGCAGGGTCGCCGTCCGCCAGCCGCGAGGACTCCTGCCTTGAAGGTCCTCGCAACGCGCGCATCGTCGACGCCCGTGGCCACCAGCGGGCCCCGCACCGACCTGATGCTGACGAACAACGTCGGCGGCTTCACGCGCGACGGGCGCGAATACGTCATCACGCTCGCGCCCGGGCAGACGACGCCTGCCCCTTGGGTCAACGTGATCGCGAACGCACACTTCGGAACGGTGGTATCCGAGAACGGCGTCGGATACACGTGGTGCGAAAACGCGCACGAGTTTCGCCTGACCCCGTGGAACAACGATCCCGTCACGGATGCCAGCGGGGAGGCGTTCTACCTGCGCGACGAGGAGACCGGACGCTTCTGGTCGCCCTCGCCACTGCCTGCTCGCGGCGAGCGCGCATACGTCAGCCGGCATGGCTTCGGCTACAGTACTTTCGAGCACGACAACGACCGGATCCACTCGGAGATGACGGTGCACGTCGCCCTGGACGCCCCGGTGAAGTTCTCGGTGCTCAAGGTTCGCAACGATTCGGCCGATGTGCGCCGGCTCTCCGTGACGGGCTACGTCGAATGGGTCCTGGGCGACCTGCGGCCGAAGTCTGCGATGCACGTGACGACCGAGGTGGACCCGGATACCGGCGCGCTGTTCGCACACAACCCGTTCAACTCGGAGTTCCCCGACCGCATCGCGTTTTTCGACGTGGATGAAACGAGCCGGACCCTGACCGGCGACCGGATGGAGTTCCTTGGCCGCAACGGGTCACTGCAGAAGCCGGCCGCGATGGCGCGCACACGTCTGTCCGGCAGGGTCGGCGCCGCACTCGACCCCTGCGCGGCGATCCAGGTCGGCTTCGATCTCGCTCCGGGGCAGGAGCGTCAGCTGGTCTTCCGCATGGGTGTCGGCCGGGGCCGCGACGATGCCCGTACACTGGTGCAGCGCTTTCGCGGACCTGCCGCAGCGCGAGATGCGCTCGAGTCCGTCTGGAAGTACTGGAAGCGGACGCTCGGCGCGGTGCAGGTCGAGACTCCCGACGAATCCGTCAACGTGCTGGTCAACGGCTGGCTCGTCTACCAGACGCTCGCCTGTCGATTGTGGGCGCGCAGCGGGTATTACCAGTCGGGTGGCGCGTTCGGCTTCCGCGACCAGCTGCAGGACGTCATGGCGCTCGTTCACGCCGAGCCGCGGCTGGTCCGCGATCACCTGCTGTTGTGCGCGAGCCGGCAATTCGTCGAGGGCGACGTCCAGCACTGGTGGCATCCGCCGATGGGTCGCGGAGTCCGTACGCGCTGCTCGGACGATTATCTCTGGCTGCCGCTCGCGACCTGTCGCTACGTATTCGCGACCGGCGATACGGGGATCCTGGATGAAATGGTGCCGTTCCTCGAGGGCCGCCCGGTCAACCCGGAGGACGAGTCCTACTACGACCTGCCCGGTCGTTCAGGCGAGTCCGCCTCGATCTACGACCATTGCGTACGCGCCATACGGCATGGACTCCGGTTCGGCGCGCACGGCCTGCCGTTGATCGGATCCGGGGACTGGAACGACGGCATGAACCTGGTCGGCATTCGCGGCAAGGGAGAAAGCGTGTGGCTGGCCTTCTTCCTGTGCGAGGTCCTGCGCCAGTTCGCGACGCTCGCGCGGCAGCGCGACGATACGGCCCTTGCAGAGGAATGCGACGCCGTCGACCGGCGGCTGCGCGAGAGCATCGAACTCCACGGCTGGGATGGCGCGTGGTACCGCCGTGCCTACTTCGACGACGGGACGCCGCTCGGCTCCGCGACGAACCCCGAGTGCCGGATTGATTCCATTGCGCAGAGCTGGTCGGTGCTTTCCGGCGCAGGCGACGCCGGACGCTCACGCCAGGCGATGGATGCGGTGGACGAGCACCTCGTCAGGCGTGCAGACAATCTCGTTCAACTGCTCGATCCGGCCTTCGACCAGTCAAGCCTCGATCCCGGCTACATCCGCGGCTACGTGCCCGGTGTGCGCGAGAACGGGGGCCAGTACACGCATGCGGCGATCTGGGCATCGATGGCGTTCGCAGCCCTGGGCGACAACCGGCGCGCGTGGGAACTCTTCACGATCATCAACCCCGCGAACCACGCGCTGTCGGGGGAGGCAGCGGAAAGATACAAGGTCGAGCCCTACGTCGTCGCTGCAGACGTCTATGCTTCCTCTACGCATGTCGGACGTGGCGGATGGACGTGGTATACGGGCTCGGCGGGCTGGATGTACCGGCTCCTCCTCGAATCGCTGCTCGGCCTGCGGCTCGACGTCGACAAGCTGCGTTTCGAGCCCTGCCTGCCCGCGCACTGGCCGTCCTTCAGGATTCGTTACCGCTACCGCGACACGCCGTACCACATCGTCGTCACGCAGGTGCCCGCGACGGACGGGACGCAGGCAGGTCGGATTACTGTCGTGGTCGATGGCACGGTTCGTCCGGACGCTGCGGTACCGCTCGTCGATGACCGTCAGGAACACACCGTCGAGGTGGTCGCTGCGGTTGCGCACAGCGGGTAGGCTGCCTGTGCGCGGCCGGCCCCTGATGGCTGCTCAGGATGACCAGAACGGCGCCCATGCGTACCGGCTGCTCGGACAGACACTCCGGCAAGAGTTCCACCGCAACGCGACGATTCGCCTCCTGCTGCCCCTGGACCGCCTGCCATCCAATGAATTGACGATGACCCACGAACTCATCGCCAACATGCTCGGCGTCCGCCGTGAAGGCGTGACTGCGGCGGTCAGCAAGCTGAAAAGAGTCGGAGTGATCGATCGCAGTCGCGGGCACATCACGGTCCTGGACCGGCCGGCGCTGGAACGGCTGAGTTGCGAGTGCTACGCGGTGGTCAAGAAAGAAACCGATCGCCTGCTTACCTACCCTCGAGGCGAGCCAGGGTTCACGGGTTCCACTGCGTGACATCAGGCTGACGTCGCAATCCACCGCTTCTGTTCGGCAGCGTACAGAGTGCATCGGCGCAGTGGCCCATAGATGCAGGGAGACCCATTGCCCATGCTCAACCTCAAGTTCCCTCCTGCAGTCGCATCAGTCCTCCTGCTCGGTCTCGCCGGCTGTGGTCACCAGGCGACCTTGCCGGAGAGCGCCGGTTTCGGTCCGGCACCGACGTTGCCGCCGCCGCACCCGACACTCATACCGACCGTGCAGATCGCGCCGGCCAAGGGCTGGCCCTCCGGCACGATGCCGGTGGCAGCAGCCGGGCTGGCGGTGAATCCCTACGCGGCAGGCCTCGATCACCCCCGCTGGCTGTACGTACTGCCGAACGGCGACGTTCTCGTCGCGGAAAGCAATGGCCCGCCTCGTCCGGATGACGCGCGCGGCATCAAGGGCTGGGTGGCGAGCCGGATCATGAAGCGGGCCGGCGCGACCGTGCCAAGCGCCAACCGAGTCACGTTGCTGCGCGACACCGACGGGGACGGTACAGCGGACTTCCGATCCGAACTGTTGAGCGACCTGAATTCACCGTTCGGCATGGCACTCGTCGGCAACGACCTCTATGTCGCCAACACCGATGCGGTCGTGCGCTTTCCCTACGAGGCGGGCGATACGCAGATCAGTTTCCGAGGCGAAAAGGTCGTCGATCTGCCCGCGGGCACGATCAACCATCACTGGACCCGCAACATCATCGCCAGCCCCGATGGCTCGCGTCTCTACGTGACGGTCGGCTCTAACAGCAACGTGGGCGAGAACGGCATGGAGAACGAAGCCAATCGAGCCGCGATCCTGGAGGTGAATCCCGCAACCGGCGACTGGCGGCCGTTCGCCACCGGGCTTCGCAACCCAAACGGGCTGGACTGGGAACCGCGCACCGGCGCGCTGTGGACCACCGTCAATGAACGCGATGAGC
>Ga0209391_10002139_pt1 | contig 10325 bp, 12 predicted proteins | sample PPLLak3March2015_FD_187246 | JGI IMG/M metagenome (GOLD analysis project Ga0209391, IMG submission 187246) | Freshwater sediment microbial communities from Prairie Pothole Lake near Jamestown, North Dakota, USA - PPLs Lake P7 Core (1) Depth... | ecosystem: Environmental > Aquatic > Freshwater >... | reverse complement strand
GAACTCTTCTGGCTCTGCACGCGACGACCGGGCTTCTACGAAAAGCTGGGGTTCAGTTCCAAGGAACAGACCGGCATGGTCTGGAATCGCAGCCAGAACGCCCGGCTGGAATAGCCCGCCAACACGGTATACCTCTTCACAAAGCGAAACCGCAGAAGTTTGCCCAAGGGGCACTTTCAACAACGCGCTAAACGTAGATTTGGTTTTAGGAAACAAAAGGCAGGATGTCTGGCTATCCAAGACATCCTGCCTTAGGGAATTAGGGGAAGACCCAAACCGTTAGAAGAACATCTTCACGCCGAACAAAAAGCCAAAGGATGAGGCATTCCAGTCGTCGTTTCGTGTGTTGTTATTAAATGTTACGTGGCCGTCGTTCCGCTTGTAGGCCATTTCCGTATTAAGGGCGAACTGCTTTGTCAGCATATAGTCGGCTCCCCAGCCCAACCGCCAGGCAAACGTGTTACTCGGGCTGATACGGGTATTGGTATCCTCTCCAAAGCCGTTCGAGTTGACGCCGAAGCTCATGTTGACGTAGGGGCTCAGCGAGCCGAAATTACCCGGACGAAGTTCAACGGTCGGCAGCACCGAGACGGTGTCCTGGTGGCCCAAACTCGTCGAAGGCCGTTCACGGTCGACGGCATGGCGTTCCCATTCCACCATCATGCCGACGAGCAGCCACTTGTTCAGGCTGTACATGGCCTGAAAGTTGACCAGCGATCCGACATCGGTTGAGGTGTTCGCGGAGAGCTGTTGGGTGAGCGGCGCAAATCCCGCCCGCACACCGAGGACCCACTTTCCGGGCTCGATCCCGCCAAAGTCTTGTTTGCCGTCTTCAGCCAGCACCGGAATGGTAGACATCAGTACGCTAGCGAAAAGGGCCAAAGCTAAACCGCTGACAACCCGTCGAGATGATCCCTTGCTCATGTAGGTCCTCCGTGATGAAATTGTACAGAAAAATAACGATAGCTTAGTTAAAATGCAAGTCTTGTGCTGAATTGCTCACTTTGCGAACAATGCAGTATCAAAATATCATGCTGTGCATGCGCCGTCACAGCGCTGTTCTAGTCTAAGGCGATTGATCAAGAATGCTGTAATCAGAAACATTATTGTCTAGTGATCCAGGCTCTGTAGTTATGGGCCTACACTTGGCACATATATGGCCGGGTCATTGCTATTGATGGATTAGTGGGGCTAGGTGGCCGGAGCCAAGCCCCGTTCCCGTTTCGGGGAGAACAAGATAGCAAGAAAGAAGATGGATGTGGCGAGCAATACAATGGCTGGACCGGATGGAATATCCCAGACTGCAGAGATCAAGACGCCTGAAACCGAGGTTGAGATGCCGATGAGAATGGAGTAGATCGTCAGCGTGCGCAGGCTGTGCGTGAGTTGATAGGCTGTAGATGCGGGAATCAGAATCATGGCAAACACCAGGATCGCCCCTACTGTTTTAAGCGAGATCACGACAGTTAGTGCGACTAATGTGAGAAGGAGGAAAAAGATCTTACGGGCCGGCACACCAGAAGCCTCCGCCATTTCCTGGTCGAAGGCGATGAAGTACAGCTCTTTCGAAAAGAGCAGAATCAGGCCCAGCACCAGTATGCTGAGCCCCCCGATCGTCCGCAGTTCTTCACTCGTGACGGACAACACACTTCCGAAGAGATAGCCATAGACTTCAGCATTGTAGGTCTTCATGAGGCCGATGAAGAGAATCGCCAGTGCCATGGTGGTGGTGTAGAGAATCCCGATCGACACATCCAGCTTCATCCGGCCTTTTTCTTCCACCCAGCCGGTGATCCAGACCGTGGCCAAGCCAAAAATAATCGCAAGGAGCAATGGCGGCCAGCCCATCAAAAAGCCGAGCGCTACTCCCGCAAATGCGGCATGGGCGGTTCCCGCCCCGACGAATGCGAGCCCGCGCAATACCACAAACACGCCGATAACCGAACAGAGCCCTCCCACCATCGCCGCCGCAAGGAGGGAACGCTGCATGAAATCATAGGTAAACAGTTCAAGCATAGAAAACAGGCGATTCAATGATGGTGATGATAGTCCTCAACAATCACGAGGTCTTTCTCGGTGATGACCACATCCTTCCCATAGACTTGGCGAAGGATATCGGGCTGGAGCACGTCGGCCGGAGATCCTGCGGCAAACAGGCGGGTTTTGAGCAGCACGAGCCGGTCAACATGTGGCCGAATCATATTGATATCGTGTGTGATCAAGAGAACCGTCAACCCCAGCTCCTTATGCAGGTGTGCGACTAATTCGATGACATTGTGCTGCGTAGTGATATCCAGCCCGGTGGTCGGCTCATCAAGCAGGAGGACTTTCGGTTGCTGAGCCAGGGCACGCGCAATAAATACCCGCTGTTGCTGCCCGCCGGACAGATGGCCGAGTGCTGTATCTCGATGCGCGTCCATGGCCACGTGGGCGAGGGCATCAAGGGCAATGGCCTGGTCCTTCTTTGTCGTTCGTTTGAAGAGGCCCAAGGTGCCGTAGCGGCCCATCATGACGGTTTCAAGGACAGTGACCGGGAAGTTCCGATCCACGACGCCCTTCTGCGGGAGGTAGCCGATCTGGGCGCGGTGGTGGCAGCGCAGCTCACCGCAGGCGCAATCAAATATACGCAAATGTCCGGATAGAGGCGCCATCAGACCCAAGACCGCACGGCAAAGCGTGGTTTTGCCTGAGCCGTTGGGACCGATGACTCCGACAAATTCTCCCTTGCCGATGGAGAGCGAAATGTCTTGGAGTGCAATGACTCCAGGAAAGCCAAAGGTCGCGTGGTCAAATTGAATGATCGGGTTGGCTGATTCGGACACGGAAAACTAGGCTCCTTCAGGCGCTGAGCCGCACCTAGGATGATCGTTACGTCGCCTCCAGCGCGTTGGCCAATTGGAGCACATTATAACGAAGCATGTCGAGATAGGTCTCGGTGCCGGGAAGTCCGCCTGGTAGCGTTGTGAGGACAATCACGCGGGTTTTGGCTTCTTTTGCCAAGAGTTCAGGGATCCGTTGGCTCAACTGGATTTCGGAGACGATGACCTTGATATGGTCCTTCTTGATTTTTGCGACGAGCGACTGAATCTGAAGGGCCGATGGTTCTGTGCCCGACTGTGCCTGGATTGTGGCCACAATGTCGAACCCAAATCGTCTGGCCAGATAGGGCCAGGCCGGATGGTGGGCGATAAAGCGTCGGTCGGTCAGCTGTTTGACGCGTTCGGACAACTCTTTCCGGAGTTGATCCAGCTGTCGGAGATACGCGGCTTGGTTGTCGCGAAACTCCTTGGCATGCGCCGGGTCAAGCTTAATGAGAGTCTCCGTAATGTGCCGGAGCATCGTGGCGACACTCTCCGGATCCATCCACACGTGGGGATTGCCGCCGTTGGTATGCTGATGGTCGCCTGGTTGGGCTACCTCCTGATCGGTATGATCACGGATCAATCCGATGCCATCGGAGGTGGTGATGACCACCAGCGATGGGCTTCCGGCATTCTTCACCAGGGCCGAAACCCAGATCTCCAGCCCGATGCCGACTTCAAAAAGGACCCGGGCTTTTCTGACTGCGATCAAATCACTGGGCTTAGGTGCATAGGTATGTTCATTTTCATAACCGCTCAGGAGTGACGTGACATGTACGTACGGGCCGCCTACTTGTTGGGTTAAGTCCTTGAGGACCGGGATTGTGACGACGACGTTCAAGGGGGGCAGGGAAGTCGCCAGGACCTGCGACGGCAAGAAAGCCGCGAGGCCGAGCGCGGCTGCGCAAACCATTCTGAAAGCCATTCGACATAGTGCAAACATGGGCGGGGACGGTAGCATCGGGGTACTGTGATGTCAACGAGTTGATCTGGCTATCATATCAGGGGGAGAAGTGGCGCAATGGCTTGACCGCATGACCGACTTCCATTAGCGTAGCGGCGGCGTCTGTGCGAGGCCTATCGAGGAAAGGGAAGCAGGATTATGAAAGTGGTAGGACTGATGTCTGGCACATCCGGTGATGGAGTTGATGCCGCACTGATCGAGATTACGCGATCACGGAAGGGGCTGGACATCCAAACCATCGCCTTCCATGCATTGCCGTACCCGCGTTCGTTACAACAGCGGATTTTGGCCGCCTCAGCCTCGGGATCTGTTGCAGAAATTTGCCACTTGAATGCGTTACTCGGTGAATGGTTTGCCAATGCGGCTCTCGGTGTGATTCGGACCGCCGGACTTCGCCCCAAGGACATCGATTTAATCGGCTCGCATGGCCAGACGGTTCACCACTTGCCTCATGGGATCAAAGACGCAGGGGTTGGCGCCATTCGTTCAACATTGCAGGTCGCCGAGCCTGCCGTGATTGCTGAGCGAACGGGTATTACGACGGTGGCCAACTTTCGTCCGCGCGACATCGCAGCCGGCGGGCAAGGAGCTCCGCTGACTCCCGGCGTGCATGCGCTCGTGTTCCGTCATCCCCGGCGTGCACGATTGGTGGTCAATCTTGGCGGGATCAGCAACGTTACGTATTTACCGCGGGGGAAAGGGGTGGGCGGTGTCATTGCATTTGATACCGGTCCGGCCAATATGGTCTTGGATGGCCTCATGTACCGGGCGACGGACGGGCGTGTCTCGATGGATCGGGACGGACGCCTTGCCTCGCGTGGGAAGCCGGATGGCCGTTTGTTGACGAAATTACTGGCGCATCCCTATTTATCGAAACACCCTCCGAAGTCGACTGGACGGGAAATATTTGGCGCACCGATGGTGGAGGAACTTCTGGCCATCCAGGAGGCGCGCCAACTTTCGATCGAAACCCTGTTGGCCACGTGCAGTCGGTGGACGGCTGAGTCTGTCGGCACCGCCAGGCGATGGATTCAGGGCGGAATCGACGAAGTGATTGTCGGTGGCGGCGGTGTGCGGAACCGCGCCATTATGGCGCATCTTGCCGACGTGTTTTCGCCGGCGCCTGTCATTACGTTCGACGCGATCGGATGGGATAGTAAGGCGTTCGAGGCAGTCGCGTTTGCTATTCTGGCGTATCAAACGGTGATGGATCAATGCGGTAATGTTCCCGCCGTCACCGGTGCGAGTCATCCGGCGTTGCTGGGTTGCATTGTTCCCGGTGGACCGGGGTGGATGCGCCGACTGAAGCTCTCGTCTTGAAGGGCCGCGCGTAGCTCATGGAAGTTATTCTCATTGGTTCTCTTACAATAGTCGTGTTGTTATTGCTGCTGTGGAAACGGAACCCTTCGTCAGACAAGGGGAAAGGTCAGGGGCCAGTCTTCCCGGCAGGGACGAAGGTAATGCCCGCTCCGTTGCTTACGGAGCAAGAAGTGCTGCTCTATAACCTCATTCGGTTGGCCGTCCAGGATCACTATCTCGTTTTTTCGCAAGTCCCGCTCTGGGCATTTGTTCGAATTGAGGCGGTTGGGGAAGTTCTGGCGCAGGCCTTTCGACAGATTGCACTGAAGCGTGTGGCGTTTGTCCTCGTACACCCGGGGACAAGGCAGGTTGAGCAGGTTGTGCAAGTGGAAGATGTCACTTCACGGGGTGGTCAGGAAAGCCGGCAGCGGGTGATCGAGTCGGTTCTTGATGCTGCCGGGATTAAGCTTGTGACTCTGCGTGTGCAGAAGTCCTATACTGTTCCAGCGCTCGCATCCATACTCGGATGCGAGCCGGACGATTTGTAGTGGTTGGGAGGGGGCCGAGGGCGGGGTTTTGGCTGTGTTACTCAAGCGTATGTGAAACCGGTTCAGATTTGGCGTTGGTGGTGTCGATGGCTTTCCTGGCGAGCTCCGCTTCTGAACTGTCGGGATACTGGTCGACCACGCGCTCAAACATCATGCGGGCTTTATCCTGATCTCCGAGTTTCGTATAGGCTTGTCCGATCTTCAGGGTCGAAGCTGCCAGTTTTGGACTAAGCGGATAGTACGAAACGACATTGTAAAAGGAGGCGAGTGAATCCTTATAGCGTCCCAATCGATACTGGCATTCTCCGATCCAATATTGGGCGTTTGCAGCGAGGGCGGAGTGTCCATGAACTTCGATAAAGAAACGAAATCCCGCGAGTGCAGCTTCATAATCCCGGTGCTTGAACTCTTCCATGACTCGATCATATAAGCGGCGGGAGCTGTCTTGCATTTGGCCTTGAGCCGCCATTGGGATATCGGGCAAAAAGAGCAGGGCGCTCACTGCGACGAGGATTCCGATGCGCAATTGCTTCTTCATGGTTTTCCTCCAACTAGCCAGCCCCCTCGGGCCTTCAGGTGGGAATAACGCAATCGGTATGCCACGGGGATGATAGAGCAGAGTGCACAAAATAGTGAAAAACAGAGGTGTTCTGGCTATCCAATGAGAGGAACTCTGGCACAATTCGGCCGGAGGCTCTGAATGATGACAGAATTGTACGAGTCCATTTTGCCCAGTGTGACTTTAATGCGACGCCAGATTAAGCCGAAGAGAAAAGAAAGAGTTAAGCATGGATGAGCCGCTACCGTCCAATCCAGCCGGTGGCAAGACGCTGATTGTCGATACAACGGATCCGCGTTGCTATCCCCTCCCAAGTGACGCGCTTCGTGATGCGGCGGAACATGATCAGATTTATATTAGACCAGGTACTTATGAAGATAAGATCTTCGTCTCGGACCGTCCTGTGCGGTTGATTGGTGCCGGTCGCGACCAGGTGCAGATCTTTTCTCGTCGCGGTGGTCCCTTATACATGCAACGGGTTCCAAGCGGGAGAGTTTCAGGAATCGCATTTCGTTATGTCGGGAGCGATCAACATTCGGCCATCAACGTTCTGGATAGCACCTGTGTGATTTCCGACTGTCGCGCGATGGAGGGGGTTCTTTCCGGCGTGGTGCTGTATGGCCCGGAATGTCGGGCGACTTTCTCCGGCAATGAAGTCTGTCGCAATCGAGAGTCGGGGATCTTTGTGTTCGCTGGAGCTCAACCTCGGCTAGCGGACAATCGGTGCTTCGATAATCATCATTTCGGTATTGCCGTCCGCGATGCAGGGACTTGTCCCGATGTCGTCCGCAATCAATGCGACAGCAACATGCTGAGCGGCATGCTGCTGTTCCATCATGGTGGTGCGCTGCTGGCGGATAATCATTGCCGGGATAATCAGCAATGGGGGGTTGTGGTGACGCCCGATGCTCACCCTAATCCGGCTCCTTCCGAATTGGCAAACGCCAATGATCTTGCATGTAATCCCCGAGGAGCCTATGTAGTGACGGACCAGCCGCTGGAAGATATCGGTCGCTAGAAGGGTTGTCTGCTACGAGACGAGAGGAGACTGAGGCGTCGCATTGGATGTGTGAAATTGATAGGTACTGCCACCTTTTTGCTTGGCCCGGTACATCGCGGCATCGGCATGTTTCAGGAGATCGTCGATATCGTGATCATCGGAGGGATAGATGGTAATCCCGATGCTGATGCCAATCGATGGGCGATGCAGGCCCAGTTCGAAGGGTTCTCCTAACGATTCGGTAATCCGCCGAGCCACGACTGTGATGTCCTGATCTGCTGAACAACCTTCCAGGATAATCGTAAACTCGTCTCCGCCCATTCGGGCTACCGTATCCACTTCTCTGACGCAGAGTTTAAGCCGGTCTGCCACTGCTTTGAGCAGCAAATCGCCAACACCGTGGCCCATCGTATCGTTTACGGCTTTAAACCGGTCGAGGTCCAACAACATCAAGCCGAGCGGGCGTTGGAGTCGTTTGCTTCGTGCCATGGCTTGGATGAGCCGATCGCGGAATAATGTCCGATTGACCAGCCCGGTTAGCTGGTCGTATTGCGCCAGATATGTCATACGTTCTTCTGCTCGCTTCCGTTCGATGGCATAGCGAATGGAGCGAGCTAACAGCTCCGGATGGCCCTGCCCCTTAACGAGATAGTCCTGGGCGCCCTGCTGCACGGCTTGAAGGGATAACGCCTGGTCACTGACTCCGCTGAGGACGATAATCGGGATCGTGGGGCTTGTGGCTTGAACCTGTTTCAGTGTGGGCAGACCATAGGCATCAGGCAGGGAGAGATCCAGCAGGATGGCGTCGTAGCGATTCCGTGCCAGATGAGCAAACGCTTCGCTGAGTCGAGCGACGTGGGTGATGTCGAATTGTTCGATGCTCCACTCAGCCAGGATATCCCGGGTGAGGTGAGCATCGACATCATTGTCTTCGACGAGCAGCAATTTGATTATTGAAGGGCTCAATCCTGATCCCTCTGTACAAGAAAATAGCGCCGAGTTACGCCTCTCCGATCAAGGCCTCTGCATCGCTGGCTCAAGTATAGCCAAAGTCTATGTCTTCACAAGGAAATGTCAGAAATGGTGGGGATTGATGAAAATTGATGACTTGGTGAGTGGCTACAGGGAAGAGGGCCCGGAGAAGTAAGCGGTGTTGCTGCTTCTCCGGGATGTCCTATGTGGAGCTATGCGGAATGAAGGGCTTCAGCTCGCCGGCGGACTTCTTCGGCTTTTTGTGACTGCCCGAGATTTTCATACAAGGAAGCAATATTTGAGTGGAGATGTGACAGCAGCTGGCCAAGTTGAGCTTCCTGCGCGATGACATTCGCTTCCATCGCCAACTTCTTTTCTTCGCTCCGGCGGAAACGTTCTTCCAGTCGCTGAACCAGTTGAATCCAGCCGCGCACCTTACCTGAGTCGAGCTGGGGCATTGTGGGAAGAGCCTCCGCACGTTCAAGCGCCTTTTCAGTTTGGTTCATCCAATTGATGAAGACGAGAAAATCACCGAGCGTAATTGTTAATGCCGAGGAGGTGCCTTCTTCTTCAATAACCAAGTCTTCCATATGTACTCCTTTGTTCCTAGTTCCAACAGATTCCGAAAAAATGAAAGGGGCATGAGCCAAAGGTTACCCCGAATGCCTTTTTGACTGCAAAGCACTCGCATTCTATCTTTCGTGGGGATCTGGCTTCTGTATCCGGATGCCAGAGTCCTGGGTCCACCTCCCTTCAGCTGCTCGCATTCCCTAAAAGCAGAGGTGCGAGAAGGAGCGTCGTGCCCACATGCCCCTATATTCTGTGGACGATGGAGTATTACTGCGCTATAGGGAGTGTTGTCAACAGAGACTTTGTCTGAAAGAGGAGAATTCTTACTAATCGTGAGTATGGAAGGGAAATATTTATCGTGCCAGTCGTCTGAGCGGTGGATGCGGGAGAATTTCACTCGCTGTGCGCAAAGAGCGGCGAGTCTTCTAGCGGATAAATGCCTCTAGGCTTCTCTTCCGGTCCTACGGCAGCCTCACAGGCATATCCACCTTCAAATGGCCATAGGAGGGATTGGCCAAAAAGGGACCCTCGCACATGAACATAGCGAAAGGTGACTCCAAGGCGGGCGCCGTCTGCATGAATCTTTTGCAGGCAGGTTTCTTTTGAGTAGGCTCGCCGTGAAAGGAGGATAGGGTCTCCCGTCTGTGTATGGAAGGCATCGTATTCACTCGCGCAGCCAGTTATGAAAAAGAAAGCCCCAGACATGGCAATGGCTCGGAGGAATTGTTGTTGCTGATTCATTTCTGCCCTCCTCACTCAACCTTCTCGCCGGTGCGTCTCAAGACCTGCGAATCACAAGACAACCGTAGCACAACGGAGATCATTGATCGAGCATATCATGGCCTTTTATCAGAGAACGTTCGGACCATTTCATAAGTGCCAAAGTGCGGCGCAATGGCGAAAAATTGGCTGCCCCATAGACTCCTCGCCCTGAGTAAGTTGGGGGTATAGGGTCGTCTATCTGATTGATAAAAGCGGGAGTATTCGCCTCGCGCTTGCCCATACAACGCTGGAGACAAGAAAGTCGACCGGTATCGGCAGATTCCTCCGTTAAAAGAAACCCAGTCATGTGTAGAAAGTCATGGGCAACTATCGGGACTATCGGTCTCAAGCGCCGGACTTTCTTGTCACTACGACCGGTGCGGCCTACCGATAAGCACGATCATATAGATTAAGAAGATGGATTGATGAGTCACAGGCAGGGCGGCAGGCTAGTGCGGGATCACACAGGCTTTTCAGCGACATACTCAATATACTTCCAGAATTCTTTGGCTTCTTCTTCGTTCAGCACCACTGGAGTGTTATTCGCGGTCCCAGCCATGTAAATCTTTACTGACATCGTATCTTGCCAGATCTGCACCTCGCAATGGTTGACGCGATCAAGATTCAGTGCGCGGTTACCAATTCGAATAAAGTTCACGACCTCGCTCCCTTCCCGCCAGTCAGCGTAGGGTGATCCTATCGCAAATGGAGGGACCGCAAAAGGAACTTGCGAATCTCCGCATGATTGCGGCGGAACTCTGCGGTAAAGCTATTTTGAGAAGATTCAGAA
>Ga0209391_10002138_pt1 | contig 10327 bp, 8 predicted proteins | sample PPLLak3March2015_FD_187246 | JGI IMG/M metagenome (GOLD analysis project Ga0209391, IMG submission 187246) | Freshwater sediment microbial communities from Prairie Pothole Lake near Jamestown, North Dakota, USA - PPLs Lake P7 Core (1) Depth... | ecosystem: Environmental > Aquatic > Freshwater >... | reverse complement strand
ATGAATTCCTTTGTGGGCACAAATTTGAGATGCCCCTCCGGGCTCAATCTTCCTGCCGCTCCCGTTCAGATCATAGACGGGGGGGACCGGACGGTTACTGCGCTCACTCCACCAGCGCCTCTTGATCGCCGCCGTCGGAACAACACCCCAGCCTCTGCGCTCGATTCGCGTGGCTGACGTTCATTGCTAATCAGGAGTGTTTTTAGCCGTTTGACTGCCGCTCGTCAGAAACAAAAGACAAGCCAATCAGGAAACTGGCGGGGGCTTTATTTCATCAATTCCACGCGCTCGCCTTGGGCTCGTCTGGCTGCCGCGCGGGCTTCGATGTAACGCTGAAATTCCGGTTGCTTGAGGTATTCCCCGGAGGCAATGTAGTCCAGGGATGAACTGAGGTGGAAGGGGCGCAGGTAGCCCTCGACGCGGAAAACTTCACGTCCGCTGTGGTCAAAGAAGAGCAGGCTTGGGGTGTAGATGATGTTGAGTTTGCGCGTCCAGTCACGCATCGTGACGGTGCTGCCGCTTGGGGTCTTGAGGGCTTCGCTTGACCCGATGTCGACCCGGGCAATCTGGAATTTCTTGAGCAATTCAGCGACGTCAGGGCGCGTGAAGGCATCGCGGTGCATTTCGTCGCAGGCCGCGCAAACCTTTTGCTCGAATAGCACCAGCAATGGCTTTTTGTTGCCTGTGGCCTTGGGAGTCAGGTTCAGCGGGGCGGCCATGAGCCAGGGCTCGGGGTGAAGTTTGCCGCTGGCGGGTTCTCGGGCGTTGGCTTGCAGGTAGTCGATGTATTTCTGCTTTTTCTCCAGGCGCTGACTGACATAGTCGAGCGCTACGCTGAACTGGTGCGGGGGCGTGTAGCCATTAAGGCGCAAGGCGGTGTTTCCTTGTTCGTCGAGCATCACCAGTGAGGGTGTGAACTGCACCCCCAGCGCTTTGGCGAAGGCTTTTTCCGGCATGGCTTTGCCGCTCATGTCTTGCACTTCGCGATCGCCCCAAATATTGATGGCGATGACGTCAAAGTTCTTGCGCGTTTTGTCTGCAATGCCTTTCTCTGCAAAGTTTTCCTTCAGCAATTTGGTGCAGTAGGGGCAACCATCCTGATAAAAGTAGAGCATCAGTCGCCGCTTGGATTTTGTTGCCTCGGCAATGTCTTCGCGAATGTCGAGGAAGGATTCCTTGAACCAGGCGGGCTGATCATGGGGTTGCGGCGCCGTTGTGGCAACGGCGGGGGTATCGGCGGCATGCACGCTCCCAATTAGCAGCGTTTGCACGACAAATAGCAGAACGGTCAGGGCACGCATGGCTTGAGTCTCCCGAGGATCGGACATCCGATGAGCTTACGCCTGAATAACTGCACCGCTTCGGATTTCTGCGCACGTCCTTGGTACGAGAAGATCCTGTTGACCTGGAGATTAGTCAGAAGAGACAATTGGCTATGGGTATGGCACGCCGTTTGCATTGGGTTGTGCAGTGCTGCGGAATTTCCGTCCCCGGGCATGGGGAATGGCGATGATGCCATGCGCTGAGCTAGCCCCCCCTCCCTCAACCGCCGGCCGGGACGCCGTCGTACATGGCGCCTGATCTCTACGCCGCCGGCGTCACGCTTTACCATCTGCCGGCCCGGAAATATCCTTACGGCGAGATCGAGCCGTTCCAGACGCCCAGGTTCACCGAGCCCGTCCGGCCGACCCGCTGGCGGCCGGAGATCCGGGGGTGGCTGGAGAACATCCTGCTCAAAGCGGTGGCGCGCGAGGCGAAAGACCGCTTCGAGACAGCCGAGGAATTCCTGCTCACGCTCGAACGCGGGGCGGCGCGGCCGCTGGCCGCCCCCGGTCGGCGCCCGCTGGCGCAGCGCAATCCGCTGCACATGGAAGCAGGTCGCCGCCGTGTCGCTGGTGCTGAATTTCATCCTGTTGTTGAGCCTGTTGCGCTAGAGTTCGCCGCATGAGCACCGCCCTCATCCTTTTCGCCCACGGCGCCCGCGACCCGGAATGGGCGCAGCCGATGCGCCGCGTCCAGGCGGCAATCCGCCGCGTGGCGGCGGACATGCCGGTCGAACTCGCTTTCCTCGAATTCATGGCGCCGAACCTGGCCGACTGCGCCGCCGCACTGGTGGCCGCCGGCGCGACGAGGATCGCCGTGATCCCGATGTTCATTGCTCAGGGCGGGCATCTCAAGCGCGACGTACCGGAAATGCTCGACCGGTTGCGGTCGACCTGGCCGCAGGTCGAGTTTTCGCTGGCCGACGCGGTCGGTCAAAGCGAAGTGGTGATTCAGGCGATGGCCGCAGCCGCCCTCGCAGTGCTTGACCGGCTGCCAGGCCGGGGCATTGGCCAGCCTGTTTCGCCATCGCCGAAGTCGTCCGCCATTTGATCCAGCTTCTTGCAGTTTCGGGGCACACGGCGCTAATGTGCTGGGCATCCGCTACGTGAGGCTCTGATGTTCCCGTTTCCTGGCAGGCTTTCCCGCAAGATCGTCGGGATGCTCTGCGTCTTCTTCCTGATCGCGCTGGCGGCGATCGGCATGACCCTCTACCTTTCCTGGCAACTGGAGGGCATGGCGGCGGCGATCAACGACGCCGGCAGCCAGCGCATGGGCACTTATCGCATGGCCTACCTGATGGAGGGTGGCCTGGCGACCGGGCGCGACCCGGCCCGCCCCGCCCGCAGCAGCCTGCCGGCCGAGATCGAGCGCTTCGACCGGGTGCTGCAGGATCTGCGGCGGGGTGACCCGGCCCGTCCGCTGGCGCCGCCGCGCGATGCCGAGGTCGAGCAGAAACTGCACCGCGTCGAGGAAGCCTGGCAAGGCACGGTGCGGCCGCTGGTGGCGGGTTTCGTCGCCGGGCAGGGCGAGGCAAGGGTTAGCCTCTGGCAGGAGTTCGACGGCGAAGTGGAAGCCTTCGTCGCCCGCATCAACGACCTGGTGCTGGCGATGGAACACAGCTATACCGCCAACACGAACCTGCTGCGCAGCGTGCAGGCGGCGCTGGTCGTTCTCGCGATGATCGGCACGGGCATCATGATCCGCTTTTTGATGCTGCTGGTGATCCGTCCGGTCGCGGAACTGCACGCCGGCATGCGGCGCATGAGCGAGGGCGACCTGGCGGTGCGGCTGCCGGTCCGCGCCAACAACGAGCTGGGGGATCTGGCGGACGGTTTCAACCAGATGGCGACGCACCTGCAGACGCTTTACGCGACGCTGGAAGAGCGGGTCGATACGAAGACGCGCAGCCTTGCCGAGCGCAACCGCGAACTGGGCGTCCTCTACGAGATCACCGCCTTCCTCGGCGAGCAGGCGCCGGTCGAGCTTCTCTGCAAGGGTTTCCTGGCCCGCGTCCGCGCCGCGCTCGCCGCCGACGCGGGCGCGGTCCGCTTCTATGCGCCGGATACGGCCATCCTGCATCTGCTTGCCCACGAGGGCTTGTCGGCGGACTTCGTGACGCGTGAAGCCCGGATGGGCTGTGGTGACTGCCTGTGCGGAGAAGTCCTCCAGACCGGCGCGCCGATCGCCTTCCATACCGCCGACCCGCCGCCGGGTATGACCTTGCGCAACTGCATCCGCGAGGGCTTCGCCACGGCGACCGCATTCAACGTCTTCTACAACCGGCAGCGCGTAGGGGTCTTCAACCTGTATTTCCGGGAAGTGCACACGGTATCCGCTCAAGAGATCAATCTGCTCGAAACCCTCGGGCAGCACCTCGGCGCGGCCGTGGAAAACCAGCGCCTGCGCTCGAGCGAGAAGGAGCTTGCGGTTTCCGAGGAACGCAACCTGTTGGCCCAGGACCTGCACGATTCGATCGCCCAGGGGCTGGCTTTCCTCAATATCCAGGTCCAGCTGCTCGAGGATTCGCTGAAGAACGGTCGCGTCGACGAGGCCATGCAGAGTGCCGGGCAACTGCGCGAAGGCGTGCAGGAGAGCTACGACCACGTGCGCGAGTTGCTGGTGCATTTCCGCACCCGGGTCAATCAGGCCGATCTCGACTCGGCGATCCTCGCCGCGCTCGAACGCTTCGAGAGACAGACCGGCGTCGCCACCGAGTTCGACCGCCAGGGCAGCGGTGTTGCGCTGGAGCCGGCCGATGAACTTCAGGTCATGCACATCGTCCAGGAATCGCTGTCGAACATCCGCAAGCATGCGCGGGCGAGCAAGGTGCTGGTCGTGCTGAAGCGTTCACGTGCCGGTGTCGAGGTCGATGTCAGCGATGACGGCAGCGGCTTCGACCCGGTCAACGAACCGAACCTCCAGTCCGAGCGGCATGTCGGGTTGCGCATCATGCGCGAGCGCGCCGACCGCATCGGCGGCGATTGCCAGATCAGTTCCGAACCGGGCAAGGGGGCGCGGGTGCGCCTGGTCCTGCCCAACAAACATGCCGAGGCAAGTTGAGATGACAGACAAGATCCGCGTATTGCTGGTGGACGACCATGCCCTGTTCCGTAGCGGGGTCAAGACGCTGCTGGAGCGCCATGAGGACTTCGCCGTCGTGGATGAGGCTGGCGACGGGCTCGAGGGCATCAAGCGGGCGCGCTCGCTGAAGCCCGATGTGGTTCTCCTCGACCTGCACATGCCGGGCATTTCCGGACTCGAGGCGCTCAGGGCAATGTCCGAGGAACTGCCCGGCATCCGCGTGCTGATGCTGACCGTCTCGGAGGATGCGCACGATCTGATGGAGGCGCTGCGCGCCGGCGCCTGCGGCTACCTGCTCAAAAACATCGAGATGGACGCCCTGCTCGATTCGATACGGCGTGCCGCCCGCGGCGATTCGGTGGTTTCGCCGCAGATGACGGCCAAGTTGATCCAGGGGGTGCGCGAACAGCCGCGGGCAGCGGAGCGGGTTGCCGAGCGCGACCGCTTTTCACCGCGTGAACGCGATATCCTCGCCTGCCTGGCGAAGGGCGAAAGCAACAAGGAGATCGCGCGCGAACTCGACCTGGCCGAGAGCACGGTCAAGATTCACGTCCAGAACATCTTCAAGAAGCTGCACATGATCAGCCGCGTCCAGGTCGCGCTCTATGCGGCGGAGCACGGCTACGGTCCGCAGGTCCGCAGCGGCTGAGGTCGCCGGACTCAGTCGCGGATGGCGTGCGGACAGCGCGTGCGGAATTCCTCGTAAGCACGGAGGTGTTTGGCGGCGGTCTGCAGGTCGCCGCGGTCGACCGCCTTTTCGGCGCGATTTTTCAAGACGCAGCGGATGTATTCGACGCCGCCTTCGGAGCGCAGCAGCGTGCAGCCGACGAAGGCGGCGACGATGGCCGGCAGGCCTTCCTGTTCCGCAATGGCGGCAACCTCTTCTTCGGTAAGGTCACACATGTCGATACAGTCCTTCAGCGAGAGCATCCTCGGTCTCCTTGATCAGCAAATTGGTGACTCCGACCGGTGCCGGTCGGTCATGGTTCCAGCAGTTTTGTAACGCGCTGCGCTGGCGGGAATTTCGCCGCTGTGGCGGCGTCGACCGCAACCGTTCAGACTCGCAGCACGCCGCCTGGCAGCGGGTGGCCCAGTTGCAGCCGGGTGATCGTCGGCAGCAGGTCGAGGCCGGTCGCCTTCTTGACATCCAGCGCTCGCGTCCGCAAGTCGTCGAGCGCGACCTTCACCGTTTCGCCGCCCGTGGCGAAGGCGATCGTGTTGCCGCTTTCGCACGATGGAAAGACCGCGATACGCCCGGCGAAGGCGGTGTGGAGACGGTCGACGCTGGCGGCGAAGCCTTTGTCCTTGCCGAGCAGATTGGCACAGAACAAGCCATCGTCCGTCAGCCGGGCGCGGCAGGCCGAGTAGAAGGGCAGCGTGTCGAGCACCCCGGCATGTCCGTCCTGGTCGAAGCCGTCGACCAGGATGTAGTCGAAGCTGCGTCCGCCGCCGAGCAGGTAGTCGGCGCCATCGCCGATAGCCACGTGCAGCCGCGCATCGTCTTCCGGTAGCCGAAAGTACTGGCGGGCGAACCACGCTACCCGCGGATTGATCTCGACCGCGGTGATCCGGCACACCGGGAAGTTGCGGTACAGGAACTTGGCCAGCGAGCCGGCCCCGAGGCCGACCAGCAAGGCTGTGCGCGGCCACCGCGCGGCGTCCCGCAACAGCAGCCCGGCCATCATTTCGCGTGTGTAGGGCAGTTCCAGCGACCATGGCCGGGCGATCCGCATGGCGCCCTGCACCCAGTCGGAGCCGAAATGCAGGAAACGCACGCCGGCGGCTTCGCTGATATCGATCGCGTGGCTCGGGGCTGCCTGCTTCATCGTTGGCGTGTGCGGCGGGTCAGGCGCCGTTGGCCGCGGTCATGTCGGCGCCGGCCATGCGCCGGATCGCCTGGCGTGCCTCGGCCGGCAGGACGAGTTCGGAGTGGGCGAGCGGCGTCATCAGGCGCTCGTCGAAATGGAGCAGCCCGCCGTCGTCCTCGCGCAGGAATTCGGCCTCGATCAGGTTGGCGATGAAGGCCGAGAAGGTTGCCCGTTCCGGGAATTCCGACGTGTTGAACTCGTAGAGCAGGGATAGCCGCTGCGCCAGAAGATGGCAGTCCTCCTCGAGCGCCGCGCGGGTCAGCCGGCCGCTGCCGTGCTTCTGCAGCAACGCCAGGGTGAGGAAATGGCGTTCGAGCAACGGCCGGATGGTTTCCCCGAGCAGGCGCAGTTCGGCAAACTCCTGGCTGACCGGCTCCGGCGCCGCCAGCCGGTCCGAGCCGTCCGGGCGGCGCAGCAGGCCGCGCGCGAGCAGGACGCTGATGATCTTCTCGCTCGCCCCAGCCAGTTCCTCGGGGGGCCAGCGCAGGAAGAGTTCGGCGCGCATCAGCGTGCATATGCCGCGCACCGCCTGCGCCACACGGTTGGCATCGAGACGGCGGTTGAGGCTGAGCAGGCAGGCGATCACCGCCGGCAGCGCGAACAGGTGCAGCACGTTGTTGCGGAAGTAGGAGAGCAGTGGCGCCTGTGCCGCGGCGACGCGGATGAGGTCGCCGAGCGGGTCGCGGAAGCGTTCGACGAAGCCCAGCCTTTCGCCGTAGGCGACGATCTCGCCGGCGTCGAGCCGGCACGGGATGGCGTTGGGCGAATACGGCGCCTCGGCGGCCAGTGCCTGGTAGTGCCCGATGAGGCGATGCAGCGCCTGTTCGTCGGCGGTGTGCTTGGGGGTGGCGAGCAGTGCGAGGGCGACCAGGTTGACCGGGTTGAGCACCGCCGCCTCGTTGATCCGCTTGGCGATCTCGGCGGCCGCCAGGCGGGTCGCGCTGCGCGACCACGGCCCCTCGCTGTCGGCGGTCGCTTCCCGCCAGCCGGGGTGGTGCGCGTCGAGCAGGCTTGCCAGCGCCAGCGGCTCGCCGAAATTGACATGCGCCTTGCCGAACACGCGGCGGATGCTGCGCACGCTCTTCAGGATACCGAGCACCGTTTCGCGCTGCTTGGGCTGGCCGGCCAGTTCGCCGAGGTAGGTGCGCCCTTCCATCAGTTTTTCATAGCCGATATAGACGGGAACGAAGACCAGCGGCCGCGCGTGTTCGCGGATGAAGCTCTGCACGCTCATGCCGAGGATGCCCGCCTTCGGGGTCAGCATCCGGCCGCTGCGGCTGCGGCCGCCCTCGATGAAGAATTCGAGCGGAAAGCCGCGGGCCAGCATCAGGTGCAGGTACTCGTTGAACACCGCCGCGTACAGCGGTTCACCCTTGAAGCTGCGGCGCAGGAAGAAGGCGCCGCCGCGGCGCAGCAGCGAGCCGACGAGCGGCAGGTTGAGATTGGCGCCGGCGGCAATGTGCGGTGGGGTCAGGCCCTTGCCGTGAATCACGTAGGAAAGCAGCAGGTAGTCGATGTGGCTGCGGTGGCACGGCACGTAGACGATTTCCTGGCCGGGGGCGATGCGCGTCAGCGCGTCGAAATTGTGCAGCGCGATACCGTCGTAGAGGCGGTTCCACAACCACGACAGGAAGATCGCCAGTGCCTGCACGACACCGTAGGAGTAGTCGGAAGCGATCTCCAGGGCGAAGTCGCAGGCGCGCCCCCGCGCTTCGGCAGGTGAGATGCCGCGGGTTTCCGCCTCGTGGGTGATCGCCGCGCGCACGCGCTCGCCGGCGAGGACGGCGTTGACCTGCATGTTGCGGTGCGAGAGATCGGGTCCGATCGCCATCTGGCGCTGGCGGCGGAAGTGGACGCGCAGGATGCGCGACAGCTTGCGCAACGCCTGCTCCTCGCCGAGTCCGTCCTGCAGGAACGCGCGCAGCGAGATCGGCGGGTTGTAGCGGACCAGTACGTTGCGGCCGTGCAGCAGGACGGCCGCGAAGTGGCGCCAGCCCCCCGGCGGGCGCCAGGTTTCGGAGAAGAACGCCTTGAGGATGGAGTCCTGCTTTTCCGGGCTGCGTCCCCACAGGATCACCACTGGAACCAGTTGCACGTCGTCCAGGCCATTCGCCAGCAGGTGGCGGATGAGGCCGGCGAGGAACGGCGAGTCGCTGCCGCCCGGGTCGCGTTCGCCGCCGTTGCGGCCGCGCTCCCGGTTGAGGAAGAAGAACGAACGCGGCTCGAGGCGCTGCCGGCCGGCGGTGATCGGTGTCTCGGCGTAGGGCAGTCCGGCCCGGCGGGTTTCCTCGACGAGTACGAGCCGGTTGGCGAAGTACCTGTCCTGCAGCACGTAGCAAACCGGCTTGGCCGGATCGAGCGCGAGTTCCTGCGGGTTCTCCGGGAAAACGGTGGTGCGCACCCACAGGTAGAGCAGCCGCCGCTCGAGCGCGGTCAACCCCTCGCGCAGCCGGGAAAATGTGCTCATCGCGGCACCCGTGCGGACGTACGTACCGTGCCGCCGGCCCTCTGCCACGCCCGGGATCGCTGTCGCCGGTTTGTCCGCCTGCCACGGTCCACGTCAATTTTCCCCTTAATTGTCTTCCGACCCGCCGCCATTATGCCACTGCCGGCGCAGCCCGCCAGGATCGCGGGGGAGAAGGGGAGAGGCACAGAATCTGCCCGGCAGGCGCTTGGGGCGATGATGATAGTTGGTACCCCCAGGTGGAATCGAACCACCAATTCGCCCTTAGGAGGGGCGTGTTATATCCATTTAACTATGGAGGCAGAGCCGGCAGGCCCGCATTGTACCGGCGGACGGGTGGTTTCGGGTAGGGTGAGTCTTTTCCAACATGGCATGAGTCTGAACGGGTGTGGGTGTTTCCAAGGAGGCAAGCGGATAGAATGTCGCCTTTCCCAACGCGGCGCCCGGCCGGGCGCGGCCACCATGCCCTATCTGAAACTCGCCGATGCCTGCCTGGCCTGGGGCCACGTGCCGATGCTCGACCACGCCGACTTCCAGCTCGACCCGGGCGAGCGCGTCGCGCTGATCGGCCGCAACGGTACCGGCAAGTCCTCGCTGCTGGCGGCGCTGGCCGGCGGTTCCGGACGCGGCGGGCTGGACGACGGCGAAGTGTGGGTGCAGCCGGGCATCCGCATCAGCCATGTGCCGCAGGAACCGCCCTTCGATCCGCGGTCGACCGTATTCGACGCGGTGATTTCCGGCATGGGCGAAACCTCGCGACTGCTCTCCGAGTATCACGAGGTGTCGCACCGGATGGCCGACGGCAAGGGTGACCACGATGCGCTGCTGGCGCGCCTGGAGGCACTCCAGCACGAGCTCGAGGCGTGCGGTGCGTGGGCCTGCGAGGCGCAGGCGGAAAAGGTCATCGACCGCTTCGGCCTCGATCCGGAAGCCAGCGTCGGCACCCTTTCCGGCGGCCAGAAGAAGCGGTTGGCGCTTGCCCGCGCCCTGGCGGCGACGCCCGACGTGCTGCTCCTCGACGAGCCGACCAACCATCTCGACATCGCCGCCATCGAGTGGCTGGAAACGCTGCTCATCGAAAGCGGCGTCACGCTGCTCTTCGTCACCCACGACCGTTCCTTCCTCGATCGCGTCAGTACCCGCATCGTCGAGCTGGATCGCGGGCAACTGGCCAGCTTCCCCGGCAATTTCAGCCAGTACCAGCAACGCAAGGAACTGCTGTTGCACGAGGAGGCGCTGGCCAGCGCGCGCGCCGACAAGCTGCTCAAGGAAGAGGAAATCTGGATCCGCAAGGGGGTCGAAGCGCGGCGAACGCGCGCCGTCTACCGCGTCCAGCGCCTCGACCGCCTGCGCGCCGAGCGGCAGGCGCGCCGCGAGCGGCTGGGCAAGGTCAACCTGCAGCTCGATGCCGGCGACAAGAGCGGCAAGCTGGTGGTGGAACTGCTGCGCGTCGGCAAGCGCTTCGGCGAGCGCGTCGTCGTGCGCGATTTCTCGGCGCGCATCCAGCGCGGCGACAGGATCGGCGTCATCGGACCGAACGGCGCCGGCAAGACGACGCTGCTGCGGCTGATCCTCGGCGAACTGCCGCCGG
>Ga0209391_10002137_pt1 | contig 10332 bp, 10 predicted proteins | sample PPLLak3March2015_FD_187246 | JGI IMG/M metagenome (GOLD analysis project Ga0209391, IMG submission 187246) | Freshwater sediment microbial communities from Prairie Pothole Lake near Jamestown, North Dakota, USA - PPLs Lake P7 Core (1) Depth... | ecosystem: Environmental > Aquatic > Freshwater >... | reverse complement strand
GCCGCGAGCGTGTCCTTGCCGAGCACGCCGTCCGGCGCGAGGCCGTGGCGCTGCTGAAAGGCCTTGACGGCATCAACCAGCGCGCCCTCGTAGCGCGGCGGCAGCGGCGTGCCCGCCGGCAGGTCGCCGAGCAGGGTCAGGCGCTCGGCAAGCAGCGCCAGACCGGCATAGTCCTGCCGCGGTTCGAGCCGCGCCGGGGCGCGTGCCGCCCCCGGCGGCAGCGGTGGCAGCGGCCGGCGCCACGCGGCAGCGCCGGCCAGCGCTCGGTAGTCGGCCAGCGCGCGGCGCAGCTGCGCGTACTGCGGCAGCCGCGGCGCCGCATCGGCCGCCGCCTGCGCCAGACGCTGCGCTGCCAGTGCGTCGCGCAGCACCGCTGCCGTGTCGAAGCCGTCGGCACGCGGCGCGTCGAATCCGTGGCCGATCTGCTGCGGATCGACGCGGCCGCGGTGCAGATCGCCCAGGTAGCGCTGCACCGCCAGCGTCAGGCCGCGTTCGACCTGCGCCACTCGGGCGGCGTCCAGCGGTGGCCCGCTGCGCGCCGCCTCCAATGCTTGCTCCAGTTCGGCGGCAGCGTAGTCGCGCGGCTCCAGGCCCTCGGTGGCGGTCTGCTGCAGCAGCCTCACGGCCTGATGCGCCTGCGCAGCGGGCCGGCCGCCTTCGAACCAACGCAACTCTTCGGCGGCGACGCAGGCCGCGCTCCAGGCCAGCAGCGCCACCGGCAGCAGGCGACCCAGGCAGTGCATCATTCGCCCCTCAACGCCTGGCCACTGAAGCACCGCCGCTGCCGCCACAGCAGGGTGCCGGCCCAGCTCAGCGCCAGCAAGATCACCAGCGCGCCCAGCTTGTGGGTCAGCGCGCCGATCCACTGGGCCTGCCCGCGCAGGCCCAGTGATTCGAACAGGTAGATCCAGTCGTGCCCGCCCTCCTCGCCGATGCCGCCGCCCAGCAGCGTCAGCTGCGGCTCGAGCGCGTCGTACATGTACGGCGCCACGTCCAGCAGCGACGCCCCCAGCAGCCAAAGCCCGACCGCAGCGCCAAAGGGATCACGCTGCTTCCACAGGAAGGCGGCGGCGATCAGCGCCGGCAGCAGCAACTGCGTGAGGGTGCCACCGAGCACCGCGATCCATTCGCCGAAGGGGCTGAAGAGCACATGCCCGGCCTCGTGGAAGACGAGCAGCGGCCCGTGCAGGAAGGACGTGCCCATGCCCCCCTCGCGGTAGTCCAGCCTCACCAGAAACCAGCCCCACAGTGCCAGCCCAAGCACCAGTGCGAGCCGAAGCCCCCAGCGCAGCGGGTCCACCCGCTCGGGCACCTGCAGCAGCCACTCGACCCAGGCGGGTCGGTCTTGCGCATCGGACAACTGTGCCCCGCGGTGCGGCACAGAGGCGACGCGCGCCGGTGCTACCTTGGCCAGGATCACGCCACAGGCCGGGCAGGCCGCGGGCAGCGACTGGTCGGCCGGCAGGCCGCGCTGCCCGCACTTCGGGCAGCGCGAGAAGCGATAGGCGCCGGGCCCGCTCACCCGCCGGTCAACCCGGTCCGGCCTTGTTGGCCGCGGCCATCGAGCGCAGGTCCTGCCCACCGATGGCATCGTCGCCGACAGCCTGGTTGTGCGCATGCGCCAGGTGGTGGTAGCCGAAGGCCAGGTCGATGCCGGCGCGCAGGCCCTGCAGCTCCTCGATGCGGTTCAGCACCTGCTTGGTCAGCGCCAGGCCCATGCGTGGCTGCTGGGCGATGCGCGCGGCGATGGCATAGGTCTCGGCCTCGAGCCGATCACGCGGCACCACGCGGTTGACCATGCCCATCTGGTGCGCGCGCTCGGCCGACATACGCTCGCCCAGGAACAGGAACTCCTTGGCGATGCGCGGGTTCAGCTCCTGTGCATGGGCGAAGTACTCGACGCCGGGCACGCCCATGCGCACCACCGGGTCCTGGAAGAAGGCGTCGTCCGAGGCGATGATCAGGTCGCACACCCAGGCCAGCATCAGCCCGCCGGCAATACAGGCGCCCTGCACCATGGCGAGGGTCGGCTTCGGGATGTCGTGCCAGCGCCGGCACATGCCGATGTAGACCTCCTGCTCGCGCGCGTAGAGCTTCTCGGCGCCTGGCTTGTCGCTGTGGTCCCACCACAACTGCAGGCGCTCGAAAGGCTGGTCGCCGTCCTGCCCCGGCGTGCCGATGTCGTGGCCGGCATTGAAGTGCTTGCCGGCGCCACGCAACACCACCACGCGCACCGCGTCGTCGTCGACTGCGCGGCGGAAGGCGGCATCCAGTGCATAGGTCATCTGCGAGTTCTGCGCGTTGCCGAACTGCGGCCGGTTGAGCGTGATCGTGGCGATGCCATCGGCCATCCGATACAGCACCGGCTCGTCGGTCTCGTAGCGCGGGGCCGAGCGCGACCTCAGCCGGTCGGAGGCATGCTCGCTGTCCATCGAGGCCCCAGTCAGCGGTCGGTGAAGACCGGCGCGCGCTTCTGCAGAAACGCGGCGACGCCTTCGGCGTAGTCGTGGGCGCGGCCCAGCTCGCGCTGCATGCACGCCTCCAGCGCCAGCGCCTGCGCATAGTCCAGTTGCGCGGCCTCGTCGAGCGCGCGGCGCGTGTTGGCCAGGGCCCGGCTCGGCATCGCCGCCAGCCTGCTGGCCAGGGCCAGCGCGCTGTCCATCAATGCGGCGTCGTCCACGCACTGCCAGATCAGGCCGATGCGCTGCGCTTCCTCGGCCGGCAGCTTGTCGCCGGTCATCGCCAGACCCAGCGCGCGGGCGCGGCCGACCAGCCTAGTCAGCAGCCAGGTGCCACCGCAATCGGGGATCAACCCGATCTTCGAGAAGGCCTGGATGAAGCCGGCGCTGCGCGAGGCCACCACCAGGTCGCAACCGAGGGCGAAATTCGCACCCGCGCCGGCAGCCACGCCATTGACCGCGGCAATCACCGGCACCGGCATCGAGCGGATGCGCAAGGCCAGCGGCACGTAGCGACGCTCGATGACCGCGCCGACATCCGGCGCGGCGCCTTCCGGCGAGCTCATGTCGGGGTCGTTCAGGTCCTGCCCGGCGCAAAAACCCCGGCCGGCGCCGGTGACGACCACGGCACGCACGGCGGGGTCGGCGGCCGCGGCATTCAACGCGGCGAGCAGCTGTTCGTGCATCGCGCCGGTGAAGCTGTTCAACGCCGCCGGGCGGTTGAGCGTGAGGATGCGCACCGCGCCTTGCGCGGCGACGAGCACCAGATCTTCCTGCATCGCTTGTCTCCTTTGGCGAACGGCCGACGGGCTCGGCCTGCGCCACAGCATACAAGCTCAGCCCCAGACTTCGGCGGCCGTCTCCACCACCAGCGCCAGCTTGCGACGCTGGTCCTCCACGGCGATGTTGTTGCCGTGCACGGTGGAGCTGAAGCCGCATTGCGGGCTGAGGCACAGCTGCTCCAGCGGCGCGTACTGCGCCGCCTCTTCGATGCGGCGCTTCAGGCCGTCCTTGCTTTCCAGTTGACCGAACTTGGTGGTCACCAGGCCGAGCACCACGATCTTGTCCTTGGACAGGTAGCGCAGCGGGCGGAAGTCGCCCGAACGCTCGTCGTCGTATTCCAGGAAGAAGGCATCCAGGTTCATCTCGGACAGCAGCGCCTCGGCCACCGGCTCGTAGTTGCCGGCCGCGGCGTGCGTGCTCTTGAAGTTGCCGCGGCACAGGTGCATGGCCAGCGTCATGCCCTGCGGCTTGAGGGCGACCACCTTGTTGATGAACTTGGCATAGCGGTGCGGCAGTTCGTTGGGGTCGTCGCCGCGCTGGCGCGCCGCCTCGCGCATCTTCTCGTCGCACAGGTAGGCCAGGTTGGTGTCGTCCATCTGCACGTAACGGCAGCCGGCGTCATAAAGCGACTGGAGCTCCTCGCCATAGGCCTTGGCCACGTCGTCGTAGAACGCGGGCTCCAACTCGGGGTAGGCCACCTTGTCGATGCCGGCGCGGCCACCGCGGAAGTGCAGCATCGTCGGGCTGGGGATCGTCACCTTGGGCGTCAGACCCGCGGCCACCTGGCTCTTCAGGTACTCGAAGTCGGCCTTCTGGATGTCCTTCACATGCCGCACCTTGCCAGTGACGCGAATCACCGGTGGTGCCAGTTCCTCGCTGCCGTCGGGCTTCCTGATCGTCACCGGGATGTCGGTCTTCACGCCACCCAGCTGCTCCAGGAAATCGATGTGGAAGTAGGTGCGGCGGAACTCGCCGTCGGTGATCGACTTCAGCCCCACGTCCTGCTGGAACTTGACGATCTCGGTGATCGCCTTGTCCTCGACTTCGCGCAGCTGGGCGGCGCTGATCGCCTTCTTGTCGAAGAACTGCTCGCGTGCGTCGAGCAGGTACTTGGGGCGCAGGAAGCTGCCGACATGGTCGGCGCGGAACGGCGGTGCGGTGCGTGTGCTCATGCGGTCTCCGGATGGGTGGGATAGATCTCGGACTGAACGGTAGCGCACTTTTCGGCTTGCATATGGAGTACAGGAACTCTCTGCTTATTAGTGTTTTCACCTAGTTTTCGACCGCTATGCGACAGCAGAATTCCGTTCCTGTATACATTACGTATTCAGTACGCCACCATGAAGACCTTCCCACTCAACGCTTGGTACGCCGCCGCCTACGACGTCGAGGTCAAGGGTGCGCTGCTGGCGCGAACCGTCTGCAACCAGAAGATCGTGATGTTCCGTCGCAAGGACGCCAGCGTCGCCGCGCTGGAAGACGCCTGCTGGCACCGCCTGCTGCCGCTGTCCAGGGGCAAGCTGCATGACGACCAGGTCATCTGCGGCTACCACGGCCTGGTCTTCAACGGCGAAGGCCGCTGTACCCACATGCCGTCGCAGGAAACACTCAACCCCGCCGCCTGCGTGCGCGCCTTCCCGGCGGTGGAAAAGCACCGCTTCGTCTGGGTGTGGCCCGGCGACCCGGCGCTGGCCGACCCGGCCAAGGTGCCCGACCTGCACTGGAACGACGACCCGGCCTGGGCCGGCGACGGCAAGCTCATCACCGTCAAGTGCGACTACCGTCTGGTGCTTGACAACCTGATGGACCTGACCCACGAGACCTACGTGCACGGCAGCAGCATCGGGCAGCTGGCCGTGGCCGAGGCGCCCTTCGTTGCCACGCATGGCCACCGCACCGCGACGGTGACGCGCTGGATGGAGGACATCGACGCGCCGCCCTTCTGGGCCGGCCAGTTGAAGCACGCCACCGGCTACGAAGGCCGCGTCGACCGCTGGCAGATCATCCGCTTCGAGGCGCCCTGCACCATCGCCATCGATGTCGGCGTGGCTCCGGCCGGCAGCGGCGCACCGCAGGGCGACCGCTCGAAGGGTGTCAATGGCTTCGTGCTCAACACCATCACGCCCGAGACCGACAGGACCTGCCACTACTTCTGGGCCTTTGCGCGCAACTACTGCCTGGGTGAACAGCGCCTGACGCACGAGTTGCGCGAGGGTGTCTCCAGCATCTTCCGCGAGGACGAGCTGATCCTCGAAGCCCAGCAGCAGGCCATCGACGAAAGACCGGGCTACAGCTTCTACAACCTGAACATCGATGCCGGGTCGATGTGGGCGCGGCGCCTGATCGACGCCCTGGTGAAGGCCGAGACACCGGCCCACGAGCGCGCTGGCGTCATTCCGCTGCGCGCCGCCTGATGAACCCCGCCGCCGCCGCCGATATCGCCGAGCCGTCGCAGACGGTGCGCGTGCAGCTGCGGCTGCGCGAGCTGATCCTCGGCGGCGAGTTGAAGCCCGGCGCGCGCATTGCCGAGCTGTCGTTGGTGGAGCGGCTGGGCGCGTCGCGCACGCCGATACGCATGGCGCTGGTGCGGCTGCAGGAAGAAGGCCTGCTCGAGGCGCTGCCCAACGGCGGCTATGCGGTCAAGGACTTCTCCGAGAGCGACATCCACGACGCCATCGAGCTGCGCGGCACGCTCGAAGGCCTGTGTGCGCGGCTGGCCGCCGAGCGCGGCGTGCCATCCGTGCTGCTGGCCGAGGCACGCGACTGCGTCGAGCGCATCGACGAGCTGCTGGCCGCGCCCAGCCTGAGTGAGGAGTCCTTCACCGGCTATGTGCAACACAACGGCCGCTTCCATGACCTGCTGGCCGAGATGGCCGGCAGCGACATGGTGCGCCGCCAGCTGGAGCGGGCCAAGACGCTGCCCTTCGCCTCGCCCAACGGCTTCGTGCTGGCCCGGTCCACCGGGCCCGACGCGCGCGATGCACTGGTGGTGGCGCAGGCCCAGCACCGCGCGCTGCTCGAAGCCATCACCCGGCGCGAAGGTGCGCGCGCCGAAAGCCTGATGCGCGAACATGCGCGCATCGCCCATGCCAACCTGCGCGCCGCGCTGGCCGACCACCGCACCTGGCTGCAGGTACCCGGCGCCAGCCTGATCCGCCGCCGCAACGCCCGCTGAACCATGCGCAACAACCAGCTGTGGCACAGCGCCACCATCCGTTCACACCGTGACCTGAGCGCCAGCGTGCGTGAATTCGAAATCCGCCCCGAGCGCGGCGTGCGCGCGTGGAGCGTGGGCAGCCACTTGCAGCTGCGCGTGCAGGTCGACGGCCGCGACGAAGCGCGCAGCTATTCACTGGTCGGCCTGCCCGACGCGCCGGGTGCCGACGAGGTCTACCGCATCGCCGTGCGCCGCGCCGAGCCGGGCCGCGGCGGATCACGCTGGTTGTGGCAGCGCGAGATCGGCGACGAGCTGCTGATCGGCGAGCCGAACAACCACTTCGAGATCGGCGTCAAGGCGCCGCACACGCTGCTGGTAGCCGGCGGCATCGGCATCACGCCGATCCTGGGCATGGCACTGCTGCTGGCGCGTCAAGGTGCGAGCCTGCGCATGCTGTACGCGGCGCGCCGCGCCGACCAGCTGATCTACCTGGACGCCTTGCGCGCGCCGCTGGGCGAACGGCTGCGCACCCTGTGCAGCGAGGCTGGCCAACGCCTGGATCTGGATGCCGAAGTCGCCGCACTGCCGCAGGGCGGCCAGCTCGTGCTGTGCGGGCCGCTGCGCCTGATGGAGGCGGCGCGCGATGCCTGGCAGCACGCCGGACGGCCGATCGCCGACCTGCGCTTCGAGACCTTCGGCAACAGCGGCCGGCTGCAGGCCGAGCCCTTCTGGGTGGAACTGCCGCGCCACGGCCTGCGCTTCGAGGTACCAGCCCAGCGCACGCTGCTCGACATGCTCGAAGAGCGCGGCGTGCAGGCGCTTTCGGACTGCCGCCGCGGCGAGTGCGGGCTGTGCGCGATGGACATCATCGAGGTGCAGGGCACGGTGGACCACCGCGACGTGTTCTTCAGCAGCCATCAGAAGCAGTCGAACCAGCGGTTGTGCGCCTGCGTGTCGCGCGTCAGCAGCGGTGGCGTGGTGCTGGATTCCGCCTTTCGCCCCGATTGAGTTAGGGTGCGCGCTCCACCCACCCGAAGGAGCGCGGCATGCCGGTCGAATTCATCAACCCGTCGGAACTGAGCCAAGGCACGTACTCGCATGTGGCCGCGGTCAGCGGCGGCGCGCGCACGCTGTACGTATCGGGCCAGGTAGCCATGGACGCGACCGGCAAGGTGGTTGGGCTGACCTTTGCCGAGCAGGCGGAGCAGGTCCTGCGCAACCTGGGCATTGCGCTGGCCGCCGGCGGCGCGCAATTCCATCACATCGTCAAGATGAACGTCTACGTGCGCGACCTGACCAGTGACAAGGTCAAGACGCTGCGCGCCATCCGCCAGCGGCATTTCGGCGCGCATCAGCCGGCCAGCACGCTGGTCGGCACCCCCGCGCTCGTGCACGAGGATCTGATGCTCGAGATCGAGGCGATCGCCGTCCTGGACTGACCGTCTAGCGGCCGACGTCGGAGCGGCGCGCGCGCTCGATCACCTCACGAGCGCGCAGTTCGGCGTCCAGCGACAACTCCAGCGGCGAGCGGCACAGCCCCGCATGCTGGTAGTTCAGGTTCTCGTACACCTCGGCTGCCGAGGGGTAGACATCGAGCAGCGCCGAAAGTGAGTTCTCGGTGCCCAGTTCGTCGAGCTCTTCCTTCAAGTGCCGCACCACCGACAGATACTGCTCGGCGCCCACCGGCTCGGCGCTGCGGTCCAGCCGCTCCAGCAATTGCGACAACAGCACCGCTACTGCCAGCCGAGCGGGGGACTGGATTGATTGAGAAGTCTTCATGCCCTCGGAACTGGGGGCATTCGGGCCGGATGCAAGGCGCGCAAACGCAGACCGGGGTCATCCCGCGTACGCCGATGGCTGCGAACGGCGCACAGCTGACGCACAGACGGCGTTCTAGAGTCATCCTGCCGATCGCGGCTTAAGACCCACTGCTGACATAGGACAAGGGGGGGTCTGGCCGCCGCAAAGCGGCCATTTGATGTCCAACCGCATGAACTCCTGCAAAGACGTCACCAGGCCAGCGCCGTCGTCGCAGGTAGGGGCTGACGGCGTCTGAATTGACGGGGTGCAACAATTCACACAATGTCGCGTCGGCTCGTTCTTACAACCTCGCTTCTCGCCGTCGCGCTGCTTACTGCCCTTGTCGCTTGGTGGGCGACCCGCGCACCGATGGTGCCGGCGGTCAGCGCCAGCATGGCGCCGCTGGTGCGTACCCTGCAGTTCTCGGCCCGCGTTGCCACGCAATCGCGTGTCGAGGTGGGCTCCACGCTGACTGGGCGCGTGCTGGATGTCGTAGTGGCTGAAGGCGCGATGGTCAAGGAAGGCGACGTGCTGGTGCGGCTGGAGAGCGCCGAGTTGCAGCCCGCAGTGGCGCAAGCCCAGGCCGCCGAAGCCCAGGCCGCAGCGCGCCTGGCTGGCCTGCGCAGCACGGGGCGCAGCGCTGCGCAGGCCGGGGTGGCGCAGGCAGCGTCGGTGCTGGTGGCTGCGCAGGCCGAACTGCAGCGCACGCTGGATCTCGTGGACAAGGGCTTCCTCAGCGCGGCGCGTCTCGACGAGGTACGCCGCGCGGTCGCGGTGGCACAGGCGCAATTGGACGGCGCACGCGCGCAGAGTGCTGCCAACGCCGAGTCGGGTACTGAAGTCGTGCAGGCACAGGCGCAGCTTGCCCTGGCCAGCGCGTCCCGTGCCGCCGCCGAGGCCCGCCTGGGCGAGACCGTGCTTACCGCCCCGGCGGATGCGCGCGTTCTCTCGCGCATGGTCGAGCCCGGACAGATTGTGCAGCCCGGTCGCGCGCTGGTCGGCTTGGCGCTGGCCGGTCCGCTGCAGCTCGTGGCGCAGGTGGACGAGCGCTACCTGGAGCAACTCCAACCCGGACAGGTGGCCAGCGTGCTGGCCGACGCCTACCCGACGCAACGCTTCACGGCGCGCGTGCGCTCCATCGCGCCATTGGTCGATGCGCAACGCGGCGCGATCGAAGTCAAGTTCTCGCTGCCGCAGCCGGCGCCGGACTTCCTGCGCGAGGACATGACGCTTTCAGTGGAAGTGGAGACGGCGCGCCGCGAGCGGGCGCTGGTGGTGCCGGCCGAAGCGCTGAGAGGCGACGAATCCACCGGCCCCAGCGTCTGGCTCGCGCGTGGCGGGCGTGTCGAGGCGCGCAAAGTGCGCCTCGGGCTGCGAACGCTCGACGCCGCCGAGGTTCTCGACGGCCTGAGTGCGGGCGAACTCGTGCTCATCGGCCCGGCGCCGCAGCCAGGCCAGCGAGTGCGCATCAGTGACCGGGCGCAGGTGACGACGCGGGTCGGATCGGGGACGAAGGAAGACGCCGGTGCCGCGTTGAGCAACGCCATGGGCCGCTGAGGCACGCTCGCGATGCTGGGATTCGAAAGCCGTGTGGCGACGCGCTTCCTGCGTGAAGGGCGCATGCAGACCGTGCTGATCGTCGTCGGCGTGGCCGCGGGCGTGGCCGTGATCGCCTACATCTCGGCGCTGATCACCGGGCTGCAGCGCAACACGATCGAGAAGACCCTGGGGGCGCAGGCGCACTTGACCATAAGCCCGCGGGACGACGTGGTGCTCGCCGCCCGATCGGCCAGCCCCGGCATCAGCGAGATGGTGCAGACGCAGCCTCGCGCCCAGCGACCGCGCTCCATCGGCAACTGGGAGCTGCTCGTGCCCTTGCTCGAAGCCATGCCCGAGGTGGCGGGGGTGTCGCCGATGGTGTCGGCCGCGGGGCTCGCGGTGCGCGGCGAGGCGTCCAAGGCGATCGCCCTGGTGGGTGTGGATCTCGACCGATACGACCGCATCGTCGGCCTGCGCTCCAAAGTGGTGGACGGCACGGCGCGACTCGAGCCCGGCGAAGGCATCATCGGACGCGAGCTGGCCGACGACCTGGGCGTGCGTGTGGGCGACCGCGTGGGCATCGTCACCGGCGGC
>Ga0209391_10002136_pt1 | contig 10334 bp, 12 predicted proteins | sample PPLLak3March2015_FD_187246 | JGI IMG/M metagenome (GOLD analysis project Ga0209391, IMG submission 187246) | Freshwater sediment microbial communities from Prairie Pothole Lake near Jamestown, North Dakota, USA - PPLs Lake P7 Core (1) Depth... | ecosystem: Environmental > Aquatic > Freshwater >... | reverse complement strand
CGGTCGTAGTTGTCGCCCTTGATGCCCACCGGCACCTCGAAGTCGAGCTCGGCGTAGGCGAGGTAGGGCGTGTCCTTGCGCAGGTCGCGCGGCACGCCGGTCGAGCGCAGGATCGGGCCGGTGAAGCCCCAGTTGACCGCCTCGGCCGTGGAGATCACGCCGACGTTGCGCATCCGGTCGATGAAGATGCGATTGCGGTCCACCAGCCCGTGCACGCGGCCGGTGAAGGTGTCCATCTCGTCGAGGATCTCCTCGAGGCGCTTCAACCAGCCCGGCGGCAGGTCGTGCGCGAGGCCGCCGATGCGCCCGTAGCTGTAGGTGACGCGGGCGCCGGTGAGGTCGGCGAGGTGCTCGTAGATGTAGTCGCGGATCGTGACCAGGTACAGGAACGCGGTCATCGCGCCGAGTTCCATCAGCGCTGCGGCGATGCAGGTCAGGTGGTCGGCGATGCGCGAGTACTCGGCCAGCAGCGTGCGCAAGTACCTGGCGCGCGGGGTTATTTCGATGCCGAGCAGCTTCTCGACGGCCTCGCAGTAGGCGAAGTCGTTGATCAGCGCCGAGCAGTAGTTGAGCCGGTCGACATAGGGGATCAGGTTGTGCCAGGTGTGCGACTCGCACTCCTTCTCGAAGCCGCGGTGCAGGTAGCCGCAGTGCACGTCGGTGCGGATCACGTGCTCGCCCGACAGCTCCGCGACGATCTGGATCGTGCCGTGCGTCGCCGGGTGCGACGGGCCGATGTTCACGATCACCGAGCCTTCGCGGCTGCTTTCGGTGAAGGCCGGCCGGATCGGGTTCGGCAGGGTTTCGAGCGGCGGCAGGCTCACGGCTTCGCTTCCTGTTGGGCCCGATACGGCACCAGCGGCTGTTCCTTCTGCTTCGGGTAGTCCTTGCGCAGCGGGTGGCCCTCGAAGCCCTCGTACAGCAGCAGCGGCCGCAGGTCGTCGTTGCCGCGGAAGCGGATGCCGTACATCTCGTGGCACTCGCGCTCCATGTAGCGCGCCGAGCCGTACAGGGTGATGAGCGTGTCGACGGTCGGGTCGGCGAGCGGCACGCGCGTCTTGACCCGGACGCGCACGAAGTCGCGGGTCGAGTAGAAGTGCCAGACCACGTCGAAACGGGGCTCGCGCTCCGGCCAGTCGACCGCCGTGACGTCGAGGAACAGGTCGAAGCCGAACCGGTCCTTGAGCGCGCCGACCACGCCGAGCAGCTGCTCCGGCTCGATCGGCAGCACCAGCACGCCGTGGGCGACGGAGGCCTCTCCGGTCATCCCGGCGAGTTCCGTGCCAACCTGTTCGAGGAGCGTGCTCACGTCAGAACCGGTCGTTGATGATCGGGTGCCGCTCGCCGGCGATGCGGTCCTGCAGCTTCATGATGCCGTCGATGATCATCTCGGGCCGCGGCGGGCAGCCCGGGATGTACAGGTCGACGGGGATGATCTTGTCGATGCCCGGCAGTGCGGCGTAGTTCTGGTAGAAGCCGCCGCTGGTGGCGCAGACGCCGAAGGCGACGACCCACTTGGGCTCGCACATCTGCTCGTAGACCTTGCGCAGGATCGGCGCCTGCTTGTGCGACACGGTGCCCACCACCATCAGCAGGTCGGACTGGCGGGGGGTGAAGCGGGGCAGGGCCGCGCCGAACCGGTCGGTGTCGTAGAGCGTCGAGCTCACCGACATGAATTCCATTGCGCAACAAGCAGTTACGAACGGATAGGGGAACAGCGAGAACTTGCGGGCCCAGCCGACGAACTCGTCTTTCTTGGTGGTCAGGTACTCGAACGCGCCCGAAGGCGCGGGCTGGGCCGGTTGCGCGGTCACCGGGTCACCTCCTCGAGCAGTCCGGTGCGCCACACGTACAGCATGATCACCACCAGCAGGACGAGGAACACGCCGAGCGCCACGAGCAGGGCGCCGGTGAGCGGCTGGGCGCCGAGCGCCCAGAGGAAGAGGAACACGGTCTCGAGGTCGAACAGGATGAATACCACCGCGATCGCGTAGTACTTGACCGGCACCGCCTTGACGTTGACCTGCTCGATCGGCGTGGCGCCGCACTCGAACGGCTCGAGCTTGAGCGTGGTCGGCACGGGCTTCGGGCCCACGACCTTGTTGAGCCACAGCGTGAGGGCGACGAACCCGAGGATCGCGACCAGATAAATGAGGAATGCGCCGTACGGGTTCATTAGCAGATACCGATGGCCGTGGGCGCGACTATAGGCAGCACGGGCGCTCATTCCTTCTACGGAAAACACTTATGTCCGCGGCCGATTCGTTCACTCGAAATCCACCCCATCGTTCGCGACATACGGTGGAGCCCGAAGTGAGCACCAGACTCGAGGCGCCGCGCTGGCCTGCGCGACTGGATTTGCTGCAGAGCGGCACGGGCCTGGCGCTCGGCCTGTTCATGTGGGTGCACATGTTCTTCGTGTCGAGCATCCTGCTCGGCAAGGACGTGATGTGGACCGTGGCGCGCTTCTTCGAGGGCTATCACGTGTTCGGCCGGCCGCTGCCGTGGCTGGTCTCGCTGCTGGTGGCCTGCGTGTTCGCGCTGTTTGTCGTGCATGCGGCGCTGGCGCTGCGCAAGTTCCCGGCGAACTACCGCCAGTACCGTACCTACCGCGAGCACATGGCCGGCCTGAAGCACGACGACACCACGCTCTGGTACTGGCAGGTGGTGACGGGCTTCGCGCTGTTCTTCATGGCTTCGGTGCACCTGTACATCATGCTCACCCGCCCGGACCGTATCGGGCCGTTCGAGTCGGCCGACCGCGTGTGGAGCGACGTGATGTGGCCGCTGTACCTGGTCATGCTGTTCGCGGTCGAGTTCCACGGCGGCATCGGCCTGTACCGGCTGGCCCTGAAGTGGGGTTGGTTCGCCGGGCCCGACCCGCTCGCCACCCGCCGCAGGCTGCGCACCTTCAAGTGGGCGCTGACGGCCTTCTTCCTGATCCTCGGCCTGGCGACGCTGGCGGCCTACATGAAAATCGGCATCGAGCACGCGCCCCATTACGGTGAGCCCTACGTGCCCACCTTCCTGCAGGAGGGCGCGCCGTGAAAGTCATCTACACCGACGTGCTGGTGATCGGCGGCGGCCTTGCCGGGCTGCGCATCGCGATCGGCGCGCGCCGCCGCGGCCACGACGCGATCGTGCTGTCGCTGGTGCCGCCGAAGCGCTCGCACTCCGCGGCCGCGCAGGGCGGCATGCAGGCAAGCCTCGGCAACGTCATCAAGGGCCAGGGCGACAACGAGGACGTGCACTTCGAGGACACGGTCAAGGGCAGCGACTGGGGCGCCGACCAGCAGGTGGTGCGCATGTTCGTGAACACGGCGCCCAAGGCCGTGCGCGAGCTTGCCGCCTGGGGTGTGCCTTGGAGCCGTGTGCGCCAGGGCGACCGCGAAGTCATCATCAACAGCCAGAAGGTCACCATCACCGAGCGCGGCGAGGCCCACGGGCTGGTGGCGCAGCGCGATTTCGGCGGTACCAAGAAATGGCGCACCTGCTACGTGTCGGACGGCACGGGGCACGCCATGCTGTTCGCCGTGGGCGACCAGGCGATTGCCGCGGGCGTGCCGGTGCACGAGCGCAAGGAAGCCATCGCGCTGATCCACGATGGCGCCCGCTGCTACGGCGCGGTAGTGCGTGACCTGATCACCGGTGAGTTGACCGCCTACGTGGCGAAGGCCACCGCCATCGCGACTGGAGGTGCGGGGCGCGTTTACCGAGTTACCACCAATGCCGTGATCTGCGAGGGCATCGGCGCGGCGCTGGCGCTCGAGACCGGTGTGGCGGCGCTCGGCAACATGGAGGCCGTGCAGTTCCACCCCACCGGCATCTTCCCGGCGGGCATCCTCGTCACCGAGGGTTGCCGCGGCGACGGCGGCCTGCTGCGCGACGCGAATGGCCACCGCTTCATGCCGGACTACGAGCCCGAGAAAAAGGAGCTGGCCTCGCGCGACGTGGTCTCGCGCCGCATGGAGGAGCACATCCGCAAGGGCCACGGTGCCAAGTCGCGCTTCGGCGAGCACCTGTGGCTCGACATCACCCAGCTCGGCCGCCACCACATCGAGCACAACCTGCGCGAGGTGAAGGAGATCTGCCAGTACTTCCTCGGCGTCGACCCGGTGAAGGACTGGATCGCGGTGCGCCCGGCGCAGCACTACACGATGGGCGGCGTGCGCACGAAGTACACCGGCGAGAGCCCCACGCTGCGCGGCTTGTTCGCCGCTGGCGAAGCGGCCTGCTGGGACATGCACGGCTTCAATCGCCTCGGCGGCAACTCGGTGGCCGAGACCGTGGTGGCCGGCATGATCGTCGGCGAATTCATCGCCGACTTCATCGAGAGCCCCAAGGGTGACCTCGACATCCCGACCGCCCTGGTCCGCGAGGCGGTCGCGGCCGAGCGCGCGAAACTCGACGCGCTGCTGCAGGGCGGCGGCACCGAGCGGGCCGACGCGCTGAAGATCGAAATGCAGCAGGTGATGACCGACCGGGTCGGTATATTCCGCAGGGGCGCCGACCTCGAGGAGGCCGTGCACCGGTTGCAGGGCCTGCTGGTGCGCAGCCGCAGCATCGGCCTGCGCCACCACGCGGATGGTCCCAACCCCGAGCTGGTCACCGCCTACCGCACGCAGAAGATGCTCAAGGTGGCGCTGTGCATCGCCACCGGCGCGCTGACCCGCACCGAGAGCCGCGGCGCGCACTTCCGCGAGGATTTCCCGCGGCGCGACGACTCCCACTGGCTGAAGCGCACGCTCGCCACCTGGAAGGAGCCCGGTGACACGTTGCCCTGCCTGGCCTACGAGCCGCTCGACGTGCTGTCGATGGAGCTGCCGCCCGGCTGGCGCGGCTACGGCAACAAGGATTACCTGGACCACCCCGACACGCCGCGCCGCGCCGACGAGCTGCAGCAGCTGCGCGAGCGGCTGCACGGAGCCGACCGCCACGCGGTGCAGGCCGAGATCATGCCCTACGAGCACCTGCTGCCGGCCCGCTTCCGTGGCCGCAACGAGCGCATCGACGAGAGGATGCCATGAGCGACACGGCCCAGGTTCCCGCCACCGCCCCTGCCGCACCGGCCGCCCCGCTGCGCAAGCTGCGCTTCCACGTGCTGCGCCACGACCCGCGCGACCCGCAGAGCCTGCCGCACACCGAAGTGTTCGAGCTCGAGGAAGCCGCGGGCATGACGCTGTTCATCGCCCTGAACGAGATCCGCGAAAGCCTGGACGCATCGCTCGCGTTCGATTTCGTGTGCCGCGCGGGCATCTGCGGCAGCTGTGGCATGGTGGTCAACGGTCGCCCCGGCCTCGCCTGCCGCACGCTCACCAAGGACCTGCCGGTGGACATCACGCTCGCGCCACTGCCGGCGTTCGAGCTGATCGCCGACCTGTCGGTGAACACCGGCAAGTGGATGCGCGGCATGAGCGAGCGCCTCGAGACCTGGGTGCACGCGGTGGAGCAGGACCCGGACCTGCGCCGCATCGAGGCGCCGATGGACCCGGAACTCGCCGAGCGCATCTACGAACTGGACCGCTGCGTGGAGTGCGGCTGCTGCGTAGCCGCCTGCGGCACGGCGCGCATGCGCGAGGACTTCGTCGGCGCGGTGGGCCTGAACAAGATCGCGCGCTTCGCGCTCGACCCGCGCGACAACCGCACCGACGCCGAATTCTACGAGCTGGTGGGCACGGACGATGGCGTGTTCGGCTGCATGACCCTGCTCGGCTGCCACGACGTGTGCCCGAAGAACCTGCCGTTGCAGACCCAGATCGCGTTCCTGCGGAGGCGCATGGCGCGCGCCGGGATGGAGTGAGCGCGCTCCCAGACGACGCGCGTGGCGCGGCGCAAGCATCGGTCACGAGCTGACGCGCGGGCGTCCTTGATAGAAACGTACCTTATAAGGTACTATAAAAATATCGAAGGAGCATTCCGCGCTTGGTCGAGATCAAGAAGCTTCCTGCGGCGTTCTACTGCACGGCAGCGGGCAAGGAGCCGGTGCGGGAATGGCTCAAGGGGCTTGACCAGGCCGACCGTCTCATCGTCGGCCAGGACATAGCCACCGCCGAGTTCGGCTGGCCTGTCGGGATGCCCGTTAGCCGCTCGCTTGGCAAGGGATTGTGGGAAATCCGCAGCGAGATCAGCAACGGGCGCATTACGCGCGTGATCTTCTGCGTCGCAGACGACAAGATGGTGCTGCTGCACGGCTTCATCAAGAAAACGCAAAAGACGCCGAAGGCGGATTTGGATTTGGCATTGAAGCGAAAGAAAGAGGCAGGCAAATGAGCAGCAAGAAGAAGGGGCGCATCGGCTCTTCCTTCGAGGGTTTCCTGAAGGACGAAGGCACCTACGAGGAAACCAGCGCGCTGGCGATCAAGCGCACCCTCGCATGGCAGCTTGAAAGCGCGATGGCGAAGGAGTGCCTGACCAAGAACGAGATGGCCAAGCGGATGCACACGAGCCGCAGCCAGCTCGACCGCATCCTCGATCCAAACAACGACAAGATTCAGCTCGATACGGTATTCAAGGCCGCGCGGGCACTAGGACGCGAAGTGAGGCTGGATCTGGTGTAAGCCGTGCCCGGTCTCCTGCCCCGGCAGTCCATCCGGTACAGGGCAAACAGCATCGTGTTGGTGCTCAACAATGTGCAGCGTTGCTGCCGGTGCCGATACCATCACGGCACCCGGAGCAAATGGCAATACTGCTATCGCTTACGGCAATGAGGGCCAACATGGCCAACGTCGAAGAAAGCAGCATCGCACAGCCGGCCGACATGGCCACGCTGGTCCGCAAAACCGTGAGCGAGCTGCGCCGACTGTGGGAAGAAGGTGTCGACAGCGGCCGCAGCGCCGCCCTCGACATGGCCGCCATCAAGCAGCGCGGTCGGCAACGTCTGCAGGCGTCCCGGAAATGACCGGGCCGGGGACGCTTGAGGATGGGGCGCGTCCAACGCACCATGCGGGCCGACTGTTGCATCGAGTCGAACGCGCTTAGCAAATCTTTAGGATTCCGCTAGCGAGCATTTAGCAACCGCGCTTCCGCCCGCCGGGCAGACTGCCCCCACGTCAACACACGCGGGGGTCAGTCATCATGAAAAAGCACTTTCTTGTCGGAATTGCAGTGGCCGCAGTCGTCGCGATGGGCGCGATGCCGGAAGCGGTTGCGGGCAACAAGGCTACGGGCGCCGAGATCGCGCGAGGCCGCTACCTGGTCACCATCGGCGGTTGCAACGATTGCCATACGCCGGGCTATCCGGAGCAGGGCGGCGCCGTCCCCGAGAGCCAGTGGCTCACCGGCGTGGCGGTCGGCTACCAGGGGCCCTGGGGCACGACCTATCCGGCCAACCTGCGGCTGGTCACGAGCCGCCTGACCGAGGCGCAATGGGTCGAGCATGCGCGCAAGGAACGCTTGCCGCCGATGCCGTGGTTCAACCTGCGCGCGATGACGGACGCGGACCTGAAGGCGATGTACGCATTCATTCGCAGCCTCGGCGCACCGGGCAAGGCATCGCCCGCGTACGTCGCTCCCGGCGGCAAGGTCGACACGCCGTACTTCGTGTTCGTGCCGCAGGTGGATCAACAGCACGCCGCCGCTCGCTGAGCGTGCGTCAGCGCGGGATTTCGACCAGCACGACGGGTCGCAGCACGTGGAACCGGAAGCGTCCGCGGCCCGTCTTCTCGATGCGCAGCCACTGGCAGCGCTCCTCGAGCCGGCGCTGCAGCAGGATCAGCCGGGCCTCGAGGTTCTCGCTGAGTTCCGGCAGGCGGATCGCCGGGTCGAGGCGCAGCTCGCGGTTGGTGTGCTCGGTGCGGCCTTCCTCGACGTGCGCCTGCAGCAATCGCCACAGGATCGCACCGGCCACGCCCTTGATCAGGTAGTCCTCGCCGACGAACACGCTGTCGTTCTCCGCAAAGCGGCGCACGCGCAGCGGTGTGCCGCTCGGGGTGGCTGCCAGACCTGCCGGGTGCACCCCGTCGTCCTGCTGCTCAGTGCCTTCCTCGAGCAGCGCCGCGACGGCACCGACGTGGCTCGCCAGCGTGGCGAACGCGTCTTCCTCGTCGTAGCCGAAGCGTGCGGTCTGGGTACTTTCCGCGAACAGCACGCCTAGCAGGCGGCTGCCAGCCAGCATCGGCACCGCGATCTGGCTCTGCGATTCCGGCAGCCCCGGGAATGGGATTTCGTGGTCGATGCCCGCGGTCACGCCGTGCCGCGTGGCGTCCTCGCGCATTGCGCGTCCGTAGCCGAACTCGGAGGTGGCGTGCGAGATGCGGACCGGAATGCCGGCGAGCGCGGCCGCGCCGATCAGTCCCTCGCCCGGTCGGACTTCCGCGCCGATGCCTGACTGCGGATAACCACGGCTGGCGACCGAGTAAAGCGTATCGCGCGTCGGGTCGCGCATCAGGACCATGGCGTGCGCAATACCGAAGCGATCGCGCAGTTCGTCGAGCAGTGCGTCGAGCAGGCCAGCGAGATCGCAGCTGGTGGCGAGCCGCGCCATCACGGCGCGCACGTCGCCGACCCCGATGGGCACCGACGCCGGGAGTTGCGACTGCGTGCCGGCCACCTGGCTCGCGGACTCGACGCGATAAACGTCGGCACCGCGCAGGCGGAACACTCCGGCCATGCCGGTGTGCGAGGCGATGCCGGCCAGCTTTGCCTTCATGCACTCGAACAGCGGTCCCGAGTCCTCGGTGCGCAGGTAATGGACCGCGAGGCGGTATTGCGCCCCGGTCTCCGGGTGCGCCACCACCACCGTCGCGCGCGGATTCGCGAGCACGTTCTGCCGCGTCTTGCTGAAGAACTGGAACGACAGGGCGACGTGCTGCTCGTCGACGTAGTGCACTTCGGAGATGTAGGAGACGTTGGGCGTGCCGTCGTTCGCGCAGGTGGCGATCACCGCCGGCACGGCGCCTTCGAAGCACGGACGCAGCGTCTGCAACGAGAGTGGCATGGTCAGCGGGCGAGCCGTTGCCCGGCCCCGGGGCCCGGCGTCTGCTGGAACGCCGCGGTCGCCGTGAAGCGGATGGCTGCGAGCTGCGCGGGCCGGCCGTGCAGCGCGTCGGCGAACTCCCGGCTGTAGCCGATCGAGCCCAGGTCTGCGCACCATTGCTCGTGGTGGCGCGTCGCAACGGCGCGGTCCGTCGCCGTGACCGCGACGACCTGTGCATCGGTACCCTTCAGCTGGATCGTGCGATGGGAGCTCGGCTGGCTGAAGACGACGGCGATCATGCCGTTGGCGGCGATGTCGTCGAGCAGGGTGCTGCCGCGGACTGCCTCGACCAGCACGGTGACCTGGCGACGATTCCGCGCCACGCGGCAGCCGCAGCCGCGCACCACGTCGGCGACCAGGTCCGCGTTGCGCGACGCGACCACGACGGATACACCGCCCTGGATGAAGCCCGCGAGCTCGGCATCGATCAGCGCCGTACTGCCGTTTGCCCCCGTCATGCGGCGAATCATAGCGGCAGCTGGGCCCGACGGGTGCCACGTGGGCTGGCTCCGCAGCGGCCAATCGATTACGGTCCGCATGCTGCCCACCGGCTGCCGAGGTAACCGACATGACCATTAGACTCCGCGCCCCGCTCGTCGCGTGCTGCACTGCGTTGCTGATCGCCTCCTTCACGACGCCGACGGCAGCGGATGGAGTTGCGGGCCAGCAGCCTGCCACCGTCGACGCCCTGGTCCAGCGTCTCGGCCTCGAGGAGGGCGCCACGCCGGTGCGGGAGCTGCCGGGCTGGCGCAAGCCTCGCAAGGTGCTGGTGTGGAACGCGCAACCGGCGCGGGTTGCCGAGCTGCAGGCGGCAGCACCCGGCGTCGAGCTGCTGCTGGCGAAAGACGCCGCCGAGGCAGTGAAGCTCGCCAAGGATGCTGACGCAGTGCTCGGGGTGTGCTCGCCGGAACTGCTGGCGGCCGGCCCGGGTATCCGCTGGATCCAGGCCTATTCCGCGGGTGTCGAGCGCTGCGTGGCGATCCCGGCGCTGCGCGAGCGCGGCGTCCTGCTCACCAACATGCAGCGCGTCGCCGGGCCGGTGATGGCCGAGCACGTCATCGCGATGATGCTGGCTTACGCGCGCGGACTGCAGTTCTTCATTCCCGAGCGCGCGGCTGGCCGCTGGTCGCGGGAGGTGCCCGAGTCCGTGCGCATGGTGACGCTCGAAGGCAAGACGGTGCTGGTGGCCGGGCTCGGCGGCATCGGCGTCGAGGTGGCGAAACGGGCGCACGCGCTCGGCATGCGCGTGATCGCGACGCGGGCGAGCGGCCGCGAGGGCCCGGCGTTCGTGAGCTACGTGGGCCTGCCGGACGAACTGGTGAAGCTCGCCGCCGAGGCCGACTTCGTGGTCAATACCGTC
>Ga0209391_10002135_pt1 | contig 10336 bp, 9 predicted proteins | sample PPLLak3March2015_FD_187246 | JGI IMG/M metagenome (GOLD analysis project Ga0209391, IMG submission 187246) | Freshwater sediment microbial communities from Prairie Pothole Lake near Jamestown, North Dakota, USA - PPLs Lake P7 Core (1) Depth... | ecosystem: Environmental > Aquatic > Freshwater >... | reverse complement strand
GCTCGGCGCGCCCGGCGGTGGGCGCGGACGCTGCCGGCTCCGGGTGCGGCGGCAGCTGCAGTTTCAACGGTTCGAGCACCAGCACGTGGCGCACGTGGTCCGGGTTGGCCGCCGGTACGAGCGTGACGCGGGCGAAGCCCGATTCGGCACGGCGCTCCACCGTCGCGACACGCGCCACAGGCAGTCCCGGCGGGTAGATGCCGTCGATGCCGCTGGTGTGCAGCAGATCGCCGTCCTGCACGTCGATACTGGCCGGGACGAAGCGCAGCTCCATGCCGCCCGCGGGCCCGGCGCCACCACCGAAGGCGGCGCTGCGCTGCTGGGTGCGCGTATTAAGCACCGGAATGGCGGCGTCCTTGTCGACCAGCAGCGTCACTTCCGCGTTCAGCGCGAAGGCGCGCGTCACCTGGCCAAGCACGCCGGACTCGTTGATCACCGGCGAGCCCGGCACGACGCCGTGCTGCGTGCCGCGGTCGATGAAGACCTTGCGTGAATACGGATCGGCGGCTTCGAACAGGACCTCGGCCGGCAGCGAGCGCACGGCGAGGGCAGGGCGCAGCTCGAGCAGGGCGCGCAGGCGTTCGTTCTCCAGCGCCAGACGGTCGGCGCGCGCCGCGTGCTCGGCCAGCGCCGCCAGGCGCGCCTGCGCATCGCGCTCGGCGGCCAGCGCCTGCTGCAGGCCGCCCAGGTAGTCGCTGCCGCCCTGCCACATCTCCACCGGCACGGCGAGCACGCGCTGCACCGGCAGCAGCGCCGTGGCCAAGGCGGCGCGGGTCGGTGCGATGACCTGGAACCGCGTGTCAGCCACCATCAGGAAGACCGCCAGCGCGGCGAAGAAGACCAGCTTGCTGCGGGCCGAGAAGCCCTGGCGAAAGAACGGCGGCGGTGTGCGGTCGAGCGTGCCCTGGGGCATAGGCCAACCTCGAGGACTCAGGACGGGTGGGATTCTGGCCGCGGGCGGGCCACCTCGCCGCGTGCGACCGTTCGCCCGGGCGGCAGGCCCTGGGCTGGCAGGCGCAGCGGGAGGGCGCTCACTCCGAGGTGAAGATCGACCCGAGGCGCTCCATGCGCTCCAGCGCCATGCCGCAGCCGCGCACGACACAGGACAAGGGCTCCTCGGCCACCAGCACCGGCAGCCCGGTCTCCTCGGCCAGCAGGCGGTCCAGGTCGCGCAGCAGGGCGCCGCCGCCGGTCAGCATCATGCCGCGTTCGGCGATGTCGGCGCCGAGTTCCGGCGGCGTCTGCTCGAGCGCGTTCTTCACCGCGCTGACCATCTGGTTGAGCGGGTCGGTGAGCGCTTCCAGGATTTCGTTGGAGCTGATCGTGAAGCTGCGCGGCACGCCCTCGCTGAGGTTGCGGCCCTTGACCTCGATCTCCTTGACCTCGCTGCCGGGGAAGGCGCTGCCGATGGTCTTCTTGATCAGCTCGGCGGTGGGCTCGCCGATGAGCATGCCGTAGTTGCGGCGGATGTAGTTGATGATCGACTCGTCGAACTTGTCACCGCCGACGCGGATGCTGCCCTTGTAGACCATGCCGCCGAGGCTGATGACGCCGACTTCGGTGGTACCGCCGCCGATGTCGACGACCATCGAGCCCGACGCTTCGGACACCGGCAGCCCGGCGCCGATCGCCGCAGCCATGGGTTCCTCGATCAGGTAGACGTCGGACGCGCCGGCGCCGAGCGCCGACTCACGGATGGCGCGCCGTTCCACCTGGGTGCTGCCGCAAGGCACGCAGATGATGATGCGCGGGCTCGGCCGCAGGATGGACCGCGGATGGACCATCTTGATGAACTGCTTGAGCATCTGCTCGGTGACCGTGAAGTCGGCGATGACGCCGTCCTTCATCGGCCGGATGGCCTCGATGTTGCCCGGCACCTTGCCGAGCATGGCTTTGGCTTCCTTGCCGACGGCCTGGATCGTCTTCTTGCCCTGCGGACCGCCTTCGTGGCGGATCGCGACGACCGAGGGCTCGTCGAGCACGATGCCCTTGCCGCGCACGTAGATCAGTGTGTTGGCGGTGCCGAGGTCGATGGCGAGGTCGGTCGAGAAATAGCGGCGCAGGGAGGCGGCGAACATGGGTGGGCTTGGAGGGCGGGTGCGCGCGCGGCGTGGCGGTCGGGCGACGGTGCGGTCGGGAGTGGCGGGGCCGGTGGGGGCCGGGCGGCGGGCCGCGGGCGCGTGGATCGGGGTGTCGGGTTCGCAGCCGCTTGGCGCCGGCGATGATCGCGGCGGTCGTCCGCCGTGGCCACCCGCGACAAGGGAGTGCGAGTAACCGGAGATAATACCGCATCCAACCCCGTTGCCGAGGCGCAGCGCTGCATTTTCGGGCAGTCCGCGGATCCCCGGCGAGTCCTCTTTTCCCCCACATCCGATGGCCCTGACCCTGGCTGACGTGAGCCGCATCGCGCATCTGGCGCGGCTCGAACTGTCGAGCGCCGATGCCGTGCCGATGCTCGAACAACTGAACGGTTTCTTCGGCATCGTCGAGCAGATGCGTGCCGTCGACACGCGCGGCGTCGAACCGCTGTACACACCGCTGTCCGCCGTGCACGCGGTGGCGCTGCGGCTGCGCGACGACGCCGTCACCGAGGTCGACCAGCGCGAGCGCAACCAGCAGAGCGCGCCGGCGGTCGAGGACGGCCTCTTCCTGGTGCCGAAGGTGATCGAATGAGCCGGCGAACGAGCGCTCGAAGCCGGCTCGCGCCCCCTCGGGGGGCCGACGCCGCCGGCGTGTGGGGGGCGCGATGAGCGCGGAGCTGCACGACCTGGGCGTCGCCGCCATCGGCCGCGCGCTGCGCGAACGGCGCTTCTCCAGCGTCGAGCTGGCGCAACATCTGCTCACACGTCTTGCAACTCGCGCCGACCTCGGCGCCGTGCTGGCCAGCGCCGCCGACGCCGCGCTCGCGCAGGCCCGCGCCGCCGACGCCACGCTGGCCCGCGGCGACGCCGGGGCGCTGACGGGGGTGCCGCTGGCGCACAAGGACATCTTCGTCACCGACCACGCGCGCACCGGGTTGCCGTCGACGGCTGGCTCGCGCATGCTCGTCGGCTACGCCAGCCCCTTCGACGCCACCGTGGTGGCGCGGCTGGCAGCGGCCGGCACGGTGACGCTGGCCAAACTCAACTGCGACGAGTTCGCGATGGGCTCGGCCAACGAGAACTCGGCCTACGGGCCGGTGCACAACCCCTGGGACCGGCAGCGCGTGCCCGGCGGCTCGTCGGGCGGCTCGGCGGCCGCCGTCGCGGCGCGCTTGGTGCCGGCGGCCACCGGCACCGATACCGGCGGCTCGATCCGCCAGCCGGCCAGCTTCTGCGGCATCACCGGCATCAAGCCGACCTACGGGGTGTGCTCGCGCTACGGCATGATCGCCTTCGCCTCCAGCCTCGACCAGGCCGGACCGATGGCGCGCTCGGCCGAGGACTGCGCGCTGCTGCTGTCGGCGATGAGCGGCTTCGACGAGCGCGACGCCACCAGCGCCGAGCGGCCGCCTCAGGACTACCACGCGCTGATGCGCCAGCCGCGCGCCGGTGCCGACGTTGCGCGGCCGCTGCAGGGCCTGCGCATCGGCCTGCCGCGCGAGTTCTTCCCGGCGGCGCTGGCCGCCGACGTCGAAGCCGCCGTGCGCGCCGCGCTGGCCGAGCTCGAGCGGCTCGGCGCCACGCTGGTCGACGTCAGCCTGCCGCGCACCGAGCTGTCGATCCCCGTCTACTACATCATCGCGCCGGCCGAGGCCAGCTCCAACCTGGGCCGCTACGACGGCGTCAAGTTCGGCCACCGCGCGGCCCGCTACGGCGACCTGATGGACATGTACAAGAAGACGCGCAGCGAAGGCTTCGGCCCTGAGGTCAAGCGCCGCATCATGATCGGCACCTACGTGCTCAGCCACGGCTATTACGACGCCTATTACCTGCAGGCGCAGAAGTTGCGCCGCATGATCGCCGACGACTTCCAGGCTGCTTTCGGCGCCTGCGACATCATCGCCGGGCCGGTCGCGCCCACCGTGGCCTGGAAGCTCGGCGAGCAGGGCGACCCGGTCAAGGCCTATCTGGCCGACATCTTCACGCTGCCGGCCAGTCTGGCCGGGCTGCCCGGCATGAGCGTGCCGGCCGGCTTCGGTGACGGCGGCATGCCTGTCGGCCTGCAACTGATCGGCAACTACTTCGACGAGGGCACGCTGCTGCAGGCCGCGCACGCGCTGCAGCAGGCCACTGACTTCCACCAGCGGGGGCCGCAATGAGCGCCGCTTCGCTCGTGCGCGGTTTCGAGGTCGTGATCGGGCTGGAGACCCACGCCCAGCTCTCCACCGTGAGCAAGATCTTCAGCGGCGCGCCCACCGCATTCGGCGCCGCTCCCAACACGCAGGCCTGCGCCGTCGACCTGGCGCTACCGGGCACGCTGCCGGTGCTCAACCGCGGTGCGGTCGAGCGGGCCATCCGCTTCGGGCTGGCGGTCGGCGCCAAGGTCGCACCGTTGTCGATCTTCGCGCGCAAGAACTATTTCTACCCCGACCTGCCCAAGGGCTACCAGATCAGCCAGTACGAGATCCCGGTGGTGCAGGGTGGCCTGGTCGAATTCGCGCTCGACGGCGCGCGGCACTTGGTGCGCCTGACGCGCGCCCACCTCGAAGAGGACGCCGGCAAGAGCCTGCACGAGGACTTCCACGGCCTCACCGGCATCGACCTCAACCGTGCGGGCACGCCGCTGCTGGAGATCGTCACCGAGCCCGACATGCGCAGCGCCGCCGAGGCGGTGGAGTATGCGCGCGCGCTGCACGCGCTGGTGGTGTGGCTGGGCATCTGCGACGGCAACATGCAGGAAGGCAGCTTCCGCTGCGACGCCAACGTCTCGGTGCGCCGGCCCGGCGAGCCCCTGGGCACGCGGCGCGAGATCAAGAACCTGAACAGTTTTCGATTCCTGCAGCAGGCCATCGACGCCGAGGTGCAGTGGCAGATCGACCGCGTCGAGGACGGCCTGGCCATCGAGCAGGCCACCGTGCTGTTCGACCCAGACACCGGCGAGACGCGCGCCATGCGCACCAAGGAAGATGCGCACGACTACCGCTATTTCCCCGACCCCGACCTGCCGCCGCTGGTGATCGAGCCGGCGTGGATCGAGCGCGTGCGCGCGGCGATGCCCGAGCTGCCGGCGGCGATGGCGGCGCGCCTGCGCCATGTCGATGGCCTGCCCGCGGACGCGGCCGCGTTGATGACGCAGAGCCAGCCGTTCGCGCGCTACTACGAGGCCGTGCGCGACGGTTGCGGCCAACCCAGGCTGGCGGCGAACTGGCTGATGGGCGAGGTCTCCAAGCGGCTCAATGCGCAGGGCCTCGGCATCGAGGACGCACCGCTGGCGCCGGCGCGGCTGGCGGCGCTGATCTGCCGCGTCGCCGACGGCACCGTCTCCAACAGCGGCGCGCGTCAGGTCTTCGACGCGCTCTGGCAGGGCGAGGTCGACGACGTCGACGCCGCCATCGCGGCCCGCGGCCTGAAGCAGATCGACGACAGCGCCGCGCTCGAAGCGATCGTCGACGAGGTGCTGGCTCGGAACGAGAAGTCGGTGGCCGAGTTCCGTGCCGGCAAGGACAAGGCCTTCAACGCACTGGTTGGCCAGGTGATGAAGGCCAGCCATGGCAAGGCCAACCCGGCACAAGCCGGCGAACTGCTGCGGCGCAAGCTCGCCTAGCGCGCGGCGGCGCGGCCGGCTTCAGGGCTTGGCGCCGCCCGTCGCGCGCGCGGCGCCGTTGGCGGCCACGGGCCCCAGCGACCCGGGCGCGCTGCCGGCCCACAGCCGGCGCAGGCGGTCCAGCTCGGCGTCGTAGATCCGGTTGATGCGGCCAAGCTCGGCCTCCTGGTTGGCGCCGGCGGCGTGCTGCGCCTCGACAGCCGCGGCATTGGCGTCGATGGTCGCCTTGAGCGCGGGCGGCAGCGACCGGCCGGCGTAGAACTCGGCCTCGTCGCGCAAGGGCTTGGCTTCGGCGGCGAGCTGGCGCAGGCGGACCTCGGTGGCCTTCATGCCCAAGCGCACGGTGTCCAGCGCGGCCTCGCGGGCCTGGTTGTGGGCGGCTTCGCTGGGGTAGCGCGCCATCAGGTTGCGGTCACGCCGCACGGCGTCGACCTGCGCCGCGCGAGCCTCGGCGGCGGCGCGCTCGCGCGCCTCGCGCGCGGCGCGTTCCTCGGCCGTCGGCGTCGGCGGCAAGATGGCGCGCAGCGAGCCGTCGCGGTTGAGCACCTGCTGCTCGCGGTCGATGCAGGCGGGAATCGGGCGGTCGGCGGTGATGCGGCGGCCCTTGTCGTCGATGCAGGTGTAGATGCCGGAGGCGGGCTGGGCCGGCGCCTGGCTCCAGGCGACGATGGCCCACGGGCCCAGCGCCAGCACCAGCAGCTGCCGGATGCCGAATTGCCGCGGGGAAATGGCCAAGATTCAGACTCCGTATTGTTCGCGGTAGGCCTGGACCGGCCCCGCAAAGCCGGCCAGCGCGGGGTCGCTGGCCGCGCGCAGATACTGCAACAGGTCCTGCAGCGTCGCAATCGATGCCACGTCCAGTTGCAGCTGGCGCATGACGTACTGCACGGCGCTCCAGGGCGCGTCGCGTCCGTCCTCGGTGGCGCGCTCCTGGCGGTCGAGGGCGATCGCCACCCCGCAAGGCTGGCCGCCGGCGGCCGTGATCATCGCGATCGACTCGCGCACCGAGGTGCCCGCGGAAATGACGTCGTCGACGATGAGCACGCGGCCGCGCACCGGCGCGCCGACCAGCGTGCCGCCTTCGCCGTGGTCCTTGGCTTCCTTGCGGTTGTAGGCGAAGGGCACGTTGCGGCCGCGCCGCGCCAGCTCCACCGCCAGCGCCGCGGCCAGCGTGATGCCCTTGTAGGCGGGGCCGAAGATCATGTCGAAGGCCAGGCCCGAGGCGATCAGCCGGCGTGCATAGAATTCCGCCAGGCGGCCCAGCTTGGCGCCGTCGTCGAAGCCGCCGGCGTTGAAGAAATAGGGCGACAGGCGGCCGGCCTTGGTCCGGAATTCGCCGAAGCGCAGCACGTCCGCCTGCACGGCGAACTGCACGAATTCCTGCGCCAGGGCGGCGTCGTGATCAACCTTCATCGCTTGGGGCTCCCATCTTGGCTTTTCGGCTGATCACGCTCAATCTCAATGGCATTCGTTCGGCGGCCGCCAAGGGGCTCGTGGAATGGGCCGCAAATGCGGGCGCCGATTGTATGGGGGTGCAGGAAGTGAAGGCCCAGGCGCCGGACGTCGCCGGGCGCCTCGACCGGCTGGGCGACCTGCGCGGCCACTTCCAGTTCGCGCAGAAGAAGGGCTACGCCGGCGTCGGCCTCTATGCGCGCAGGGCGCCCAGCGCCGTCGTCGCCGGCTTCGACGGCGGCGAGTTCGACGCCGAGGGCCGCTGGGTGGAGACCCGCTTCGACACCGCACGGCGCAAGTTCAGCGTCATCAGCGCCTATTTCCCCAGCGGCTCCAGCGGCGAAGACCGCCAGGCCGCCAAGTACCGCTTCCTGGACCTCGTCTACCCGCACCTGATGCGCCTGATGGCCGAGCGTGAATTCATCCTCGTCGGCGACATCAACATCGCGCACCAGGCGATAGACCTCAGGAACTGGCGCAGCAACCAGAAGAACAGCGGCTTCCTGCCCGAGGAGCGCGCCTGGATGACGCGGCTGCTGACCGAGGGCGGCCTGGTCGACGTCTTCCGCACCCTCAACCCGCACCCCGAGCAGTACACGTGGTGGAGCAACCGCGGCCAGGCCTGGGCCAGGAACGTCGGCTGGCGGCTGGACTACCACCTGGCCACGCCGGGCATCGCCGCGAAGGCCCGGCGCGAGCACATCTACCTGGCGCAGCGCTTCTCGGACCACGCGCCGCTGGTCATCGACTACGATTTCAAGCTCTGAACGGACCGCCGGGGCGGCTACAGCGGCCGCACCGACGCCAGCGGCGCGAAGTCGGCCGTGCGCCTGGCCTGCCAGGCCGCGATCGCGGTGCCCATCTCGCCGATGTCGAAGATCGCGCTCTGCAGCAGCGTCATCTGCTGCAGCGCCTCGGCGGTGCTGTGGTCGGCGGCGTACTGCAGCGCCATCTTGCTGCCGGCCACCGCCAGCGGCGACTTGGTGGCGATGCGCTCGGCCAGCGCCAGCGCGTGCGCGAGCAGGGCCGCGGCATCGGGCAGCACGGCGTTGACCAGGCCGACGGCCAGCGCGCGCTCGGCGCCCAGGCGGTCGCCGGTGTAGGCCAGCTCGCGCGCCAGCCCGGCGGGCACGATCTTCGGCAGCCGCTGCAGCACGCCCAGGTCGGCGGCCATGCCGATGTGGATCTCCTGCACCGTGAAGAAGGCGTCGGCGCTGCAGACGCGGATGTCGCAGGCCGCGGCAAGGTCGAAGGCGCCGCCGATGCAGCCACCCTGGATCGCGGCGATGACGGGGAAGCGGGCCTCCTCCAGCACGTCGAAGCAGCGCATGAGCTGGCGCAGCGAGTCCTGGAAGGCCAGGCGGGCGCGCGCGCTGCTCGTGTCCAGCATCGCCAGGTTCGACGCGAACACCTCCAGCGCCATGCCGGCGCTGAAATGCTTGCCGGTGGACGAGATCACCAGCGCGCGCGTGCGGCCGGCGGCGATGAGCCCGCCCACGGCGTCGCGCAGCGCCGGAAAGAACGCCGGGTCCATGGTGTTGAGCCGCTCGGGGCGGCACAGCTGCAGGTGGCACACGTCGGTGGCGCCGTGCTCGATGTGAAAAGGCTTCTCGGTCATGCCCACAGCATAGCCGTGGTTCAATGAGACGATGGAGAGCCTGAAGACCAGCGACGGCCTGCGCCTGCACCTGCAGCGCTGGCCGGCCCCGGGTGCGGCCCACGGCACGGTGCAGATCGTGCACGGCCTGGGCGAGCACATCGGCCGCTACGAGGCGCTGGCCGCGGCGCTGAATGCCGCCGGCTGGCACGTGGCCGGCCACGACCACCGCGGCCACGGCCGCAGCGAAGGGGCACGCGGCACCATCGCCGGGGCGACGAGCCTGCTGACCGACCTCGCCGCCGTCAGCGACCACCTGCGCGACGGCGGCCGGTGGGTGCTGCTGGGCCACAGCCTGGGCGGCCTGATCGCGGCGCGCTTCGTCGCCGAGGGCCTGGTCAGCCCCGGCGCACGCTGGTCGCGCGAGGTCGACGCCCTGGTGCTGTCGTCGCCCGCACTCGACCCCGGCCTGGGCCTGGCGCAGAAGCTGCTGCTGGCGGTGGCGAGCCGCCTGGCGCCGGATCTGCGCCTGTCCAACGGCCTGAAGCCGGCGTGGATCAGCCGCGACCCCGAGGTGGTGCGCCGCTACGAGCAGGACCCACTGGTGCACGACCGCGTCACGGCGCGGCTGGTGCGCTTCATCGTCGATGCGGCGGCGCTGGTGCGCAGGCGAGCGCCGCGCTGGCGGGTGCCGACCCTGCTGCTGTGGGCCGGTGCCGACCGTTGCGTCGCCCCGGCAGGCAGCGCGGCCTTCGCCGCCGCGGCGCCGGCCGGCGTGGTCACGGCGCAGGCGTTCCCGGGCCTTTACCATGAGATCTTCAACGAGCCCGAGCGCGAACAGGTGCTGAGCCACCTGCTGCGCTGGCTGGCTCGCTTCGAGTCGTCGCCATCGAAACCGGAGTCCCTGCCATGAACGCCCCCCTGCGCCACGCCGAGTCCGCCGCCCTGGCCGCCTATGCCGAAGAGGCCTGGGACGAGCGCATCGTGCCGGCGCTCACCGACTACATCGCCGTCCCCGCCAAGAGCCCGATGTTCGACGCCGACTGGGCGCAGCACGGCCTGATCGACCGCGTCGTGCGCGACGCCGCGGCCTGGGTCGAGGGCCGCAAGGTGGCGGGCCTGAAGCTGGAAGTGCTGCGCATGGCAGGCCGCACGCCGCTGATCTTCTTCGAGATCCCGGCCACGAAGGCCGATAGCGGCGGGACCGTGCTGCTTTACGGCCACCTCGACAAGCAGCCCGAATTCAACGGCTGGCGCAAGGACCTGGGCCCGTGGACGCCCAAGTACGAGAACGGCCTGCTCTACGGCCGCGGCGGCGCCGACGACGGCTACGCGGTCTATGCCGCCATCACCGCCATCGAGGCGCTGGACCGCGAGGGCATCGCGCGCCCGCGCTGCGTCGGCGTCATCGAGGCCTGCGAGGAAAGCGGCAGCCCCGACCTGCCGGCCTACATCGACGCGCTGAAGCCGCGGCTGGGCGAGGTCGAGCTGGTGGTGTGCCTGGACAGCGGCGCCGGCAACTACGACCAGCTGTGGCTGACGAGCAGCCTGCGCGGCATGGTCAGCGGCGTGCTGAAGGTCGAGATCCTCACCGAAGGCGTG
>Ga0209391_10002134_pt1 | contig 10338 bp, 9 predicted proteins | sample PPLLak3March2015_FD_187246 | JGI IMG/M metagenome (GOLD analysis project Ga0209391, IMG submission 187246) | Freshwater sediment microbial communities from Prairie Pothole Lake near Jamestown, North Dakota, USA - PPLs Lake P7 Core (1) Depth... | ecosystem: Environmental > Aquatic > Freshwater >... | reverse complement strand
ACCACCAGGTCAAACGCATGGTGGCTGCGGTGGGCAACCGCGTGGCCACGCTGCACCGCAGCGCCATCGGCAACCTGGTGCTGCCGGCCGACCTGCCGGCGGGGGCCTGGCGCTGGCTGGAGGCGGGCCGGGCCTGGGCCTGACGCCGCTCAGAACTGCGCCAGCACCCAGCCCGGGAAGACCGAGACCAGCAACGCAGCGGCCAGGCAGGCCAGGCTGGCGCCGAGCGCGACGCTGCGCGTGGCGGCCCGCGGCGCGGTGCGCGCGTCCGGGCTCATGAACATGAACTGGATCACCCGCAGGTAGAAATAGATGCCCAGGTAGCTGCCGACCAGGCCGAGCACGGCGTAGGTGGTGTAGCCGGCCGCCATCACATTCTTGAAGATCAGGAATTTGGCGACGAAGCCGGGCAGCGGCGGTATGCCGGCCAGCGAGAGCATCGCGATGCCGATCATCAGCGCCGAGAACGGCGCGCGGTGGAACAGGCCCTTGAGGTTCTCGAGCCGGTCGCGCTCGCGGTCGTCGGCGGCAGCCGGCAGCGCTGCGAAGACCAGCAGGTTGAGCACGCCGTAGGCCAGCAGGTAGAAGGTCACCGACTGCAGCCGACCGGCCGGATCGCCGAGCATGGCGTAGAAGAGGTAGCCGGCATGGGCGATCGAGCTGTAGGCGATCATGCGCCGCAGGCTGGGCTGGCGGATCGCGGCGAGGTTGCCCCAGACGATGGAGACCAGGGGCAGCACGACCAGCAGTTCGAGCAGCGGCGTCGCCACCTGGGCCTGGCCGAAGAGGCGCACCGCAGCGAGCAGCACACCGGCCTTGACAATGACCGCCATGTAGGCCGTCACCGGCACGCTGGCGCCCTCGTACGCATCGGGCGCCCAGGTGTGGAAGGGCACGATCGCGGCCTTCAGGAAGAAGGCCAGCAGCACCAGCACGACGGCAGCGCGACCCAGGCTGTCGGTGGCGGCCAGCGTCTGCGAGAAGGTGCCGATCGACATCGAGCCGCTGCTGCCGTAGAGCAAGGACACGCCCATCAGGAAGGTGGCGGTGGCGGTGCCACCCAGCACCAGATACTTCAGCGCCGCCTCGGCGCTCTGCGGCCGCGCGTAGGCCAGCATCACCAGAGCATAGACCGGCAGCGACATGATCTCCATGCCCAGGAACAGGGTCAGGAAACTGTCGGCCGACTGCATCAGGCAGACGCCGTACAGCGAAGACAGGACGAGCAACTCGAATTCGCCGTCGGCGAAGTCGCCGCGCGACATCAGCAGCACCGGCAGCACCATCGCCAGCACCACCGCCTTGGCCATCAGGGTCGCCGGATCGACCGAGAACTGGCCCGCGAAGGGCGCCGCCGCGTAGCCGCTCAGCGACAGGCTCGCCGCGGCCACCGCGGCGCCGGCCACCGCCAGCATCGAGACGGCCAGCGTGGCGCGCTGCCAGCGGCCGATGATGGTGATGATGACCAGCGCCACGATGCCCAGCAGCACCAGATGCTCGGGCAGCATCGCGGTGAGCACGGCCTGCGTGTTCATGGTGTTCCTCCAGGCAGTCGCGGCGTGCTCACCAATTGCCGGTAGGCCTGGGCGGCCAGTTCGGTCTTGCGCATCGGCTCGTCAGGAAACAGGCCGATCGCGAAAACCGCCACCACGATCAGGCCGAGGATGGTCTTCTCGCGTCCGCTGAGGTCGGCCAGCGGATGCTGATCGCTGTGATGCGGCGCCCTGGGCGCGCCGTACAGGAAGGTGAGCGCGAAGCGCAGCATGTACAGCGCCCCCAGCACCACCCCCGAGACCGCCACCACCGCCAGCACCAGCGGCAGGCTGTTGCCGGCCTGGTATTGCGGCCAGGCGCCGGTGAAGGCGCCCAGCAGCACCAGGAATTCGCCGGTGAAGCCGCTCGTGGTGGGCAGCCCGACCGAAGCCAGCGTCAGGATCATGAAGAAGACCGAATACACCGGCAGCAGCTTGGCCAGGCCGCCATAAGCCGCCAGCTCGCGGCTGTGGCAGCGTTCGTAGATCATGCCCACCATCAGGAACAGGCCGGCGGCGACGAGACCGTGGCTGACCATCTGGATCACCGCTCCCTGGATGCCGGTGAGTTCGAGGCTGAGCAGGCCCAGCATCACGTAGCCGAGGTGGCTGATCGACGAGTAGGCGATGATCTTTTTGATGTCGTCCTGCACCAGGGCGAGGCCGGCACCATAGACGATGCTGATCACCGCCAGCGTCATCAAGGCCGGCGTGAACAGCTGGGTGGCGTCGGGGAAGAGCGGGAAGCCCAGTTTCATGAAGCCGTAGGTGCCCATCTTCAGCAGCACGCCGGCCAGGATCACCGAGCCCGCGGTCGGCGCCTCGACGTGGGCGTCGGGCAGCCAGGTGTGCAACGGCACCATCGGCACCTTGATCGCGAAGCTCAGGGCAAAGGCCGCCAGCAGCCAGGCCTGCACGTTCAGCGGCAGCTTCGCCTGCATCAGGTCGGCGAAGGCAAACGAGGTCACGCCGGTCGTCTTGTACAGCGCGTAGACGAGGTAGATCAGCGCCGCCAGCATCAGGATGCTGCCGAAGGCGGTGTAGAGGAAGAATTTGATCGTCGCGTAGATGCGGCGCTCGCCGCCCCAGATGCCGATGAGCAGGAACATCGGGATCAGCATCGTTTCCCAGAAGATGTAGAACAGGAACAGGTCCTGCGCCACGAAGGCGCCCATCATCGCGAACTGGATCAGGAAAACCATGGCGTAGAACAGCTTCACGTCCTTGGTGATCGCCGTGAAGGCCCCGGCCACCACCAGCGGCCCGAGGAAGGCGGTCAGCATCACCAGCAGCACGTTGTAGCCGTCGAGGCCGATCTGGTAGCTCACGCCCCAGGCAGCGATCCAGGGCACCCGGGTCTCGAACTGCAGGCCCGCCACACCGGCGTCGAAGCGCGCATACAGCCAGGCCGTGAGCGCCAGCTGCAGCACCATCACCGCCAGCGTGATGCGGCGCGTGTAGTCGTGGTTGTCGGCTGGCGCCAGCAGCAGCAGGGCGATGCCCAGCAGGGGCAGGAACAGCACCAGGTTCAGCAGGACTGCGTCAGACATGGCGCCAACTCCACAGCAGCGCGCCGACGATGCCGATCATCACGAACCAGAGATACAGGTTCAGCTTGCCGGCCTGCACGCGGCCGAGCGCATCGCCGCTGCTGCGGCCCAGCGCCCCCAGGCCGTCGAGCGTGCCGTCCAGCACGAGGCGGTCGGACAGGCGCAGGAAGACGCGGTCCGAGACCCAGACCAGCGGCTGGCCGATGAAGCGCTCGTACAGCTCGTCGATGTAGTACTTGTTGCTCAGCCAGCGGTGCGCGGTGGCGAAGCGCTCGCGCAGGGCCTCGACACGATCCGGCGCCCCGCCGTACAGCACCGCCGCGCCGGCCAGGCCCGCCAGCGCCAGCAGGATGGACAACACCAGCAGCGGCTTGTGCAGGTGGTGGAGCGCCTCGCTGATCTGCGGCAGCGGCAGTTGCGGCTCCAGGAAATGCGGCACCGCGATGAAGCCGCCCACGGCAGACAGCATCGCCAGCAGCAGCAGCACGCCGGTCATCGACCAGGGCGATTCGTGCACGTGGTGCTCGACTTCGTGGTCCATCCTCGAGGGGCCCATGAACGTGAGCCAGAGCAGGCGGAACATGTAGAAGGCAGTCATCAGCGCCGTCGCCGCGGCCACCAGCAGCAGCAGCGGCGAACCGCCGCTCGTGCTGGCCAGGGCGTACCAGAGGATCTCGTCCTTGCTGAAGAAGCCGGCCAGCGGCGGGATGCCGGCGATCGCCGCCGTCGCCACCGCGAAGGTGACGAAGGTGATCGGGATGCGCCTCGCCAGGCCGCCCATCTTGCGCACGTCCTGCTCGCCGCCCAGGGCGTGGATCACGCTGCCGGCACCGAGGAACAGGCAGGCCTTGAAGAAGGCGTGCGTGACGACGTGGAAGATCGCGACGCCGTAGGCGCCGACTCCGAGCGCCAGGAACATGAAGCCCAGTTGCGACACGGTCGAGTAGGCCAGCACCTTCTTGATGTCGGTCTGCACGATGGCGATGGTGGCGGCGAAGAAGGCGGTCGCCACGCCGACCACGGCGATCACCGCCGACGCCTCGGGCGCCTGCAGATAGACGCCGGACATGCGCGCCACCAGGTAGACGCCGGCGGTGACCATCGTCGCCGCGTGGATCAGCGCCGACACCGGCGTCGGGCCGGCCATCGCGTCGGGCAGCCACACGTGCAGCGGGATCTGCGCCGATTTTCCGGTGGCGCCGATGAACAGCAGGATGCCGACGAGGCTGGCCGACACCGCCGGCGCCGAAGCACCGGTGAAGGCGAAGGCGGCGTTGATGCGGTCCATGTCCAGCGTGCCGACGGCGTAAAAGAGCAGGAACATGCCGAGCAGGAAGCCGGCGTCGCCGATGCGGTTGGTGATGAAGGCCTTCTTGCCGGCGCGCGCGTTGGCCAGGTCGTCGAACCAGAAGCCGATCAGCAGGTACGACGCCAGCCCCACGCCCTCCCAGCCGACGAACAGCACCAGCAGCGAGCGCCCCAGCACCAGCAGCAGCATGAAGAACAGGAACAGGTTGAGGTAGGCGAAGAAGCGGCCGTAGCTCTTGTCGTGGGCCATGTAGCCGACCGAGTAGATGTGGATCACCGATCCGACGCCGGTGACGACCAGCGTCATCACGGCGCTCAGGCGGTCGAAATAGAAGGCGATCTCGAATTCGCTGCCACCGATCAGCGCCCAGCGGTAGGCGGTCTCGACCAGCGGCGCGTAACCCTGCCCCTGCAGCTCGAACAGGGCCTGCACCGTGAGCGCGAAGGCCGCCAGCGGCAGGCCGCAGCCGACCACGGTCACGAAACGCTTGCCGACCAGGTTGCCGCCCAGGCGGGTGGCGAGCACACCGTTGAGCAGGAAGCCCAGCAGGGGCAGCAGCACGATCAGCGTGAGCACGGCGTCAGCCCTTCAGGTCGCTGTAGGCGTCGAGGTCCAGCGTGCGCTTGTCGCGGACCAGCAGCAGCACGATGGGGATGGCCAGCGCGATCTCGGCGGTGGCCACGACGAAGGTCAGGAAGACCAGCACCGCGCCTGCGGTGGTGCCCGTCTGCTGCGCGAAGGTGACCAGGCTCAGGTTGACGCCGTTGAGCATGAGCTCCATGCACATCAGCATCACCAGCACGTTGCGGCGCACGATGACGCCCAGCAGACCGAGCGCAAACAGGCCCGCCGCCACGGCGAGCAGCAACTGGGTCTTATCCATGGGGCCTCGTCTTGTCGGTCCTGCGGCTGACCTTGATCACGGCCATCGCAGCCACCACGGCGGCCAGCAGCAGCACCGAGGTGAGCTCGAACTGCAGCCAGTATTCGTTGAGAAATGCGATCGAGAATTCGCTGATGCCGAAGGCGGTATTGCCGCCGGCTCCGGACGCGCCCGCAGGCGCAGGCAGGGCGCGCCAGATGCTGATCAGGACCACGCCCAGCAGCATCACGAAACCGATGAGGCCGGGCACCAGCAGGCGTGAATAGCGCGTGCCGCCGAGTTCGCGCACCTCGAGCAGCATGATCACGTAGACCATGAAGACCATCACCGCGCCGACGTAGATCAGCACCTGGAAGGCGGCGATGAAGTGCACGCCGAGCAGGCCGTAGATGCCGCCCAGGAAGACCATCGTCGAGATCAGCGCGATCGCCACCCGCATCGGCTGGCGCAGGAAGATCATCAGCGTCGCACCCGCCAGCGCGCACAGCGAGAAGACGATCAGCAGCAGCGTGTCGAGGCTGCCGAGCAGGCCGTCGATGAAGGCGGTCATGGCGCGGTCCCCTTCTGCGCCGGCGCCCCGCCCGGCCCGGACTTCGGGGGATAGGGCTTGGCGACATCGCTGGCCGGCTGCCAGCTCAGCATTTCCTCGAGCGTCAGCCACATCTGGCCACGCGCGTCGGACGGCAGCCCCGGCGTTTCCTTGACCATGCGGATGGCGTCCTCGGGGCAGGCCTCGACGCACAGGCCGCAGAAGATGCAGCGTGAATAGTCGATCTCGAAGCGCGCCGGATATTTGGGATGTGCGGTGTCCGCGGGGTCGAAGGCGGCCTCGATCTCGATCACCTTGGCCGGGCACACCGTGGCGCACATGTTGCACGCGATGCACTGCGGCCGGCCGTCGGGTCGTTGCGTCAGCACATGCTTGCCGCGGTTGCCCGGCGCATAGTCGGCTCGCGTCTCCTCCGGGTAGTAGGTGGTCAGCGCGCCCTTCCGGCCCGTCATCCAGCGGCCCATGTTGCGCAGGAAGACGGTGCTGGTGATGATGAGACCGCGCACGATCTCGGGCAGGTAGGACCGTTCCCAGGCCGTCAGCTCGGGCTCGTTCCAGTACTGCTTGCGCTTGTAGGGGGTTTTCACCACGGACCCCTCTGGTGCGACCACACGAGCACGACGGTGACGATCAGGTTGAGCAGCGCCAGCGGCAGCATGAATTTCCAGGCGAAGGACAGCACCTGGTCGTAGCGGAAGCGCGGCAGGCTCCAGCGCACCAGGATCTGGAAGCTGCACACGAGCAGCACCTTGAGCAGGAAGACCACCAGTTGCGTCAGCACCACGGCGCCGTGGCTCATCTCGATCGTGGTGCCGCCGGGGAAGGCGAATCCGCTGTCGTTCATGTACGGCAGGTTGTAGCCGCCCAGGAACAGCGTCGTGAAGAGGGCACCGATGATCGCGATCTCGATGAACTCGGCGAACATGAACAGGCCCATCTTCATCGCGCTGTACTCGGTGTAGTAACCGGCGATGAGCTCGGACTCGGCCTCGGGCAGGTCGAAGGGGATGCGCTTGTTCTCGGCGATGGCCGCCGTCAGGAAGAGCACCGCGGCGAAGGGCTGGAAGACCACGCCCCAGGCCGGCAGGACACCCAGCACCAGTCCCGACTGCTGCTGCACCATCGAGCCGAGGTCGACGGTGCCGTAGATCAGGATCAGGCCCAGCACCGTCAGGCCCATCACCAGTTCGTAGGAGATCATCTGCGAGCCGGCGCGCAGGCCGCCGAGCAGCGAGAATTTGTTCGCCGAGGACCAGCCCGCGAGCATGGTGCCGATGATCGTCATGCCGCTGAAGGCGAAGACCATCAGCAGCCCGGCGTCCAGGCGCGCGATCTGCATCGGGTAGGTACGGCCGTCGAACCAGTCGGCCAGGCCCGGGAACAGGCGGCCCGGGTCGAGCATGCCGCCGAAGGGGATGACGGCGAAGACCAGCAGCACCGGCGTGAATACGACCCACGGCGCCACCGCATAGGCGTACCAGTCGTGGGTGCGCGGCTTGAAGTCCTCCTTGACGAGCATCTTGATGCCGTCGGCGATGCCGTGGAAGAGGCCCAGCCAGATCAGCTTGACCTGCGTGAAAGGCAGCCGCACGTAGGCGCGGTTGGCGCCGATCCGGTCGGACATCACGGCCGCCTGCTTGCGCTCGACCCAGGTCAGGATGGTGCCGAAGCCCATCAGCATGCCCACCGCATAGGCGATGTAGATGGCGTAGACGACGAGGTCCTGCGTCATGTCGACACCGCCACGGCCCGCGTCACCAGCGCCGCGAAGAGGTCCTGTGCGTGCGCGACGCCGGGTGCGCTTGCGAAACAGGGTTCGAAGGCACTCACCGTGCCCTCGAAATTGGTGTAGTGGCCGCGGCGCTCGGTCATCACGCTGATCGGCAGGAAGACGTCGGCGTGGCCGTTTTCGGGCTGCAGCCAGCTGTTGAGGTAGATGATCCTGGCCCGCGGCGGCAACTGCGCGAAGCTGAAGCCTTCGCCCCAGACGAGCACGAGGTCGGTGTCGGCCGGGAAGGCGCTGCCCACATCGGCCGGCAGCGGCGGGAACAGGGCGCGCGCGGCCGCCGTGTTGGGGTTCTTGTCGGGCCTGATCAGCAGATCGTCCTCGAGCGGCTCACCCGACACCGGCTGCCAGTCGGTCTTCACGAAGCTGGTGAAGCGTTCGCCCAGCGCCTGCCGGTAGGCGGCGAGCTCTTCGTTGGAGCCCCAGTTCGAGACCAGCGCCACCGGCCGCCGCGCCGCCGCGATCAAGGCGCGCGCGCTGGCGATCGCCGTCTGCAGATCGACCGGTCGACCCTTGAGCAGGCACTGGTCGGCGCGCGCGCGCTCGAAGATCTGCGCCAGGTCGCGACCCTTGTTGCAGATCCACGGCCCGTTGACGGCCGCATTCTCCAGCGGCGTGACGCGGTCGATGCGCGCGTTCTGCTTCGCGTCCAGGGCCTTGAGCTTCCACTCGTTCTTGCGGTGCCAGATGTTGACCGTGCAGCCGCGCTCGCAGCCGGGGCACACCGATGCCGTCGGCTCCAGGTACCACACGCGCGCCTTGTGCAGGAACCTCGTCGACAGCAGCGCCCCCACGGGGCAGATGTCGATCACGTTGTCGGAGTAGGCGTCCTGCTCGAAGCGGCCGTCCTCGACCGGCCGGATCAGGCTGTGGTCGCCGCGATTGACCACCCCCAGCGCGTCGCTCCTGGACACCTCGCGCGTGAAGCGCACGCAGCGCGTGCACATGATGCAGCGCTCGTTGTCGAGCACGATGCGCTCCGACAGCGGGAAGTGCTTGGTGGCGTGGACCTTGGCGTCGCGCGAGATCGACGGTGAGCCGTTGTATTCGTAGTGGTAGTCCTGCAGCGTGCACTCGCCGGCCTTGTCGCAGATGCCGCAGTCGACCGGGTGGTTGAGCGTGATGAACTGCAGGGTCTCCTTGCGCCGCGCCCGTACCCGTTCGGAATCGGTGAGCACGCGCATGCCCCGCGTGATGGGCATGTTGCACGCGATGTCGAGCCAGCCGCTGCCGGCAGCCTGGCCTTCGTTGGTGACCTCGACCATGCAGATGCGGCAGTTGCCGGGAACCGACAGCTGCGGGTGCCAGCAGAAGTACGGAATGAAGAAGCCGTGCGCGCGCGCCGCCTGCATCACCGTCTGGTTGTCCTCGGCCTGCACCGGCTGGTCGTTGATGAAGAACTCAACCATGTGCGAACTCCGCCTGCGGGACTTCGAGCCGGCCATCCAAGCGCGAGCGCTTGTATTCGATGTAGTACTCGAACTCGTCGCGGTACTTGGCGATGATGCCCAGAGTGGCGTAGCCGGCGGCGTCGCCCATGCCGCAGATCGTGGTGCCGTCGTTGGCCTTGCTGATGCGCACGAGCTGGTCGATATCGTCCATGCGCCCTTCCCCGGCCACGATGCGGTCGATGATGCGGTGCATCCAGCCCATGCCTTCGCGGCAAGGCGTGCACTGGCCGCAGCTTTCGTGGTGGTAGAAGCGCAGCAGGATCTGCAGCAGCCTCACCATGCAGGTGCCCTCGGCGATCACCACCATGCCGCCCGAGCCCACACCCGAACCGGCCGCCGTGAGGCTGACGTGGTCGTAGGTCACCGTCTCGATCTCGGCTGCCGTCAGCACCTTGGTCGAGATGCCGCCCGGCACGATGCACTTGAGCTTGCCGCCGCCGAGCACGCCGCCGCAGTCCTCGTAGATGAATTTCGCCAGCGGATAGCCGTACTCGACCTCGTAGACGCCCGGTCGCTGCACGTGGCCCGAGATCGATACCAGCTGCGTGCCCGGGCTCTTGGCCGTGCCGACGGTCTTGAAAGCCTCGCCGCCACGGGCCACGATGGCGGTGACGTTGGCCAGCGTCTCGACGTTGTTGATGACCGTGGGCCGCTGGTACAGGCCACGCACCGTCAGCCGCGGCGGGCGGTTGCGCGGGTAGCCCTTGCGGCCCTCGATCGAGGTGATCAGCGCCGAGGCTTCGCCGCAGACGTAGGAGCCGGCACCGCGGTAGATGACGATGTCGCAGGCGAAGTCGGTGCCCAGGATGCGCTCGCCGAAATAGCCCGCGGCGTAGGCCTCCTCGACCGCTGCAGCCAGGCGCCGGTACGGCAGGTCGAATTCGCCGCGGATATAGACGAAGGCGTTGCGCACCTGCAGCGCATAGGCGGCGATCAGCATCGACTCCAGCAGCAGGTGCGGCGCGTTCTCCAGGATCCAGCGATCCTTGAAGGTGCCGGGCTCGCCCTCGTCGGCATTGGCGCACAGGAAGTGCGGCTGCTCGTCGTTGAGCTTGATCACGCCCCACTTGCGTCCGGCCGGAAACGCCGCGCCGCCGTGGCCGAGGATGCCCGAGGCCACCACTTCCTTGGTGATCTCCTCCGGCCGCATCTCGCGCAGCGCCTTGGCCAGCGTCTGGTAACCGCCGCGCGCCTGGTAGTCGGCCAGCAGGTGCGACGTCTCGGTGACCGGAAACGTCATGATGAGCTTGCGGCCGGTCATTTCCGCAACTCCTCGA
>Ga0209391_10002133_pt1 | contig 10338 bp, 7 predicted proteins | sample PPLLak3March2015_FD_187246 | JGI IMG/M metagenome (GOLD analysis project Ga0209391, IMG submission 187246) | Freshwater sediment microbial communities from Prairie Pothole Lake near Jamestown, North Dakota, USA - PPLs Lake P7 Core (1) Depth... | ecosystem: Environmental > Aquatic > Freshwater >... | reverse complement strand
AGAGGGGATCGGGGATAGGGGATGGGGGATAGTGTGAGGTCGTAGTTTCCGGCAGCGACATCGCTACGGAGACGGCTCTCGAAAGCCAGCGCCGTTTACTATCCCCATCCCCCATCCCCCATCCCCTAGATCTCCGAGACCGACAACCGCCGCAACAACGCCATCCTCTTGTCGTGGTGTTCTTCCATCCGCTCGAGCACGTTGGCGAGGAACGTGACGGTACTCACCACCTTGGGGCCCTTGTTCAGCATCACGCATTCGGCGCGGCTGCTCATGACGGCGTCGCTCACCTCCGCGCGGGTGGGAGCGCCGCCCTTGGCGAGGCCCTCGAGCACCTGCGTGGCCCACACGACCGGTACGTGCGCGGCTTCGCTCAGCCACAGGATCTCTTCCTGCACTTCTGACAGCCGTTCGAACCCGACCTCCACCGCGAGATCGCCGCGGGCCACCATCACGCCCACCGGCGGTGTGCGCAGGGCGCTGAGCAGGATGCGTGGCAGCTTGCGGAACGCCGCCGCGTTCTCGATCTTGAGCACGATGCCGAGGTGCTGTGCGCCGAGCTCGCGCAACTGCTCGCCGAGCTGCAACACGTCTTCCGGCGTGCGCACGAATGACAGCGCCACCATGTCGGCGAACTGCACCACCTCGCGCAGGTCGGCGAGATCCTTCGCGGTGAAGGCCTCGAGGCCAAGGTCGGTGTCCGGGAAATTGATGCCCTTCTCGGCGCGCAGCTTGCCGCCGTCCGGGGGCACGTGGGTGACGGTCATCTCGATGCGCGCACCATCGTTGGCCGCGACCGTGCCGCCGATCTTGCCGTCATCGAGCCAGATGCGATTGCCAACGCACACTCGCTCGAACGCGGCGGGCAGCGTGCAGTGAATGTGCGCCGGCGACAGGATCCGTCCGGCGGCGTCGCGCTGCGCCGGTCGGCCGGGCGCGGGGTCGCGCGTGAGCACCAGCGTGTCGCCCGGCTGCAGCGGGATCGGTGCGGTCACGCCGGGCAGATCGCCGGTTTCGAGCACAGTCACGTGCGTGACACCGCGCCCGACGCTCAGCTGGTCGCCGGTCGCGGCGTAGATCGTCTTTTCGGTCGTGGCGACGGCTGAGCGTCCGGTTCGCTCGACGACCACCAGTTCGCGCTGGCGGCCGCGCAGGTCGGTGATCTGCAGCACGTCACCCACGCGCAGCGAGCGCGGACTGCCAGCGGTCACCGGCAGTACCGATGGGGTGCCGGCCGGCGCCGGTTCGGGGTGTCCCTGCGGTGTGAGCCAGACCCGCGCCGGCGCCACGAGGCGGCCGGCCGGATCACGCTTCGGCTTGATGCGCACGAAGTGACCCACGGGTTCGAGGCTGCCGGTGCGTAGCTTCGGCCCGCCGAGGTCCGCCTGGATGGTGCACTTGCGACCGACGACCTCCTCGGCACGCCGCAGGTTGGCAGCCATCTTGCGCCACGCCGTCGCGTCGTCGTGCGCGCAGTTGATGCGCATCAGGTCCATGCCGGCGCGCAGCAGGTCCTCGATCAGGCGCGCATCGTCGGCGGCGGCGCTCGGCATCGTGACCATGATGCGGACCGAGCGGTCGCGCGGCGCCGGGCCGAACAGCCGCCTGGCGTGGTCGCGCAGCAGCAGGCGGCCGGTGCGAAAGTCGACCGGTGGGGTCGCCGGCTCGGTCGCGCCCGCGCCGGCAATCGCCTCGAGGTTGCCGATCACGGCATTCAGCGCCGCCATCGTGTTCGACTCGAGCACGCCGAGCGACGAGAGCCCGAGCGAATGCAGGTCCTGCTGCAGCTCGCGGATGTCGGACTGGCGGATGCTCAGGTAGTGCAGCAGGTTGCGCGCGCTGCTGCGGTAGTGCGGCTCGATGAATTCGAGTTCGTGCGCGTGCTCGGCTTCGAAGGCGACGGCCCGGTCGCGCAGGTCGCGCACCGCGGCAAGCGTGCGTTGGATGAGACGATCGGTGGCCATGGTGCCGGCAAATCAGAGTGACCTGCCAGCGTGCGCCGGGATTGTGACAACCGTATTGCTGGGGACGCGTGCGTCCGGCAGCCGATCCGGCGTCAGCCGGGAAAGACGGTGAGACCGGCACCGGCCAGGGCCGCGCCCAGCAGGGCGCCGGCGACAACGTCGGTGGGGTAGTGCAGGCCGAGCACGACCCGCGAGGCTGCGACGAGCAGCGCGAACGGTCCGAGGATGACCCAGAGCTGTGGCACGTGGGCCGTTGCGACCACCGTGAACGCGACTGCGTGCAGCGTGTGACCGGACGGAAAGCTGTAGCGATCGAGCGGCGCCGTGCCGAGCTGGATGGCCGCGTGCGAGATGTACGGGCGTTCGCGCACCAGGCGATGCTTGAGCTGGCGGTACAGCGTCAGGCCGACCAGTCCCGTCACGGCCATCTGCGCGGCGACCGTCGCGCCGGGCTCGCCGCTGATCGCAAACGCCAGCATCAGCAGGTACCAGAAGGCGCCGTCGCCGAGCCGGCTCACCACAGTGAAGAATCGGCGCACCTTCGGGTAGTGGCAGCCACGGTTCGCACGCAGGCACAGCGACTGCTCGAGAAGGTCGAAGCGCTGCCAGAGCCGGGTCGAGTCGACGTCGTTCATTCAGCTGCCTCCGATGTCGTGAGGCACCGGGCCTCACCCTCGGAGCTCCAGCTTGCACTTGCCGCGCTACTGTTCGATGGCGGTTGGATGAACGGCTCGTGACGCTGCGCGGCCTGCGCGCCGAACAGGCCGATGTCAGCGTCAGCTCGTGTTCACGCCCATCCGGTCGGCGATTTCCTTCCAGAGACTCGCGTACAGCAGGGCCGCCGGGCTCGCGGGCGCGTAGGCGGGCAAGGGTGCCCGCCGCACCGTCATGCGTTCGATTTCGCTCCAGCAGGGGATCTCGGTCGCGAGAATTTCCGGATGGCGGGTCCGCGCATTCCCGATGACCGTGTCGTGCAGCGATTTGCGCCGGTCCACCATGGAAAAGAAGGGCAGGAGGCGGATGTCGGTCCAGCCGGTGCGCTCGATGAACTCGCCGAGCTGGTCGAGCATGCGCACCGACAGCGGCGACGGCACAACGGGCACGATGAGCGCATCCGCCGCACGCAGCACGTTCTCGGTCAACAGCGTCATGCCCGGCGGGCAATCGAGGACTAGCAACTCGATCGCATCCTGCATCGAGCGGGTCAGCATCATGAGCCGCTCGGTGGGACGCTTGCGTTCGCTCAGGTGGACGTCGAAGTTCCGGAACGAGAAATCGGACGGGATCAGGCTCAGGCACGGATAGGGTGTCGGCGCCAGCAAGTCGATCAGTTCGCGTTTGCCGCGGACCAGTTTCTTCGCGGAGATCCGGTCGTCCGCCTCGCCCTGCAGCGTGTACGTGGCCGCTCCCTGTGGGTCGAGATCCCACAGCGCGGTCGAATGGCCGGCCAGCCCGGCGAGGTAGGCCAGGTTCACGGCCGTCGTGGTCTTACCCACGCCGCCCTTGATGTTGGTGACCGCGATGACCTGCATGGCAAGGATGATAGGTCCGCCACGGTCGGTGTGTGTTGCAGGAGTGTTACAGCGCCATGGATGTCGAACACGTCCACGCCGCGGTTCATCCCGCCGCAGTCATTCTGCCGCTGCGTTGCAACATCTCCCGCCCATCCTCCGCGCCGTGCCGATCGGCGCAATGAGGAGCAATGCAATGGAAATCGTTGGTGTGGTGATGCTCGGTTCGATCGTGCTCTGGTTGTCCCGGCAGCTTGACCGACACGACTGATGCAATGCACCGCGCGGGCGGGCCGGATGCTGCGCTTCGTGACAGGGGCGGATCGTCTGCCGGAGTTGGCATTCGCAGCGCCAGACGCGCCGTGCTGGACTGGTGACGACGCGGTCGGTCTCGATTGGGCCGGCGATGAATTCGTGCTCTCGGAATCGGGCGCGACGGTCGTCCGTGGGCGTGCGCGTGAGTCTTCGTTCGCTGCCGAGTTCGAGGTTGGGTCGTGCCGGATCCTCGGCTTCGGTGCGGCCACCGGCAGTCCCGATCGCAACGGAGCACGCTTTCGCCTGATGACGCGGGACACCTTGTTCTACGGCATCCCCGGGGCGAGCTACACGGCATTTCCATTCTTCATCGCGTGGAGCCGAGCCCGGACGTTCGGCATCCTCGTGGCGACGACCCTGCCGCTCGACGTGGCGATCGACGGTGGCACGGTCTCGGTGACGGGTGTGTGCGATCGGGAACCGGCGCCGATCGACGTCATCGTGTTCCGGGGGACGCTGGCCGAAATCGTAAGCGACCTGTCGTCGCTCGTCGGCCGCACTTTCCTGCCGCCCGCCTGGGCGCTGGGCTTCCATCAGTCGCGCTGGTCGTACAAGTCGGCCGACGAGGTGCTCGGAATCGCTCGCCGCTTTCGAGCGCTCAACCTGCCGGCCGACGCAGTCCATCTCGACATCCACTACATGGATCGTTACCGCGTGTTCACGTGGAATCCGCAGCGCTTCCCGGACCCGGTCGCCATGCATCGTGAACTGGCTTCGCTTGGACTGAGGACCTTGGCGATCGTCGATCCAGGCGTGAGTGCAGTGTCGTACCCGGTGCACGACACGCTGCGGAGTGGTGACATGCTCCTGCAGAAGGCCGACGGGCAGCCGTACGTCGGCAAGGTCTGGCCGGGCGCCACGGTGTTTCCTGACTTTACGCAGCCGAGGACACGCGAAACCTGGGGGCAGCTGCACCGTCCGCTCGTCGATGCGGGTGTCGCCGGGTTCTGGAACGACATGAACGACCCGGTGCTGCGGGCGGGCGAGGCGTACGACCCGCTGGCCGAAGACGTGCAGCACCACGGCGTGCCACACGCACGGGTCCGCAACCTGTACGCCAACGGCATGGCGGAGGGCACGGTGTCGGGTCTCAGGGCACTGCGGCCGGGCAAGCGCCCGTTCGTACTGTCGCGATCGGGTTTCCTCGGTATCCAACGGCATGCGGCCGTCTGGACGGGCGACAACCATTCATCGTGGCAACAGCTGCGCGAAAACCTCGACATGGTGATCAACCTCGGGCTCTCCGGTGTGCCGATCACCGGCGCGGACGTGGGAGGGTTCGGGCGAGGCCCGGGCAAATACGGGGCAGTGAAGCCGCTGCGACCCTCCGCGGAACTCTTCATTCGCTGGATGGAACTCGGCGCGTTCATGCCGTTCTTCCGCGTGCACTGCACGCTCTACGCGCCACGCCAGGAGCCGTGGAGCTTCGGCCAGCGCGCCCTCGGTCTCGCGCGCATGGTGCTCCGGCGCCGTTACCGATTCCTGCCGCTCCTGTACCGACTCTCGCTTGAGGCACACGAAACAGGGTTGCCGATCGTTCGGCCGCTTTTCATGCACTTCGACATTCCGGAGGGCATGGCGACGGACCAGTTCCTGCTCGGTGACCGCCTGATGGTGGCCCCGGTGCTGGAGAAGGGCGCCACTCGGCGCAAGGTGTGGCTGCCGCCCGGGACGTGGACGAACTGGCTGACCGGGCAGGTGCACACGGGCGGCGAGGCGATCGACGTCGATGCGCCGCTCGGCATGACCCCGATCCTGGTGCGCGAGGGCACGGCATTGTTCGTCGCGGAACCCGGGCGGAACGCGGACGAAACGCTGCGTAACCCGATTGCGCTCGAGGTGTACCCACCGATGTCCGGCGCGGCAGGTGGCGGGTTGCTGTTCCTGGACGATGGCGAATCGGACTCGGCCGCCCGGTTCATCCTCGAGGCGACGATTCGGGGCGACGATCCGGAGTTCCGCATCAACCTCCAGCAGCGCGTCGATTCGTTCGCGCCGCAGCAGCAGGATCTCGAACTGAGGCTGCCGCCGGCATTTGGGTCGATCCTGCTGGATGGCTCCCGTATCGCACTGTCGCAAGGCAGCGTTGCCGCGGAAGGGCGACGACTCGCCATGGCGTGCACCCGCATTCCACTCGCCGCCAAGGATCTCTACTGCGCCCGCGGAATCTCTTGTGCTGTCATGGACTTGTCGTGAATTCTTCACGACGGGTTCATTTCGGCTCTGCAGCATCCGCACCCATCGAGGCATCGGAGAGGGGCAGGCATGGAGAAGATGACGGCGCCGCGAACGACGCTCCGCTTCCGTAGCATCTTCATTTCCGACGTCCACCTGGGGTTCAAAGGCTGCCGCGCTGAGTTCCTGCTCGACTTCCTGCGCCGGGTCGAGTGCCAGCAGATCTACCTCGTCGGCGACATCATCGACGTCTGGAGCCTGACGCGCAGCTTCTATTGGCCGCAGGCCCACAACGACGTCATCCGCACCCTGCTCGGCAAGGCCAAGCACGGCACGCGCGTCGTGTACGTGCCGGGCAATCACGACCGGCCGTTCCGCGACCACGACGGGCTGGTGCTCGGCAATGTCGAGATCGTGAAGGAGGCGGTGCACGAGACCGCCGACGGCCGCCGCTTCCTGGTGCTGCACGGCGACGAGTTCGACAGCATCGTACGGGCGAGCCCGCTGCTCGAGTCGCTCGGCAGCCGGGCGTACTCGGCCGCGTTGCGCCTCAACCGCTACGTGAACGCGGTTCGGGCGCGCTTCGGCTACCCGTACTGGTCGGTGGCCGCCTTCCTCAAGCACAAGGTCAAGAACGCGGTGAAGTACATCGCCAACTTCGAACGCGCGCTCGCCGTCGAGGCGCGCCGGCGCGGCGTGCACGGCGTGATCTGCGGTCACATCCACCGCGCCGAGATCACCGAAATCGAGGGCATCACCTACTGCAACGACGGCGACTGGGTCGAGAGCTGCACCACGCTCGTGGAGGACTTCCAGGGTCGCCTGAGCCTGCTGCGCTGGACCGAGACCGTCGAAGTGCTGGTCGGGTCGCAAGCCATGCCACTGATGGACGGTGCAGTCGCACTCGAGCCCGCCGCATGAGGCTCGCGCTCGTCACGGACGCCTGGCTGCCCCAGGTCAACGGCGTGGTCCGCACGCTCGGGCACACCATCCGCGAGATCGAGGCCGCCGGGCACGAGGTCACGGTGATCTCGCCCGCGGATTTCCGCACGATCCCGTGCCCGACCTACCCCGAGATCCGGTTGGCGCTGTTCGCAGGCCGGGCGGTGCGCCGGCGTCTCGACGCGCTCGACCCGGATGCGGTGCACGTGTCCACGGAAGGGCCGCTTGGACTCGCGGCGCGCAACTGGTGCGTGCGGCGTGGCCGGCCATTCACGACTGCGTACCACACGCAGTTCCCGGAGTACGTTCGCGCACGCGCCCCGATTCCGCTGTCGGCGGGTTATGCAGCCGTGCGCTGGTTCCACGGTCGTGCCACCCGCACGCTGGTGACGACACCGTCGATGCAGCGCCAGCTCGAAGCACGCGGCCTCTGCAACCTGCACCTTTGGGGCCGCGGCGTGGATACCGAACTGTTCCGCCCGCGCGGCAAGGAGTTCCTCGACCTGCCGCGGCCGATCTGGCTGTACTTCGGGCGCGTCGCGGTGGAGAAGGGCATCGGTGATTTCCTGGCACTGGAGTTGCCCGGCACCAAGCTCGTCGTCGGCGACGGTCCGGCGTGCGAAGACCTGAGGCGTCGCTACCCTCGGGCCGTCTTCGCCGGCTATCGCCACGGCGAGGATCTCGCGGCACACATCTCGGCGAGCGACGTGTTCGTCTTCCCCAGCCGCACCGACACTTTCGGCCTCGTGCTGCTCGAGGCGATGGCCTGCGGCGTGCCCGTTGCGGCGTATCCCGTCACCGGACCCGTCGATGTCGTGCTTGACGGTGTCACCGGTGTGTTGAGCGAGGACCTGCGCCGGGCGGCACTGGCGGCCCTCGAGCTGGATCCGCAGGCCTGCCGTGCGCACGCGCTGAAGCATTCCTGGGAAGCATCGACGCGGCAGTTCCTCAGCGCGCTGGCGCCCGTGCACGATGCCGTTGCCGCGGAAATAGCATTGACAGCGACGGCGGAGCCTGCGCCAACCGCCGTCACACGCGCGTAACTCATCTGCAACATCCAGACGGCATCGTCCCCGGCTCGACCGACCCTTCAAACAACAGAGGCCGAGCCCCATGAAGAAGACTCTCGCCGCCGCCGTCGCGGCGCTCCTAGCATTCAACGCTGCACAGGCGGCGCCCGCGGGCAAAGGTGCCCCGACCTTCGGGATCTCGCTGCAACACCTGTCGAGCATCGGCACCGATGCCTCCGAGGACAGCACCGGTGCGGAGATCGTGTCCTACGATCGAAAGACGAAGCGCGCGTTCGCCATCAATTCGCAGGACAACGACCTCGCCGTGATCGACCTGCGCGACGCGAGCGCGCCCATCCTGGTCGAGAAGATTTCGTTGGATGCTTACGGCGCGGGCCTGAACGGCGTCGATACCTACGACGGACTCGTGGCGGTAGCCGTCGAGGCCAGCCCCAAGACGGACCCGGGCAAGGTCGTGTTCCTGGATGCGAGGACACTGGCCGTGCGTGGCGCAATCACGGTTGGCGCGTTGCCCGACATGCTCACGTTCGATGGCGACGGCCGGCGCGTGCTGGTGGCCAACGAGGGTGAGCCGGAGTCGTACCTGGAGGGGGCCGCCAACCCCGAGGGTTCGATCAGCATCATCGACCTGAGCCGCGGCGTCGCGCGCGCGACCGTGCGTACCGCTGACTTCCGTGCGTTCTCGAAGGACGATCTCCTGGCGCGCGGTGTGCGCGTGTTCGGGCCCGGCGCCACGGCCGCGCAGGACCTCGAGCCGGAATACATCACGGTGCAGGGCCGCACGGCCTGGGTGACGCTGCAGGAAGCGAACGCCGTCGCCGTCGTCGACGTACCGTCCGCCACCGTCACGGCGATTGCGCCACTGGGGATCAAGGATCACTCGATCCCGGGCCAGGGTCTCGACGCGAGCGACCGGGACAATGCGATCAACATCGCCACGTGGCCGATGTTCGGCATGTACCAGCCGGATGCGATCGCGAGCTTCCGTGTGGGGCCGCAGCAGTTTCTGGTGACCGCCAACGAGGGCGACTCGCGCTCGGGCGACGACTTCCCCGGGTTCAACGAGGAAGTGCGGCTGGGAGCGAGGGTCAATGGGGTCGACGTCTACCCGCTTGATGCCACGGCCTTTCCGAACGCCGCGGCGCTGAAGGCCAACGCCGCGCTCGGCCGCTTGAACGTCACCAACGCTTCCGGCGACACGGACGGCGACGGCGACTTCGACCAGATACACGTGTTCGGTGCCCGCTCGTTCTCGATCTGGACCACCAACGGCGACCTCGTGTGGGACAGCGGCGACCAGTTGGAGCAGTTCTTCGCCAATCCGGCGAACGGCTACGCGACCATCTTCAACAGCAATCACGAGGAACTGGCCCGGGACAACCGCAGCGACAACAAAGGGCCCGAGCCCGAGGGTGTGGTCGTCGGCAAGGTCGCGGGACGCAGTTATGCATTCATCGCGCTCGAGCGCATCGGCGGCGTGATGGCATACGACGTCACGAACCCTTACACACCGACCTTCGTGACGTACGCGAACACCCGCAGCCTGACGGAGCAGAAAGGCGACCTCGGTGCCGAGGGCATCGAGTTCATCGCCGAGGAAGACAGCCCGAACGGCAAGCCGCTGGTGCTCGTCGGCAATGAGGTGAGCCGCACGGTCAGCGTCTTCGAGGTGAATCGCTCGAAGCGTTGAACGACTGTCATCCGGGATTCATCGCAGCTTCATGTGGGCCGTGTGCAATCACGGCCCCATCCCGACAAACGGCTCCCAAGGAGGAGACTCATGCAGGACACCGACAACATCGGCTCGAACAACTCGGGCAATCCGCATCTGTGGGACATGATCGAGGCGCGCATCGAGCGCCGCAGCTTCCTCGGCGGCACGCTCGCCGTCGCAGCCGGCAGCTTCCTGGGCAGCACGGCGCTGGCTTCGACGCAGGTCTCTGCGAATCCGGGCACAGTGCCGCCGCCGCGCCTCGGGTTCAGCCCGATCGAGCCCAGCACCGACGATGCGATCCGGCTGCCGCAAGGCTACGGCTACGAGATTCTCGCGCCGTGGGGCACGCCGCTGCTCGCCGGTGCGCCGGAGTTCGCGGAAGATGCCTCGAACACCGCGGCCGACCAGGCGAAGCAGGTCGGCTTCAACCACGACGGCACGCACTATTTCCCGCTGCCGAAGTTCGGCAACTCGCGCGGCCTGCTCGTGATGAACCACGAGTACACGGACGCCAACCAGATCTACAGCGCGGCGCAGGGTTCGACGATCACCAACGACGTTGCCGGACGCGAGAAGGTGGCCAAGGCACTCGCGGCACACGGCGTCAGCGTGATCGCGATCGCAAAGGGTGCCAACGGGCGCTGGAACGTCGTCAAGGGTGATCCGCACAACCGTCGCATCACCGG
>Ga0209391_10002132_pt1 | contig 10340 bp, 11 predicted proteins | sample PPLLak3March2015_FD_187246 | JGI IMG/M metagenome (GOLD analysis project Ga0209391, IMG submission 187246) | Freshwater sediment microbial communities from Prairie Pothole Lake near Jamestown, North Dakota, USA - PPLs Lake P7 Core (1) Depth... | ecosystem: Environmental > Aquatic > Freshwater >... | reverse complement strand
CGCCCTGCGGCAGGCCGATGTCGAAGCTGAACCGGACCGGACCGGGGATCAGCACCTCGCCGCTCTCCACCACCAGCACGTCGGGCCGCACGGCCGCTTCCTCGGCGGAGATGTCGGGCGGCAGCGCGACGTCGAGGATCACCGCGCCGGGTTTGCACTGGCTCACGTCGAGCACGCGCAGCCCGAAGGCCGAGGTGGCCGTGACGATGAGATCGCACTGCCCGACCCACGAGGCGCTGCTTACGTCCGTCGTGACGTTCGCGTCCGGCACTTCCTCGAGGATGGTGCGCTTCAGGGCCTCGAGGCGCGGCGGCTCGATGGACACGAGTACAACGTCCTTCACGGCCGCGGCCAGCAACCGCGAGCAGACCGAACCGATCGCACCGGTCGCGCCCACCACCATGGCCTTGCCGCGCGCGAGGTCGGCCCAGCCCATGCGCTTGGCCGTGAGCTTGGCGGTCTCGAGCGTCGCCGCGATCGTCAGGCTGTTGCCGGTGGTCACCGCGATCGGCGCGCGCCGCGCCACGGTCACGCCCGCGTCGCCCACGACCTTCGTGAACGCGCCGAGCCCGACGATCTTCGCGCCGCGCTTCGCCGCGTCCTCGATCGCAGCATTGAGCCGCGTGTAGGTGAACTCCGGCGGGCGGGTCAGCATCTGGCGCGGCGTGGCGCCGAGCGCGTAGATCAGGCCGTCCACCGGTTGTCCCGTGGCCGGCGAGCGCCCACCCTTGACCGTGCCGACGTACTTCGCCGGCATGTACGCCGCGGTCATCTCGACGAGCTTGCGCGGCAGGTACCGCGTGTAGGCATAGCGCGGATGATTCGAGAGGTAGTCGACCGTCAGCGGATGGAGCACGAAGGCGAAGCGCTGTGCTTCACCGTCGGACTGGCCCGGGCCAGTCGCCGCACGTATCCCGACCGCCATCGTCGCTCCCCCCAGTCGAATGACCGGATTCTTGGGGCCGCCGCTGCGAGCCGGTATTCGTAAATGGCGCAATCAGGGCGGGCAGAGAACCGCCGCGAATCCTCCGCCGGGGGTGCGGAAGTTGGTCGTCTGCCCCTGGTACAGCCGCGCCGCCACCGACAGCAGCTTTCCGTCGAAGACGTAGCAGCGCAGGTCCAGCTTGAGCCGCTCGATCCGGCCGTCCACCTGCACGCCGCGCGCACTCGGCGGGACCAGTTGCTGCGCGACGTAATCTCCGCGGAGGATCTCCTCCCACACGCGCCGAGTCAGCTTGTCGCCCCGGTACGCGGCCCGGCTGCCGAAACCGCTCGCCGGCTTGAAGAAGAGCTCGCGCCGACCCGCCCAGAGTTCCTCGGCAGCGGCGGGATCGACGACGCGCGTCGGCGGGATGACCTGCTGCAGGACGTCGATCGTCGCCGCGTCGACGCCCCACTGCCGCAGTCGCGTCGCGTCGCCGAGCAGCGCGAGGTTGCGCTTGTCGGCGTACAGGGCGTGAGCCCGCGGGTGCGGCGTCACGACTACAGCTTCTGCGAGGTACGCCTCGCGCAGCGGCGCATGCGCGGGTTGCTCGAGGCTGAAGTCGGTGAGCCGGTTGTAGACGAGGTCGACGGTTCGTCCCGCCTGCTGCAGGCCGGCATACCCGAGCGAGAGTTCCCGCGGGTCGCAGATCGTGGCCTCGATGCCGCGGCGACGAAAGAGCTCCGCCGCCAGCAGGAACTCGGGGTAGAGGTATTGGGACGCTGGTGACTCGTCCACGATCGCCACCCGGCCGAGCGGTGCATTGCCACGCTGACGACGCCACTCGGACATGAATGCCTGGAACAGCGCCTCCTGCACGTCGCCGGTGTCGTCGGGCCGGGCCAGCAGCGAGAGCACCGGCGCGCAGCAGGCGTGCTGGGCACGCGCGAGTGCCGCGTTGAGGAAGGCGCCGCCCGGGTTCGTGTTGATCTCGATGAGCCGAGGACCCTGCGGCGTGACGTGAAAATCGAAGCCCATCATGCCGCCGAGGGGGCCGGGCTCGAAGCGGGCGATTTCCGGCGCGTGCACCAGCACCGCATCGCAGTAGCCGGGAAGGGCCACCACCGCGTCCACCGCGGCGACCAGTCGCTCCATCGTGACCACGTTTGCGCGCGAGACGAAGATCGGCGCATGCGCGAACAGGTACGCGTGCGTCTGCTTCAGGCGGTCGTACAGGCCGCGGGTCGCGGCGTCGGCATCGAGTTCACGGCGCAGCGCCGCGGCGTCCACGGTGACGCAGAAGCAGTCGGCGTTGAGTTGCTCGATCGGGTCGGCACTCATTCGATGCTCCAGCGGCCGCGCATTCCTGGCGACCTCACTTGCGCAGCCGCAGCTCCCCGGCGTGCTCGGGACGGCGACCGTGCTTGTCCGCGTAGAAGTCGCGGATCCGCGCCATGTCGGCCTCGCGGTCGCCGGTCATCCGCAGGTAGGTGTCGATGCCTACCGTGCGCGTGGCGTAGTCGATGTAGCCGAGCGCGATCGGCACGTCCGCCGCCAGCGCCAGCACGTAGAAGCCCGGCTTGAGGTGCTCGGTGTGCGAGCGCGTCCCCTCGGGCGCGATCGCGAGCCACATCCAGTCACGTGCGCGGTACTCCGCCACCAGCGCCTCGATGAAGCCGGCCGTCCGCCTCCGGTCCAGGGGGATGCCGCCCACGCGCTTGAGCAGGCCACCGAACGGCGGGCGGAACATCTCGGTCTTGCCCACCCAGTTCGCGGGCAGGCCATGACCGATGCGGAACAGCATGCCCAGCGGAAAGTCCCAGTTCGAGGTGTGCGGGTACACGATGATCACGCCCTTCGGTTCCGGCGGCCACACGAATACGGTGCGCCAGCCGACGAGCGCGAGCAGGCCGAGCGCGGCGCGGCGCAGGAGCGACGGAGGCGCGGGGGTCGGGAGGTTGCCGGAATTCATCGCGGCATGTTTGCACAAACCCTCGCCGCCCGTGCACGGGTCCCGACCGGGCGGCTGCCCCTGTCAACCGCGATCGCGGGCCTGCGTTCTTCCATGTCTCGTCAACCTTGAAGAGGACCTGTGCAATGCACTCGAGAATCGCTCTCATCGCTTCGCTCGCCGCCGGTCTCGTCGCGGCAGCCCCCGCGCTCGCCGACCACAACAGCAAGAACGGCGCAGGCTGGGCTCGCATGCCGAACGACATCCACAACACGCGCGTCGACACGCGCGGCGTGGACAACGATGCCTTCCGGGACTTCGTCCGCTACGGCAACGGTGCCGACTCCGTGAATCGCTTCCCGATCCGCGAGAGCGGCAACGGGAAATCCGATCGTGGCGGTCGCCCCGAACGCGCCGCGAAGGGCCGCCGCGGCGGCGGCTGAGGGACGCGACAGCGCTGCCCCGAAGCCGCGTCCCGGCTCACGCCCCGCCGGCACTCGCTGGCGGGGCGGGTTTGTCACCGGCAGCCGCGGTGCGTCGCTTCAGCGCGGCGACGAATCCCTCGAGCGTCGGCGAGACGCTGCCGGCGGGAACCATCGCCTCGATGAGCTGGAATCGCCCGCGTTGCGACGCCGCTCGCTCGAGCGCCGCCGCCAGTTCGCGACGCGTCGTCACGCGCTGGCCGTCGCCGCCCATTGGTTCCGCGAGCTCGGCGAACCGCCAGTCATCCAGCGAGTTGAAGCGTGACTCGGGCTGGAATACCCGCAGCATCTCCCAGCTGCAGTTGTTCATGACGATCACGATAGGATCCCAGCCGTACCGCCGGCAGTTGCCGAGCTCCCAGCCCGTCATCTGGAACGCGCCGTCCCCCACCAGGATCACCGGCCGCTGCCCGGTCGCAGCCTGCACCCCGAGCCCGGCCGGCACGCCGAATCCCATCGTGGCGTAGTAACCCGGCGCCACGAGCTCGGTGTTCTCGATCTCGAGCGCCGTGAACAGGCAGTCGCCCGTGTCGCTCGCGACGGGCATGCGGCCGTCGCGGGCGAACAGGTCGTTCACGGCCCGCGCGATGTCGAGCGGCGTGATCGGACCGTCGTCGGCGACGAGCCCCCTGGGATACTCCGGTGCCCTTCCCGCCGCTTGCAGCGGCCGCCCGGAGACGCGCCGCGCGAGTTCGTCCACCAGCGCTGCGAGCGGCACGTTGCCGTAGCGGTGGTAACCCATGGTGACGGAGCGGTCGGCGGCCAGCACGCAATTGCGGGCGTCGATCCGACCCTCGGACACGCCGAAGTTCGTGTCGGAGACGATCACGCCGAACAGCAGCAGGCAGTCGGATTCCTCGACGGGCCGCCCCACCTCGGGATGCGCGGTCAGGCCGAGGTAGGTGCCGATCACCGGCACGTCGGTGCCCGCGAGCAGGCCACGCCCCATGAAGGACGTGACGACCGGCACGTGCAGGCGCCGCGCGAGCTCGGCGACGCGCGTCTCGAGCCCGAAGCGGCGCACCTCCACGCCGACCATCATGACGGGCCGTTCGGCCCGCGCGAGCCGCTCCATGACCTCGTCGGCACAGGCGGCCACCGCGCCCGGATCGAACGCGGGCTCCGGCAGCCGCGCCACGGGCCGGCACGCCTCGAACACCACGTCGCGCGGCAGCTCGAGATAGACGGGTCGTGACTGAGTGAGGCAGCTCTGCAGCACGCGGGCGATCTCCGCAGGGGCAGTCGTCGGGTCATGCAGCGAGGCCTGGTCGCAGGTGATCTCGCGATAGATGGCGTACTGTGAATCGAGCCGCTTCACCTGGTGATGCAGCAGCAGCCCGCCCCGGCCCTCGCGCTGCCCGGGCGCGCCCGAGATCACCACCAGCGGCGATTTCTCCGCATACGCAGCCGCGACCGGATTGACCATGTTGAGGGCCCCGGCCCCGTAGGTGACCGCCGCAACGCCCGGCGCGCCTGCGAAGCGCGCTGACGCATCCGCCGCGAAGCCCACCGACGGCTCGTGGCTCAGCGTGTACAGCGGCAGGATCCCGGACTCCTCGACGACCTTGAAGAACGCGAGCACGAAGTCGCCCGGGATGCCGAACACCTGTCCCGCACCGTGATCACGCAGCGCGGTAAGGAGCGATTCGGCGAGGTTCATGGCGCGCGGCGGTGGCGGCGGTCGACCTGCACGGCGCCGGGAAGGACTGCAGTTCGCTCGATCATTCGCACACTCTACAATACCGCGATGCAACAACCAGACAGCCCGGGCGCGGGGCAGCCGTCGCGCAGCGTGTCGATCGTCCTCGCAGGCAGCGGTGGCGCCGGCGTCATGACCGCCGGCAACATGCTGCTCGAGGCGGCCGCGCACGCGGGCTACTACGGCCTGATGACACGCTCGTCGGGCCCGCAGATCCGCGGTGGCGAGGCGGCGGCGATGCTGCGACTCGCCTGTCATCCCGTCGAGTGCATGGCGGACCGCTTCGACGTGCTGGCGGCCGTGGACTGGGAGAACGTGCAGCGCTTCAACGCGGAGATCCCGCTGGCAGCACGGAGCCTGATCATCGGCGATCCGGACCAGGGCGCGCCGCCGGAGGTATTCCTGAGAAGCGGCGCGATGCATGCCGAGCTGTCGCTCAAGAAACTCGCCAAGACCGTGCCCGAGGGTCGCGCGAACATGGTGCTGCTCGGCGCGGTGGCGGCGCTGCTCGGCCTGCCGGACGACGCGGTCGCCCGTGCCGTCGAGAAGACGCTCGGCAAGCGACCGGCCGCGCTCGCGCCCAGCCTCGCCGCGGTAGCCGCCGGCCGTGCCGCAGCCGCCGGCCTCGAGCGGCACTTCCCGCTGGATGCGCCCCCCGCATCGCACCGGCCCCGCTGGCTGCTCACCGGCAACGAGGCAGCGGGCTACGGCGCCCTCAAGGGCGGCGTGCGCTTCGTGGCGGCCTACCCCATCACGCCCGCGACGGAACTGCTCGAGTGGATGAGCCCGGCGCTCGCCCAGGTGGGCGGCACGCTGGTGCAGGCGGAGGACGAGCTCGCCTCGATCAACATGGCGATCGGCGGCTCCTACGGCGGCGTGCCGTCGCTCACCGCCACGTCGGGGCCCGGACTCTCGCTGATGGTCGAAGCGCTTGGGCTCGCGGTCGCGGCCGAGATACCGCTCGTGGTGGTGGATGTCATGCGCGTGGGGCCGTCCACCGGCATCCCAACCAAGTCCGAACAGGGCGACCTCAACACCGCCGTGCACGGGCTGCACGGCGACGCCCCGCACCTCGTGCTGGCGCCGAACTCGGTCGCCGACTGCCTCGGCACGACCGAGTGGGCGGTGCAGCTCGCGGAGGCCCTGCAGACGCCGGCGATCGTGCTGTCGGATCAGTTCCTGGGACAGGCACGGTCGGTCGTGGACCGGCCGGCAGACCTGCCGCGAGGCCCCGGACGGAACGTGGCCGCCGCGGATACGCCGGGCTATCGGCGTTATGCGCTGACGCCGGACGGCATCTCTCCCATGGCGATCCCGGGCACCGCGGGCCTCGCCTACACCGCCGATGGCCTCGAGCACGCCGAGCGCGGCACGCCGTCCTCGCAGGCGGCCGACCACTTCGCACAGCTCGACAAGCGACGAGGCAAGCTCGAAGGGTGGGACTACGGCGAGCACTGGGCCGACGTCGAGGGCGACCCGGCCGCCGACTGCGCCGTCGTCACCTTCGGCTCGTGCACGGGCCCGGTGCGCGAGGGACTCGCGCGGGCCGCGCAGGACGGTGTCGCCGCGCGACTGGTCTCGCTGCGACTGCTCGCGCCGCTGCCCGTTGGCCGACTCGCCACCGCGCTCGCGGGTGCTGGTCGCGTGCTGGTGGTCGAGCAGAATCACTCGGCGCAGCTCTACAAGTACCTGCGCGCCGAGTGCGACCTGCCCGGACGCGTCACCAGCCTGCACCGGGCGGGCGCTCTGCAGTTCCAGCCCGGCGAGATCCACCGTCACCTGCTCGAATGGAGCCGCGCATGAACGAATCGGCCTGCGCCGTTGCCCCGCCCGCCCCGCTCGCGCGCGGCCCGAACGACTACAAGTCCGACGTCAAGCCGGTGTGGTGCCCTGGCTGCGGCGACTTCGGCGTCGTGAACGCGCTCGCCAAGGCGATGGCGAAGATGGCGCTCGAGCCGAAGGATGTCGCCGTAGTCTCCGGCATCGGCTGCTCGTCGCGCATCCCGGCCTACATGTCGAGCTACGGCTTCCACGGCGTGCACGGCCGCGCACTCGCGGCGGGCACGGGACTCAAGATCGCGCGCCCCGACCTCACGGTCATCGTCACGGGCGGCGACGGCGACGGCTACTCGATCGGGGGCAACCACTTCCTGCACGCCTGCCGGCGCAACGCGGACATGACCTACATCGTGATGGACAACCGCGTGTATGGCATGACCAAGGGCCAGGCGTCGCCGACCACCGAGCCCGACTGGGACTCGAAGCTCTCGCCGGACGGCACCGGCCTGCGCGAATTCCAGCCGCTGGTGGTCGCGCTCGCCTCGGGCGCCAACTTCATCGCGCGCGGCTTCACGGGCGATCCGAACGGGCTGGCCGCGCTGATCGAGCAGGCGGTGCACCACCCGGGATTCTCGTTCCTCGAAGTGCTGTCGCCCTGCGTCACGTTCCGTCCCGAGCAGAAGGATTGGAAAAAGCTGGTGCGCTCCGATGCGTTCCGTCCCACGGCGGAGGTCCCGCGGGCGGCGCGCCGCCTGCTGCGCGACACCGGTTTCGACCTCGGCGTGCTGTACGCAGGCGAGCGGCCGCCGTACGCGCCGCGCGGCCCGCGCGCCCTGCGGACGCCGGCCGAGCTCGAGGCGAGGTTCGCGCTGTGAGCGGGCGCGGCCGGTCCACGACGGCGCACCCGAAGCTGCCGCGCACGGTCGCCGAGTTCATGGCGTACGCCTACGCCATGGAGGTCGAGGCCTCGGAGCGCTATGCCGAGCTCGCGGAGCAGATGTCGGCGCACAACAACCGCGAGGTCGCCGAGCTGTTCGCGAAGCTCTCGCGCATCGAGGGCAAGCATCGCGACCAGATCGCGGCGCAGATGGGGTGGACGAGCCCGCCCGCGGCCACGGTGTTCCGCTGGACGACGCCCGAGGGACCCGAGACCACGGACTACGGCGAGCTGCACTACCTGATGCAGCCCTACCACGCACTCAAGCTCGCCGAGCACAACGAACAGCAGGCCGTGGAGTTCTTCGAGCGCTTCGCGGCTGCGCGTGTGCCGGCGGCCGTGCAGGCCGCGGCGCGCGAGATGGCCGAGGACGAGCGCGAGCACGTCCGCCTGATCCGGGAGTGGCTTGCGAAGGTGCCGCCGCCGGAGCCGGGCTGGGACGAGGACATGGATCCCCCGGCCGGTGCGGACTGAACGGGGCGGGCGACCCGCACCCCGGCCTCACTGTGTCGGCGGGACTCCCGGCTGCTCGGCTTCGGTGGATGCCTCCGGCTCCACCGGCACCACGTAGGCGGGTATGGACTCGGGTGCAGTCACAGGTGCCGGCGCCGAGGTCGGCGGCTCGGGATCGACGATCGGCAGCGCGAGGAAGCGCTGCATGCTGGCAAGGAAGCGGTCGAACGCCAGCAGCACCACCACCATCACGGCCAACGCGAGCAGGAAGCCCACGAGGCGCGGCAGCACGGGCCGGTCCGAGCGCAGACCGTCGCGCTCGGCATGGCGCCGGGCACGGTCCATGAGGACACGCTTGACGTCGATCGGCTGCTCGGGGGTCGGGGTCATGGACTGCGGGCGGGCATCCCTCTCGGGCTCTCGACGCAAAAAAGGGCCGCCGATGATGCCACCGGACCGACTGGGCTGGAGTGAAAGTTTGGCAGGCCCCACCCGGCATCTCGGTATTTACTTAAATGCGAATGATTTGCAATAAGATTCTCTCGCAGCTAGGATCTCGCCCGAGGGTCAAGCCATGTACGTCTGCGTCTGCCACGGCATCTCGGAAAAGCGGCTGCATCAGGCCATCGAAGAAGGCGTGTGCTCGTTCGAGCAACTGCAGTCCTGCACCGGCGTCGCGACCTGCTGCGGCGCTTGCGAGCCCTGTGCGCGGCAGGTGCTCGACGAAACGCTTGATTCCCGGTCACGGGCCCCTCAGGCTTCGTGACCTCGGGGCCCCGGCCCCCCGTACCAGTTTCCAGCCGAAGGAGTTCGTCATGAAGGGCGACGCCGAAGTCATTGCGCACCTCAACAAGATCCTCAAGAACGAACTCACTGCGATCAACCAGTACTTCCTGCACTCCCGCATGCTGAAGGACTGGGGGCTCGTGAAGCTCGGCGAATACGAGCAGCACGAGTCGATCGACGAGATGAAGCACGCCGACAAGCTGATCGAGCGCATCCTGTTCCTCGAGGGCCTGCCGAACCTTCAGCACCTCGGCAAGCTCATGATCGGCGAGGACGTGAAGGAGATCCTCGAGTGCGACCTCAAGCTCGAGCAGATCGCGCACCCCGACCTCAAGGACGCGATTGCGCACTGCGAGAAGGTCGGCGACTACGTCAGCCGCGAGCTGCTCGAGGACATCCTCGAGTCCGAGGAAGAACACATCGACTTCCTCGAGACCCAGATCGACCTGATCGGCCGGGTCGGGATCGAGAACTACTGCCAGTCGCAGATGAAAGAGCCCGGCTGAGGTGTCCGGGTGACCGCGCGTGCAGTTGTCGCGACCAGCGGGTCGTCACTGCCGAACGCTTAGCGTCCCGGGTGGCCCTTCGTGCCAGTCCCGCGGGCTGGTGCGGAACCCGCCGGGCAGCCCCACGACGTTGCTGCTGCTGCGCAGGACTGGTCAGGCGCCGCGCACCGCGGTACCGTTCACGAAAATCAACGACGAAGCGCGGTTGCAGCGCCGCGCGAGGGAACCGCATGGCAACCCGGACGCCTCGTCTCCGCTATCACTGCGTGACGGTCAATGCCGGGACCGCAAGCTGCCCCGCGGCCTTGGCGCTCAAGGACGTCCGGATCCTGTCGGAGGAGGCTCCCCGCCTGCCGCTGGCCGAGTGCACGATGCCGGACGACTGCCACTGCACCTATCGCCATCACGACGACCGTCGCGCCAGTCCGCGTCGCAGCCGCGACCGCAACGAGCGCTCGGAGCCATGGCCGGGCGGCGAACGAAGGCGCTCCGTGGGGCGGCGGGCGACCGACTGAGGGCATTCGTTCGGGCCGCGCTGTCTTTGACGCGAAGCGGCGGCCCCCGCCGGGCGGCGCCGGCCCCGGTACCTCCGGATTGACAGGTCCCCGGCGCCCCCTAGCATCGCGGCAGTCACGCCAGACCCGCCGCGCGATCGACGGCGGTATCTTTCCGGAGTCCGCCATGCCGATGCCCACACCGCCCAAGCGCCCGTCCCTTCCGCCGCTGCCGGCATGGTTTCCGCGCGGGACGGCGCTGCTGCAGGACCCGTCGCTGAACAAGGGCACCGCGTTCACCGAGGAGGAGCGAGACGCCCTCGGCCTGCGC